>Ga0157372_10000039_pt1 | contig 165839 bp, 148 predicted proteins | sample C55metaG_FD_115307 | JGI IMG/M metagenome (GOLD analysis project Ga0157372, IMG submission 115307) | Corn rhizosphere microbial communities from Kellogg Biological Station, Michigan, USA - C5-5 metaG | ecosystem: Host-associated > Plants > Roots > Rhizosphere > Soil | place: USA: Michigan...
CATTATCAACAAAAAATCAAAAGAAAACTGTGGAATAAAAAAATCCTGAAAGAATAATCTAACAGGACTTTTATTGAATACTTTTATAAAACTAATCAGTCAACTTTTTTCAGGACTAGTCAACTCAAAGAGAAATCTATATAATCAGAACTTAAAGCCTAAGCCCACTTGCCATACCTGATTGCGGTAGGATGGCACGTAGGTGTTGCCGCTTTCATTATTTGGCGTAATGTCAATCGTATAACGACCACGCAATTCAACGTTCCTGCCAAGGTCAAAGCTTATACCGCCCACTGCACCAATGAGGGTTTTGTTATAGCCATCGTAACTGTTGTTGTAAGTACTTTCGTAGGTGGTGTTAAAGCCATCGCTATAGCTGTTATGCGTACCTAACAAGAAAGAGATCTGCGGACCAACCAACAGGTTGAAGCCTGGCACCACGTGGAATTTCAGCAGCAAAGGAACGTCAATATAGTTAGTGGTTTGTTTAAACTCGCCGTAGCTGGTAGCTGCGGTATAGCCCTTTTGTGAAAAAAGCACTTCCGGACTAAGAGAGAGTGGGTAGGTAATCGGCAGATCAAAGCCAACACCCACATGCCAGCCTATTTTGGTGTCTGTCTGGTAATCCTGGTTGTAGGCGTTAACTGTATTGGCAATGTTCATACCGCCTATCAAAGTAAATGTGGGCCTGAAATTGCTATCGTAGGTTTTTTTGTGCTGGTGATGGCCCGGAATCCAACGTGGCCTTGGATGATAATACTGCGCACTCACCGACCCTGCAAACAACAAGGTTATAGCTAAAAAGAGAAGTTTTTTCATAATCCTTAATTTTTGTAGTTTGTTAACAAAGGTTTAGATGCTCACCTCTATTAAAGGTTTATTTGACAGCTAACATTTTTTTGACAATTGCCTTTGCGTCCTGCTTTTCTAATAAACAGGGTTTATTACCTTTGAGTTATGCCTGCAATGAAAAAACCTTGTAAATACCTGCTCGTCGGTCTTTTGGTGCTGATTGTCAATGATGTTTTTGCACAGCGACAAAGCTTCATCAGTGCCATTAATTCGCCCAATCAATGGGCCGATTCTGTTTTCAGGAAGTTGAGTAAAAAGAAAAAGATTGCGCAACTGTTTTTTGTTCGGGCACATACCAACCGCGGGCAGGCCTATGAAGATTCCGTAGCTAAGGTAATTGAAAAGGAACAACCCGGTGGACTGGTGTTTTTTCAGGGAGGCCCGGTGCGTCAGGCTGATCTTACCAACCGCTACCAGCAATTGGCTAAAGTGCCGCTTTTGATTGCGATGGATGGCGAGTGGGGCTTAGGCATGCGGCTTGATTCCACACTTTCTTATCCCTATCAAATGACTTTGGGCGCCATACAGGATAACACCCTCATTTATAAAATGGGGCAAATGATAGCGCGCGACTTTAAACGCGTCGGGATGCAGATCAATCTTGCGCCTGATATGGATGTGAATAATAATCCAAGCAATCCGGTAATCAACTACCGGTCATTCGGTGACGATAAGTTTAATGTAGCTAAAAAAGGTATCGCCTACATGCAGGGTATGCAGGACGCTGGGCTCATTACCACAGCCAAACATTTTCCCGGCCATGGGGATACCAATGTAGATTCGCACCAGGATCTGCCTTTGCTGCCTTTTACCCGGCAACGGCTGGACTCGTTAGAAGAATACCCTTTTCGTGAAGCCATTAAAGCAGGCATCAGCGGCATTATGGTGGCGCACATGAACATTCCGGCGCTCGATACCACTTTGCACTTGCCTTCTACTTTATCCAGACCCATCATTACCGGCATTTTAAAGGATTCGTTAGGTTTTAAAGGCCTAGTGGTGTCTGACGCAATGGAAATGAAGGGCGTAGTAAAATATTTCCCTAACGGCGAAGCCGACGTACGCGCCTTTATTGCGGGCAATGATATACTGGAACTTTCTGAAAACAGCAAGCGTGCGGTAAAGATGATCCGCAAGGCCATCCGCAAGAAAAAAGTAAGTAAAGAAGAGTTTGAAACCAAGGTTAAAAAGGTACTTGCCGCAAAATATTGGGCAGGCTTAAATCAATATGAGCCTACACCGACAACTAACATTACCGCCGATCTGAATCGCGACGATGCTAAACAACTTATTCAACAATTGGCTGATGCTGCTATTACCCTGCTCAAAGGCGATTCTTTGTTGGCGCAATTGGCACCAGCAAAACGCACGGTAATTATCAGCATTGGCGCTACAATACCTACAGTTTATCAGCAGGAATTGTCCAAAACGTTTAATAACAGTACGCTTTTGCAGGTGTCAGATGGAACGTCTGTTGCTGATCTTAACAGTTTGCTTAGTAGCCTGAAAGGTTATGACCAGATCATTGTAGGTATTCATGATCCGCGCTCTCGGCCGGGATCAAAGCTCCCATATTCTGTCAATTTGCAATCATTCATCAGTGGCGTATCTGCATTGCCCAATACGGTGGTTAGTGTTTTCGCTAATCCTTATACGATTGCCGGTTTACCTGGAATTGAAAAGGTAGGTGCTTTGATTGTTGGTTATCAGAAGGAAGATTTTATGCAGAAAGCTGCTGCAAAAGTGATATCAGGGCAACTGAAACCTACTGGTAAACTATCGGTAACAATCAACCAGCTGTTTACTACCGGTGCTGGCATAGCCTCACTGTAATAACAATCTTTCGTTTCTTTTTGACGCGGCCCTATCCATTTTGACGGGCTGAAATGCCTATTTTTACCATAATGAATTCTCCGTTAACAGATAAATTTAATGCCAGGTTTCGTGAAGTGCTGGCGGGTTTGAATGAAGAACAACTGGCTGCTGTAAATAAAATGGATGGCCCCGTGTTGGTGGTTGCAGGTCCGGGTACGGGTAAAACGCAGATCCTTGCAGCGCGAATTGGAAAGATCTTATTAGAGACTGATGCCCAGCCGAACGAGATCTTGTGCCTTACTTATACGGATGCCGGAGCCGTGGCTATGCGTAAGCGCTTATTTGAGTTTATAGGCCCTGATGCTTACCGCATTAACATATATACTTTCCATGCTTTTTGCAACGACATTATACAGGAGAACCTGGAGTATTTTGGCAAGCTGAACCTTGATCCGCTTTCGGATCTGGAATCAGCGATGCTTTTTAGAGAGCTCGTAGATGAGTTTCCGGCCAATCATGTCTTAAAACGTTTTACAGGAGACGTTTACTATGATGTTCCGCGGCTCAAAAACCTGTTCTCGACCATGAAGCGGGAACACTGGAACAAGGATATGATTGAAAAGGCTGTCAATGAGTACCTGGCGGATCTGCCCAACCGCGAAGAGTTTCGATATAAAAGGCCGAATGCAGCCAAAGGCATTAAAGCCGGCGACCTTAAGCAAAAAGACATTGATGCGGCTAATGACATTATGCGCAAACTGTTAGCGGCCGTAGCCGAGTACAGTAACTACGAGGCCAAAATGCACAAGCTGAACCGCTATGATTATGACGACATGATCATCTGGGTGCTGCGCGCATTTCGTGAAAATGAAGAATTACTGCGCCGTTACCAGGAGCGTTTTCAATATATTTTGGTTGATGAGTTTCAGGACACCAGCGGTTCGCAGAATGAGCTGCTTAAATTTCTCCTTAATTACTGGGATACTCCCAACGTGTTTGTAGTGGGGGACGATGATCAGTCCATCTATCGCTTCCAGGGTGCCAACATGAAGAACATCCTTGATTTTGCCAACGACTATGTTAAGGCGCTATATACGGTGGTATTAAGAAAGAACTACCGGTCCAACCAAAGCATTCTTGATATTTCAAGAATATTGATCGACCACAATAAGGAGCGTTTAACAGCGCAGCTTCAGTTGGACAAGAACTTAGCCGCTTCGCACCCGAGGTTTGTTAAGGAAACAGTAGAGCCAAGTATTAGAGAGTACGATAACCCCGATCAGGAACTGGTAGACGTAGGCGATCAGATTCGCAGGCTTATTAATCAGGGCACGCCTCCGGCAGAAATTGCGGTGATCTATCGTAACCACAGTCAGGCAGAAAGTTTGATTCATTACCTGGATACGCTGAAGATCGCGGTAAACACCAAGCGTAAGATCGATATTTTGACGCTTCCGTTTGGCGAAAAGATCATTACCATTTTGCGCTACCTGGCCGCCGAATTTGATACACCTTATAGCGGCGATGATCTTCTGTTTGAGATACTGCATTATGATTTCTTTAATATTCCGCCGGTTGAAATTGCAAAGGCGAGTATTGTAGTATCCAAGCAAAATTTCAATGCCGCAAAGGATGATCCCGGTACTTCCATCAGACAATATATTAACGAGTTACGCACACCACAACAGCCTGGTTTGTTTGATGATACTACGGATGTGGAGATGAAGCGGATCATCGGTGAAATAGATGAGCTATTAAAAGATTCTGTAAGCCTTAATCTGCAACAGTTCTTTCAGCAGGTAATTGTCAAGATGGGCATTCTGGCCTACGTAATGCGGCAGGCCGACAAAGGCTGGCACATGGAGGTGCTAATGAACCTGTTCAACTTTATTCGGGTGGAACAGCATAAGAACCCGGAAATTACGCTGGCGGGCATTATCCAAACCATCGACCTGATGAAGAAGAACAACATCAGGCTTGATCTTAACCAGGTGATCTTCTCTGAGAACGGCGTTAACTTTATTACTGCGCATGGTTCAAAGGGCCTTGAGTTTGAGCATGTGTTTCTCATTGGGTGTAATAAAAAGATATGGGACAGCAAAGGGCGCAACATGGGTTTCAGCTATCCGGATACCCTAATGCAGGCCGCGGCCGATGATCTTGCCCAGATTGAGGAGTCTCGCAGATTGTTCTATGTTGCGGTTACTCGCGCCAAACAGTGTCTTCATATATCCTATTCGGCTCGTGACCGGAATGGAAAAGACCTGGAAGCATCACAGTTTGTGGGCGAGATAGTGGCGAATACACATCTGGACATCACCTATCCAAAGGTTGAGGCAGATGATATGTTCATTTTCTTTGCTACCCAATTTAAGGCTAACCATAAGCCTAAGGTTGAGCTGCTTGACAGGAACTATATTGACCAGCTGTTGCAGAACTATGCGCTCTCGGCCACGCATTTAAATTGCTACCTCGATTGCCCGTTAAAGTTCTATTTCCAGAATCTTATCCGGGTACCGGCAGGATTGAGCGGGGCGGCAGCCTTTGGCTCGGCTGTGCACTTTGCGCTAAATCAAGCCTTCAGGAAACTAAAAACAAACAATGATCAGTTTCCACCAACGGACGAATTTATGACGCAGTTTCGCTGGTATATGTACCGGCACCGGGAATTGTTCACGAAAGAGGAGTTCGACAGACGTATGGGCTATGGCGAAAAGATATTACCGGCCTACTATGAGGAAGGAACCCGTGTTTGGAACAAAATAGCTGTAACCGAACGTAGCGTGCGTAATGTGGTGATTGAGGGCGTGCCTGTTAAAGGTAATTTGGATAAAATCGAGTTCAACGGCAAGCAGGTAACGGTAGTTGATTACAAAACCGGCAAGCTCAAAAATGCCAAAGAGAAGCTTATGCGCCCAACGCTTGATTTTCCTAACGGTGGCGACTACTGGCGACAAGCCGTTTTTTATAAGTTACTCGTCGACCACGACCGTACAAATGAGTGGCAGGTGGTAGACACCGTATTTGATTTTGTAGAGCCGTTGGATGATGGCAGTTACCACAAGGAAAAGGTGGTAATTTATCCCGAAGACTTATCTATCGTAACTGACCAGATCCAAACCGTATATCAAAAGATCCTGAACCACGAGTTTGACACCGGCTGCGGTAAGGAAGATTGCGACTGGTGCCGTTTTGTACGAACCAATTTTAAGCAGGCTAACGATGATATGTTACAGGTGGGAGAGGAGTAGTTTCGTCTGTCCAACGAGTACTATCTCAAAACCAAGCCTCTGTGATCTTTGTGCCTTCTTTGCTAACTCCGTGGTTAAAATCAAACCGCAAAGGCGAAGGAGACGCAAAGAAGCGGAGAGACAATCTTGCTTATTTTACCTCTTTTACAGCATTGATCAGTTCATTTACCGCTTCTTCCGGCGTTGCCCAGCTCGTTACTAACCGGATGGCGGCTTCTTTGTCGTTCAGCCTTTGCCAAATGTAGAAGTCGAATCTTTCCTGCAGTTTTTCAATGACCTCATAGGGAAGGATAGGGAAGATCTGGTTAGTATAAGATATGGTGAGCTGCGGATAACCGGCCTCGGTAAAGGCATCGGCCATTTTACCCGCGAGGCGGTTAGCATGTTCGGCCAGTTCAAAAAATAAGTTCTCCTTAAAGAGTTCTAAAAACTGCACACCTAATAGCCTCCCTTTGGCCATTAATGCGCCGCGCTGTTTGAGGTGATAGCGGAAATCCAGGTTCAGCGCCGGGTTGTTGATCACAATAGCTTCGCCAAGCAATGCGCCGTTCTTGGTGCCCCCTATGTAGAATACGTCGGTATATTTAGCCAGGTGGGGCATGGTAATGTCATTGTCTTCCGCACACAGGGCCGAAGCTAATCTTGCGCCATCCATAAACAGGTAAAGGTTGTGTTCACGGCAACAGGCCGATAGCGCCTTGAGTTCGGGCAGGCTGTAATGGGTGCCAATTTCGGTTGAGTTGGAAATGTAGACCATTCTTGGCTTTACAATATGTTCGTCGGTGCATTTAGCCAGTACCGTTAGGATGCTTTTGGGGCTTAGCTTGCCATCGGCAGTGTCTACCGTTTCTACTTTATGGCCCGTAGCTTCTACAGCACCCGTTTCATGCACGTTAATGTGACCAGTAGTAGCCGCAATCACACACTCATGTGAACGCAGGGCAGAGGAGATCACAATCAAGTTCGCTTGCGTACCTCCCGAAACAAAATGAACCGCAGCCTCTGGGTTCTCAATTTTCTCCCTGATAAGTCGGACCGCTTCCAGCGAATATTCATCCTCGCCATAACCTGCTTGCTGACTAAGGTTGGTTTCACTTAATGCCTTTAAAATATTGGGGTGGCAGCCCTCGCTGTAGTCGTTTTTAAAGCTGTGTTTAGCCATCGGTTTATGTTATACAATTGCTTTTGCAATAATAGGAGATAAACCTGTTTTGTGTGCGTGGTTGGTAACTGCTATCAAGGTTTTATGCCTTGGGTGTTAAAAAAAGCCCTAACGGGCCTTTCTTTTAATATTGATCATGATGACGGCGGTGGCGACTTCTCCTGTGACGGGAATTGCCCCAACTTGTACGGCTGCTGTGCCTTGACGCGGAATAGTTGCTGCTTCTGTTGCCATGTTGGCTATAGTCATCCCCTTGCCTCATACCCGTATTGCGATACCCGCTGTTGGTATTGTCTGTTCTTCCTTCGCCATTACGGTAACTGCCGTTGTTGTTATTGGCGTTTCCTCTGTTATAATCCTGGCGTTGCATGTTCTGATTGGTCTGTTGACTGTTCGGCTGCCTGTTTTGGTAGTCGGTTTGGTTTACCTGCTGGCCGTTATTTTGTTGCCCGTTCTGATAGTTATCTCGGCTGCGGTGATGCTGCCCGCTCTGGGCATAGGCAGCAGTAATTACCCTCCCTGCAATTGCTATCGTTAACAGCGTCTTCTTCATATGTATTTACAATTAGTATTACTGTACTACAAATGGTTGTAGAACTTGTTTAATTATACATTCTCGACATTTAAACCTTTCAAGTGCGCTTAAAGTAAAAATCTTGTTCTCCAATAATGGGCTTTCGGGCTTAACAGGTAAATTGCGAGCCGACTAACGCTGACCATGAAACTGAAATTTTTACTGCCCCTTTTATTCGCGCTGCCTGCATCGGCACAGACTACCATCAAGCAGGACGAGCCCATTAAACAAATGGTGGATGAGGTATCATCCCAGCATATCGAGGCAATTGTTCGCAAATTGGTCAGTTTTAAAACCCGCCATACTTTAAGCGATACTAGCAGTAAAACGGAAGGCATTGGCGCTGCCCGTAACTGGATTAAAAGCGAGATGGAAAAGTATGCAGCTGCATCCGGTGGACGAATGAAGATTGAATTTGACGCTTTTACTAATGAAATTGAGCCTGCACCCGCGGGCCGCATTGATAAACCTACTGTACTTAAAAATGTACTTGCTATCTTAAAAGGAACCGACCCAAATGATACGCGTGTATATATCGTTTCCGGTCACTATGATTCGAGGGTAAACGATATAATGGACCGGAAATCAGTTGCACCTGGTGCAGTTGACGATGCGTCGGGGACGGCAGTTGCTATGGAACTGGCCCGTGTAATGTCAAAAAGATCCTTCCCAGCTACCATTATTTTTATGGCCGTAGCTGGAGAGGAGCAGGGCTTAAACGGATCAGCTCATGTTGCTAAAAGAGCGAAGGCCGAAAACTGGAATGTTGACGCCATGCTGAATAACGATATTGTGGGTAATACCTTTGGTATGGAAAACGGGCTGAAGGATAATACGCATGTACGAGTATTTACGGAAGGCGTTCAGTCTACTGCCGACAATAAAATGATCAAAAGCCTTATCGCTATAGGCGGCGAAAATGATAGTCCGTCGCGCGAATTGGGCCGGTATATCAAAGAAGTGGCCGAACGATATGTGGATCAGTTGGACGTTAAGATGATCTATCGCCGGGACCGTTTTCTGCGCGGCGGTGACCATGTGCCTTTCCTGCAGCAAGGATTTACGGCGGTAAGGTTTACGGAGATGAACGAGAACTTTAACCGCCAGCATCAGAATGTACGCAAGGAAAATGGCATAGAATACGGCGATACCCCCGACTTTGCCGATTATGCCTATATCCAAAAAGTTGCCCGGATGAACCTCTCTGTACTCGCTAACCTGGCCCTCGCGCCAGCAGAACCTGAAGACGTAGGCGTAAGCACCAAAACGCTAACTAACACAACCACCCTAAAATGGCAAGCGCCCAAAGCAGGTAAACGCCCGGCAGGCTACTTCATCCTGATGCGCGAAACTATCAATCCTTACTGGGAAAAGAAATTCTACGTAACCGGTACCGAAGCCACTTTGGATTATTCAAAGGATAACTACCTGTTCGCCGTTGAATCCGTAGACGCCGAAGGACATGAAAGTTTGCCGACGGTACCGAAGCCGGTGAGGTAAGGGTCAATGAGTGATTTTTGTCCGATTGAAGCGTAGTAGAAAGTAACTGCATCATGGAAATCGGTTCAAACCTACGCGTGGCCCCTTCGCTTTTTACCAGGCTGGCTTAAAAAAAGCTTTCAAACAGCAATTCTGCCCATTCTTAAATTCCTCGAAATTCGAATTCAGATAGCATGGCGATGCAATCGCCAACCCAAATTAAGCACGCATTGCAAATGCGCGCAAGTGTTTTTCGAATAACAAATTCTGTCCATTCTTTAATTCCTCAAAATTCGAGTTCAGACGCCACCGCTCCATCCAAATCTAAAATCGTGCATCGTAATTCGTAATTCGTTCCTCCGCCAGCTGGCGGGCTAGGGGGCTCACTTCACGCTTTTCTTCTGCACAATAAAAAAGCCCAATACAAATACTATGGCTGCGCAAATTAGTCCGGCATAGGTTTCCCGGGTAAAATATACAATGGTGATGTGTGGATTAAAGTTGGCTTTGGACCGGCGGATCATCCCTGAAATAGCAAGGATGGGATGCGCATACGGGAAGAGGTATAAATAGGTCCAGTTGGCGGCGGCGCCGATGGCGGCGCTCACAACAAGTACAAAGCCGAGGCCCATCGGTTTTAGGAAATCGCTCCAGAGCAGACTCAGCAGAAACTGGATGGAAATAATACCAAGCGAGTTGATGAAAAGCTTGAGGTAAAGTCGCGATAGCTCACCTGCGATGGACCCATCCCGAAATTTAAATTCCGGTTTCAGGTACCCCAATATGTTTCCGGCGGCAATGGTGAAGCCGTAGAACAGCGACAGGCACAAAGCCACCAGCAATACCGTGTAAATGTATTTAGCCGTGTAAACCGACCATTTTGGCAGCGGCAGACTGAACAAGGTTTTCCAGGTATCCGCTTTATGTTCGATATTGTTTACCGAGTAGCTTACAAATATGATGTAAAAGGGCAGGAGCAGAATGCCCATTACGTTAATGATGCTGCCCGCAAAGGCAAGCCACTGAAATAAAGGTGAAAGCGGCGCCAATTTATTGGCGTGGGTATAAGTCCCCCAGCTTACCAATGTACAGATCAAAAAAGGCAATACTATAGCGCACCAAAACCCAAGTGTTTTTCGGCTTTTATAAAACTCCGACTGTAGCGAGCGCAAAAATCCGATCATGATAAAGGCTTTTTGGTGATGTCGAGAAATAGTTTTTCGAGGTCCTTTTGTACTTTATGTATGGTATAAACGGTGAAATTTTGCTGAACTAGCTTCCGGTTCAGCTCAGCCATTTGTTCTCTGGATGCAAAAGGTACGGTAACAGCGGCGTCGGTAACGGCGGTAGTATTAATACCCGCATTTTTTAAATAATCAGCGGCAGCGGTATTGTTATTGGTTTCTATATGAATACTGGGCTGACTTATCGCTTCCATATCCTTTATGCTGCCCTGAAATAGGAGGGTCCCGAAGTTGATAATGCCCACATGTGTAGCCATACGTTCAACCTCGGCCAGTAAATGGCTCGATACAAATACCGTTTTTCCTTGTTCCTTTACCAACCTGATTAATAGTTCTCTAACCTCGATAATGCCGTTGGGGTCAAGGCCGTTGGTCGGTTCGTCTAAAATTAAAAGCCTCGGATCTGTGAGCAGCGCTAAGGCAATGCCCAGACGCTGTTTCATCCCTAAGGAATAGTTGCCGGCTTTTTTGCTGGCGGCATCTTGCAGTTGAACCAGGGTTAGCATATCTTCAACCCGGCTGCGCGAAACGTTAAGGAGTAAAGCCCGGTTACGCAGGTTTTCCCTGCCACTTAGGTGGGCATATATTGCAGGTTGCTCAATCAGCGATCCAATTTGCGACAGGATGCTGATACGATGTTTCTTAATGTCTTTTTCAAAAATGTGAATACTGCCGCGGGAGGTTTTGAGCAGGTTGAGCAGTAATTTAATGGTAGTGGTTTTCCCGGCGCCGTTAGGGCCAAGAAAACCATAAATGCTACCTTCAGGTACTTGCAGTGATAAGGCGGTTAATATTTGCTGGTTTCCGAAGTTGAAGCTGATATCTTCAGTACGGATTACCATACCTTTTCTTTGGCAATTGAACAAACTGTTTTTACCAATGTAATTCCTTTCACAAAAAGAGAAGTAGCATGCACTGCAGGGCTATCACAGGCATAAGCCGCTTTTTGTTTAAACTGATAGCTGAAACCCATAATGAGGGCAAACAGTACTGGAATCAGTAAAAGGATAAATGGATTTGAGTTTGTGATCAACTTTTTCATTGTGATTGATTTTTGACGACACAAATAAAGATCAAAAGTTTAATCCGCTAAAAAGATTTAGACCAACGGTCTGCAATTATAGATGAACGCCCCGATAGTCAATATTGGCCGTTTGTCGAAAAAAAATGCCAGTTCATCGAATAAGTTTAGTGCTGCATATATTTGCTGCCCCAATACTGCGCTTAAATACTATTTTAGATGCGATGAAAAAGAGCTGGCAGGTATTCTGGCACATATTCTTCTGGTTAAGTTTGCTATTGTTTTTTATGTTCATTGTGCACAATAACAGCCGCATGAGCATAAATGAGCTGCTGGTGATCTTTATCATTTACGGCGTTATTAATATCAGCCTGTTTTATCTTAACTTTTTAATCTTTATCCCGCAGTTCTTAGACAAGCGCAAGTTTAAAACATTTGCAATAGCTATAGTGGTAACCATTGTAGCCTATGGCATCGGTAAATACTTTGTAGGTCTGGGCTTTAGGCAGTATGTGTTAACAAGCCGTAACGGCCATGCGATGACCTTCGGGGCTTATTTTTTAAGTACGGTTTTTTCCAGCCTGGTATTTGTCTTTTTAAGTATTGTGCTCAAATTTTCTGTAGACTGGTTTGTTAATGAGCGTGTTCAGCGCGATCTGGAAAATCAGCGGTTGAGTGCGGAACTGGCCTTTCTTAAATCACAGATCAATCCACATTTCCTTTTCAATTCATTGAACAGCATCTACTCGCTGGCCTATCAACGGTCTGACACAACGCCGGAGGCTATCTTAAAATTGTCGGAAATAATGCGGTACATGCTCTATGAGTCTAACGATAACAAGGTTGATCTGGCCAAAGAGCTGCAATACTTACAAAATTATATCGAGCTGCAAAAGATCAGGTTTGGTAAGAAAGCCTATGTTGACTATGTGGTGAACGGAGCAGTTACCAATCAGCGTATCGTGCCGCTGCTGCTTATCTCCTTTATCGAGAACGCGTTTAAGCATGGGGTAGCCAATGATCCCAGCTTTCCCATTATGCTTACTATCAATATCAACGCCAACCGGCTCGACTTTTATATGCAGAATAAAAAGCATCAGCATAATCGTGACGCCTCGGGTGGTATCGGTTTGCAGAATGTTAAGCGACGATTGGATCTGCTTTATGAAGGCAAATACAAGCTGAATATTAATGATCAGCCTGAAACTTATTCTTGTGACCTTACTTTGATTCTGTGACCGGTCAAAGTGTAAGGGGAACACGAGTTCAAAATTGACCATTCAGCCCGCTTCCAACCAGAAAAACACCTGATTTTTAACTGCTTTTAACTCATTTCTGGCCTAACGCTTTTACATTCAGCAATAATCATTAGTTTTATGGCATGATCAAATGTTTGGTTGTTGATGATGAGCCTTTAGCATTACATATAATCGAAGATTATATTGCAAAAGTGCCTTTTTTGCAATTGATCAAAGCTACCACCAGCGCAATTGAGGCCATTACCATTGTACAGGATGGCGGTGTCGATTTGGTTTTTTTGGATGTACAAATGCCCGAACTTACCGGTATCCAGTTTCTGCGGATTGCCAATGGTAAAACCAAAGTGATCTTAACAACTGCTTATCCGCAGTACGCGTTGGAGGGTTACGAACTCGACGTGGTGGATTATCTGTTAAAACCTATCGCTTTTGATCGTTTTTTAAAGGCCGTTCAGAAGGCGCAGAAGATCATTGAACCGGTAGCAACCAAAACTGCGCCGGTAAAGGAAGAGGTGTCAGCCCCAGCTCCTGCCCCTTATGACGATTTTCTGAGCGACTTCATCTTCGTGAAAACGGAGCATAAGATCCAGAAGGTTTATCTGCACAACATCCTTTTTATAGAAGGGCTTAAATATTACATTTCCATCTTTACCACCGAGGAGCGCATTATTACTTTGCAGAACATGAAAAAGATGGAGGATGTATTGCCCGAAAAGCATTTTGTTCGCGTGCATAAGTCATACATCGTGGCGTTGAATAAGATCGACAGCATCGAACGCAGCCGTATCTTTATCGGCGACAAGATCATCCCGATTGGGGACACCTACCGCGACCAGTTCTTCAGGCTGATCGAGGGGAAGAACATCGGTTAAGCCGGTAATTTGGCTCTCACCATATTTTCGGCTTCCTGAACTATTTCGTCCACGGGGCGTTTGCCCGGCTCAATAGGAGGCAATACTTCAAATGTGATCCTTTCAAACGTGTTTAACGGATAAGTTCCGTAACGCACCATCTTCCAGCTGTTATTGACTACTATTGGAACGATCAAGGCATCGGGGCACTTCTTTAAAATAGTGGCGATACCCGCAGCACGAAAAAATTTAACGTGTCCGTCTTTTGATCGTGTACCTTCTGGGAAGATGACGGTTGACCAGGTATTTTTTTTCATCCTTTCGCCCAGCTTCAACAGTTCGGTAATGGACTGGCGCTGATCCTTGCGGTCAATATTAGCGCCGCCACCTACCTTGAGGTTGTAAGAAATGGAGGGAATGCCTTTGGTTAGCTCTATTTTGGAAACAAATTTAGCGTGATATTTTCTGAGGTAATAGATCAGCGGCGGAATATCATACATGCTCTGGTGGTTGGCTACAAATATGATGGAGCGATCAGTCGGTAGGTTCTGGTTGTTGATGAATTTAACCGTATTGCCCAGCAGATAATAAGTGCTCATCAGGAACCAGTTAAGAATGTCAACCGATTTTTTATGGGCGCTGTACCCGCCAACACGGTAAGAGATCCATTGGATAGGTTGAAAAATAACCAGCACCAATCCAAATGCAATATAATGTATAGGGGATAGAATATAGCCTAAAAGTTTTCTCATAAAGCAGTAAAGTTAGCTATTTGCGGCAAAAATTTAACAGTTTAAGGCAAGGCGTAAAACAATTTTAGTGAAATGGTAATTCCGAAGAATAAAAAACATAGCGGTGGACAGCAAGAAAACGGAACTCCAGAAAATGCTGGATGGCGAGTTGTATAACGCCTCAGACATGGAACTCGTGCAAATGCGCGAAAAGGCCAGGTTGCTTTTAAACGAGTATAATCAGATGATGGCCGCTCCAGTTCCCGACCGACTACCCGTACTGCAAAAACTACTAGGCAAGTGTTCATCAATAGATATTCAGCCGCCTTTTTATTGCGACTACGGCGCTCATATTATCGCTGGCGACAATCTTTATATGAATTTCAACTGCATTGTTCTGGATTGTGCACAAGTAACATTTGGTAAAAATGTACAATGCGGACCCAATGTTCAGATCTATACAGCTTATCACCCCTTAGTAGCTACTGAACGGATCAAAGGGCCCGAACTTGCAGCCCCGATAACCATTGGCGACAATGTCTGGATCGGTGGTGGGGCAATTATCTGCCCAGGCGTTACTATAGGTAGCAATACTACCATTGGCGCAGGCAGTGTGGTAACCCGCGATATTCCTGAAAATGTTTTTGCAGCTGGCAACCCGTGCAGGGTTATCCGGAATATTTAGGAAAGTTTGCCTTCCAGTATCATCGTCTTCACCTTCAAAACCGCAATCACGGTCATAGAATCGGTAATGGTGCCGTCGCATACCATTTCGTAAACCTTTTCAAAGGGAATTTTGTGTACCATCAGTTCTTCCGTGTCTTCCGGCTCGGCCTCAAATTGTTCCAGTCCACGGGCCAGGTAAATATGGCCATACTCGTCAGAAACCGAGTTGGATAGGTGGAAGTCGTTTATTTTTGTCCATTCTTTGGCTTTCAATCCCGTTTCTTCCAGAAGCTCCCGCTTGGCTGATTCGAGCGGGTCAATGCCCAGCGGGCCGCCGCCTTCCGGTATCTCCCAACTATACTGATCTATCACAAACCGGTACTGGCCCACCAGGTACGTGTTCATGTCCTCATCCAGCGGTATTACACCTATGGCCCTGTTTTTAAAATGAACTTTTCCGTAAATACCGTCGTTACCCGAAGGATTAATAACCTGATACTCGGTGACCCTGATCCAGGGATTATCGTAAACGTTGTGATTACTTTTTATTTTCCAGGGGTTGTGGGTAGGGTGGTCCATGCTGTAAAGTTAATAAGTTAAGCGAAAAACGCCCTATGGTTACAATATCCGTGTACAAAAAAAGCGGCCCTTGCGGGGGCCGCTTTCAATATTGCCGCTGATTTGATTATAAACCAAATGCTGCTTTTACTTTGTCTACATAGTCAAGCTTTTCCCAGGTAAACAGCTCAACTTCTGTTTCAACTCTTCTGCCTTCAGGGCTTACAAAAACCTTGGTAACCGTTTGGTTCGGTTTGCCAAAATGACCATAAGCAGCGGTTTCGCTGTAGATAGGGTTACGAAGTTTTAAGCGTGTTTCGATAGCGTAAGGGCGCATATCAAAAAGTTGCTCTACTTTTTGGGCAATCTCCCCGTCGGTTAGGTTAACCTTAGCGGTGCCGTAAGTGTTTACATAAATACCCATAGGTTGCGCCACGCCGATAGCGTAAGAAACCTGTACCAGTATTTCATCGCTAATGCCGGCAGCCACCAGGTTTTTGGCAATATGGCGGGTAGCATATGCTGCGGAACGGTCAACCTTTGATGGATCTTTACCAGAGAAAGCACCACCGCCGTGTGCACCTTTACCACCGTAGGTATCTACAATGATCTTACGGCCGGTTAAGCCGGTATCGCCATGCGGGCCGCCAATCACAAATTTACCGGTAGGGTTAACGTGGTATTTAATATTGTCGTTAAAGAAGTGGGCATACTTAGGATAACGTGCTTTTACCCTTGGTACTAATATGCCGGTAATATCTTCCCTAATCTTCTGCAGCATTTCTTCCTCAGTACCAAAATCGTCGTGCTGGGTTGAAATTACGATCGCATCAATACGTACAGGTTGGTTATTGTCATCGTATTCAAGCGTAACCTGCGATTTTGCATCGGGGCGCAAATAAGTAATATCCTTGTTTTCGCGACGAATAGCAGCAAGCTCTATCAGCAGGGCATGGGCAATATCTAATGCCAAAGGCATGTAGTTATCGGTTTCTTTGGTAGCATAACCGAACATCATCCCCTGGTCGCCGGCTCCCTGTTCCTGCTTTTCCTGACGGTCAACGCCCTGGTTAATATCCGGAGATTGCTCGTGGATGGCAGAAAGTACACCGCATGAGCTTCCGTCAAACATATACTCGCCTTTAGTATAACCAATGCGGTTGATCACTTCGCGCGCAATCTTTTGCACGTCTAGATAAGTCTTTGATTTTACCTCTCCCGCCAAAATTACCTGCCCGGTAGTTACCAGGGTTTCACAGGCTACTTTTGAATCGGTGTCAAAAGCCAGAAAATTATCAATTAATGCGTCTGATATCTGGTCTGCTACTTTATCCGGATGTCCTTCTGATACAGACTCTGATGTAAATAAATAAGGCATAAAATTTATGAATTAAAGGGAAGCGGGGGGCTTTGATGAGCAACAACGAACAGCCTTTACGTTTTTTAGCACTTTTTTATGTGGTTGCAAGCGAGCCTCATCATAAGAGGCTATCAAATCAGTCCACTTCCAGCGGCAAAAATAAAACAATTTTTACAAAGCAGAAAATGGTTACTTTTGGAGTTGAAATAATAAGTTGCTTGAAGAAGAAAGTACTATTCATCATTAATCCGGTTGCGGGAGGGAAAAGTAAAGCCGGCATTCCAGATCTGATTGCCCGGCAGGCCGACAAAGATTTACTGGAATATGATATTACTTTTACAGATGATGCGGGCCATGCGCGGCAACTGGCTGCCGGAGCTGTAGGTAAATACGACACGGTTGTAGCAGTGGGTGGAGATGGTACCGTTAATGAAGCAGCTTCGGGCGTTGTTGGTACTGATACAGCTTTGGGTATTATTCCTGTCGGTTCGGGTAACGGTTTGTCAAGGTTCCTAAATATCCCCATGAACCTGGAGAAAGCTTTTGAAACCATTAATCAACATAAAGTTGAGGTGATAGATGCTGCTATGGTGGATGGCAACTGGTTTTTTAATATGGCCGGAATGGGCTTTGATGCCCATATCAGCGAGGTTTTTTCGCACCAGAAAAATAGGGGTTTCAGTACCTATTTCAAGTCGTCCCTCCAGGAGATCACCTCCTATAAACCGCAGTTATATACTATTAATATTGACGGGAAGATTTATGAGCGCGTAGCTTTTATGTTGAGTTTTGCAAATTCTTCTCAATATGGCAACAACGCACATGTGTCGCCTCATGCCTCTGTGCAGGATGGCTTGCTCGATGTATGCATCATTAAGCCCTTTCCGCTCTATATATTTCCGCTGATGGGTTTCAGGATGTTTACGAAGACCGCAGATAAATCACCCTATGTTGAAATTATCCGCGGCAAACACATCCACGTTAAGCGCCAACAGGCGGGGCCGGTCCACTTTGACGGCGAACCTCACATTTTAGGTACCGAAACCGAAATCAAAGTTGTTCCGCATTCGTTAAAAGTTATAGTAGGAAGCGCTTATAAAAAATAGGTTATGTCAAAAAAGAACAAGAACATCACAGGCGTAGTTTACTCCACCAATCCTGATTTTTCCTATCAGCATGAACAGGACAACGCGTCTGAGACCTTACCACCCCAGCAGCAAAACCTTAAAATACACCTCGACAGAAAGGGTGGAGGCAAGGTGGTGACCCGTATTGCAGGTTTTATGGGTACTGAGGATGATCTGGAAGCTTTGGGCAAAAAACTAAAGACCAAATGTGGCGTAGGCGGATCAGCGAAAGAAGGCGAAATCTTAATTCAGGGCGACTTCCGCGACAAGATCCTGGCGCTGCTGCTGGCCGACGGTTATAAGGCCAAAAAGGCAGGTGGTTAGTGTATTGAGTAATTATTGTACATCATTGTTAATCAGTTACTTGTTGTAGATATTGAGCCAATTTTTTAAAAAATCCCACATTTTACTTGTTTCTTCTATTTTAAAGTTGGTATTTTGATTCACCAATTATAAACCAACTTTAATGAAAAACTTTAATGATCAGTTACCTGATCTGGGTTATCTTAACCTGGGTCGGGCAGGTGGTGTTTTTTACCAATTGACACCTGCGCAGTTAATAGAGGAGGCATTAAAACGAGATGAGGGTGTGCTTTCTGAGTGCGGTGCGTTAGCTGTTGACACCGGTGAATTTACCGGTCGCTCGCCAAAAGATCGTTTTATTGTAGATGACCAGGTAACCCACGATGCCGTATGGTGGAGTGATATTAATATACCCTTTGATGAACAGCAGTTTGATCTGCTTTTTAAAAAGGTAACTACCTACTTAAACGAGCGCGACATATTTGTAAGAGACTGTAGCGTTTGCGCTAATGAAAAATATCATACCGACCTGCGGGTAATAACAGAGAATGCCTTTCAGAACCTTTTTGCCCACCATCTGTTTATAAGGCCCGAAGTATCTTACCCTGAACTAGCACCGGAGTGGACCATTATTTCAGCACCTGGCTTTAAGGCTGATCCAGCCCTTGACGGTACCCGGCAGGGGAATTTCTCCATGATCTGTTTTAGCCGTAAGCTTGTTCTCATCGGTGGCACTGCTTACACGGGCGAGATCAAAAAGGCCGTATTTTCAATCTTGAATTTTGTACATCCGCACGAGCGGAACGTATTGCCTATGCATTGCGCAGCTAACGTAGGTGTAAAGGGCGATACAGCAGTATTCTTCGGGCTTTCAGGTACAGGTAAAACCACCCTGTCCGCCGATCCCGACCGCAGCCTTATCGGGGATGATGAGCATGGCTGGAGTGATTATACTGTATTTAATTTCGAAGGAGGCTGTTATGCCAAATGTGCAAACCTTACTGAGGAGCATGAGCCGCAGATCTACCAGGCCATCAAATTTGGTACGTTGTTGGAGAATGTGAGCTTTTATCCGGGCACCTGCATGCCCGATTATGCCGATCTTTGCAAAACCGAGAACAACAGAGCCGCTTATCCGCTGCATTATATTAAAAACATCGTTAGTCCATCCATCGGCACGGCGCCTAAAAATATTTTCTTTCTTACGGCTGATGCGTTTGGCATTTTGCCGCCTGTATCTAAATTAACGCCGGTACAGGCCATGTACCACTTTATTTCGGGCTATACGGCCAAGGTTGCGGGTACAGAAAAAGGCATAGTTGAGCCCGAAGCTACTTTTTCGGCCTGTTTTGGTAAAGCTTTTTTGCCCCTGCATCCCGTTGCATACGCAAATTTACTGGGGCGGAAGATAAGGGAGCACAGGGTAAATGTGTGGCTCATTAACACCGGCTGGACGGGCGGTTCATACCATACGGGCAAAAGGATCAGGCTCAAATATACCCGCGCCATGATCACCGCTGCTTTAACGGGTGCTCTGGATAATGTTACTTATCAAATGCATCCAATATTTAAGCTGATGATGCCGGTCTGCTGCCCCGGCGTGCCCGAAAGTTTGCTCAATCCACGTAACACCTGGGCCAGCCGCGAACTGTATGATGAACGCGCCCACGAACTGGCAATTTCTTTCGCCCGGAATTTTGAACAATATGCAAGTGTAAGCAACGCCGAAATCATGGAAGCCGGACCTGATATTACTATATCAGCTTAGTTACACTTTTTGTAAAGTAGTGCTTGCTATTTTTAAAAAAAATGGTTTTTATTGTAAAAAATTGTCTGTTGCAGGACAATTTTTTTGTTTCATTGCGTTATTTATACACTTATAAAAAAAACGTACTTTAAACCTGGATTAAAATTTTTTAAAGAATAGCATTTTGCATTTTTTTATATAACTAAAATGATATTTTTGTTATTCGCCCAATTGCACATTTAATTAACTTAATATTACAAACAAAAACTAAAACTAAATTTTAAAAGTAATGGCAAACGCACCAAAACCAACTACTCCGGTTAAGAAAGAAAGCTCAGGTTCCTCTGCGGCATTTGCAACACTGGTTATTCCTATCGCTTTTGTAGTAGCGGTACTTATTTACATGTTCATTTTAGGTGATGCAAGTCACTTCAGAGGCGGAAACCCTGACAACGAGCCAAGCGATTATTTCGGTATCATTCACAAAGGTGGTCCCATCGTACCTGTGCTGTTAACCTATTTATTGCTGGTGTTCATTTTCTCTATCGAGCGTTTAGTGGTAATCGGCAAAGCTGCCGGAACAGGCAACGTTGATACTTTTGTTAAAAAAGTACAAGGTTTCCTTAACACTGGTAACATCGACGCTGCAAGCGCTGAGTGTGACAAACAAAAAGGTTCTGTAGCTAACGTTATCAAATCTGGTCTGAAAAAATACCGTGAAATGGAGAATGAGCCAAACATGGACATCGACCAAAAAACACTGGCCATTCAGAAAGACATCGAGGAAGCAACTGCATTGGAAATGCCTATGCTTGAGCAAAACCTTACTATCATCGCTACTTTAGTATCTATCGGTACGTTAACTGGTCTGTTAGGTACTGTACGTGGTATGATCGCGGCTTTCGCTGCAATGGCAACTTCTGGCGCTGGTAGCTCAACTCAGCTGGCAGGTGGTATCTCTGAAGCCTTGATTAATACAATGATTGGTATCTTAACTTCATGTTTATCAATCATCATGTACAACATCTTTACTTCAAAGATTGACAAACTTACTTACGCTATCGACGAAACCGGTTTCAGCATCGTACAAACATTTGCTGCATCTCATAAAAATAGAAGTCTCTAAGCATAATAGGGTTTTGAACCTGCCGTTATCAAAATGGCAGTGTATAATACTAAATGCCTGAAACTTTTATATTTAACAAAACAACGATATGCCCAGAGTAAAAATTAAAAGAAAAAGCACAACAACAGATATGACCGCAATGTGCGACGTTGCGTTCCTGTTGCTAACCTTTTTCATCCTTACAGCAAAAGCAAAAACTGAGGATCCGGTTCCGGTCGACATACCTTCCTCATCTGTTAACGTAGTTGTGCCTGACGAGAATTTGGCAACCCTTATTGTAGGGCAGGACAAAGTCTTCTTTGATATGGGAAGCGATAAGATCAAAGCGCAAACTTTGAGTCAAATGGCTTCAAAATATAAAATAGGCTTTACTAAAGAAGAGGTGTCTAATTTCTCAAATATGAACAGCTTTGGTGTTCCAATGAGCCAGCTAAAACAATTGCTGGATATGGACCCGGTAAAGGTGAGAGATCTTAAACAACCTGGTATTCCTGCCGACACTACGGAAACCGGTGAGTTATATAACTGGATCCGTGAGGCCCGTATTGCCGACAAGGCGTTAAATAACAAAGAACTGCGTATTGCTATTAAGGGTGATAATAAGGAGCAGTATCCTACAATTAAAAAGATAGTAACGATACTGACTAAGCAGAAAGTTAATAAATTCAGTTTAATCACCTCGCTGAAAACAGCAAAAAAATAAGAAAATGGCAGAATTAGATACCTCCGGTGGGGGTGGCAAAGGCAAAGGTGGTAAGGTAAGGAGTAAAAAGGCATCAACTCGTGTAGACTTAACTGCAATGGTTGACCTTGCGTTCCTGCTGATCACTTTCTTCATGCTCACTACCACCCTGGCCAAAAATAAGGCGATGGATACCTTCATGCCTGATAAGGACGAAAAAACTAAGGATCAATTGCCTGTAGCTGCTTCACGTACCATGACTATCCTTTTAGGAAGCCATGATAAACTGGAGTGGTATATCGGTGAGCCCGGAAAGAGCGCGCCAACTATCGAGGGTTACGGTAAAAACGGTATCCGCAAAACCCTTATCGAAACTCAGCAAAAAGTAAAGGCTTCTACAGGTAAAGATCTGTTTGTGATCATTAAGCCAAGTGATAAATCAGTTTACAAAAATTATGTAGACATCCTTGACGAGATGCACATCACCAACATTCAGAGCTATGGTATTGTTAACGATATCAGCCAACCTGAGATAGACGAGCTTAAAAAGCAGGGTATATACTAAAAGTAAAAGAATAAATTATCTATACTAATTAACTGTTTTACAACGTTAAAAAGTAATTAAAGCCTAAAAGTAAATGTTAGGATCTAAATTAGACATCTTAAAGCCGGAATGGATTGATGTAGTTTTTAGTGGTCGTAACAAGGCATATGGTGCATACGAGCTTAGAAAAGAGAATGGTAGAAATACCAGTAAAGCTCTTGTTATTGCTGTAGTACTGTCTGTTGCTATTATTTCAGCACCGACCATCTATAACTGGATCAAAGGATTCATTCCTAAGCCAGTCGAAAAGGTAAAAGTTACCGACGTCGTACTGAAACCACCGCCACCGATTGACCAAACCAAGAAACCACCTCCGCCGCCGCCAGAGCCGCCACGGCCAAAAGTGGACCAGGTGAAATTTCCACCTCCGGTAGTAAAACCGGATAACCAGGTGAGAGAGCAGGAGCCTCCAACCGTTCAGGATTTGAAAACTGCAGACCCTGGACAACAAAATATCAAAGGTGACCCTAACGCAGACATCAGAATTGATGAGCCGGTAGGTAAATCAGATATTAAACAAGTAACAGAAGAAGACCCTAATCAGGTATTTACTTCAGTAGAAAATGAACCAAGCTTCCCCGGAGGTATTGACAAATTCTACGGTTATCTGAGCAGAGCAATCCGTTACCCTGCGGTAGCCCGCGAAAACAACGTACAAGGACGTGTTATCGTTCAGTTCGTTGTTGAGAAAGACGGTAGCTTAACCGATGTACACGTACTGCGTGGAATTGGTAGTGGTTGTGATGAGGAAGCTGTTAGAGCCGTTAAAGGTTCACCAAAATGGCAACCAGGTATACAAAACGGACGTCCGGTTCGTGTACAGTATACCGTACCTGTTAACTTCCAGTTAAGTGAACAATAAAAAGTAATGTCATACAACAGATATGATAGGCAAAAATCGCTCAAAAGGCGGTTTTTGCTTATTTTAGGAGTCACCACATTTATTTTACTCACCGCAGCCGGGCTTATGATCATGTTCTGGGATAAGCTTGCCGTTCCTTATTCACCCACCTGGCGGAAAGTTATCGGCGGATTGTTCATCGCCTATGCAACGTTCAGAGTTTCACGTTTATTTAGAAAGGAACCAGAAGATGAAGATTAAGTTGATACTTCTTGGCGCAACGGTAATGGCCGTGGCTATTTTAAGTAGTTGCAAGCGTAAGCATCAACAGGCTGCTGCGCCCACTGACACCCAGATTTCGGGCACAGTTGCCATTGCTGCCGATGAGTCCTTTCAACCCATTCTTGACCAGGAACTGTTTGTATTCAAGGGGCTATACACTGAAGCCAAACCGCGTGTTAAATATGGTACAGAAAATGCCGTGTTAAACAGCCTGTTATCAGATAGTGTAAGGGTGGCTATTATGGCGCGTGAGTTGAATGCGGATGAAGTAAAGGTGTTGGCTAACCGCACTTTGCGTCCGGAAGCATATTGTTTTGCCATTGATGCCGTAGTATTGATCGTTAATAATGCGTCAAACGATACCACGATGACCGTCAGGGAGATAAAAGATATGCTGAACGGCCGGGCCAAACAAGACGCTAATATTGTTTTTGACAATCCTAACTCAAGTTTGGTAAGATATTTGAAGGATTTTTCGGGTAACAAGGATCTTAAGCAAAAGAACATTTTTGCACTGAAGACCAACAAAGACGTAATTACGTATGTTAGCCAACATCCTAACGCTATTGGTATAGTGGGTTTTGGATGGCTGGTGGAGCCCGATGCCGATTATGAACAAGCTGCAAACAATGTGAAGGTTGTTGCAGTTAAGGATGAGAGCAATAAAAAAGCTCCTAATGAATTTTTTAAACCATCGCAGTCTACACTTGCTCTAAAGGAATATCCTCTAAGCAGAAGATTATATATGATTAATTGTACAGGCAATCCAACCGGATTAGGCACCGGCTTCGAAAACTTTTTAACAAGCCAGCGGGGCCAGCGGATTATCCTAAAATCAGGTTTGTTGCCAGATTCACTCCCGCAAAGGGAAATTAATGTAATTCATAAACTATCTATAAAGTAAGCCATGAAGTTAACAAGTAAAGTAGCTACTACCGCAGCGGGCTTGGTGTTTGTGGGGTCGTCAGTTTTTGCGCAAAGCCTCTCCGACGCCAAAAAAGCTATTGACGCTGAACAGTACCAGAAAGCCAAATCAATGCTTAAGAACTTAACCGTTACTCAAGCAAACAAAGACGAAAACTATTTTTATTTAGGTTGGATATACACTTTGCAAGACTATGCAGACTCTGCAAAGGCTGTTTTTGAAAAAGGTATTGCAGTAAACCCTAAGTCTGCTCTTAACTATGCAGGTCTTGGCGCGGTTGCCCACGTCGAGAAGGACGATGCTACTGCTCGAACCGACTTTGATAAAGCTATATCACTAGCGGGTAAAGACAGCAAGCCTTATGTATATGTAGGTAAAGCCTATCTTTTAACCAGCGGAACAGCAAACGTAAGCGCAGCAAATGCTAACGCAGCTATCGCTGTATTAACAAAAGGGTTGTCGGTGAACACCAAAGATCCTGAGTTGGATATTGTAATGGGTGATGCTTATCGTTCACAATTAAAGAGCAGCGAAGCATTTAAATATTACCAGGATGCAACTAATCTGGCTCCAAATTCACCTACTGCCAATGTGGCAATCGGCGTGCTTTGGAAATATGCCAATAACTTTGACGGTGCTGAGCAACAGTTTCAGAAAGCGTTAAGCTTTGACCCTAACTTTGGTCCTGCTTACCGCGAATGGGCAGAAACAGATTTACGCTGGGCACAAAATGATCCTTCTAAAGCTTCGGCGAAGGTTAAAGAAGCCGTTACTCATTTCCAGAAATTCCTGAGCTTAACTGATAACTCAGAAGAATCTCAAATGCGTTATGCCGACTTCCTGATCAACGCCGGTGATTATAAAACCCTGCAAACAGTTGCTCAAGGTTTAGCTAACTCTAAAAATCCAAACCTGCGTGCTTATCGTTACCTGGGCTATGCAGCCTATGAAAACGGCGACTACCAGGCAGCTGTTACAGCTTTAAATAAATGGATGACTCAGGCCGGTCCAAAGCGGATCATCCCTTCTGACTACCTGTACCTTGGCCGTGCCCAAGTTGGTTTGAAGCAAGATTCATTGGGTATTCAGAACCTGAGAACTGCTTATCAGATGGATAGCACCAATACTGATGTTTTCGAAGAAATTGCTAAAAGCTACTACGGTCAGAAAAAATATAAACTGGCTGGTGATGCTTACAGACAATACAACGATAAGAGCAAAAAGCCTAACTTACAGGATTATGTACGTGAAGGTATCAGCTATTTCTTTGCTTTCCAGGATGATTATTATGGAGCAAACAAAGCTAAAGCAGATACAAACCTGCTAAATTATGCAAGCAATGCTTTCACCTATGTACAAACACATGCTGCTGCACCAAGTGCTGATGTGGCCCTGTATCAGGCCCGTGCGGTTGACCTGAAGGAAACCGATCGTAATAACATTAAAGGTTTAGCAAAACCATATTACGAGCAGTACATTCAGTTAGTAACAGCAAGAGGTGTTCAGGATAGGGATAAAAAGAGCCTTGCTGAGGCTTATGCTTACCTTGGCAACGTTTACGAGTTCAAAGAAAAAGACGCTGCTAAGGCAGAAGAAAACTTCTCTAAAGCACGTGAACTGGATCCAACTAATCAATCTGTGCTTAACCATTACAACAAAGGCGCTGCAAAAGCTCCGGGTAAAGGCAGAAGATAAACTGATAAAATATCGCTTAACAAGGCTGTTCCGCATGCGGAACAGCCTTGTTTGTTTATAGGCGGTTCAGTGTTTTCAATTACAGAAAGGCCATCTAATAGGTGTTTTGTTAGATCGGGTTACCACAGGTTCGGTCTATAAGCCGCCGGCGAGAACCAGTTGTCGGCCATTCTTATAAAATGAGCTTTGTAACAAATAATAATATAGTTAAAAGTCTGAAAGTCTATCTTTTTTATTTTAAAGAGCTTCTTATATTTGCACCATGGAACCGGTTAATTATTTGCCTATCATTTTACAAATGCTGGTGGCAGTTGGCTTTGTGGTACTCACCATGTTTGCCACCCACAAGCTGGGCCCCAAGCGGGTCACCAATGATAAGCTCACCCCGTTTGAGTCGGGGATTGAAGTAATAGGTAATGCTCGTACCCCAATTTCTATTAAATATTTCCTGGTAGCTATTCTTTTTGTGCTTTTTGACGTTGAGGTGATATTTATGTATCCCTGGGCGGTAAATTTTAGAGACATGGGTAAGGATGGCATGATAGAAATGTTTATCTTTATGGGCACTCTACTACTCGGCTTTATCTACATCATTAAGAAGGGCGCACTGGAGTGGGAATGATGTTTAGATACATTCTAAATAACTGATCCTCAATCATAGTGTACTTATTACAACGTTATTAATTTATAAATTTGTACTCAATCCCTAATTGGTGATTGGGAGTTATTCATTTATAATTTCATGAGTGATATTCAGATTGTTAATGCTCCTCCGGGAGTTGAAGGTGCGGGATTTTTTGCTACATCGCTCGATAAAGCCATAGGCTTAGCCCGGTCATACTCTTTGTGGCCTCTTCCGTTTGCCACTTCATGCTGCGGTATTGAATTTATGGCCACCATGGGCTCGCACTACGATTTATCAAGATTTGGTGCAGAACGTTTAAGCTTTTCGCCGCGCCAGGCAGATTTACTGATGGTAATGGGTACCATTGCTAAGAAAATGGCCCCCGTTTTACGCCAGGTTTATCTGCAAATGGCCGAACCACGCTGGGTAATGGCTGTGGGAGCCTGCGCATCCAGCGGTGGTATTTTCGATACTTATTCGGTTTTACAGGGTATAGATGAGATTATTCCGGTAGATGTCTATGTGCCGGGTTGCCCGCCGCGCCCCGAAGCGATTATAGATGGTTTTATGAGCATTCAGAAACTGGTTCAAACGGAGTCGTTAAGACGTCGTAACAGTCCTGAATATCAGAAGTTGTTAGCTAAATACGGTATACAGTAATGGGTAAGTTATCGAACGAAGAAGTTCTTCAGAAAATAAAAGATCAGTTTAGCGAAAGCGTTACCAATGTTACTGAGCCCTACGGGTTATTAACTTTCGAAACCGGCAAAGAAAGCATCACAGAGGTGCTCACCTGGCTTAAAAACGAGCCTGCCCTGCAATTCATCTTCCTGACAGATATTACCGGCATCCACTACCCGGAACAGGAAAAACCGATCGGCGTGATTTATCATTTGCACAGCCTCGTTAATAATATACGTGTGCGGATCAAGGTTTTTCTGAGTGAGCAGGACCTGAACATTCCGTCGGCTACGCCGATCTGGAAGGGCGCCAACTGGATGGAACGTGAAACTTACGACTTTTTTGGGATCAACTTCGAAGGTCATCCAGACCTGCGCCGCATCCTAAACGTTGATGATATGACAGTTTTTCCAATGCGCAAGGAGTTTCCGCTTGAGGACCCTAACCGCGTTGATAAAAAAGATTACTTTTTTGGAAGATAACATGCAAAATTTTCCTGCATTTACAGATAGCGAACTGCAAAACGAACTTTCGACCTTAAACCTCGGCCCAACACACCCTGCAACGCATGGCGTGTTCCAAAATGTGCTTCAGTTGGATGGCGAAAGGATCGTAAGCGGTGTATCAACCATTGGTTATATACACCGTGCTTTTGAAAAGATTGCAGAACATCGCCCCTTTTATCAAATCACCCCACTTACCGACCGTTTAAACTACTGTTCGGCCCCTATCAACAACATGGGCTGGCACATGACGGTTGAAAAACTCCTCGGCATCGAGACACCGAAGCGTGTAGATTATATGCGCATCATCGTGATGGAGCTGGCGCGTATTGCCGACCACATTATTTGTAATGGTGTATTGGGTGTAGATACAGGTGCTTTCACCGGCTTCCTCTATATGATGGAATATCGCGAGTTGGTTTATGAGATCTACGAAGAAATCTGCGGATCGCGTTTAACAACCAATATTGGCCGTATCGGTGGGTTTGAACGGAATTTCAATGACATCGCGTTTAACAAAATCCGCAAGTTCCTGGCCGAGTTTCCGGCAGTATTAAAGGAGTTTGAAACCTTGTTTAACCGCAACCGCATTTTTATTGATCGTACCAAAGGTGTTGCACCAGTTGACGCTGAAACTGCTTTGAGCTACAGCTGGAGCGGTCCGCTGCTGCGCGCAACAGGCATTGACTATGACGTTCGCGCTATGAATCCTTATTGCTCTTACGACGAATTTGATTTCGAAGTAGCTGTAGGAACCACGGGTGACGTATATGACCGTTTCCTGGTACGTAACGAAGAAATGAAACAAAGCATGCGCATGATACAGCAGGCTTTGATGAAAATAGAAAAAGAGGACCCAAGTATTTTCCACGCCGATGTTCCTGAGTTTTACCTGCCTCCAAAACAAGAGGTGTACAACAACATGGAAGCTTTGATCTATCACTTTAAAATTGTGATGGGCGAGATTGAAACACCGGTAGGGGAGGTATACCACAGTGTTGAAGGCGCTAATGGCGAATTAGGCTTTTACCTGGTAAACGATGGCGGACGTAGTCCTTACCGTCTGCACTTCCGCAGACCAAGCTTCATCAATTACCAGATGTATGCCCCAATGAGCCGCGGAATGCTGCTTTCGGACGCGATTATTAACATGAGTAGTTTAAACGTTATAGCCGGAGAGTTAGATGCTTAAAGTTGAAGATACACAGACGCCCGTTGAGTTTTCAGCGGAGTTGCTCAGTAAGTTTGCAGAAATTGTAAGCCGGTATCCGGAAGGTAATCAGAAATCGGCATTGCTGCCCATACTTCACCTGGTTCAGGCTGAGTTTGGCTGGGTAAGCGTTCCGGCGATGGATAAGGTAGCGGACTATCTTTCTATCCAGTCAATCGAAGTTTACGAGGTTGCTACTTTCTACACCATGTACTTCCTTCGCCCGCAGGGTAAATATGCGCTGGAGGTTTGCCGTACAGGGCCATGTTGCCTGGTGGGTGCCGAAAAGATCATGAAGCATATTGAAGAGAAGTTAGGTGTGAAAGAAGGCGAAGTTACTGCCGACGGCTTATTTAGCTGGAGAGGCGTAGAATGCCTTGCTGCCTGTGGTTATGGACCTGTGCTGCAGATTGGCCCTGAATATACTTTTTACGAAAATTTAACGCCGGAGTCGGTTGATAAACTGATCGGCGATCTAAAAGCAAAGGCTAATAACTAATGGGACGCAAGTTATTATTAGAACATATCAACGTTTACGGCATCAATACATTTGATGTATATCGCCAAAAGGGCGGTTATGCTGCCGTTGAAAAAGCCCTGAAAACCCTTTCTCCTGAGGATGTGGTTGAAGAGGTGAAGAAATCGGGCCTGCGCGGCCGGGGTGGTGCCGGTTTCCCTACCGGTATGAAGTGGAGCTTTTTGGCCAAGCCGGAAGGAAAGCCACGTTACCTGGTGTGTAACGCCGACGAATCTGAACCAGGTACCTTTAAGGACCGCTATCTGATGACCTATATCCCTCACCTGTTGATTGAGGGTATGATCATTGCCAGCTACGCCTTGGGTGCGCATACCTCATACATCTATGTACGGGGCGAAATGATGCCGCAGATCCGCATACTGGAAAAGGCTATTGCCGAAGCTAAGAATGCTGGATTTTTGGGTAAAAATATCTTAGGTACCGGTTATGACCTTGAGCTGTATGTGCAGCCAGGTGGTGGTGCTTACATCTGCGGTGAAGAAACTGCGCTGATCGAGTCGCTTGAAGGTAAACGCGGTAACCCACGTATTAAACCTCCGTTTCCCGCTATTGCTGGTTTATGGGGTTGCCCAACCGTGGTAAATAACGTTGAATCAATTGCTGCCACTGTTCCGATTATTCGCGACGGCGGTGAAGAATATGCAAAAATAGGTATTGGCCGTAGTACCGGTACCAAGCTGATCTCCGCTTCTGGTAACTTAAACAAGCCGGGTGTTTACGAGATTGAATTAGGCGTTCCGGTTGAAGAGTTTATTTACTCTGATGAATATTGCGGTGGTATTGCCAATGGCAAACGTTTGAAAGCGGTAGTTGCCGGAGGTTCGTCAGTGCCGATCCTGCCAGCCAACCTGATTACCAAGACCATCAACAATGAGGCTCGTTTAATGAGCTACGAATCATTATCAGATGGTGGTTTTGCTACTGGTACCATGATGGGGTCAGGTGGTTTTATTGCTTTTGACGAGGATCAGTGTATCGTGCGTAATACCTGGAACTATACCCGTTTCTATCATCACGAAAGCTGCGGACAATGTTCCCCATGCCGCGAGGGTACAGGCTGGATGGAGAAAGTATTGCACCGTCTGGAATATGGTCATGGCAAAATGAGTGACATCGACCTGTTGGTTGATGTATCTAAGAAAATTGAAGGTAACACCATTTGTCCGTTAGGTGACGCAGCTGCGTGGCCGGTAGCGAGTGCTATTCGCCACTTCCGGGATGAATTTGAATGGCACGTTACCAACGCTGCCGAAGCAGTAACCCGCAACTATGGATTAGCAAATTACGCTGATCCACTGGTGAAGGCTGAAGTGGTTGAGAAATAATAAAGGACGTCATGCCGTCCGCCAGCTGGCGGACAGGATGACGTGGGCTATAAAGTTCGATGGAGTACTTATTTACATATGGCACTTTATTGAGCGGGTTTAAACACGAGGTTTTAAACGGCATAAGTAAATATTTAACGCTTGTTGGCCCAGCCACTGTAAATGGAGCTTTGTATGATCTGGGGAGCTACCCCGGTTTGGTAGAAGGCCGGAATGGAGAAGTGAAAGGCGAATTATACAGCATTACTGAAAAAGAACTGGTTTTCAAAGTGCTGGACGAGTACGAAGGGTTAAATGAATACAACCCTGAATATAAACGGGTTAAAAAGATAATAATGCTGCCCGGCGGGCGTAAAATAGAAGGCTGGGTATACATTTATATAAAGCGAATTATTGCTGAGGATCAGCATATTAAAGATGGGGATTACCTGTCTTTCAGGAGGACTAAAATATAATGTCAGATAAAGTTAAAGTAACGATAGACGGTATCTCCGTTGAAGTGGCGCCAGGAACATCCATTCTGAATGCTGCAAGGCAGATCGGTGGTGATATTGTTCCTCCCGCAATGTGTTATTACTCCAAGCTGGAGGGTAGTGGTGGTAAGTGCCGTACCTGTTTAGTTAAGGTGAGCAAAGGTTCTGAAAAAGACCCGCGCCCTATGCCTAAGCTGGTAGCTTCATGCCGCACCACAGTTATGGACGGGATGGAAGTGCAGAATATTACCTCGCCAGAGGTTGTTGAAGCTCGTAAAGGTGTGGTGGAAATGCTGTTGATCAATCACCCGCTTGATTGCCCTATCTGCGATCAGGCTGGCGAGTGTCACCTGCAGGATTTAGGCTTTGAGCATGGCGCGGCTAAAACTCGCTATGAGTTTGATCGCCGTACTTTCAATAAGATCGACATCGGCGACAAGATCCAGCTGCATATGACGCGTTGTATCCTTTGTTATCGTTGTGTATTTACGGCTGATCAGATCACTAACCAACGTGTACATGGGGTGCTTAACCGTGGCGATCATGCAGAGATCTCAACTTACATTCAAAAAGCTGTTGATAACGACTTCTCCGGTAACATGATCGATGTTTGTCCGGTAGGAGCCTTAACCGATAAAACTTTCCGCTTTAAAAACCGCGTATGGTTCACCAAGCCGGTTGAAGCGCACCGTGACTGCGATAAGTGCTGTGGTAAAGTAACCTTGTGGTACAAAGGCGAAGACGTTTTACGCGTAACTGCACGTAAGGATCAATATGGTGAGGTGGAAGATTTTATCTGCAATACCTGCCGTTTTGATAAAAAGAAAACATCAGACTGGGTTATTGAAGGTCCGCGCAAGGTATCACATCAATCTGTGATCAGCGCTAACCATTATGATACGTTGAAACCACTTCCTGTGGTGAAAACCAATCCGGTTTTAATGGAGAGTAACAAAGAACAATTTGAAAGGGAGACCAGACTGTAATGGAAATAGCAGATCTCATTATTAAGCTTGTATTAATTGTAATAGTATTTGCTATCAGTTTAGTGGTAGCCATGTACTCTACTTATGCAGAACGTAAAATTGCTGCATTTCTACAGGATCGTGTAGGTCCAAACCGCGCTGGTCCTTTTGGTATCCTTCAGCCTATGGCAGATGGCGCCAAGATGTTCATGAAGGAAGAAATTATTCCTACCCGCGCAAGCGGCTTGCTGTTCATCGTTGGTCCTTCGTTGGCTATCATGACAGCCTGTATCGGTTCAGCCGTTATTCCATGGGGATCAGATATCGTGATCGCCGGCAAAACTATTCCGCTGCAGGTAACTGACATCAACGTGGGTATCCTTTACATTTTTGGAGTAGTATCCTTAGGTGTATATGGTATTATGATCGGTGGTTGGGCGTCAAACAACATATATTCTTTGCTGGGTGCTGTTCGTGCCGCTTCTCAAAACATCAGCTACGAAATTTCAATGGGCCTTTCTATCATCGCCCTCCTGATGGTTACCGGAACGCTCAGCCTTAAAGAAATTGCACTGCAGCAACATGGTTGGCACTGGAACATTATCAGACAGCCACTTGGCTTTATTATTTTCATTGTTTGTGCCTTTGCAGAAACCAACCGTTCGCCGTTTGACTTACCCGAGTGTGAAACTGAGCTGGTAGGTGGTTATCACACCGAGTACTCGTCTATGAAACTGGGCTTTTACCTGTTTGCCGAGTACATCAACATGTTCGTTTCATCAGCGGTAATGGCAACCTTATACTGGGGCGGCTATAACTATCCGGGTATGGATTGGGTGGCTGCACATGCAGGCCCAACTATCGCTCCGATTATCAGTGTAATTGTATTATTCGCTAAGATATTTGCATTCATCTTTTTCTTTATGTGGATACGCTGGACCATCCCGCGTTTCCGTTACGACCAATTGATGAACCTGGGTTGGAAAACCTTGATTCCGTTGGCTATTGCCAATATTGTACTCACAGGTTTAGTAATGCAATTCTTTTTTAACAAGTAAAGTTCATTTTAAACTTAAATGGAACCATTAAGTAATAAACGTAAAGTGCTGGAGGCAAAGCCGCTTAGTTTGATGGAGAAGGCATATCTGCCTGCCATCGTACAAGGTTTGGGCATCACCATGAAGCACTTTTTTAAAAAAGATGTGACCATCCGTTATCCTGACGAGCGACGCGAGTTCTCCGAGAACTTCAGGGGGATGCACTCTTTAAAGCGCGACGAGCAGGGCCGTGAGCGTTGCACCGCCTGCGGGCTTTGTGCACTATCCTGCCCGGCAGAAGCCATAACCATGACTGCCGCTGAGCGTCAACCAGGTGAAGAGAACCTGTATCGTGAGGAGAAATATGCTGCGGTTTATGAGATCAATATGTTGCGCTGTATCTTCTGCGGTCTGTGTGAAGAAGCTTGTCCGAAAGAGGCTATTTATCTTGACGGCGATTTTGTTCCCTCAGAGTTTTTGCGGAAAGACTTTATTTACGGTAAGGATAAATTAGTGGAACCTCCACTGAATCAATAAGAAGTTTCATACTTTTGCCGCGCGTTAATGCGGGGCAAAAGTATTTTCGTTTTAATAAACATGACGACATTTTACTTAATAGCGTTTTTATCCATCTTTTTTGCGCTGCTGGTCATTTTCGCAAAAAACCCGGTACACAGCGTATTGTACCTCATATTAACGTTTTTCACCTTCACCATCCACTACATTTTACTAAATGCGCAGTTTTTGGCGGTTGTAAACTTTATCGTTTATATGGGCGCCATCATGGTACTGTTCCTGTTTGTAATGATGCTCCTTAACCTTAATAAGGATACAGAACCGGCAAAGGGAATGTTTGTAAAAATCATCGGAATTATTGGCGGCGGATGTTTGCTGCTAACCCTGGCTGGCTCTTTAAAAATGTTATCGGCACATGCCTTGGGCAACACCAACCGCATCGTGCTGCAGAATCCCGACCTCGGCCTGGTAAAGAACCTCGGAAAGGTATTATTCAGCGATTTCCTCTTACCATTTGAAATATCATCAGTATTACTGCTATCTGCCATGGTAGGCGCGGTATTATTGGCTAAAAAAGAACCCAAGACAGTATAATGGAAAGTTTAACAAGCACTATACAAACTGTTCCGCTTAATCATTACATCATTTTAAGTTCAATCATTTTCTCAATAGGCGTTATCGGCGTTTTAACCCGTCGTAATGCTATTGTGATCTTTATGTCGGTTGAGTTGATGCTCAATGCGGTTAACCTGCTTTTAACAGCATTTTCGGCCTATAGGGGCGATGCTTCGGGTCAGGTTTTCGTGTTCTTCATCATGGCGCTGGCCGCTGCAGAAGTTGCGGTTGGTCTCGCTATTATCGTAATGATCTATCGCAACACCCATTCAACCGATATCAACGTATTGAACAGGTTGAAATGGTAGAATGATTTCGGATTTCGGAATTTCGATTTCGGATTTTTGCCGTGTGTCGATAATTCTGAGAAATAACTTTATAAACAAATACAACTTAAACGTAGCGTAATACGTCAAAACGTACACGTCATAAACAATGGATAAATATATCTGGCTTATACCTTTATTACCGCTTGCCGGTTTTGTGATCAATGGTTTGGGCCGAAATGCCTTATCGAAAAGTGTTATAGGTGTTATCGGCAGTCTGGTGATCCTGCTTTCATTCGCATTAAGTGTCGGTGCTTTTTTACAGGTTAAATCAACCGGAACTTATATCGACGTTGATTATTTCGATTGGATCAGGGTTGGTGGTTTCCACGTGCCATTTGCCTTTCGCGTAGATCAGCTTAGTTCATTAATGTTGCTCATTATTACGGGTGTGGGTTTCCTTATCCACCTGTATTCTGTAGGTTATATGCACCACGATGCTGGCTTTGGCAAGTTCTTCTCTTACCTTAATCTCTTTGTGTTCTTCATGCTGCTGCTGGTGCTCGGTTCTAACTACCTCATCATGTTCATTGGCTGGGAAGGCGTAGGTTTATGTTCTTATTTGCTGATCGGGTTTTGGTATACCAACGGCGATTATGCAGACGCAGCTAAGAAGGCCTTCGTGATGAACCGTATCGGCGACTTAGGCTTTCTGATTGGTGTGTTCCTGATTATGCAGCATTTCGGTACGGTAGTTTTTGCAGAGATATGGCCAAAAGCTGCTCATATGCATGCAGGTAGCTCTATCCTTACCTGGATCACTATTCTCCTATTTATAGGTGCAACCGGTAAATCGGCTCAAATCCCATTGTTTACCTGGTTGCCTGATGCGATGGCCGGTCCAACTCCAGTTTCGGCCCTCATCCACGCGGCAACCATGGTTACGGCTGGTATTTACATGATTGCCCGTTCTAACGTGCTCTTTACGCTGTCGCCTGCCACGCTGAATGTTATTGCTATTATCGGTGTAGCAACCGCACTGTTTGCCGCCCTTATAGCATTAACCCAAACGGATATTAAAAAGGTACTGGCCTATTCAACGGTATCGCAGTTAGGTTATATGTTCCTCGGTTTAGGCGTAGGTGCTTATACCGGCGCATTCTTCCACGTATTAACACACGCTTTCTTCAAGGCGTTGTTGTTCCTGGGCGCTGGTTCTGTTATCCACGCTGTGAGCGGTGAACAGGATATGCGTAATATGGGCGGTTTGAGCGGTAAGCTAAAAGTAACCTATATCACCATGTTCATTGGTACCCTGGCCATTTCGGGTATTCCGCCTTTTGCCGGGTTCTTCTCTAAAGACGAAATTCTCGCTCATGCCTTCGCACACAGTCCAATACTTTACGTGCTTGGCGTTATTGGCGCTATGTTTACTTCTTTCTATATGTTCCGGATGATGTACCTCACCTTTAGCGGTAAGTTCAGAGGAACTGAGGAGCAGGAACACCACATCCACGAGTCGCCATCTAACATGACCATTCCATTGATCATCCTGGCTATACTTTCTGTAGTAGGCGGATTTTTAGGCGTGCCGGAAGCTTTAGGTGGCCATCACTGGCTGGAGCATTTCCTTGCGCCGGTGTTTGAACCTTCAATAGCATTGCAGTCAGCAGAAAGCCACTTGTCACCTTTAACAGAATACGGTTTGATGGGATTATCTGTTGGCCTCGCGGTAATAGCCTGGATCTATGCTTACGTGAAATATGTGAAGAAAGCAGATATACCGGTGCCAGATACAGAACAACGCCCTGCACTGGTCAACTTATCTTATCATAAGTTCTACATCGATGAAATTTATGATACCCTTATCCGTAAGCCGCTCGACTGGTTGTCAGATTTCTTCTACAACGTGATAGACCGTTTAGGTATAGACGGTATAGTGAACGGATTAGGCAGTGGTTCAATGGAGGCCAGTAAAGGTTTGCGATTATTGCAGGCCGGCAACGTGGGCTTTTACATATTGATGATGGTAATAGGCATTATTGCCGTACTACTTTATAGTTTCGTTAAATTTTAATAAGCCTTACTGTATATAAAAAATGTCGGTTAGCATATTACTTTTTCTTCCTCTTATTGCAGCTTTAGCTGTACTGATATGTAAAGGTCAGGCAGCAAAACACGCGGCCCTGTTATTTTCAGTTGTCGAATTTGCAATTGCCATAGCTTTTCTTACACAGTTTAAGGCAGATGCCAGCACCCAGTTTGGTGTGGACCTGCCCTGGTTACCCAAGTATGGTATTTATTTCACGGCCGGTATAGACGGGATCAGTATGATCATGGTGTTGCTGTCTACCTTGCTGGTACCACTGATCATCCTGTCAACCTACAGCCACCAATATAGAAACCCATCGGTTTTCTATGCGCTTATTCTGTTTATGCAGGCAGGCATGTTGACCGTGTTTACTGCGCTTGACGGATTCCTCTTTTACGTAGGTTGGGAAATAGCCCTTATTCCTATTTATTTTATTTGTGCCTTATGGGGCGGCGAGAATCGCATTCGTGTAAACATTAAGTTCTTTATTTACACCTTTGCCGGTTCATTGTTTATGCTGTTAGGTCTTATCTACCTGCATCTTCAAACACCAGCTAATACCTATGATCTGCACGATTTTTATAACTTGAATCTTAGTCAGTCGAAACAAACCTGGATATTCTGGGCATTCTTCCTGGCGTTTGCCATTAAGATGCCGATATTTCCGTTCCACACGTGGCAGCCTGATACCTATACCGAGGCACCAACCGGAGGCACGATGATGTTATCTGGTATAATGCTTAAAATGGGTATCTACGGGGTGATCCGCTGGCTTATTCCTATTGCGCCGGTAGGTTCTTTCCTGTGGCAAAATACTTCATTAGGTTTGGCAATCATCGGCATAGTTTACGCTTCGATCATTGCCTTTAAGCAGAAGGATGGTAAACGACTGATAGCTTATTCATCCATCGCGCACGTTGGCCTCATAGGTGCCGGTATTTTTGCCTGGAATGTTAATGGTGTACAGGGTGGCATGATCCAGATGCTTAATCACGGTATCAACGTGGTAGGTTTATTCTTTGTTTGGGACATCATCAGCCGTCGGATGAATACACGCGAAATCAGTCAGTTGGGGGGCATTGCCAAAGTAGCACCAAAGTTTGCACTCGCTTTCCTGATCGTGGTTTTAGGAACCGTAGCGTTGCCGCTAACCAACGGTTTCATTGGCGAATTCCTGTTACTGAACGGTGTTTATCAGTATATACCGTGGGCTTCTGCAGTAGCAGGCTTAACCATCATCCTGGGTGCTGTATATATGCTTCGTATGTACAAGAATGTAATGCAGGGCGAAACCAATGCGCTTACTGCCACCTTTACCGATTTAACTGGTCATGAGATAGTGGTTTTAACCATCATCTGTGCTTTAATAATATTTTTAGGTGTTTACCCTCAAGCCGTAATGCATATTTCTGAAGCGGCAGTTACCAACCTGGTTCACACGGTAAACGATAAGATCACTTCAACTTTAATGAATTTGCCCACTAAACAATGAATACCTTAATACTCATATCTGTTTTACCTATACTGCTTTTGTATTTAGGTTTATATAAGGCAAAAAATGCGTTATTGCCTGTTACCGTGCTTGGTTTGCTGGTTGCAATAGGTTTAGCCGTTGCAGAATGGGGCAAGGATGCTGTGCCTATCTACCACGGCATGATGTTCTTTAACCATTTCTCAATAGCATTTTCGGTGATTACTATCCTTTCAACCATATTGATCATCTTGCTTTCAAAAGATTACTTTGAGCGGATCAGCGATCATGTGGCGGAGTACTATGCCATTATGCTCTTTTCGCTGGCTGGTATCATTGTAATGGTTAGCTATAACAACCTTACCATGTTGTTTATCGGCATCGAGATCATGTCCGTAAGTTTATACATCCTGGCAGGTATCCGTAAGAAAGATTTTGCTTCAAACGAGGCTTCGTTAAAATATTTCCTGATGGGAGCTTTTTCAACTGGCTTCCTGTTATTTGGCATTGCGCTGCTTTACGGTGCTACTGGTACCTTTAGTTTAGATGGCATCCGCCAGTGGGTATTAGATAACCCACGTACGCATGATCCATTGTTCTATACCGGTATTATGCTGGTTATTGTGGGCCTTTGCTTTAAAGTAGGCGCTGCACCATTCCACTTCTGGACGCCAGACGTTTATGAAGGCGCTCCAACACTGATCACTGCATTCATGTCTACCGTAGTAAAAACCGCTGGTTTTGCTGCCTTTCTGAGGTTGTTTGATGCCTGCTTCGCTTCAATAGCTGATTTCTGGATGCCGGTACTGTTGGTGATCACTATCGTAACACTGTTTATCGGTAATATCACTGCGCTTTATCAGCAGAGCTTTAAGCGTATGCTGGCCTTCTCGAGTATATCACATGCAGGTTACATGATGTTTGCCATTGTTGCCCTGGGTACTGCCTCAGCAAATTCGGTATTTGTTTATGCAACTGCTTATTCCATTGCTTCAATTATCGCTTTTGCCGTATTGATCCTTATTCAGCAGCAATCAGGCAGCGACAACTTTGATAGCTTTAACGGATTAGGTCGGAGCAATCCGTTCCTGGCGTTGGTATTAACCATAGCTATGCTTTCGCTGGCGGGTATTCCGTTAACGGCGGGCTTTGTGGGCAAGTTCTTTATGTTCTCTGCCGCACTATCCAGATACCAATTCTGGTTGGTTATCATAGCTGTAATCAACGCTATTATCAGTATTTTTTATTATTTCAGGGTTATTGTTGCTATGTATTTCCGTAATACAGACAGGGTTCAGGTTGCAACTCCTGCCTACTACGGCTTTGTACTGGCGCTATCAGCCCTCATCACTATTATTATCGGTGTTTGGCCAGCTTTCATCTCCAATCTCATTTAATCCGTAAACAACTCTTCTACAAATTAATTTAATATTTGTAGTTTTACGGATATTGTGAATGGAAAGCTTCTGGGAACACCTGCATAATATTACTGATGCTAAGGCCATTATAAGCGAGGGGGGATTTTACCTCTTGCTTGTTGTCGTTTTTGCCGAAACAGGATTGTTTTTCGGGTTTTTTCTCCCGGGGGATTATCTGTTATTTATGGCCGGGCTGCTTAGTGCTACCGGCATGTTTGATGTATCTATACATACATTAGTTTTATCGCTTATTGTTGCCGGCGTATTAGGTAACTTTACAGGCTATTGGTTTGGCTACCGGACAGGCCCCCTGCTGTTTAACCGGAACGATTCGTTTTTCTTTAAGAAGAAATACGTGATCATGGCCGAGCAGTTCTATGAAAAATATGGTGGAATGGCTATAGTTCTTGGCCGTTTTTTTCCCATTATCAGAACTTTTGCACCGATATTTGCGGGCGTGGTGAAGGTTGAATTCAGAAAATTCAGCCTTTATAATATTCTTGGCAGCGTGGCGTGGGTGTGTAGCTTAACTTTGTTGGGATATTTTTTGGGTCTCAAATATCCGGAGTTGAGGGAGTATGTGGAATATGTGGTATTGGGTTTGATCACTTTAACAACAATTCCGCTGCTTATAGCATTTTATAAAAAAAATATACATCTTAAGGAGCCCAACGAAATAGAGAAATAAATAAACAATACTATACTATTATTAACATGAGTACACAACATCCATGGCACCAGGTTTCACCGGGCGACAATATTCCTGAAGTAGTTCATGCCATCATTGAAATACCTAAAGGATCAAAAGCAAAGTATGAGATTGATAAAGAATCAGGTTTGCTCAAGTTAGACCGTGTGCTTTTCTCATCTGTAATGTATCCGGCTAATTACGGATTTATTCCGCAAACTTATTGCGATGATAAAGATCCGCTTGATATTTTGGTGATTTGTTCTGTTGACGTTTTCCCTATGTCTGTTATCGAGGCCAAGGTTATTGGCGTTATGCACATGGTTGACAATGGCGAGCAAGACGACAAGATTATTGCTGTGGCCAAAAACGATATGTCTGTAAACTACATTGACGATATGAACGATCTGCCACCGCACACCATGAAGGAGATTGTTCGCTTTTTCCAGGACTACAAGAAGCTGGAAGGCAAAAACGTTACCATCGAACATTTGTTAGGTAAACGTTATGCACACAAGATAATTAATGAAAGTTTGGAGTTATATAACCAAACTTTCCCTGCGTACCAATAAAATAATTAATGGGCCCGGATTTAGACATAAACGGTTTTCATGTTTTTCATACCTTCTTTCTGGTTTTCCTGAACGGTTTTTTTGTTGCAGCTGAGTTTGCAATAGTTAGGGTTAGGGGATCACAGATCGAAATCAAAGCAAAGGCGGGAAGCCGCATGGCCAAAGTGGCCCGTGGTATAATGCAAAACCTTGATGGTTACCTGGCTGCTACGCAGCTGGGTATTACCATCGCTTCATTGGGCCTTGGTTGGGCCGGCGAAGAGGTGATGACCACTTTCATGCTCAACCTCTTCCATCTTTTTGGTCTTACCATTACGTCGCCGCTGATTATCAATATAAGCCATGCCGGCGCGTTTGTGCTTATTACCTTTTTCCACATCATTTTCGGCGAGCTGGCACCTAAATCTATAGCCATACAGCGTACCGTACGTACGGCTATGAATATTTCGCTCCCCTTACGTGCTTTCTTTGTGGTATGCCGTCCAATTATCTGGGTGCTTAACAGTTTGGCTAACCTCGTGCTGAAAATGTTCGGTATCAACCCTATTCATGGTGATGAGGCGCACCATAGCTCGGAAGAGTTACAATATATCCTGGATCAGGGTAAGGAAAGCGGCGCACTCGACAGTAGCGAGCACGAGCTTATTAAGAATGTGTTTGATTTTAACGAGCGCGTGGTAAAGAACATCATGGTACCTCGTACCAAAATATCGGGCGTGGATATTAATACACCGCGTGAGGAGCTTATTGAAACGCTTATTTCGGAAGGATACTCACGGATGCCGGTATATGATGATACGATTGATAAAATTGTAGGTATCATTCATGCCAAAGACGTATTGCCCCTGTTGGCCCGTAACGCGCAATTTGAATTGAAAGATATTATCCGTAAACCATACTTTATTCCTGAAACCAAGAAGATCAATGACCTGATGGCCGAACTACAGTTGAAGCGCATTCAGATAGCTATTGTGCTTGATGAATTTGGCGGAACAGCTGGCATGGTAACGCTCGAAGACATTGTTGAGGAGCTGGTAGGAGAAATTCAGGATGAGTATGATGAGGAGAAGCCGATTGTAGAAAAGATCAATGACCGCGAGTTTGTGGTGAATGCATTGGCCCCTATCTACGATGTAAACGAACATCTGCCTCATGATCTGCCAGAGGATCGCGACTTTGATACCGTTTCTGGCTGGGTAGGAGAGATCTTCGGTAAAATACCGGATGTTGGCGAACAGCGCGAAGCAGACGGTTATAATATTACGGTTCTGAGAAAGTCGGAACAGAATATCGAGTCTGTAAAGCTGGAACTGCTTTTGAACGCCGAAGATACCGTTGATCTTCATTAACCGCCTTTATTATGCACCTGTTTTATACTCCTGACATTGACGCACAAGCCACCGAGTATACGCTAAGCGAGGACGAAAGCAAGCATTGTATTAGGGTACTAAGGCTGGTAGCCGGAGATGAGGTCAAACTCATTGACGGTAGGGGAGGCTTTTATACTGCGGTGATAAAGGACGATAATCCTAAACGTACCAAGCTATCTATCACAGCCTGCATTGGAGAATATCAAAAGCGTAATCACTACCTCCATATAGCTGTAGCCCCAACCAAGAACATCGAACGTTTGGAGTGGTTCCTGGAAAAGGCTACTGAGATAGGGGTAGATGAAGTATCGATGATCATCTGCCAGCGCTCGGAGCGTAAAGAGGTTAAAGTTGACCGCTTAAATAAGATCATCACCGCCGCGATCAAGCAATCTTTAAAGGCCTATCACCCCATTTTGAATGAGCCTGTTTCCTTTCAGAAATTTATAAAGACCGGCTTTGATGGGCAACAGTTTATTGCCCATTGCGAAGAAGGAGAAAAGGCCGATCTTAAATCAATATTAATTCCTCAAAATCGTTATTTATTATTAATAGGGCCAGAGGGTGATTTCTCATCACAGGAGATTGGCCTGGCTTTGGAAAATGGTTTTAAAGCCATAACTTTAGGTGAAAGCAGGCTCAGAACAGAAACTGCTGCCCTTGAGGCATGCTTTGAAGTCAACTTTTTAAATAGGTAATGGTGAGGAGGTTTATCATATTGTCTGCATGTGCAACGCTGTTGCTCTGCAGCAGTTTCCATGTGGCGGGTTATAAAATGGGAAGGCTCAAATATAATGGTGGCGGCGACTGGTATGGCGATCGTACTGCTTTGCCTAACCTCATCAAGTTTTGTAATGAGAATTTAAAAACCAATTTTGAGGCCGACGACGAGGTTGTAGAAGTTGGTAGTGCCTCTATCTTCAATTATCCCTTCATTTTTATGACGGGTCATGGCAATGTGATCTTTTCAGATCAGGAAGTGCGTAACCTGCGCAAGTATCTAATAGGAGGAGGTTTTTTGCATATTTGTGATAATTACGGGCTCGACCAGTTTATCCGGCCGCAAATGAAAAAGGTATTCCCCGAACTGGACTTTGTAGAGCTGCCGCTGAATCATCCTATATATCACCAGAAATTTGATTTCCCCAATGGCCTGCCCAAAGTGCATGAGCACGATGGTAAGCGGGCGCAGGGTTTCGGGCTGATCTATAAAGGCCGGCTGGTGTGTTTTTACGACTATCAGTGCGATTTGGGAAATGGTTGGGAAGATTATGGCACTTATGCCGGTGATACCCAGGAAACCCGTATAAAGGCTTTAAAAATGGGTGCGAACTTGGTACAATACGCTTTAACTCAATAGAAACCTAATATGTATCAGCTTAAAATTAACGATCAGGAGTTTAAGACGGAGCGGCAGCAGGGACAAGTGTTGATTAACGGAGAAAAATTTGAGGTTGATCTGAGTAAGTTAACCCCGTCCTTCTACCATGTGCTGCATCACAACAAGTCGTACAATGCAGAGGTGGTAAGTTTTGACGCCGCTGAGAAGACTGCGGTGATTAAAGTGAACGGCAACGAGTACACCGTAACTGCCCGGGATCAATTTGATCTTTTGCTGGATCAGTTGGGAATGAGCGATTTGAATAGCGCCCGTATTGCGGATGTGAAAGCACCGATGCCAGGTCTGGTACTTAACGTATTTGTAAACAACGGCGACCAGGTAAAAAAAGGTGATAACTTGTTTATACTTGAAGCCATGAAAATGGAGAATATGATCAAAGCTCCTGCCGATGGCCTTGTTAAAGCAGTAAAAGTTTCAGCGGGAGATAAAGTGGAGAAAGGGCAAGTGCTGATTGTATTTTAATAAGGTAAGGCTAGTTTAAACAGGTTCTGGTTAACCTCGGAATAACAAGCTTTAAAGTCAATCAGAACCTGTTTAAATTAATCCTAAATATGTCGTCATAACAAAAGAGGGTGCCCATTTGGACACCCTCTTTTGTTATCTTAAGAACTATGTTTTATTATCTTGCTTTAAATGGTTTGGCTTTTTTAACCGAGAAGTGCGGTTTGCCTTCTGGGTGAATTTCTGGTGCGCCAACCATATCCATTGCACAGCGGAAACCAACTTCGGCGCTTGCATCGTCCTGATCCATAAAGCGGCGTGTTGCCGGGTTGAGCCAGAAAGCACGGTCGTTCCATGATCCGCCTTTGTAAACTTTTGAGCGGTCATTTACCAGCGTAGTAGTTCCGTACAGCGTTGTATTAACGCTATCAGCAAATCCGCGTTGGTCGGGTCTGTATGGTTTACCTGCAATTGAATTAGCTTTAGGTGCGTTGTTATTCGCAATGCCTACAGGAAGGTTGTTGCCATTTGCTGCAGTTGCGTTTGCGTTACCACCATTTTGCATTTGTTGCAATTCGCTCCATTTAAGCTTTTTGTTTGACTTAGCAGGATCGTAAATAGGGCGGCCATATTTGTCTTTCGCATAAACACCTTTTGTTGGGTCTGCTAAGCGTTTGTTAACATACTCGTTACCGCGGAATGGGTTGAAATCCTCCATGTCTTCGAACGACATTTGACGATAAGTATCAAAGGTCCATTCATTCACGTTACCGGCCATGTTATACAAACCAAAGTCATTTGGTGGATATGATCTTACCGGTGCAGTAATATCAGCCTTATCGTTAAGTGAACCGCCCACACCCATGTTGTCACCATCGCCACGTTTAAAGTTGGCCAGGATCATACCGCGGGTTTGTCTTTTTGGTGAACGTACGCCCATACCATCCCATGGATAGATACGGCCGTTTTCAATATTTTCGAATTGGGTATTACCTGCAAGGCCCAGTGCCGCATATTCCCATTCTGCTTCTGTTGGCAGGCGGTATGCTTGTTTGATGATGCCGTCCTCAACCCGTACAGGTCTGGTTGCTCTTTTACCGTTAGTTGCTTTGGCGTTAGGGCTAATGTCTGTAAGCATATGCTTGCCATCAATACCCTGGCCGCGCATTTGGCCATTAAGATAAATATCAGTATTAAAAGGGCTTGATGAAGAGCCGCCTGCGCCTCCGCCATTCGCGCCACCCTTACCTTTGCCATTTTTATCTTGCCAGGATGCCATATAGCCTCTTTCACGGAGAATATTTTCGTTCATACGGTCGGTACGCCATACGCAGTAGTCATTTGCCTGTTCCCAGCTAACACCTACAACCGGATAATCCTGGAATGCAGGGTGACGCAGGTAGTTATTTACATACGGTTCGTTGTAAGATAACGGACGACGCCATACCAGTGTATCGGGCAATGCGTTATAGTATAACTCTTGGTCGTCGGGAAAACTGATGCGGAGCCAGTGTAAATACTCGAGCCAGTTTACATTTGATACCTCTGTTTCATCCATATAAAAAGATGGAACAGTAACTCGCCGCCTTACATTGTTGTACTCATAATCAACATCCTGATCTGCACTTCCGCCAAGCACGAAAGTACCGCCTTCGATCGGAACAAGTCCCGGGCCGGGGGCTGGATGTGTTTTCTTAAAAACCTGGAAACCTCCGTTATTTTTGTCGTTATAACGCATCCCGGTTTTATCAGAAGTTTGATGTTTAGTACAGCTGCTTAGCAAAGCTCCAAGTCCCAACACCACCCAAGCATACCTCGTAAATTGTATCTTCATCTCTGTACCTATAATATTGTATTGTAAATATAAAAAACTACGCCAGTGCGAATTTGATTTTTAATTCCTTAAGATCAAAGCCTTAACCGATTTTTAACATTTAAACGAATTTAGGCTGTATAAAGTTACACGCTTTTATTCATAGCAATTAAATGTAATTAAGTTTTGGCCAATTTATTTGTGATTAGTATTATTACTGGATATTACACGTCAGGATGTAATAGGGCAGACCATCAATGAAAGTTATAGTTCGGGCACTGAAGTTTTTACTTTTTTCGGCCTTTTATTTCCCACTGGGCTTATTTGCACAGTCGGTGTCGGGTACAACAACACAAAGCGCTTCCAATTCACTTGTAGTAGGCATTACGCCCGATTCCAGGTCGGGTGCTTTGGGTGATGCTGGTGTGGCCATATCGCCTGATGTTAATGCCAACTACTGGAACCCCTCCAAGCTTGCCTTTGTTGATAAGGATGCCGTTTCATTTTCCTATAATCCCTGGTTGCAGCGTTTAGTGCCTGATGTGAGTATGGCCTATCTAAGCTATGCCCATAAGCTGGATGATCGCAACTCCATTGGTCTTGCCATGCGGTATTTTAACATGGGTACCATTCAGTTGGTTGATGAAAACCAGCAGGATCAGGGTAGTTTCAAACCCAATCAGTTTGCGTTTGATGCCAGTTTTGCCAGAAAACTTGGCGAGAGGTTTTCGCTGGGCTTAACCATGCGGTATATTCATTCCACGCTCATCAATAATTCGCTCGACAGGTTGAGCGGCAGTGCCGTTGCTGTTGACGCCTCTTTATATTATTTTGATAATGTTGAGGAGTTTGGCGATAATGCCACTTTTGCTTTTGGAACCAATGTCTCTAATATTGGTACCAAGATCAGTTATACCTCCGGCGGCGACCGGAACTTTCTGCCTACCAACCTCAAGATCGGCGTAGCCAACACCTGGCATCTCGACGAGTTTAATGATCTCACGCTAGCGCTTGATTTTAATAAGTTGCTGGTGCCTTCATTAGCCCGAGATTCTAGTGGGAATGCAATAGCTGGTTCTACTGACAATATCTCCGTTCCAGCGGGCATATTCAGATCCTTTTCTGATGCACCGGGCGGCTTCTCTGGCGAGTTAAAGGAAATAACCGCAGGCGGTGGCGTGGAGTATTGGTATAATCACCAATTTGCGTTGCGTGCCGGTTACTTTTATTCAAACCCGATGGTAGATGGCCGCCATTATTTTACCCTCGGAGCGGGACTTAAATACGATATTTTCGATCTCGATTTCTCTTATCTGGCCGCTTCACAGCAAAATAGTCCGCTGTCCAATACGCTCCGCTTTACACTTTCTGCTACCTTTGGCGGCAAGAAAAAGTAGTTATGGGAAAAATACGCGTAGGATTTGGATTTGATGTACATCAGCTAAAGGACGGCCACCCTTTTATTATGGGTGGTGTAAAACTGGAACATTCTTCAGGTGCATACGGCCATTCTGATGCCGATGTATTATTACACGCCATTTGCGATGCCTTGCTGGGCGCTGCCAATCTGCGCGACATCGGGTATCATTTTTCAAACAAAGACGAGCGCTGGCGGGGGATCAGTAGCCTCATATTATTACAGGAGGTACTCAAGCTTTTAACTGAAAAGGGGTGGACTGTTGGCAATATCGATGCCATGATCTGCCTCGAAGCGCCGAAAATCAATCCGCATATCCCGGCCATGAAAGCTAATATAGAACAAGCGACTGGCATCCCTGCTGAAGATATATCTATCAAAGCCACTACCAATGAACAAATGGGTTTCATCGGCCGCCAGGAAGGTGTTGTAGCCTATGCTGTGTGTTTGATTGAGAAAGGTTAGAGTGAGTTAGAAGGGGTTAAAGAGGTTAAAGGTTAGAAAGGTTAGAGTGAGTTAAAAGGGTTAAAACTTAAAATCTCCCTGCGCTTATTTATAATGAGTGTTTAACTTGGGTAGGCGATTGCATCGCCTCTATAGCATTACTAACGCAATCGCTAAACCAGATTTAAGCGCGATACAATCACGCGCAATGCGCAAAAGGGCCTTAACAAATAGCCCCGGGTTTCAAACCTGGGGCTATTTGTTTAAAAGAAATATTACCGAACATTCTAGGCGGTAGCGTTTCCGTCACCCCGCGGAGCCCAATAATAAGCCTTTAACCATAAATAACTTGTTTCAACTTATTATCTTCCTAACTCACTCTAACCCTTTTAACGCCTTCTAACTTACTCTAACCTCTTTAACTTAATATAACTCACTCTAACTTTTTTAACCAACTAACCTATTTCGACTGCTCATTAAGCGTAACGTTCCCTGTACGTTTTAATGCGCCCCAGCCGCTGAGTTCGCCTTTTACCGCTTTACGAATAGATTTAAAGAGTACGTAGTACATCAGCTGGCGCCATACGAAACGCTGCGGTATAATATAAATAAGTTTCTTATAGTCTTCCCGCTCCATCCGGAAGGCGAGGATTGACACAATGAAGTCGACAACGATAAAGGCGATATAGTAGGCGATGATCTTAAACGGCTTGTCGCTGAAGAGACCGATAACCATCATCAGATCGGCCAATGGCGAAAACAGCGGTAGGATGATCTGGAAGATGAGTATGTTAGGCATACCCACCATGCCAAAGAATTTATATTTCTTATTGAATAGCGCGTCGCGGTTTTTCCAAAAGCTTTGGATAACGCCAAAACTCCAGCGAAAGCGTTGTTTAAGCAGCATAGCAATCGTTTCGGGTGCTTCGGTATAGGCCAAGGCCTCTGCACAGTTACGAACAATGAAGCCCTGCTTTAAGATACGCATGGTAAGGTCGCAATCCTCGGCAAGCGTATCCAGCGTAAAGCCTCCGGCACGGAAAATTGCCGATTTACGGAAAGCCCCAATAGCTCCGGGAACCACAGTGATGCTATTGAGCAAGTCAAAAGCCCGACGGTCCATGTTCTGCGCTGTAATGTACTCGATAGACTGCCAGATGGTTACCAGGTTAGTCTCATTACCTACCTTAACAGTGCCTGCTACAGCGCCAATTTCGTCATCTGTAAAATAGGTCATCAAATGGTAAATCGCATCCTGCTTTAATACAGTATCAGCATCAATACACACTACGTAATCATACTGTGCATGGGTAATACCAAAATTAAGGGCAGAAGCTTTACCACCGTTAGGCTTGGTTAATACTTTAACTATAGGGTGGTTACCGTAGGCTGTGTCTACCACTTCAAAAGTTTTGTCCTTGGAGCCATCATCAACAAAGATGATCTCCATTTGCGGATATTCCAGTTTGAGCAAACTTTGGATGGTTTTGATAGCCGTAACCTCTTCGTTATAAGCCGGTACGATGATGCTTACCGGAGGCAGGGTAGATGCATCTGGCAACTGTTTTTGAAGCTTTTTATCTTCTAAATACTGCCGTAGAGCCAGTATGCCAATAAGCACAACGCGGCCCAGGGCCAGGAATATAGCTGTAAAGAACAGGTACAGTATAAACCAGTTTCCATAAAAGGAGCCAACTATAAAAAGATTGTAAAACGTTCCTATCACCCCGCTGTTAGCGTTATCCCTTATGGGCGGCATCAGGTCGGCTTTAGATTTTCCTAATACATCGGCTATGGTTGTAAACTTGTAACCATGGCTTTTAAAGAAATGGATAATAGCAGGTAGTGCTTTTACTGTTTCTTCGCGCGTATCGCCTCCGGCATCATGCAGGAGGAGCATTGAACCTGCATCTTTCTGCCTAATGGTACGGGCTATAATACTGTCGGCGGTAACACCGGGTTGCCAGTCCCATGGGTCTATTGATTCGCCAATGTTGATATAGCTCTGTCTTTTACTAACAGCTACAGGTATAACCTCTGCCAGAGTTTGCGGCTCAGCATCCGCGTTAAAAGGCGGACGGAATAAAATGGTGCTGCGACCAGTAACGGACTCAATAAGTTTTCGGGTGGCGTTTAATTCCAGTTTCACCCGTTCTGGGCTTACTTGCGAGATGTCCGGGTGGAAAAAGGTGTGGTTACCAATTTCATAGCCTTCTTCAAACTCGCGTCGCAGAATAGGCATGTTTTTTTCGGCCATGGAGCCCACCACAAAAAATGCAGCAGGAACTTTTTCCTTTTTGAGTATGTCAAGTATACGCGGGGTATAATCAGGGTCGGGGCCGTCATCAAACGTCAATACTATTTTGCCAGGTGCGTAACCATATTTCCTGATCACGTATTTAGTGGGCAAAGTGATATATTGCTGATTGGTAATAGTATAGGTCGAACTGTTAAAATCGACCTTGATCTTACCTGGATTCGGCTCTGTGACAAGGTCCAGTACCTCACCGTCGCCTGCGTAATCGATCTTGTTATTTAAACCTACGCTGGTTAGCCTGCGGGTATCAATGCCTGTTTTACGCAACGAGTCGACCGATAAGTTTTTCTGGAAGAAGCTCCACAAGCGCGGGTCTTCGGCTCCGAGTCGCCATAAGGCAACCCCGCCCGTGGCCCAGTCGTCGGCCATGCGGATGATGTTGAAATTGGTGGCCGCATCAGCAAAATATACCGAATGCTGCAGGCTGTCCAAATCATAATACTGAAAGTGGAGGTTGGCAGAGTTAGGGTCGAAGATAATTTTACTATGCTTTTCCTGCGCCGTACTTATAGCTTGTTGGTAGCCAACACCCGTACCCACACTACTTTCGGGCCAGTCGTACCCACCACCGGCTACTGTTAAGATTATCTTTTCGCTCGGTACTTCATTACAAACCTGGTCCAAAATTTCCTCAACCCAATGCTGATGCGATATATCCCCGGCATTGCTTGATTCGTTGTGCTGGTCAATGGCCATCAGAAAGAGGTAGTCATTTACTTTGGCCAGTTCTTTAATATTATACTCATCGTCTTCCGGTATTACGTTTTGTGTAACCAGAAATCCTTTGGTATGCAGGGTGTCATATAATTCGTGCTCGAAGGCTTTAAAATCAGGCGCCTCCCGGTTCTTCAACTCATCAATATCTAGGTTAATGCCGCGTAGTTTATATTGAGCAAGTTTTGAAGCAATATTGCTTACATAGCCACTGCGCAATTTGGGGTTTTTGAAAATGCGCAGCAGATCTTTAGTGTCGTATGAGCCGGTTTGGTTGTTAATATTTACATAATTAGACAAAGAAACAACAATCGGTTTATGAAACTTTTTGTTGATGTTCATTAGCCCGGTATCAAGCTTTGCAACAATGGTGTCTGCATTTGGTGCTACAAAAAAGCCTTCGCTTACAATCATATCCAGTTTCTGGATATTGGCAGCAAGTGAGTTATAGGCCTGCGCTTCCCAGGCACGGTAAAACCCGGCGTTGATACGGTCCTTGTTGTTAGGATGCTTAAGCTGATGCAAGTGCCTTGCGCGGGCAAGGGCTCTGATTTCTGCTTCCTGTATCTTGAAATCTTTGTATTTGGTTGATCTTTTTAATTGATCAAGTTCCTCTTTGGTAAGCTTTTTAGGTGCAGGGTCAAGGTTAGGTAACGCCGGATATTGCTTGGAGGTAATAGTAATAGCAGAGGCCACTACAGCTGCAGCAAGCAACACAATGAGCCCACGGCTGAGCCACTTAAAACGGTTCCAGCGGCTTGGAGTTTCAGCTTGAAATACTTGTTTATCGGCCATTAATTGGTTTAACTGTAAACAAATTTAAAAGTTTGGCTATGAAAATATAATGAATTATAAAACAAGGTTAAATATCAGTGCTTGTTGGAGGGCATTTTTGAAAAGTCAACTCCGCACTTACAGTTTGAGCCGCATTCTTTTTTGGATGTAAGGCTTCTGTACATAAGCCGGCCCACATAAAATAAGGCTGCTGCAAAAAGTATGACGATGATCACAGTTTGAACCATTTGCCAAAATTAAATATAATACCTTAAATAATATACGATAATTATGTCAGGTTTATTGTGGATGTTTTTTTTTCTGACAAAGGTGGTTGAGCGGCCCACGCAATAGAACTGCTGTTATACCGCGCCTTGTCATTTTCTTGCGCGGGGCATTTGGAGCAACTGCCTCAAACCCTCCCCCAAGAGACAGGCGTTAGAAGAAGGGCCGTTTAATATTATAGAATGATGGAATGTAAATTGCTATATAAATTGTAATTTAGTAGTTGATGGAAAGCAATGTATTGATTGAAAAGTTAGAAAAATTGCCGCTGGATAAACAAAGAGAGGTGGAGGATTTTGTCGACTTTTTATTGGCTAAGCAGACACCAGGAATACAGCTGACGGGTAATGAGGTTGCAGAACCAACAGAGAGTTACGCCAGGGGTTTTGGAAGTTTAAAAGGTCAGATTTTTATGTCTGACGATTTTGATGAACCACTTGAAGACTTTAATGAGTACATGTGATGCGAGTATTGTTAGACACGCATGTGCTTCTTTGGTATTTAAGTTCTGATCCTAAATTGTCGGAAAAAGCAAAGGACATAATTGCAGATAAATCAAATAATTGTTATTTCAGCTTGGCATCCTTATGGGAAATCGTAATAAAATTAGATTTAAATAAGCTGAGATTACCCATGCCTTTCGAGAAGTTTATTGACCATCTAACATCAAAAGATTTTCAGATATTACCAATTCAACTGGCCGATTTAAAAGTGTTACAGGGCCTTCCTGCTTATCACCGCGACCCTTTTGATCGGATTTTAATTGCACAAGCTATTCAAGAAAATATCCCGGTCATCTCTGCTGATCAATACTTTAACGCATATGCCATTCCAATTATCTGGTAATTGCAATAATCGTGTTAAAACTTGCCAATGCTTTAAAATGCAATAAATTAAGCATACCTTTGCGCCAAAATTAATACAGCGCATTTTTCATGCAAAATATCCGTAATATAGCGATAATCGCCCACGTTGACCACGGTAAAACCACTCTGGTTGACAAAATCCTGCACAGTTGTGCCATTTTCAGAGATAACCAGGAGACCGGTGAACTGATTCTGGACAACAACGATCTTGAACGTGAACGTGGAATCACCATCGTTTCCAAAAACGTTTCTGTTCGTTACAAAGACGTTAAAATCAACATTATTGATACCCCTGGCCACGCCGACTTTGGCGGTGAGGTTGAGCGTGTGTTGAAAATGGCAGATGGTGTATTGCTTTTATGCGATGCATTTGAAGGCGCCATGCCTCAAACCCGTTTCGTAACGCAAAAAGCACTATCATTAGGTTTAAAGCCTATTGTAGTTGTAAATAAGGTAGACAAAGAAAACTGTCGCCCTGAAGAGGTTTATGAGCAGATCTTTGAATTGTTCTTCAACCTGGAGGCTACAGAAGAGCAGCTTGATTTCCCGGTTATCTACGGTTCATCTAAACAAGGATGGATGAGTACCGACTACAAGAAGCCTACGGATAACATCTTCCCATTAATGGATGCCATTCTGGCTAATATTCCTCCGGCTCCAGTTAATGAAGGTACGCTGCAAATGCAAATCACCTCGCTTGATTATTCTTCATTCGTAGGGCGGATCGCAATAGGTCGTGTAGCAAGGGGTACTATAAAAGAAGGACAACCTGTATCATTGGTAAAACGCGATGGTACTATCCAGAAATCAAGAATTAAAGAACTTTACACTTTTGAAGGCTTAGGAAAAGTTAAGGCTACACAAGTAAGCTCAGGTGATATATGCGCCGTTGTTGGTATCGAAGGTTTTGATATTGGCGATACCATTGCTGATTTTGAAAATCCGGAACAGTTGGAGGTAATCAAAATTGATGAGCCTACCATGAACATGCTGTTCACCATCAACAACTCTCCATTTTTTGGTAAAGAAGGTAAGTTTGTTACCTCACGCCACGTGCGCGACCGTCTGTACAAAGAGATGGAAAAGAACCTGGCTTTGAAGGTAGTAGAAACTGAATCGCCCGATGCTTACCTGGTTTATGGCCGTGGTATTCTTCACTTATCAGTATTGATCGAGACCATGCGTCGCGAAGGTTATGAGTTGCAGGTAGGCCAGCCACAGGTAATTGTTAAAGAAATTAACGGCGTTAAATGTGAGCCGGTTGAAACTTTAATTGTTGACGTACCTGGTGATGTTGCTGGTAAGGTAATTGAATTGGTTACTCAACGTAAGGGTGAACTGCTGATCATGGAACCAAAAGGCGACCTGCAGCATTTGGAGTTTGAAATTCCATCACGCGGTATCATCGGTTTGCGTAACAACGTACTTACTGCAACTGGTGGCGAAGCTATTATGGCCCACCGTTTTAAGGCTTATGAACCATGGAAGGGTACTATTCCGGGTCGTTTAAATGGTGTGTTAGTATCAATGGATACTGGTAAAACCACTGCTTTTGCAATTGATAAATTACAGGATCGCGGTCGTTTCTTCATTGATCCGGGAGTTGATATTTATGAAGGCCAGGTTTTAGGTGAGCACATCAGGGATAATGACCTGGTGATCAATCTTACAAAAGGCAAGCAGTTAACCAACATGCGCGCTTCTGGTAGTGATACAAACGTGCGTATTGCCCCTGCTATTAAATTTTCTTTAGAAGAATCAATGGAATATATACAGGCCGACGAATACATTGAAGTTACTCCTCAAAGTATCCGGATGCGTAAAATCTACCTCAATGAGAACGAGCGGAAGATAAATGCCAAGAAGTTCCAATCATAATTGATTACCTATTATAGTTTTTTGAAGGCCCGGCATCGTCCGGGCCTTTTTTGTTGGCTAATCTTTTTGTTAATCGAACTGAATTAATTAGATAAATAAACGTTCCCTTGGGCTAACAGCTTAATCCGGCGTGTGCCGTATTGGATTATTAATATTCGCCTGCCGTTTATTTTTGTGGGCATTGTTTCATTAATAAATAAATAATTTCTCCATTAAATATTTTTTAAATCAAATAATGGTTTTACCTAACAAATAAGTCATATTTTTAATAGTTAATTTTTATTTAACATTTGATTATATAGTTTTATTCATAAATAAATACATTATTAACCTATAACTTTATTTTTTATGGAAAAGCTACCTAAACTTAGTTTTACTCTCTCTGCAATTGTTTGTTTGTTATTCCTCTTCGGTTCCTGCCAAAAGAATTCATCGGTAAATCCCGCAAAGAAAACTGCTTCAGTTAATTTGAAAACTGATAATGTTGCAAACGGCCTTATTGCTTACTGGCCGCTTGACAGCAATGCGCGTGACTATTCGGGTTATAACAATAATGGAAGCGCCTTTAATGTAATATCAGTAGCCGATAGGTTTGGAAACCCAAATCACGCCTTCTATTTTAATGGCTTTAACAGTTATATTAAGGTTCCGGATAACGCTAGCTTAAGGTTAAGTAATACTGATTTTACGTTAAATGCCTGGGTAAGAATAGACACGCTCAATACTTCCTATGGCTCTAATATTTTAAGTAAACATACGTCGGGTGTTAATGACGGGTGGAGCTGGAGTATTACCGGTTATGCATCCAATCCTGCGGGAGTAGTGTTTTTTGGACCGGGCGGGGGCAGTGCAAATGCATTTGGTACTCATGTTTTAACTACAGGCCAATGGTGTATGGTCACCAGTGTTTACAGTGCATCAAGCCAGCAACTAAGTATTTACGTGAATGGTGTGCTTGACAATGTGACCAGCGGTGTGGCGACTCCAAATTCAGCAATTAACGCTACCTTATTTATAGGTCGGGATACTACTAACCAATACTTTTTCAAAGGCGCGCTTGATGAACTAAGAATATATAATTCTGCGTTAAGTATAAGCTCCATTCAACAGCTATATAACACAAGTGCTAATCCGGCGAATAATCTTATTGCCTATTGGCCATTTAATAATAGCGCAAGCGATTCTTCAGGGAATCACAACAACGGAACGGCTTATAATGTTACTTCCGTTGCAGATAGGTTCGGCAACCCTAACCATGCTTATCATTTTGATGGATCTACCAGCTATATTACTGTTCCGGATAATGTAAGTCTGAGATTAAGTAATACCGATTTTACCTTAAACGCCTGGGTGAAGATGGATTCATATAACAGTTCCTATGGCTCTAATATTTTAAGTAAACACACATCCGGAGTCAACGACGGCTGGAGCTGGAGTATTACGGGTTATTCATCAAGCCCAACGGGAGTTGTATTCTATGGTCCTGGAGGCGGCAATACTAATGCATTTGGTACACAGGCTTTAACTACTGGCCAGTGGTACATGATCACAAGTGTTTACAGTGCCGCGAATCAGCAACTGAGTATTTATGTGAATGGTGTGCTCGACAATGTGACGAGTGGAGTAGCGACGCCAAATTCAGCCATAAATGCAACACTGTATATCGGAAGAGATTATGTTGGTTCTCCATCAAACGGTTATTTCTTCCAGGGAACAATGGATGAGGTTAGCATTTATAATTCGGCATTAAGCGTCAGTACCATTAAACAATTATATAGTGCCATAAACTAATTGGTAAAATAAATAAAAGAGCAAGAGGCGGAAAATTGATTAACAACCAATTTTCCGCTTTATTTTTTTGTATTTAGTTTTAACAAGCTCTTTTTGATAATAATATTAATGTCTTCTGAAAGATTAAAAAAGTAGATAGCAGACACGAATAAAACCGTTATGATGCCTGAACGGATCAGCCCGTCAGTGATAAAGTTGGAAAGTACTGGAATCCGGGTTGTTAACCAGTAAATAATCACGCCAAAAAGTAGCATCAAAGGCGTTTTGTAAGTGAAAGGCTGCATGCGGTAAGCAATCAGTATAAAAATATACCTGAACAGATTAAAGACTAATAAGGTTAATGCTGCGGCTATTGCAGCTCCCGTTATGCCATAGCGTGGTATGAATATCAGATTAAAAACAATGGTAACAAGGATGAGCCCGAGATAAAACAGTGAATCGATTTTAAAGTATTTCGACGTAGAAATAATTACGCCGTTAATTCCCGTGGCCGAATCAATGAGAAACCCCAGGCCGATAAAGAAGATAACATATTTGCCGGCAGCATAGGTAGGAGGCAGCACGCGGAATATGTTGTGTACATTTGCCCAAATAAGAATAAAGATAAACAGAGCAGCAGCCAGTTGGTTAATGCAGCTTTTCTCGTATAAAATCTTAATAGCCTTAATATCTTTTTCCTTCCAGGCGTCAACAACCATGGTATAAGCAATACTATATAATGACCTCGCCGGGAGGGTAATAACCGTGCCGCAATAAGCAGCAATGGTATATACACCCGTATCGCTCAACCCATATTTGTAATTGATCATATACTTGTCTACATTCTGTATAATAATAGGCGCGGAGCCGGTAAGTATGGCAAAAAAACTGATGCTAACCATTTTATTGGTTAAGTCGCGATCTGGGAAGTTTAGATCCGGGGTGAGAGAAAATTGCCCCCTACCCATTAATCTCCCCGCCATTAGGAACGTAGGTAAAACATTGGCCAGTAGCCAGATGATCATAAACGTATGAAAATTTACCACCTTAACGAAAATGAGCACGACGGCGAATAGGATTAGCAGGCGTTGTGTGAATTCACGAAGTACGCGGCTGGAAGTGGTATCATAGAGCAGCCTTGCATATAACTCAAATACGTTAAAAAAGAGAGTAAAGAAGGTCAATGGTACAAGGTACCAGTAATAATCATGAAAGAGATTTGATTTTTGAATTTTTTGACTAATGAAGTCATCTTTAAAAATATAGGCCACAACCACATATAAGACAAAGCCTAAAAGTGCAACCGCGCATGACAGGAAGAGGTAACCATGATGGTTTTTTTCTTCGTTTCTAAAATATGGGAAGTACCGCCCCGTGCCGTTAAATCCTAAAATGGCAAACTGCGCAAACATTTGCGAATAAGAGATAAGAATACCCGTTAAGCCCACCTCCTCGGTACTGAGCGCATGAGGCTGGAAAAAGATAAGCGTAATAAAACCTATTACAACACCCAGGTATGAATAAAAAGTTCCTTTTATAGTTTGCTGCTTAACAATTCCCATCTAACAGTAAATCGCAATGTAATTTAAAGTAATATTTTTGACCAAATTTATGGCAAACTTAAAATATAAAATCAGTGTACTTACTGTTACTTATGGTAACCGCTGGATTTTTTTGAATGAGGTTATTAAACGTGTGTTAAGTTTTGCCCAGGTTACTGATCTCATCGTCGTTAATAATGCCTCAACCTATGATCTTAATAGCGAAATAAGAGTATTTGGTGATAGCAGGATCACGGTTATAAGTTTTGATCAAAACAAGGGGTCAGCCGGAGGGTACAAAGCCGCCTTAAAGGAAGCCCACTTACATACTAATGCAAACTTTTATTTTTTGCTGGATGATGATAATGTACCGGCCGTAGATGCAATAGATAAGTTGATTGTAGGCTGGGAAAAAAAAGGTTCTTTCAATACTTTAACAGCTTTATACTGTATGCGGGAAGATCGGATTGCACACGCCCGTATTGCAGCTGGTGAAGATCCATACCGTTATTATCTTGTGCCCGATAATTTTTTAGGATTTAGTGTTTTTAGGATTGCATATAATCAGTTACGGAAATTAAAGGATAAATTTAAAAGAGGCATTAAGCCTAAAGCCATGGCAAAAATTCCTTATGTTCCTTATGGAGGTTTGTTTGTTCCCAGATCTGTAATTGATCAAATTGGGTATCCTGATGAGCGTTTTTTTTTGTATGTAGACGATTCTGAATTTTCTTTCCGGATAACCGAAAGAGCAGGAGCAATATGGCTTGTGCCCGGTGCCGATGTAATTGACATCGATAAATCGCAGGGGGTTACTTATAAAAAAAGGTTGTTTGCGTCTGTCTTATTAGATCAATGGTCATTCCGGACTTATTACCATGTGCGTAACAGATTGTTTTTTTATACCCGTGTGGCTGTTAAGAATAAGTTAGTGTTTCTGTTGAATAAATTCCTGTTAATGAGCTGGCTTAAGTTTCTCAGTATAGTTCGCGGACAACAAGCGCAATATAGAAAGTTAAAGGCAGCGGTTAATGACGGTTTAAATGGTAATTTAGGACAAGCTGATTCAAATAAATTTTAATATTGTAATTTAAAACAGAACCAGTATTTCGATATGGAAGATAAGATCGTCAGCGATAATGTTAAAACAGCGTACGACAGCTTTTACCAGGAGCATGATGAAGCCTGGCGGATGCTGGGAGCAAAGTATAAGACTGCACATATTGTCGAAGTATGTGACGGCTATACTTTTGATAAAGTACTTGAGGTTGGTGCGGGCGACGGAAGTATTTTAAAGCAGTTAGCTGATCAGGATTTTGCCGGTGAATACCATGCTGTTGAAATCTCTGCAAGTGGCGTTGAATATATTAAGTCCCGTAATATTAAAGGTTTAAAATCGGTTCAGGTTTTTGACGGTTATCATCTGCCGTTTGAAGATAACACTTTTAACCTGGTGATCCTTTCGCACGTATTAGAGCACGTAGAGCATGAGCGGCTATTGTTACGTGAGTTAAAACGAGTAGCAAAAATGTTTGTGATCGAGGTTCCGCGGGATTATAAGGCGAACGTTGATAGTCGCATTAAACATTTTCTGGCTTATGGACATATCAACGTTTACACACCGACTTCCTTACGTTATCTGTTGCAAACAGAAGGGTTTGAGGTGGTTCGCGACTTGACATCCATGATTGAACCCGAAGTAACAAAATTTAACACTTATGTAAATCAGAAAAAGCCCAAAAGTATGATCACTGACCTTAAGATAACTGCTGAGTATCAAGTAAAAATTTTGATATGTAGTTTGTTAGGTAAAAACAAAAAAGAGCAGTTGGCAAACGCTTATACGGTTCTTTGCAAAAAAGCTTCTGAAGCCCCTAAGTTATTTCATTGATGTTCTGTTATTCAATTTCTAATTTTGCTTTGCTAATCCTATATTTAAGGGAAATTTACCCTTAAACTATTGCAATTAAATGCATGATTAAACCCTTATCACGTCTTTTTCTTTTTGTAGCTATTTTTTTTGCTCCTCTTGTTCTTTTTGCGCAACATAACGCCCCTTTGCCAAAAAATATTGTCCTGGATGCTACTACACCCATTGTGCCAGCGTCAAATCTTGCAGTTTGTGCTACAGCTGGAGCTGACGGAACAACCAATATTAATAGTTCGATAAACACTTATTTTCCTCCCGTTTTAAACACTACGTTAAATGCCGGAAGCAATACCGTTGTTTTATCGGCCGTTCCGCCTGCCGATACACATGGTAATACTTTTGGGACTGTTCCCATCAAAGCAGGAGATTTACTGCTAATTATCCAAATGCAAGATGCGGTTATCGATTATAGTAACAGCGCTCTTTACGGTTCAGGTAGCGCGGCATCTGGACCGGATGGTCTGGGAGCCACCGGTTTTAAAGACCCGGGTAACAGTGGTAGGTTTGAATATATTATTGCTACAAATGATGTGCCTTTAACCGGAGGAACATTAACTTTTAAAGGTTCTGGTTCATCCAACGGAACAGTTTATAGCTATACTAATGCCCCTGCTACAGGTACCCGCGGGCAAAGAACCTTCCAGATAATCAGAGTTCCGCAATATTCAAATCTCCGGTTATCATCCAATATTTCCCCACCACCGTTTAATGGAGTGGCTGGCGGCGTAATAGCCTTTCAGGCTAGCGGAAATCTGGATTTCAATGGTTTTATGGTTGATGTTTCGGCAAGAGGATTTAGGGGAGGATACAATCCCGTTAAGACATCTGTGGCTAATATTAGTAATTTATATGTTACTGCTTCAACAGATCAAAGGGCTTCGGGAAAGGGGGAAGGAATTGCAGGTACTCCACGATATATGTGGGATGGGTTTAACGCGGTAGACAATCTGATAGAAGGACTTCCCGGAGGATCTGACGGAAGAGGGGCTCCGGCAAATGCCGGCGGTGGCGGAAATGATGCTAATTCCGGCGGTGGCGGTGGTGGTAACGGCGGGTCTGGAGGAGTTGGGGGGTGGGGATACGAGCCTGCCGGCGGTGTTAATCCGGCTGGAGGGCGTCCTGGTTCTGCAAGTTTTAGTTCAGCGAGTCCGGATTATACAAGGCTCATCCTGGGAGGTGGCGGTGGCGGCGGGCATGCCAATGATGCGTTAACCGGAGTAAAAGGTGGTGTTGGAGGCGGAATTGTTATTATAAATGCCGCGATTGTGTCTGGAAACGGGACCGTTTTAGCCAATGGATCAGCGGGACAGCCCGGCGTGTATGGACTTCATCCGGATGGCTCTGGCGGTGGAGGTGCAGGTGGAACAGTATATATAAATCTTTCCAATCCAAATCCTTCCTCAACCATAACTATTAAAGCTATAGGCGGGGTAGGTGGAAATACACAAAATGACCCCGGAGGAAGCGGAGTTCAACCGCATGGTCCAGGCGGTGGTGGTGGTGGCGGCCTTGTCTTTTATGCTATTTCTTCAGGGACAGTTGATGTTGACGTTTCGGGAGGAGCTTCAGGAAAGTCCAATAGTGGTGCGGGTACGGCCCATAACGCCCAAGGCGGTGCGAATGGAGTGGCACAAACTATTAATGCCAGGACGTTGCCTCCATATTTGCAATTCGGTTCCTTAATTTGCTATCCAGAGTTGACTACTATTTTAAATTCGGTAAATGAGTCTACTGTAAGACAAATAGGTGATCTTGCAAGTTATGTGATCAAAATTACCAATAGTATTTCTGGTGGAAATGCCGGTGGAGTTAAGGCAAACATTGTTTTACCACAGGGCTTTAATTTTAAGGCGGCGACGGTAAGTTATTCCGGATCTGCAGGCGGCCCAGTTACAATAACTAATTCAGGAAGTGCACAGCAGCCTGTTTTGGGCGATTTCAATATTCCGCCAGGCGGCGAAGTAGACATCAATCTTGATGCCACAATAACATGTGTTGCTTCCGGCGTTTATAGCAGTAGTGCTGAAGCGCTATATCTTGATCCAACCCGAGATTATACTGCGCCCAGCCGCTTAATTACGCCTGCTACCAATGCTTTCACCGGCGATAATGCTACTTATCTAAACGGTGGTACAGTAAGCGGATCTAATTTTAACGGAAACTCATCAACAGCTGACGATATCACGGTATCTAACGTTAGTGTAAATAACAATACTATTTCAACAGTAAATACCTCACCGTTATGTTCTACTGCCGATCCGGGCCAAATTCAAGGTAGCACACCTGTAGGGGGTAGTGGCAGCTATACTTACCAGTGGCAGTCTTCAACAGATAATGTCACTTTTATCGATATTTCAGGGGCAACATTAAAAGATTACGATCCTGGTCAAATCAGCGCACCAACTTATTACCGCAGGGAGGTTTTCTCCGGAGGAGGATGTACAGTGCCTTTTGTTGGCAATGTAGTTTCATTTACTTTTTTGCCGCCTTTAACAAATAATGTGATTACACAGCCTTCTGTTGCAGTTTTTTGCGAAAGCGGCGCTCCCGGGACCATTACTGGCAACATCCCTACTGGTGGAGATGGTAATTATACTTACCAATGGCAAGCGTCATTAGATAATGTAAATTTTACATCCATTGCTACTGCAACTTCAAAAGATTATAATAATCCGGGAATAATAATAGCAACAACCTATTACCGCCGTATTGCCACTTCAGCCAGTTGCAGCTCAATCTTTAGTAATGTAGTGGAAATGCAAGTGACTACACCTCCACTCATGCCGGTCATGTCCCAAACAAGCATTAATATATGCTCAGGAGGTGTTGCTGCATTATCTGTAAGTGCTCCCCAGCAGGGAGTCACTTATAATTGGTATGATTCTGCAACAAAAAGTAATTTATTATTTAGAGGATCATCTTATACAACATTGCCACTAACCACAAGTACAACCTTTTTTATAGAAGCTCTAAATGGAAGTTGTAGTAGTTCTACTTTGGCAACTATACAGGTTAATATTAATCCTCCGCCGGCTGCACCGGTCCTTTCTCAAAATACGTTTAACGTTTGTCCTAATTCTACAGTAAGTATCAGTATAGTTAATCCCAATCCAGCAAATACCTACAAATGGTATCAAGTTGCAACTGGAGGAAGCGAGTTTTTTACAGGAGTCAATTATACAACTTCTGCGTTGACATCAAACATCGTATATTATGTGGAGGCAGTGAACTCAAATGGCTGTGTGTCCGCTACCCGTTCGGCGGTTAATGTAAATATTTTGCCTCAGCCTGATTTTACGGTTTCGGGAGCAACCATTTGTCCGGGAACAAGTACGACATTAACAGCTACAAGTAGTGATCCAAATACCACTATCTCATGGTACAATTCCTCAACTGGCGGAAGTGCAATTTATAGCGGGACAAATTTTAACACGCCGGTTTTAAACCGTTTAACAACTTATTATGCAGAAGCCACCAATCTTTCAGGTTGTATCTCTGCTACCCGGACAGCAGTACAGGTAAGTATAATACAACCATTAGCTCCGCCGGTTGTAAGTGTGGCTAATACCACAGTTTCTTCCATAACTTTTGCCTGGGACGCGGTAAATGGGGCAACGGGCTACGAAGTAAGTATAGATAACGGACAAACTTACACAAGACCGAGCTCTGGTAATAACGGGCTCACTCATACTGTAACGGGTTTAACCGAAAACCAAAGGGCTACCATTTTAGTGAGGGCTAACGGAGCCGAACCATGTCAACTTAGCGGAAGCTCGACCGCAGTTACTGCCCTCGCCGTAAATCCTTTGGGATATATAGTTTATGTACCTAATGCTTTTACGCCAAATGGTGACGGCCAAAATGATATTGTGTATGTTCATAGTGACAACATAAAAACCTTAAAGTTATATATATATGATCAATGGGGAGAATTGCTGTTTACATCTTCCAATTTAGCAGTCGGATGGGATGGAACATACAGGGGCGCTGCGGAACCTGTAGGCGTATACGTGTATTACCTTAAAGCGATGCTTAATAACGGGCGGGAAGTTATGAGAAAAGGAACAATTACTTTAATACGGTGAAACGACTGGTATCTTTAATTATTTTATTTTTTGTACTGCAAGAGGCCAGTGCCCAGGTTGATCCTCATTTTTCTCAATATTATGCCTATCCTTTATGGCTTAATCCGGCCCTAACCGGGGTGATAGATGGCCAGGTCAGGCTGACTTCTAATGCCAGAGACCAATGGGTAGGCATAAGCAAGGGGTACCGCACAAGTGCCCTATCTGGCGATTTTAAAGCAGCAGACAGAGTAGGTTTAGGATTTAATTTTATTGATCAGGCTGCGGGTTCTGCCGGTTATAATTATTTTGCCGCTTATAGTTCCTTTAGTTATCAGCTTCCTTTATCGTCAGACGGAGGAAAAATTAATTTGGGCCTTCAGGTTGGGTTCATTAGTCGTGGCTTTGATGCAGCTAAACTGCAGCTTGATGATCAGTATAACCCCTTACTTGGTTTTGACCCATCTATTGTATCTCCCGATAGCCATTCAAGTACTCACGCCACTGTGTTTGATGCAAGTGCAGGTATATTTTACTATAACGATTCACCTCAAAATACCACAAATTTCTACGCGGGTTTCAGTGTTGCGCATATTGCCCTGTCCCAAGATCCTTTGGTTACTATTGGAGCAATTAATCCAATTCCATTAAGACTAACTTTTCATACTGGCCTGAGAATGAACATGTCTGATCGGTTTGTGCTAACCCCTCATTTGATTTATATGAAGGATCAAACAAATCAGATTAGAGCCGTGGGCTTATCTTCAGAATTTAAATTTCAGGATAGTCAATCTTTTATCGCGGGTGGAATGATCCGGATTAATGATGCGGCTGTAATAAATGCAGGCTTTCGCCTCGATAAGCTTTTACTTGGTTTAAGTTATGATTTTAATACTTCCGGACTGTCTGCTGCAACCAATGGCCAAGGTGGTATTGAACTTTCCATGAGTTATATTTTTCCTGACCGGGCCAAATCATACGGTAGAATTTGTCCCAGCTTTTAAATGATTTTAATAACTGTTGATGTTGTGAAGGGCTATATTTGTTAGCGAAGTGAATGACTTTTTGATGATTCACTTAAAACTTTTTAGTGTTCAAATAATTATCTATTCTGAGGCCTCGTTTATTTTAATACGTCTGCTATTTTATGCAAAACCTTGCACCCATAGCCCTTTTTGTTTATAACCGGCCTGATCATACTCGCCGTACGCTTACTTTTTTACAGAAAAATCAGCTTGCAGAAAATTCGCGGCTATTCATCTTTGCTGATGGTGCCAGGACCGAGGCTGATAAAGTCCGCGTTGAGCAGGTGCGCCAGATACTGGATGGTATTACGGGGTTCAAATCGGTAAAGATCCTCGCCAGCGAAACTAACCTGGGACTGGCAGAGTCGATCGTCCGGGGTGTAACGCAACTTACTCAGGAGTATGGAAAGGTTATCGTGTTTGAAGATGACCTGTTATCCTCCCCCTATACACTACAATATTTTAACGAGGCGCTGGATAGATATGAACACGAGGAACAAGTGATGCATGTGGGAGCCTACATGTATGACCTTAAGGATCCATCCCTGCCCGAAACCTTTTTTTACCGGGCCGCCACAAGTTGGGGCTGGGCCACCTGGGGGCGCGCCTGGAAATATTTTGAACCCAATATTGATACACTGATCAGTCAGTTTGACCAAGAAAGGATCCATCAGTTTTCAATCGAAGGCAGTATGAATTTCTGGAAACAGATGCTTCAGTTTAAATCTGGTAAAAATAACTCGTGGGCCATCCGTTGGTACGCCTCCATCTTTTTGAAAGGCGGACTAACGCTTAATCCTTCCCGGTCCTTTATTCAAAACATCGGGCATGATGGCTCTGGGGTGCACTCTAACAACGAGGATATTTACCAGGTTCGCATGGCGCAAAAACCGGTTAGTCAATACCCCACAGTTATAGAGGAAAATCGGCAGGCCTATGAGGCAATTAAGAACTTCCTGAAGAATAGGAAGGGCAACTTATTACAAAGAGGATTGCGTTTTATTGTTCAGCTAAGAACCAGGTTTCTAAAATAGCAGGCGAATCCCCCGAAAAATCTACCTTAGAGCTTTTCTGCAATCACCACAATGTAAGGAGAAAGCGCTTTACTCTCTACCGGAACTATTTTGGTAGCAACTTTCCCGGTTAGCCACAACGTTTTGAGGAATGCTTTAGTAAGACCGCTTTGCTGCCGCATATTTTCCAGCCAGATAGAAAATTTGCCGTTGTAGTAAGATTGAACATTTTTTAACCCCAGTTCCGAACAATATTGGGCCAGCATTTGAGGGTTCATGCTGCTGATGTTGTGCTTGTTGTAATTGTCCATATCAAACTTACGCTGTACCCATCCGTTTACGCCGGTAAAATTTGGAAGCGTGATAAATAGCGTTCCACCTGGCTTTAAAAAGTGAAGATGTTCTTCAATGATGCCTTTGGTGTCATGAAAATGCTCTATCAAACCGCATGAGAGTACGAGATCGTATTGTTGTTGTGGCTCGTATTTAAACAAATCTCCTTCAATTATCGCTATATCGTTTTCTTGAAGCTTGTTGGCAGCGAGTACTTCCTTCAGGATTCGGGGATGCACGTAAAAGTCGAACAGGGTAGTTTGCAGGCCGAAATATTTTTTCAGAAAGATGGCATAATAGCCGGGGAATCCTCCCAACTCGATAGCCGTTTGCGACTGCTTACGTGCTATAATATCTTTTAACAGTCCGTGAAATGTATAATTGGCAGGGACATCAAAAGCGAGGTCGTTTTTTGATTCCCAGTAATTTGCCCAAAATTGCTTATCGGTGAGTTCGTTGCTCATGCAGGTGCAAAGAAAAGAATTTGCAGATAGTTAACGAAGTTAAAATGGTTAAAAGGTTATATGAGGTTAAAAGTGTTGAAATGGTTAAAGAGGTTATATTGGGTTAAAAATGTTAAAAAGAACAACGAATGATTTTTTTCCGTTGTTAAAAATTGAATAAACGTATTTTTGACCTATGCTGAAAGTTGTACATCTTAATACTTATGACGGTAATGGCGGTGCTGGCCGGGCCTGTTTGCGGCTCAATCGTGCGCTGCTGCAGCAAAATATCGATTCAAAAGTGATTGTACACTACAAGTTCGGGCATAACGAACAGATAGGCACTTTCAACAAAAACTTCATAGAAAAGGCTATAGCGGCGGCATCTATTATTATAGAGCGCATATTGGCAAAGAACATCTTAAAGCCGATGAAACGCACGCCCTTTTCCTTTACCTGGTTCGGGCGTTCGGTCATTGACCATCCCGATGTGCAACAGGCCGATATTATTCACCTGCACTGGATCAACCACAGTTTTCTAAACCCAAAACATCTTGCGGAACTGGCTCAGCTGAACAAGCCTGTCGTATGGACCTTTCATGATAGTAATGCCTTTACCGGCGGCTGCCATGTGCGTTACACCTGCGATCATTTTCAACGGCAATGTGGCTATTGCCCCCTGCTGAAACACTCGGATGCAGACGACTATTCGCATCGGATCTGGAAGCAAAAGAAGGAAGCCTATGAGCAGCTCAAGTTTTCGGTAATTGCACCAAGTTCATGGATGCTTAAATCGGTATTGAGCAGTAGCCTGATGCAAAACAGATCGGTGCTGCAACTACCTAACACACTGGAAACAGACATCTTCATACCCCAAAAGAAGGACGAGGTGAGGGATCAGCTCGGCCTCCCTAAGGACAAGTTTATTTTTCTTACCGGATTTATGCCGTCGCGCAAAGATCTTCATAAAGGCACCAGCTATTTGCTGGAAAGTCTTGAACTGCTGAAGGAGCGTTTAGGTGTAAAGGCCGATGAAGTAGAGCTTGTGGTATTCGGGAACCGCGATACGAAAGGTATGCCGGAAATGCCGTTTAAAACCACCTTTCTCGGAACTATTAGTAACGACGAAAAGTTATCAGCCTGCTATGCTGCGGCTGATGCTTTTCTGATTCCCTCGCTGGAAGATAACCTGCCGTATACCGTTATGGAAAGCTTATCCTGTGGTACCCCTGTTATTGCCTTTACCACCGGCGGCATACCTGATATGGTGAAACATGAGCAAAACGGTTATCTGGCCGAATACCGTTCGTCAGTAAGTTTTGCCGACGGTATGGAATGGGTACTCAATCATCCCGATAAACAACAATTACAGCAGGAAGCCCGCAAAGTCATCATGGATAGCTTTGCCGAACCGGTAATTGCCCAAAAACACATCGGTTTGTATAAGCAGATCCTGAATAAGCTTACATCCGGAAACGCAGAAACCCATGTTCAACCCTAAATTAAGTGTCATTACGGTTGTTTTTAACAACGTACGCGATATTGAGCGCACCGTGCTGTCCGTTGTTAACCAAATATACAGTAATATCGAATACATCGTGATCGACGGCCTTTCAACCGACGGTACATTGGAATTGCTCAATAAATATCGCAGTCAGATCAGTATCTTAAAAAGCGAAAAAGATAAAGGCATTTACGACGCGATGAACAAAGGCCTCGCCCTGGCTACCGGAGATTACGTGCTCTTCATGAACTCCGGTGACGAGATTTACGCCTTAGATACCGTTGAGAAAGTTTTTGCCACCGCCCCCGATGCAGACATTTATTATGGCGAAACCGAAATGATCAATGACGCGGGCGAAAGTCTTGGCCAACGCAGGCACAAGGCTCCCGCACATTTCACCTGGCGTAGCTTTAAATATGGTATGAGCGTGAGCCATCAGGCCATTTACCTCAGGCGTTCGCTGGTGCAACCGTACGATCCCCGGTACCATCTGAGCGCCGACATCGACTGGATTCTCCGGGCGGCAAAGAAAGCTAAGAAGATTGTTAACGTAAATCGGTATGTGGCTAAATACCTGGTAGGAGGCATGTCAAAAAAGAAGCATAAACAAAGTCTGCAAGAGCGCTTCGATATTATGCGTCGCTATTACGGACTTATCCCAACCATCTTTTATCACGGGGTAATTGCTTTTAACCTCGGTACGTATTGGCTGAAGAATAGAAGGACGAATGATTAACCCCTCCTAAATCCTCTCCGCAAGCTGGCGGAAGGGCTTTTTAAAGTTTTTTAGGCAGAACTACTATTCGAAATCAGAGACTTCGAACAGCGTGGGCGGTAAGGTTGGAGGTTTACTGCAAAATATCTCCCTCCCCTCGGGGAGGGCCGGGGAGGGGTGTTATTGCTTCTCCTGCTTAAACCTTTCCAGCAAATTCTTCACATCCATTTTCGCATCCAGATCTTCGCTGTCGTGCTTATCATCGTCTTCAGGCTCGGTGATGTAATCTTCGGGGTTGTATTTGTAAATGCTCCACTGCCCATTGTGGTACTCCAACGAGGTGAGACTTTCCACCCAATCTCCTGAATTAAGGTATAACACAGAACCGGGCTTATCGGTTGCTTTGATCTCTCTGATTTCGGCGTGGTGGATGTGACCGCAGATCACGTAATCGTAATGCTTGTCTACTGCCAAATCCGCAGCAGTTTGCTCGAAGTGATTGATAAACTTTACCGCTTCTTTAACCCGGCCTTTGATCTTCTGTGAAAAGCTCATCTTTTGTTTGCCAAAAGCTGTAAGGAACCAGTTTACCAGGCTATTGATCAAAATTAAGCTATCATAGCCAATGGCGCCAAGTTTAGCGAGCCATTTAGAGTGCTGCATGGTAACGTCGAAAACATCACCGTGAAAGATCCAGGCCTTTTTGCCATCGATGTTTAAGACGATTTTATTGAGTAGTTGAAAACTGCCCAGGTTAAAGTCGGCGAACTTTCGCAGCATTTCGTCGTGGTTACCGGTGAGGTAATACACGGGAACGCCGTCCGTTACAAATTTGAGGATACGGCGCACAACCTTCATGTGCGACTCGGGCCAGTAAGATTTGCTAAACTGCCAGATATCAATAATGTCGCCGTTACAGATAAGTATTTTGGGCTTAATGCTTTTAAGGTACTTGAGCAGTTCCCTGGCGTGGCAGCCATAAGTACCCAAATGCACGTCTGAGATTACAACGATGTCAACTTCACGTTTTGCCATTAAAAATAAAGGGGGATAAAATGCCGGTCCGGCGGTGAGCCGGTAAAATGATTTTGATTAAGGGGATGATATTATTCTTCATCTTCATCCTCGTCCACACTCATTTCGTATGGGCTTAAATAAAAGATTGCAAGAAACAACATCAAGCCTATTACAACAAAGTATGCGTTCTCAAAACCCATGTTACTATTAATGGCAAAAGTAGAATTTGGAAATTAGTTTATTGTTAAGACGCTGTTAACTAACCGTTTGTTACATCTGTGGAAAACTTTTCTTTATCCGTTCTAACTGCTTTAAATGATGAAGGCTATGTATACGAATGAATTTGAGCCACTGCCGGGCATTAAACAAGCCCAGCCTTGGGTGCTTTATTTTGTAGTTGAGCGAGGCGGGCCCAACCATCGGCATAAGCTCGTCCAATCGCTTCCGGAATCGGATCAACTGGTTTCGCGCTTCTTCTTTACTTATGGGGGTAACCTTCGCGGCGAGGACAGCAGGCGTTTTTACCTTTACCGGTGGGAAGCGACCTGTAAACATCATCAGTCGGCCGAGCAGACTTGGACCTTTGGTGGTTGCCTCGGCAGTCTTACGGCAGCACTTTTCAATCGCGACTGACGAACCGAAATTGGCCAGCATAATATGGCAATAGACTTCGGCAAAGGACCGTCCTCCGTTGGGGGGCGTCACCATAAACTGATCGTCGGGTATTTCGTCCAGCCGTTTTCGGTAAAGGTCGAGTGAATTAATGATCGATTGCCTTTCGGCCTGCAGGTTCATAGTAATAAAGTTAACTCTTTTAAATGAGTTATTTGCAAGGGCACGTCGGCAGGTTGTTCCAGTCCTTGCGGATTAAAGTAAATCGCGTCCATGCCGAAGTTGAGTGCGCCATAAACGTCGGCTTCGAGGCTGTCGCCAATCATTAAGCTTTCTTCTTTAGCTGCTCCGGCCAGATCAAGCGCATGTTGAAATATGGCGGGATCAGGCTTGTTCACACCAACCATTTCAGATATAAACACATTCTTAAAGAATTTGACAATGCCGGTATTGCTCACCTTCATCTGCGTGGCTTCTTTAAAACCGTTGGAAATAATGTGCAGCGTGTATTTTTCGTGCAGATATTCCAGCGTGATCATTGCATCAGGAAAAAGATTTTTCTTGGTGGGGCACAAACGCACATAGGCATCCTCAAAGCCATGTGGAATAGCGTCGGGGTGCAGGCCAAGATCCAGAAAGGTTTTTTTAAAGCGCAGTTCTCTTAATGTTTCCTTGTTGATCTTGCCTAAATGATACTCGGCCCACAAAGCATGATTGTTACGCGTATAAGTCTCAATAAAAAGGTCAGGACTGTGCAATCCAAGTTCTTTTAGCTTATGCACACTGTAAAGCTCAGTTAAGGCTTCCTCGGCATTTTTATCAAAGTCCCAAATGGTATGATCGAGGTCAAAGAATATGTGAGTGTATTTTATTTCGGATTTCGGATTCTCGATTTCGGATTTCATTTTTAACAGCAATTAAGTCGAAAATGCGAAGCGCAAAACATGGAATATTATTAAAGCACTTCGTCTAACAATGCAAAGGTCTTAAAAATATAGTGAATACCTCTCTACTATTAAATCCAAGAAAGATTGTTATTGCTGGGGGGTATAACTTCGCATTTCACACGCTGACTTTCGCATTTGCTTAAATCGTAATTCGTAAATCGACTCATCGTTTATCGCCAAAAGAGAGGTCGCCAGCGTCGCCAAGGCCGGGGACGATGAATGATTTGGTGGTCATCTCTTCATCTACAGCGCCCACCCAGATATTAGCCATCGGCAGGTGAGCCTTTACATGTTCCAGCCCCTCGGTGCTGGCAATAACAGCGGCTATATGAAGGTCTTTGAGGTTGTATTGTGCCAGTAGTTCTTTGCAAACCTGCACCACGCTTTGGCCTGTGGCCAGCATGGTGTCGCAAAGGATCAGCGTGCGGCCTTCCAGGTCGGGGCTGGCAATGTGCTCAATCTGTATCACAAAATCGCCGCTTTTATGCACCTTTCGGTAAGCGGTAATAAAAGCTGAAGGCGCGTGATCAAAGAAGTTAAGAAAACCCTGATGAAAGGGTAAGCCTGCCCGCATTATGGTTCCTAAAACCGGCTGGTTTTCGAGTACGTTAACTTCGGCCTCGCCCAGGGGAGTTTGCACTACTTTGGGTATGTAGCTCAATTTTTTGCTGATCTCATAAGCCAATATTTCACCCAGGCGTTCCTGGTTGAGCCGGAAACGCAGCCGCTCGTGCTGAACCTGCACGTCCCGCAGTTCGGCAAGGAAGTTGTTGCCAATAGTATTTGCTTTGTTTAGGACGAATAGCATAAATTAAATGTATAACAATTATCCCCGATATTGTTGTTCATGACACGTTTAAAAAATTAAAATCGCTAAACTATTTCCCGGAAATGCACGTTTAATATATTGTCATTAAGTTTTTAATGCTGTTATATAAAAGTTTGATTGAGGGGAATCATAAGTGGTTCCCCTTTTTGTCGTTACGTATTTTGTATTTTTGTGATATATGGAATTTAAACTCAATTCTCTATATAAACCCACAGGTGATCAGCCCGAAGCCATCCGTCAGTTGGTAGAAGGCGTAAACCGGGCAGAAAATTATCAAACCCTGCTCGGTGTAACCGGGTCGGGCAAAACATTTACGGTAGCCAATGTTATTGAGCAAACCCAGAAACCAACGCTGGTGCTTAGTCATAACAAAACGTTGGCAGCCCAGCTTTACGGGGAGTTTAAACAGTTCTTTCCGGAAAACGCGGTAAACTATTTCGTCTCTTATTACGACTATTACCAGCCGGAAGCGTTTATTCCTACCACCAATACCTATATCGAAAAGGACCTGCAGATTAATGATGAGATTGAAAAGCTGAGGTTGAAAACTACTTCGGCACTCATGTCGGGCAGGAGGGATGTTATTGTGGTATCTTCTATTTCCTGCATTTACGGTATGGGTAACCCGGAGGATTTTGCCAATTCGGTGTTCCGTTTTGCAGTGGGAACCCGCATTAGCCGTAATGCGTTTTTACATCGTTTGGTAGAGATCCTTTATTCCAGAACCACTGCCGAATTTAAGCGGGGTACTTTCAGGGTGAAGGGTGATACCGTGGACATCTTTCCGCCTTACCTGGACTATGCTTACCGCGTATCTTTCTTTGGCGATGATATTGAAGAACTGAGCAGCTTTGACGCGCAAACCGGTAAAACGCTGGAAAAAATGACCCACATGGTTGTATTTCCGGCCAACCTGTATGTTGCACCCCGAGATCGTTTTACACAATCCATCTGGGCCATACAGGAAGAGTTAGAGATCCGCAAGAAGCAATTTATTGATGATAAACGCTTCCTGGAAGCCAAGCGCCTTGAAGAAAGGGTTAATTACGACCTGGAAATGATCCGTGAGTTGGGTTATTGCTCCGGTATAGAGAATTATTCGCGCTTTTTTGATGGCCGGAAGCCGGGCATGCGCCCATTCTGTTTGCTGGATTATTTCCCTGATGATTACCTGATGGTGATAGACGAGAGTCACGTAACTGTTCCGCAGATCCGGGCCATGTACGGGGGCGACCGCTCGCGCAAAATGTCGCTGGTGGATTATGGTTTCCGCTTGCCTGCCGCTTTGGATAACCGCCCGCTTAACTTTGAAGAGTTTGAGCGCCTGGCCCCGCAGACCATCTACGTAAGTGCAACGCCGGGTGATTTTGAGCTGGAGAAATCGGGCGGTGTAGTGGTTGAGCAGGTGATCCGGCCGACAGGGCTGCTTGATCCGCTCATTGAAATCAGGCCGGTTATTAACCAGGTGGATGATCTGCTGGACGAAGTGGATCGAACCATAAAGTTAGGCGACCGCGTGCTGGTTACTACCCTCACCAAACGTATGGCCGAAGAGTTAGCAAAATATATGGACCGCTTAGGCATCAAGTGCCGCTATATCCACTCTGAAGTGAAGACGCTGGAACGCGTGGAGATATTACGCGGACTCAGGTTAGGGGAGTTTGACGTACTTATCGGCATTAACCTCCTTCGGGAAGGTTTGGATTTGCCGGAGGTATCTTTAGTAGCTATTCTGGATGCCGATAAAGAAGGTTTTTTGAGGTCCGAAAGATCATTGATCCAGACTATAGGCCGGGCCGCCCGTAATGATCGTGGCCGGGTGATCATGTATGCCGATACCATTACCGATTCCATGGAGGTTACGATCAACGAGACGGAACGTCGCCGGGCAAAACAGATCGCTTATAACGAGGAGCATGGTATTGTGCCAAAAACGGTGGGAAAATCCAAAGAAGCCATTATTGAGCAAACTTCCGTGGTTGACTTTAAAGGCGGAGTGCAAAGGCCGTATGTGAGCGAGGAAGAAACAGTGGCAAACATTGCTGCCGATCCTATTGTGCAGTACATGAGCAAAGCTGATTTGAAGAAAGCAATCGACAAGACCCGCAAGGAAATGCTGGCCGCAGCCAAAGACATGGACTTCCTGTTAGCCGCCAAACTCCGCGACGAAATGTTTGCGCTCGAGAAAATGATGGGGGAGAAGTAGGGGGTAGAGATTAGTTGAGTAGAGATTGGTTTTATGCGAAAGGCGAATTTCACATGTGAAATGAAAGAAATAGTACAAAGTCCGAAATCGAAAATCGGAAATCCGAAATAAGAAGGCTTTTGCCATTGCATTGCAATTTCATGATAAGCAAACGAGCACGGTATCATAAAACAAACATTTGTTACGTTATAACCGTATATTTGTAATTACAAAAAGTTAACACATGCTATTAATCAGATTCCTGATCATATCGATATGTGCGTTGTACATCATTCGCAGCCTTATCCGGTTAGTTTTACCGATGCTTTTTCAGGGCATTATCAATAAGGCGCAGCAGCAAAGTCAGCAACAATACAGAGGGGGGCAGCAATACCAATCTCAGCAAAAGCCTTCGGGTAAAATTACGGTTGATTATGTTCCTCCTGTTAAAAAGAAAAGCGTTCCTGATAGCGAGGGCGAGTTTATAGACTACGAGGAAGTTAAATAAAATGGCAATTCCCGAGGAGATTTTTAAACGGCGAAGCCAACATAACAATACTCCGCAATCATTCTTTCTGATTACGATCAACTATGTTGTGGTATGCCTCGCTATTTCCTTTTTTGCCAAGTGTGATCATATTTCCAACGCTTTCTGGGTTTGCCTTGGTTTACTTGCTGTTTATAATTTCTTCAGCATTCGCCGCAACCGCGAGGAATACAACAAGATTCAGATTATTGCCTATCTCATTAGCCTGGCCGGTTTGGTGCTGTTGGCTATCCTCCTTAAAATAAAAAATTGCTGATAGTTTAAGCTAAAAAAAGTTATCCCTCGTATTGTCATCCAAATTTTTATTTTTGGAGTTCACAAATCATTGTAGAAATTTAGATGAATAACTGGTTTAAGCGAAATGGTATCCACTTCGCCATTGTTTTAATATTTTTCGGCCTTTGTTTCTTTTATTTCAGTCCCGCATTTCAGGGTAAAACTTTAGGGCAAAATGACGTTGCCAGGGCCCAGTCTACCCAAACCGAGATCATGAATTACAGGGCCAAGGATAGCACCATTCTTTGGACAAACCAGATACTGGGCGGTATGCCTGTTTACCAGGTTTGGGCCCCGTATACCAACAACATTACAAGTCATATTGTAACCGCCATCAATGCTATTTTCCCGGGTCCTGTTGGTACAGTAATGATACTTTTACTGGGTGCGTACCTGTTATTCTGCGTTTTAAAACTTAACCCGTGGCTTGCCGCTGCCGGTGCAATAGCTATTACGTTTTCAACCTACAATTTCATACTATTAGCCGCAGGCCATGCTAACCAGGCTTTTGCCATTGCATTTTTTGCGCCTATCATAGCGGGTATTATTCTCGCTTTTAGGGGACGCTATTTTGAGGGCGGAGCACTTACAGCATTCTTCCTGGCTATGGAGATCAGGGCCAATCACCTGCAAATGACTTACTACCTGATGCTGGCCATCATCGTGCTGGTTATTGTAGAACTGGTAATTGCTGTTCGCGAAAAAACAACTGCCAAATTTTTAAAATCAATAGCCTATCTCGGCGCCGCAACGGTATTAGCGCTGGCAGTAAATGCCTCTATTTTATGGAGCACTGCTGAGTATAGTAAATACTCAACCCGCGGACCATCAAACTTAACCAAGGGTGTTAAAGGACCTAAGGACGGTCTTGATAAAGATTATACTTTTGAATGGAGTGAAGGCGTAGGTGAAACATTCACCTTGCTGGTTCCAAACTTATACGGCGGCGCATCAGGACTCGGTGCTTTGGGCGAAAACTCCAACATGGAAAAAGCCTTCACGGCTAAAAACGTTCCGCAGGAACAAGCGGCACAATACGTGCAGCAGTTAGGCGGAATGGGTGTTGGAACCTATTGGGGCGACAAGGCCTTTACCGAAGGACCGTTTTATTTTGGCGTTATTGTGGCCTTTTTGTTTGTGTGTGGCTTGCTCATCATTCGCAACCCTATTAAGTGGTGGTTGCTGGCGGCAACTATCCTCAGCATACTCTTATCCTGGGGACGCAATTTTGCTCCGCTTTCAGATTTCTTCTTCAACTACTTCCCGCTTTATAACAAGTTTAGGGCGGTGGAATCCATCATGGTCATTGCGGCGCTGTGTTTCCCAATCATGGCTTATCTTGCCGTGAGGGAGATTATCGAGGCTAAAGACAAAGAGAGAGCAGCTATTTTTCAAAAGCTTAAGCTTGCGCTTTATATTGTTGGCGGTATCGTTTTAATTATTCTGGCTATACCTGATACACTGTTCTCATTTAAATCGCCACAGCATCAAATGATTGTGGACGGACTGACCCGAGCCCTACAGGGCGACAGCGATTTTGCCAATTCCATTATGCGCGGATTGGTTAATGACCGTATCTCTATTGCGCGTACAGATGCTATCCGTTCATTAGTATTTATCCTGATCGCGTTTGGTTTACTTTGGGCGTTCATCAAGCAGAAGATCAATGCTACGATTCTGTCGGTAGCTTTATTAATATTTACCGTGGCCGACCTGTGGCAGGTTAACAAACGGTACATGAACGACCAACTGTTCCAGGATAAGCAGGAAGTGCTTAAACCGCAGCCAAGGGCAGTTGATCAGTTTATCTTCCGTGATAAGGACCCTGATTTCCGCGTGATCGATTTGACGCAGCCTTTATTACAGGACGCAATTACTCCCTATTTCCACAAGGCTATAGGCGGGTACTCTGCGGCACGCATGAAACGCTATGATGAGCTTGTTACCAACCAGCTTAGCAAAAGTATTAACCACGATGTGCTGGATATGCTGAATACCAAGTATATCATCAACGCTGATCCTAAGACACAAGCGCTGAACATGCAGGTTAACGAAACCGCCTGCGGCAATGCCTGGTTTGTGAAGAACGTGAAGTTTGCCAGAAATGCCGACGAGGAAATGCAGGCTATCAGCAGTTTTGACCCTAAAGATGAGGCCATTGTTGACCAGAGCTATAAATCGCAGATTGATGAGAAACAAGCAGTGGGTGCGCCAGGCGCAAGCATCAAACTCGTTAGCTATAACCCAGATCACATGATCTACCAGTCGGGTTCAACTTCGGCGCAGGTGGCGGTATTCTCTGAGATCTATTATGACAAAGGCTGGAAGATGTACATCGATGGCCAGGAAAAACCATATTTCAGGGCCGACTACCTGCTTCGTGCAGCACAAATACCGGTGGGTAACCATAAGATCGAGTTTGTATTTCATCCTGCTTCATATTATACGGGAGAGGTGATTTCATTAATTGCTTCTATTATCCTCGTACTGGCACTTGCAGGGGTAATTTATATTGAGGTTAAAAGAAAACCTGCTGCGGCACCCAAAGCTGCGTAAGATTTGAAATAGCGTTGATGAAAAGCGATGGAATTCCCATCGCTTTTTTTGTTGGCGGAGAAGTTTATTGTGCATAGCTAAATATGGAAGTTGCTACTTAAAAAATAATTTAGTTCCCACTCGTGCGATTTCCTCCCTTGAGAGGGTGTAGGGAGGGGTTTGACGCCTTTAACCCCTTCCTCCTCCTTCCCCAAGGAAGGAATCGCTCTTATCAGCCCTCTTTTAGCTATTTCTCAAAAAGCAGCAACTTGAGTGACGTAATTATCGGCCTGATGAGAACGTGCTCTCCCTTCCAAACAAAATCCAGCGTAAAATCCAAACTTTTCTGCAAAGCATTATCTTTACAAAATTCTCATTCGTTTTACCTATGAAGATATTGTTTGCTATACAGGGAACAGGCAACGGCCACATCAGCAGGGCGCGCGAAGTGGTGCCGCATCTGCAGCAACATGGCGAAGTCGATTTGTTAGTCAGTGGCACCCAGGCCGAGGTAACGTTGAACCAACCGCTTAAGTACCGGTTTCACGGGTTTAGCTTTGTTTTTGGCACCAAAGGCGGGGTGGACAAATGGGCCACCTTCAAGATCATGAACCTGCCCCAGCTGTGGCGCGATATGAAATCATTACCCTTAAAGCAATACGACCTCATTATTAATGACTTTGAACCGGTAAGCGCCTGGGCCTGCCGAAAGCAAAACGTACCTTCTGTTTCCCTGAGCCATCAATGTTCTTTTGTATCACCCAAAACCCCAAGGCCGTCTAAATGGAACTATGCAGAGTGGTTGTTTAAATATTATTCGCCCACCACGCATCATGTTGGCTTTCATTTCGAACGATATGACAACTTTATCCATACCCCGGTGATTCGGGGCGAGATCAGGCGACTGGAGCCGACCAACCTTGGCCACTATACGGTTTATCTGCCTGCGTATGATGACAAAACCCTGGTTAACTACCTGTGTAAAGTGCCTGAGGTGCAGTGGCAGGTTTTTTCGAAAAGGCAGAAGGCGCCATATCAGCATGAGAACGTGATGGTGTTTCCGGTAAGTAATGAAGCCTTTAATACCAGTATGGCCAGTTGTGCGGGCTTATTAACCGGTGGCGGCTTTGAGGGCCCTGCCGAGGCCCTTTACCTGCAAAAGAAAGTACTGATGATACCGATGACCGGACAGTATGAACAACAGTGTAATGCCCTGGCTGCTTCAAAGCTCGGCGTTCCGGTTATTCATCATATCGACGCTTCGTTTGCTGAAAAAATAAAGAAGTGGATATATGATGATAACAAGATCATCGTTAACTATCCTGACGAAACCGGCCAGATTGTAGATAGCCTGGTAAAACAATATGCCAGAAAGGATGCAATTTTAGCATAAGCCGTTTTTGTCTTAATATTGCCGACGGAAAAGCCATCATGATCAATACTTTCAGAAATTTTAATCCCTTTAACATATTCCTGCTGGCGGTATTGCTATTTTTTCTGAGGGTGGGCTATGTGTTTCATATTCCATCCAAGGTGGATTTTGTTTTTGTTGAATCGTTTGCCCGCTCGCTGGTGCCTGTTTCTTATGAGAATGCTTTCTCGCCGGTGTTTAACCTTTTTCTGGCCAGTTTGGTGGTTTTTGGGCAGGCGCTGCTGCTCAATTTTGTTGTAAACTCCTATAATTTGCTGGGCAGGCCCAGCTTTTTGCCTGCAGTAATGTACATTGTGGTTACTGCGCTTTTTACACCTTTCCTGGTGCTTAGTCCGCCACTTATTTGTAATTTCCTGGTTATCTGGATGCTTTTTAAGATCCTGTTGCTTTATAAATCGTCAGATGCTAAAACCATCGCATATGATTTAGGGGTGATGGCCGCGGTAGGTACGCTTATTTACTTCCCGTTTATCTACATGATGGTGGTTATCTGGATCGCGTTTGTTGTTTTTCGTCCTTTTGACTGGCGCGACTGGATGGCGAGTATTCTCGGTTACGCTACTGTATTCTTTTTCCTGGCGGTTTACTACTACCTTAATGATCGTCTGGGCGAATTCTATACGATATTTTTACCACTCGGAACTAAGTTCCCCAACCGAATACATATTCACTACAACAGTTACCTGGTGCTTATTCCGGTTATCCTTATCTTTATCCTTTGTTTCTTCAAACTGCGCGAAAACTTCTTTAAAAGTTACGTGCTTATACGCAAGGCTTTTCAGCTCCTGTTCATTTTGTTTATCATAGCCGGTTTAGCCTTTTATGTGAAAACAGATTTCCGCATCTCCCACTTTTTGTTGTGTGCCGTGCCGGCTGCAGTCTTTCTGGCCTACTATTTTTTGTATGCAAAAAAGCGTTGGTTTTATGAAAGCCTGTTTATTTTATTGCTTATCAGCATAATTTATTTCGAGTTTAACACTTTTTAACTTTTACATTCGTTGTGGTTTGAGACGTTGTATTAGTTTTGTAACATGAAATTTGGTGTAGTAATATTTCCGGGCTCTAATTGCGACGAGGACATTATCTATGTTCTTGAGAAAGTTTTAGGTCAGCAGGTTGTTCGCCTGTGGCATAAAGATCATGATTTGCAGGGAGCAGAGTTCATTGTCCTTCCGGGAGGATTTTCTTTTGGCGATTACCTGCGCTCTGGCGCCATCGCGCGTTTTTCGCCTATTATGCAGGAGGTTATCCAGTTTGCAGCTAAAGGCGGTTACGTAATGGGTATTTGCAACGGATTCCAGATCCTGGCGGAGGCCGGACTTGTACCGGGCGCGCTGCTTCATAATAAGACCCGTAAGTTTGTTTGTAAGAATATTTTCCTCAAAGCTCAAACCACAAATTCATTAGTTACCGCTCAGGTTAATCCGGAGCAGGCGCTGAAAATTCCGGTTGCCCATGGCGAAGGAAACTATTTTGCTGACGAGGAAACGCTGAAGTCTTTGTATGATAACGACCAGATCCTGTTTAAATACTGCGACGAATCTGGTAACGTAACTGAAGAGGCCAACTATAACGGTTCACTGGATAACATTGCGGGTGTATGTAACATTAGCCGTAACGTGTTTGGTATGATGCCTCACCCAGAACGTGCTGCTGATACACTGTTGGGCAATGAAGACGGACTGGCCATCTTTGAATCCATTTTAGCGCTGACTAAAGCCTGATGCCAAACCTGGTGATCGATATTGGCAATACTTTTACAAAGTTTGCTGTTTTTGAGCACGATGAGCTGTTGTGGGCAACGCCTTACGAAAGCGTGGGTACTGAGCTTACTGCCGAAATCATTGATCGCTACCAGGTTAAACAAGCTATTATTTCAACAGTAAAAAAGGCCGAACAGGAATGGCAGGCTTTTTTGGCCGAGAAAATACCGGTTATTTATTTTAACCGGCAGATGTTGTGCGGTGTCAAAAATTTGTATCGTAGCCCTCAAACATTGGGTTTGGACAGGCTTGCTGCGGTTATTGGCGCTGTAAAATGCTTTCCCCAACAAAATAACCTGGTTATAGATGCAGGTACCTGCATTACCTACGAGTGGGTAGATAAAGCCGCTGCTTACCACGGCGGCAGCATATCGCCTGGCGTAAGTATGCGCTACAAGGCGATGCACGCTTTCACTGCCGGCTTGCCGCTGGTTGAGAAGAACGACCAGGCAGATATTGAATTCGGGGATGACACAACTTCTGCAATGCGCTCAGGGGTGCAAACAGGAGTGAAATATGAAGTACTGGGATTTATTGACAACTACGCCAGGCAAAACCCCCAACTGAATATTATATTGACCGGCGGAGATGGTATTTTTTTGTATACTCTGCTGAAAAATAGCATCTTTGCCCCCTATATTAAAAACGAACCTTACTTGGTTTTAAAAGGATTAAACGCCGCTATACAAGAGCATAATGATTAGAATTACCCGGATATTTTTTACTTTTTTACTTGCTGTTGCCTTTTCAACCGCGATGGCGCAGTCTACCCAGTCTACGGCTACTACCAGCTCTCCTTACTCCAGGTACGGTCTTGGTATCATTGATCCGGCATTGTTGCCACAAACCAGGGCAATGGGAGGTATCGGTACAGCGGTGAATACCATCAACAACTTTTACAACATCAATATGCTTAACCCGGCTTCCTACGGAGCCATACATTTTACAGTAATTGATGCTGGTTTGTATTCAAACATCGAATCATTAAGTCAAACCGGAGCTGGTGCGGCTCAGAAGAACGCAAACTTCAGGTTAAGCCACGTTGCTTTTGCGTTTCCCGTTACTAAACGGTCTGCCCTGAGTTTTGGTTTAATGCCATACTCAGAAATGGGTTATAATTATAAACAAACCAAAAGCAATTACGGTACGGGTATAGCTTCTGATACTAGCCAGGTTAACTACATCTACAGTGGTAACGGCGGCTTGTCAAAAGCTTATCTGGGCTATGGTTTTGGTGTTGGCAAACATATTTTACTCGGTGCCAACGTGTCTTATATATTCGGTAACCTGTTGCAATATCAATCTACAGAAATTCCGAACCTTTATGGTGTGTTAAACTCACGTATTGAACAATCCAACTCAGTTGGCGGTTTAAACTATGATTTGGGTACACAGGTTTCCTTTGATCTGTCACAAACATCCCGCGTTATTTTTGGGTATTCGGCATCATTGGCTTCTACGCTTAATTCGCAGAGCAAGTATATTGTGAGCCAGTATCAGGGTACATCAAGCAATGAAAGCGCCGCAGCTGACTCGCTCATTAATAACCAGTCTACTAAATCTAAAATTAACCTTCCGCTTGTACAGCATTTTGGAGTCTCCTATCAGAAAGACGGTAAGTTTTTGGTAGGTGCGGATTATAGCATCGGCAAATGGTCTGGCTTAACAATTGACGGCGTGAATCAGGGACTGCAAAATTCGCAAACCTTTAATATCGGCGGTCAAATTACACCGAACATCAACGCGCTTTCCAGCTACTGGGCGCTGGTTGATTACCGCTTAGGTTTCATGTATCAGAAAACTAACGTCGAAATCAATAACTATAACATCACACAAAAGGCGATAACATTTGGTTTAGGTTTCCCATTGCGCAGCGAACGCTCCAGTACTTTCTATAAGATCAATTTCTCAGCAGAGGTAGGCAAGCGCGGAACATTGATGAATGGCCTGGTTCAGGATAATTACGTGAATATACACCTTGCCTTTACCCTCAACGACAGGTGGTTCCTCAAGTACAGGTTTGATTAACTTTACCGATGTACAAGGTTATTGTAAGAAATATTTATATCATTTTGCTGCCGGCCCTTGTGGCCGGTTTGCTGCTGTTAGGGGGCTGCGAGAACGACCTTAAAAAGATAAAGGCTATTTCGGAGCAGCAGCTCAAAAATCCTGCTGATAGCAGCAAGGGAGTGGAGGTGCTGTTTAGTGATTCGGCAAAGCTAAAGCTGAAGCTTACAGCGCCGCTAATGCTTCAATATAATACCGTGGCTAAGCCTTATATGGAGATGCCTAGAGGTGTTAAGGCAATTTTTTATGATGACAGTCTGCGTGAATCTACCGTGATCACGGCAGATTATGCCTGGCGCCGCGAAAGTGAAAAGCTGATTGTACTGCGCAAGAATGTGGTGGCAACAAACAAAAAGGGTGACGTTTTTAAATCTGATGAGTTGATTTGGAACGAAATGAACAGGAAGGTAACATCGAGCAAGCCGGTTACGATTATCACTTCAAATGGTAGTGTAATCAACGGCTCTTCGCTGCTTACAAACGACAAATTTGACCCCTGGGAAATCAACGCTACGTCAGGCCTTTTTCATGTTGATCAGAACCTGAATGGGCAGTAATAAAAATTTGCCTTTCACGCAAAAAATTGTGCTATAGAATTTTAGTAAAAATTGTATCTTGCGCGCTCTTTTATAAAGTAAATTATTATTTAGAACAGGATATGGGAATAATGAGTTTCCTCCGGGAACGCATGGGTTTAATTGTTGTCATCATTATTGGTGCTGCATTGTTTGCGTTTATTGCAGGTGAGGTTATCCAAAACGTGAAAGGTTATTTTGCCGGTGACAGTAATTCACTTGGCGAGGTTGCCGGACAAAAAATTACTTATGATGAGTTTAATAAGCGTGTTGAACAAAACACCAAAAACTATCAGCAGCAGTTTGGTCAGAACCTTACACCTCAGCTAACCGCTTATGTACAAAATGTTACCTGGAACCAGGAGATAAGCCAGGTTATTCTGAAAAAAGAGGTTGAGAAACTGGGCATCGTTGTAGGTACAGACGAAGCAAAATCAATGGTTAGTGGTGCTACTCCAGATCAGGAGATTGCCCGTAACTTTACCAATCCGCAAACCGGTAAGCTGGACAGAAACCAATTGAACCAGTTTTTGGCCGGTATGCAGAGTGCGCCAGCAACCGATCCTACCAAGCAAATGTGGACCGATTTCCTGATTCAGCGGATCGATGCCCGCAAGGTAGAGAAATACATGTCGATGGTGCGCAACGGTTTGTACGTTAACTCACTGGATGCGAAAGACGATTACGAAGCTAAAAACAAGCTGGTAAACTTTAAATATGTTTCGCTTGACTATGCTTCATTGCCTGACAGCAAGGTTAGCGTAAGCGACGACGATTACAAGAGCTACTACGATGATCATAAATACATGTTCAATAACCCTGAAGAACTTAGAAGTTTTGATTATGTATCATTCAACGCAGCGCCTTCAAAGGAAGACTCTGCTGCTGTAAAAGCTCAGGCTGATAAACTTGCAGCTGATTTCAAAACTACGCCTAACGATTCTTTATTTGTGGCCATTAACGCTACCAACAAAGAACCTTTGGTATTTCAACGCAAGGGGCAGTTAGAGCCTAAGCTTGATTCGGTAATGTTTACTGCGCCTAAAGGATTTATATACGGTCCTTATATTTCAAACGGAAGCTATAAAGTAGCCAAGTTGATTGATGAGCAAACTGGTCCGGATTCTGTTAAGGCTCGTCATATCCTTATTGACGTTGCTTCATCAGGCGGTTTACAAAAGGCCCTGGCAAAAGCGGATTCATTGAAGAAACTGATAGAGGGTGGTAAATCATTCGAAGAATTAGCAAAAGCAAATTCATTAGATAAAGGTTCTGCCGAAAAAGGTGGCGAATTAGGAACTTTTGGCCGTGGCGCAATGGTGCCTGCATTTGAAAATGCGGTATTTAACGGCAGAAAAGGTGAGCTGAAAGTGGTAACCAGCCAGTACGGCGTTCACCTGATCCAGATTGAAGATCAAAAAGGCTCATCAAAGGTTGTGAAAGTAGCCATTGTTGACCGTCCGTTACAAGCCAGCGGAACAACTACATCCGCTGCGTTTGCAAAAGCACAAACCTTCCTTTCAAATGCAACTGGTGGTAACTTTGAAGCTGTAGCGAAGAAAGAAGGCCTTCAGGTTAAAACAGCTAACGACGTAAACGGTATTGCTGCTGCACTTCCTGGTCTGGATAATGCTCGTGAAGTAGTAAGATGGGCATTTAAGGCCGATAAAGGCGATATATCTGATAAAGCTTATACTGTAGGCGATCAGTTTGTGGTTCCTCACTTAACTGAAATAAAACCAAAAGGCATTTTGCCGTTGGATGTTGTGAAAAAACAAATAGCTGCTGCAGTGCTTAACCACGTAAAAGCAAAACAACTGAGCGATAAATTGCAATCAGCTATCAGCGGTTCTTCATCTTTAGACCAGGTGGCCCAAAAGGCAGGGTCAAAAGTAGTGCCTGTAGAGAATATGGTGTTTGCTAACCCTATTCTACCGGGCGTTGAACAGGAAAACAAGCTGGTTGGCGCTGTATTCGGTTCTCAGGTGCACAAGATCGGTAAACCAGTAGAAGGTCAGCACGGGGTTTATGCCTACGCGGTTGACAGCTTTATTAACCCTGCTCCGTTAACTAATGCAGTTAGAGAAAGAGAGCAGATTGGTCAGGCGTTGTTACAGCGTGCAGATAATCTGGTTTTTGATGCGCTGAAAGATAAGGCTAATGTAAAAGATAACAGGGCTAAGTTCCTGTAAGCTAAAATAAAGTACTTTTGTATCCGGAACAGCGTTATAATGTTGTTCCGGATTTTTTATTTTAAAAGGTATGGACATTCAGGAAAATATTGTCAATAAAGTTGCCGCAAGCGGTCTCATCACCCTTGATCCCGCCGACCTTTATGTTAAAGGCGAGCGGGCGATCTATGACATTAAGGACAATTTATTCCACGGCCTCATCCTCAAGGAAAAGGACTTTAGGGAGTTTGTAAAAGAATACAACTGGGCCCAATATCAGGATAAGATAGTAGGTATTATATGTTCGGCTGACGCCATAGTACCTGCATGGGCTTATATGCTGTTGGCCAATAAGATGGCACCCTTTGCTAAGGACGTTGTTTTTGGTAGCGGAGAAGCGCTGGAAACTATTTTATTTGAGAAAGCAATAGAAGCATTGGAAGTGGAGCAGTATCGCGATCAGCGGGTAGTGATCAAAGGCTGTGGGGATATTCCGGTACCGGTTGCCGCATATGTTAGCCTGGCCAAGAAACTTACACCGGTAGTAAAAAGCTTGATGTTTGGTGAGCCATGTTCAACGGTGCCTATTTATAAGAAAAAGGACCTCTAAAATAAAATGCTGAAAAAGGCTATATTATTACTGATACTTGTTTCAGGTTTATGTATCGCCGGGTTTAAACTGGCTCCGCGCGCCCCAAAAACATACGATCCTGTGTTTAAGGCTGGCGAGGAGCTGAGCTATAAACTTAAGTACGGCTTTTTTACCGGTGCAGAGGCACATTTAAGGGTTGAGGACAGCCCAACTAAGTTTGAAGGCAAGCCCGCTTATCATATTATTGCTGATGGCAATACGGCCGGCACATTTGATATTTTCTATAAGGTACGTAACCGTTATGAAACCTATATTGATAAAAATACCCTGTTGCCGTACTATTATACTGAGAACCGGCATGAAGGAGGTTATCGCCATACGGATAAAGTAACCTTTGATCACGAAGACAACAAGATTACGGCGAACAAGGGTGTGTTCCCGTTTACAGGCAATGTTTTTGACTTTGTGTCTGCCTATTATTTTGCGCGTAATATCGACGTTTCTACCCTGCATGAAGGGCAGATGATAACGTTACAATATTTTCTGGAAGACGGTATACATACGTTAAGCATTACCTACCTGGGACGTGAGCGGATAACTTGCGATATGGGAACGTTTAACTGTTTAAAGTTTAATCCAACTATTATTCCGGGCCGAATATTTAAAAAGAATAGCAAACTATATCTCTGGATAACAGACGATAATAACCGGATACCGGTTAAGGCGCATGTTGAAGTGATTGTTGGTAGTATAACAATGGATCTAACAGCGGCAAGGGGACTAAAATATCCATTAAACCAGACGAGTAAATAGAAGATGATTGAAGTAGGAAATACACTGGTGCACGAAGATGTGGTGACGGAGAACTTTGTGTGCAATCTTAACAAATGTAAAGGCGCTTGTTGTATAGAGGGCGATTCGGGTGCGCCTTTGTCTGCCGATGAGTTGGATACGCTGAAAGAAATCTACCCCAAGGTTAAACCTTTTATGACCGCCAAAGGCATAAAGGCTGTTGAAGAACAAGGCACGCACGTGACCGATTTTGAAGGCGATTATACTACTCCCTGTGTAGATACCAATAAAGAGTGTGCTTATGTGACCTGGGAGAACGGCATCACCAAGTGCGCTATTGAAAAAGCGTGGGAGCAAGGCGTGATCGATTGGAAAAAGCCTATTTCATGCCATCTTTATCCTATACGTGTCACGAAATACCCGGAGTTTGATGTGTTAAATTACGATCGCTGGAATATCTGTAGTCCGGCGTGTTCTTTCGGAAATGAGCTCAAAGTTAGGGTGCATGAGTTCCTAAAAGAACCGCTCATCCGGAAGTACGGAGCGGAGTGGTATCAGGAGTTGGAAGACCAAGTGGCAGGGCACTAATTGAAAATTCATACATCTAACGCCTTTTTAACATCATTTTTACAATAAAAATGGATAATATTGCAAAAAAGTGTAAGCGGAGGCTTTCATCTATTTATGAAAAAGGCGTTAATAACCGGTGTTACGGGCCAGGATGGCGCATATCTCGCCGAATTTTTGCTTAAGAAAGGTTATGAAGTTCACGGTATCAAACGTCGTGCTTCACTACTTAATACCGATCGGATCGACCATCTTTACCATGATCCGCATGAGCCGAACGTTAAATTTAAGTTATACTACGGAGACCTTACCGACTCTACCAATATTATTCGCTTAATACAGGATATTCAGCCCGATGAGATATATAACCTCGCAGCGCAAAGCCATGTTAAAGTAAGTTTTGAAACGCCCGAATACACTGCGAATGCCGATGGCTTAGGAACCTTACGCATACTGGAGGCAGTAAGATTATTAGGGCTGAGTCAGAAAACAAAGATTTACCAGGCTTCTACATCTGAACTATACGGCCTGGTGCAGGCTGTTCCTCAAACAGAAAATACACCTTTTTATCCCCGTTCACCATATGCAGTAGCCAAATTGTATGCCTACTGGATCACCGTTAATTATCGCGAAGCTTATAATATGTACGCTTGTAACGGCATCTTGTTTAATCACGAGAGCCCGGTTAGGGGCGAGACTTTTGTGACGCGAAAAATTACCCGTGCCGCCGCCCGCATAGCACTTGGTTTGCAAGATTGTTTGTACATGGGGAATTTATCGGCCCAACGAGACTGGGGACATGCCAAAGACTATGTGGAAGCCATGTGGTTGATGCTGCAGCAGGATAAACCCGAAGACTATGTAATCGCTACAGGCGTTACTACTACGGTGCGCGATTTTATAAGGATGGCTTTTGCTGAACTGGGCATTGAAGTGGAGTTTAGCGGTAAAAATGAGCATGAGCGAGGTGTTATCATCGATGTTGATTACGATTTGGCAAAACAATTTGGCCTCGATACTGATTTATTGAAGTTTGGACAAACTGTTATAAAGATAGATCCGAAATACTACAGGCCAACAGAAGTTGATCTGCTGATAGGTGACAACACCAAGGCCCGGCAACAACTTAACTGGCAACCTAAATACGATCTCAAAGGCATTGTAAAAGAAATGGTGTTTAGTGACCTTAACCTTGTTAAAAAGGACCAGTATTTAAAAAAGGGCGGCTTTAAGATTTACAATTATTTTGAATAGACATATACTTTCCCAATGAAAAAAACCTTCAATCTCTTATTACTTATATTATTACTGTGCGCAGGTGAGGCCGTAGCGCAATCAGAGTACCAGCCTTACTCATATCAGCTTTACCAAAAGTTTGATAGTTATTTGTACTCCACAAAAACAAGGGCAACTACTTCATTAAAGCCGGTCTTTGTGAATGATACACTATTAAAACGTCCGTTTGATTCCATTATGAATTATGGCGTGGACACTACTGGCCATCATAGTTGGTTTCACCGCAAATTGTTTGATGAGCACCTGATTGACGTAAAAGATAAGGACTATACATTTTACGCCGACTTTCTATTAGATAATACACTTGGCCGCGACCTTTCAGGTCATAAAACAACCTGGCTAAACACAAAAGGCTACCAGATAGGTGGAACCATCAGCGACAAATTTTATTTTTATACCAGCGGATACGAAAATCAGGCTAAGTTTCCACAATATATAACTGATTATATTGATAACAACCCGGCACATATCGTACTTGGCCAGGCGTATGATCGTAATTATCCGAAGAATTTGGTAAGCAGTGATTGGTCTTATGTTACCGCCTTGCTGTCTTATACACCGGTAAAATATATTAACATCACCCTGGGGCACGATAAGAACTTTATTGGTGACGGCTACCGTTCGCTTTTACTTTCAGATTATGCCGCTCCTTACGATTTCCTGAAGCTTACCGGCAATTTGGGTAATGTAACTTATATGGCCATGTGGGGCTTTATGGATGATCCTACCGCGCCTACATTCTCTTACCAAGATGGCGACCGCCGTAAGTGGATGGCCGTTCACTATTTAAACTGGAACGTAAGTAACCGGGTGTCATTAGGTTTCTTTGACGCGGTGATCTGGGCTGATAAGGATAATAACGGCAATAAACGTGGATTTGACTTTAGCTATAGCAGTCCTGTAATTTTCCTACGCCCGCTTGAAGCCTCCAACGGATCTCCTGATAATGCGATGATCGGTTTTACCGGTAAATACAAAATTACTGACGGTATTACTGCATACGGACAGTTTGCGCTTGATGAGTTTCAATACAAGGACTTCTTTTCGAATAAAGGAAGTTCAAGAAACAAATATGCCTACCAACTGGGCTTCCGCGGGGCAAACCTTTTTGGGGTAAAACGTTTAAACTATCTGGTTGAGTATAACGGCGCTAAGCCCTATACCTATTCCGAGCAAGAGTCGATCAACAACTATTCTGAAGAAGGGGAACCGCTGGCCCATCCCTGGGGAGCAAACTTTAGGGAAGTTGTTGGATTGTTAAACTATAGCTACAAACGCTGGGATTTCTCGGGCGAGTTAGATTATGGCTTATACGGTTACGATATTAATGGTTTAGACTACGGTAAAAATATTTTTGAATCCTATACTAAGCCTGCCCGTGTGTATGGCAATTATATAGGCCAGGGCTTAAGAACAAATTTATACTACGGAAGCGGGGCTATTGCGTATGTGCTTAACCCTAAATATAATTTAAGAATAGAAGGAGAAGTAACATTAAGACGCGAAACCAACGATAGCTATACACATAATATGGCATTGTTTAGCTTCGGCATCAGAAGTTCTTTCCGTAATATTTATAAAGACTTTTAATTTAAATTTTTAGCACTAACATCTACCATCTACCAGTTTATGAAGAAAGTTTTAGGTGTAATGCTATGGGCGTTAGGCGCCTGTAGCATGAGCATCCAATTTGCTGAGGCTCAGAGTTACAGAAATCAATTTGGAATAACTTCCGACAATGATCTATACACATCGTACAAAAACGACAGGTATTATACGGACGGAACAATTTTTAATTTTACCCATGCAATAAATTTTTCAAAAGCCACAAACCCTAATTTAGTTACAAAAACGTTAGAGCTTGAATTAGGGCAAAAGATCTATAATCCCTATTCGCCGGATGTGCCCGACCGTAACAAGCAGGACAGACCCTTTACCGGCTACCTTTATGGCGGTGCTTCATTGAACTGGCTATACGTATCCGAGAGTGCGATAAAGTTAACCGCACAAATAGGCACTATTGGGCCGGCTGCAATGGGGCGGCAAGTTCAAACGGCTTTTCATAAGCTGCTTGGCATCCAAAAGGTTGACGGCTGGCAGTACCAACTCAATAACGCACCCGGTTTAGATTTGGCCTTTGATTATAAAAAGCGCTTATACCGCAATGCTAATGAGTGGTTCGATTTTGGCATCAATCCTTCTGTGTGGGTAGGTAATACCTTCACAGGCGCGAGTTTTGGTCCCATTATCCGCCTGGGCCAGTTGGATAATTTCTTTCATTCTGCGCTTACAAACAGTAGGGTAAGTAACGAAATTGACGGGGGGAAAAACGAATTTTACCTGCTGATTGAGCCAGAGTTTCAGTACATTGGCTGGGATGCTACCATAGAGGGCGGATATTTCAGAAAGGATAAGGGGCCGGTTACCTATGGTATTTATCATACCGTTTTTGTTCAAAAAGTAGGCGTGCAATTTGCCTCCAAACGGTGGACAGCAAGCTATATGGCATACTTTAAAACGCAAGAAGTAAAAAGTTTGGCAGTTCCGGATCAGTACGGGTCTATTAACCTGTCTTACCGATTTGGTGGAAATTAATATATGTTTATCAGGATCTTCCGCTTAGCGGTATTGTTTGTATTACTTTTAGTTTTTGTTAAAGCCAAATCGCAGGCGCTGTCTCAAACTCATGATGCTATTGAGATAACGCCTGCCTATGGCGCTGTAACCGTCAACAACAAAACGGGCTTCTTTCAGGACAATCTGTATGGTGTTGATATTTCCTACCTCCGGTATCTGAATGAGAATGCCGCGCCTTGGATTAAGCTTTCTCATGCTAAATCATACGGCTTAAGTTTGATTATCCGCAACCTTAACAATTTTAAAGGCTATCAGGATACCGCGGCCAACTCATTTGGTCAGGCATACGGGTTGGCCGGAAGGGTGGAGTTTCAACTGCTCAAGCTGGGTAATGCCAGTATCAACCTGGTACCTGCTTTTGGCGTATCCTACATTACCAAGAACTTTTTTACCAACCCCCAAAACCGTTTTATAGGCAGCCATTTTAATATGACGTTAAAGGCCGATGTTAATGCGGAATTGCCCATAAATCAAAGACTAAGTCTGATTGCAGGTGTGGGATTTGTCCATTATTCGAACGGCGCACTGGTGATACCCAACGGCGGCCTGAACACTGCCGATGCATTCGCTGGTATCCGAATTAGCACGTCTGGTTCAACCGCAGGATATACCAGCGTTTACCGGCCGTTAGAGCGTAACTCACTCGAGCTAAGTGCGGGCTTAGGCCGTCGTGGAATACCGGAAACGCATGATGGCAATTATAAAAGTGGGCTGTATGCCGGTTATAATATTTACCTTAATGATCTTATTAGCCTCAAGGCCGGTATTGACGCCATTTATTATTATACCCTTAATGATCCTGTTGCTACCGAAGGGCGTTACAAGTATTACGGGGCCTCTTACAAACAAATCCGGTCAGGCCTGAGTGCCGGAGCCGACCTCAATTTATGGCGGGTATCCATAAGCGGCGAAGCAGGATATTATATCTACTTCAAAAGGTATTATAATAACGTAAAATGGTATTGGGCATTCGGTCCAACCTACTATCTAACGCCCCAATTAGGTATCAGGGCCACCACCTATATGAACATGGCCCAGGCAGATTTTATCAACTTTGGCTTTGTAGTGAAGATATAGATTAGAGGTTGGTTAATTAGAGATTAGTTAATTAGAAATTAGTGATTAGAGATTAGTCAACTAGAGATTAGTGGTTAGACATCGGCTCTTTAACCTTTTAACTCATTTTAACCACTCTAACTTTTTTAACTCACTTTAACCTTTTTAACCCAATTTAACTACTCACTAATCTCTAAGATGCAATAGTATGTTCGGCAGGATTGATGCCCAGGTTCTTGACTTGTTTCACGATATTTTTGGCGTCATAACCGCATTCGGCCCAGAGCTCGGCTTGTTCGCCATGCTCAACTATTGTATCAGGAATGCCTAATCTAACAACCTCGGCATTGTATTTATTGTCGGCCATAAATTCAAGCACGGCACTACCCATTCCGCCTTCCAGGCAGCCATCCTCTACGGTGATAACCTTATTGAATTTGCTAAATACCTCGTGCAATAAAGCCTCGTCTAATGGTTTTACAAACCGAAGATCATAGTGGGCTGGATAGAACCCTTCTGCATTTAAAGCAGCAACAGCTTTAACAGCTTCATTACCGATATGACCGATGGTTAAAATAGCTACTTCTTCGCCATCACAGATCTGGCGACCCTTACCTACTGGTATTGCTTTGAACGGCCTGCGCCAATCAACCATTACGCCATTACCCCGCGGATAGCGGATCACAAAAGGACCCATGTTTTCCTGTTGAGCGGTATACATCAGGTTACGCAGTTCTTCCTCGTTCATAGGGGCCGAAACCGTCATGTTAGGAATGCAACGCATGTAGGCAAGATCATAAGCCCCGTGGTGGGTTGGTCCGTCGGCACCGGCAATGCCGGCACGATCGAGGCAAAACACAACGTTTAGGTTCTGTATGGCCACGTCATGAATCACCTGGTCATACGCACGCTGCATAAAGCTCGAGTAGATATTGCAAAACGGTACTAAGCCCTGAGTGGCCAAACCTGCGCTAAAAGTTACCGCATGTTGTTCGGCTATACCTACGTCAAAAGCACGGTCGGGCATGGCCTTCATCATCAGGTTGAGTGAACAACCAGAAGGCATAGCAGGAGTGATACCCATAATTTTAGGGTTCTGCTCTGCTAATTCTATGATGGAGTGGCCAAATACATCCTGGTATTTAGGTGGCTGTGGTTTGTCGTAATATGTTTTTTTAATTTCGCCGGTTATTTTGTCAAACAAGCCCGGTGCGTGCCACTTGGTCTGGTCCTTTTCGGCAAGTGCATAGCCTTTGCCTTTAACAGTAACGCAATGGAGCAATTTAGGGCCCGGAATATCTCGCAAGTCACGCAGTACTTTTACCAGATGTTTAACATCGTGCCCGTCTGTCGGACCAAAATATCTGAATTGTAATGCCTCAAAGAAGTTGCTTTGTTTAAGCAGCGTGCCTTTGATGCTTTTTTCAATCTTCTTGGCAATCTTAAAAGTATCCGGACCGATGGCTGATAGCTTGTTGAGCACATAAGCAATATCGTCGCGGAAGCGATTGTATGACTTGGAAACGGTAATGTCGGTAAGGTATTCCTTCAATGCACCCACATTAGGGTCGATAGACATGCAGTTGTCGTTTAAAACAACTAATATATTGGAGTTGGCAATACCGGCATGGTTAAGTGCCTCGAAGGCCATCCCTGCAGTCATGGCGCCGTCGCCTATTACGGCTACATGCTGTCTGTCTGTTTCGCCTTTATATTTGGAGGCCACTGCCATGCCCAATGCGGCAGAAATAGAAGTTGAAGAGTGGCCAACGCCAAAAGTGTCGTATTCGCTTTCAGCTCTTTTCGGAAATCCGCTGATGCCGTTGTGCAGCCGGTTGGTGTGAAAAACTTCCCGGCGGCCGGTCAATATTTTATGTCCGTAAGCCTGGTGACCTACATCCCAAACCAACTGATCATAAGGCATATCTAAAACATAGTGGAGTGCCACGGTGAGCTCTACCACGCCTAAACTTGCGGCAAAATGGCCTCCGTTAACAGACACTACATCTATGATGTATTGTCTTAACTCCTGGCACACCTGTTCAAGCTCATCTTCCGGGATCTGCTTTAAATCTGCAGGGGAATTAATGCGCTCCAACAATTTACCGGCTGGGACTTGCATTGACATCAGTTGGAAAAATTTGGACTTACAAAGTAAGCTAATATTAGTTAAAATATTGACAAAAACTTCGCTTTATTGTTTGGCGCACAGATCGCCCGTTGTGTGGGTGAAAGGCGTAATTTTGCTCATTCTGAAAAACGTATTTTATGGTACTGTTACCAGTAAAATAAGCAGATTGTGTAGTTAACTACCTGTTAATCCGTAATATTAACTATCTTTGCGCAAGTTTATGGCCGAAGAGAATTTTGAAATAAGGTTGCCACAGTTTGAAGGGCCTTTTGATTTGCTTCTTTTCTTTATCGAGCGCGATGAACTTGATATTCATGACATTCCTATTGCCAAAATAGCCGACGACTTTCTGGGATATATTCATCAAATGAACAGCCTTAACATGGAGTTGGCCAGCGAATTTATTTTTGTTGCGGCCACTTTGATGCGTATTAAGGCTAAAATGCTTTTACCCCGCTACAGTGCAGATGAGAATGGCAATGAAGTTGACCCTAAAGAGGAACTGGTAAGGAAGCTGATTGAATATAAGAAATTTAAAGAGGTTTGCGAACAACTGCGACCGATGGAAGATGAGCGGTTTAAACAGGAGAGGCGCGGCAACGTAGCCGCTGAACTGGCCGGCATTGAAAAAGTAACCATGCCCGGCGAAGAACTTACGGCTTTAACCCTCTTCCGACTCATGACCGTTCACGAGCGCCTCATCAGGCGTTGGCAAACGCGGTCTGAAGAAGTTAAGCATACCGTTGTTCAATATCCATATACAATAGAACAGCAAAAGAAGGCCATAAACGAGTTGTTGGCTATTAATGCCCGGCTCGATTTTGGAGCCATTGCCAAAAGCTCTGAAAATAAAGTACACTTTGTTTATAATTTTTTAGCTGTGCTGGAAATGCTCCAGCAACAGTTAATTGACATACAAATAGGATTTGGATACAATAATTTTTGGGTAGTTCCAAAGCCAGCTAATTGATTTTGTATAACTTAGCAGCGTTTTTTAACATCATGAAAAAAGATAAGGAAATATTTAAGTTACTGGAAGAAGAGCAGCAGAGACAAGAAGAAGGTCTTGAACTGATTGCTTCGGAGAATTTTGTTAGCAGGCAGGTAATGGAAGCCGCAGGTTCTGTGGCTACCAATAAATACGCCGAAGGTTTGCCCGGAAAGCGTTACTATGGTGGTTGCCAGATAGTTGATGAAATTGAAACAATTGCTATTGAACGTGCAAAACAACTGTTTAATGCCGAGTGGGTTAACGTTCAGCCACATTCAGGCGCTCAGGCCAACGCAGCTGTGATGTTGGCTTGTTTACAGCCAGGTGATAAAATTCTGGGTTTTGACCTTTCACATGGCGGTCACTTAACACACGGTTCTCCGGTAAACTTTTCCGGTAAATTGTATCAGCCTTTTTTCTACGGTGTTAATAAAGAAACTGGCCGTGTAGACTATGATCAGTTAAAGGAAACCGCTTTACGCGAAAGGCCTAAGATGATCATCTGCGGTGCGTCAGCTTATTCACGCGACTGGGATTATGAATTTATCCGTTCAGTAGCAGATCAGGTAGGCGCTTTGGTGCTGGCAGATATTTCACATCCTGCAGGTTTAATTGCCCGTGGATTGCTTACTGATCCACTTCCTCATTGTCATATCGTAACCACTACTACCCACAAAACTTTGCGCGGCCCACGTGGTGGTATGATTATGATGGGTAAAGATTTTGAAAACCCGTTTGGCTTAAAAACTCCAAAAGGTGAAATCAGGATGATGTCATCACTGTTAGATATGGCTGTTTTCCCTGGCACGCAAGGTGGTCCGCTTGAGCATATTATTGCTGCTAAAGCAGTAGCTTTTGGCGAAGCGCTGAGCGAAGACTATATGAAATACATTGTACAGGTGAAAAAGAACGCTGCTGCCATGGCTGATGCTTTCGTAGCCCGGGGTTATAACATCGTATCTGGTGGAACAGATAATCACCTTATCCTGATCGACCTGCGCAACAAAAATATCACCGGTAAAGCTGCCGAAAATGCACTGGTGCAGGCTGATATCACCGTTAACAAGAACATGGTTCCGTTTGACGACAAGTCGCCATTCGTTACCTCGGGTATCCGTTTTGGTACTGCTGCTGTAACTACTCGTGGCATGAAGGAAAAACAGATGGAACATATCGTAGAACTGATCGACGAGGTAATCAAAGACAGCGAAAACGAGCATACACTTAAAAAAGTGCGTAAGCATGTTCACGCGCTGACAGAGAAGTTCCCGCTGTACAAATAAGTGAAATAATATAACAGTATCTCCGTATCCTGTTCCGCAAGCGGACCGGGTTACGGACTACTTAAAGTTGCGCTTTGCAGTGCATCATTATAGATCCTAAGGGTCATCGTTTGGGTTACTCGTGCATATTCTGCAGAATGCCCACGCACACCAGGTCAGCACACTGCTTTTTGGCATGGCAAAATTAGGAGGCTGACAATTCTTCAATATCTAATAGCAAAAACGTGGAATCAGGACTGAATATTAACGTACTTGTAGTTGACGATAACCAGATAAACAGACTTTTAATTAGTAAAGTACTAAAGAAATGGGGTGGCACAGCCGATTTCGCTGAAAATGGGGAGCAAGCGGTGAGCATGATCGAGGCCAATAAGAATTATGAGGTAGTATTGATGGATCTTCACATGCCGGTAATGGGTGGCCTTGAGGCTACTAAAGTACTGCGTTCAAAACCGGAGCCTTATTGCCAGAAAGTGCCGATCATCGCATTGACGGCGGCGATGCTAAATAACCAAATGGAAGAGATTAATGCGGCCGGTATGAATGATTATGTTTTAAAGCCTTTCGATCCAAAGAGTCTTTATGAAAAGCTGAGTAAATATCAGCGCCAATAAAAAAAGCAGAAACCCTTTGTGAAAATGATTCCTGCTTAACTATCTATTTACTAAAACGCTCCGGGTACTTATACGGAGGCATTTAGTATTAGTTACGAGATTTTTTAATTTTTTATTCTGCGTACGCGATGGTGGCAATACTGAGCCGCAAGCCGCTAACAGCCAGTAAAATGCTTCCGCAAGCTTCAAGGGTTGAGCCGGTGGTAACAATATCATCAACCAGCAGTACATGTTTGCCAACCAGTAATGCTGGGTTTCTGAGCTCAAAAACGTCCTTCATATTTTCAAAGCGCATTATCCTCGATTTTTTTGTTTGCGTTTCGGTGGCTTTTGTCCTGATCAGATTATCATCCATAACCAACGCCTGTATCTTTTCGGCAATACCCTCTGCAAAACACTTACTTTGGTTATAACCCCGGTCGCGCAAACGGCTTTTATGTAAAGGTACGGGTATAATCACATCAACATCTGTAAAAGACGGATTAAGCACAAGTTGCCCACCCGCCAAACGGCCAAGCAGATTGCCTATTTTCCGCTGACCCTTATATTTAAACTGATGCATCAAATGCTGGATGTTGCCTCCTTTTGTAAAATACAACATGGCATAAGCAGCCTCAATATTGATCTTGCCCCAAAATTGATGCGCAACCACATGGTCATTAGAACGATGAAAGTTAGTATAAGGTAAATTGTATAAACAAGAGGTACAAACAAGATCTTCCTGCCCGGTGAGACTTTCGCCGCAGCACTGGCACAATTGAGGGAATAAGAGGGATACAAAATCAGCAAGGTAACCGCGCTGCAGTTTCATGCCGTTAAGTTACTAATCAGATTTAAGAAGCCGCGAGCGCTTTTTCCTTTTCTTTAATAGCTAATTGTCCGCAGGCTGCATCTATATCCTTACCGCGACTACGGCGAACATTGGTGATGATGCCCTGTTTGCGCAGATAGCCGGCAAAAGCGTCAATTTTATCTTCGCCTGCATTTAAGAAGTCGGCAAACGCAATGGGGTTGTATTCAATGATATTCACTTTACACGGTATATGTCTGCAGAACTTAGCCAGTTCCATAGCATCCTGCAACTCATCGTTAAAATTGTTAAATACAATGTATTCGTACGTTACCGGATTTTTAGTTTTGGCGAAGTAATATTTTAAAGCATCGGCCAGCGATTTTAGCGAGTTCTGCTCGTTGATCGGCATAATCTCGTTTCGCTTTTCATCGTTTGCGGCATGCAGCGATAGGGCAAGGTTAAACTTTACCTGTTCATCGCCCAATTTGCGGATCATTTTGGCGATACCGGCTGTAGAAACCGTGATCCGCTTGGCCGCCATATTGAGGCCATCTTCTGAGGTGATCCGTTCTATGGATTTTAAGACATTGCTGTAATTGAGCAATGGTTCGCCCATACCCATGTATACAATATTGGTGAGCGGCACATTGTAATTTTCTTTTGCTTGCTTGTCTATCAGTACAACCTGGTCGTAAATTTCGTCGGCATTTAGGTTTCGTTTGCGCTCCATATAGCCGGTAGCGCAGAATTTACAGGTAAGGCTACAACCTACTTGCGACGATACACAAGCTGTCATCCGGTCCTCGGCTGGTATTAAAACTCCTTCAATTAAATGATTGTCATGTAAAATAAAAGAATTTTTTATAGTTTTATCAGCACTAAACTGTGAGTTATGGAGTTTAACATTATTAATGGTAAAACCTTCATCCAGTTTTTTCCGAAGTTCTTTTGAAATATTGCTCATCTCCTCAAATGAAAAGCATGATTTTTTCCAAAGCCATTCGTAAACTTGTTTAGCCCTGAATTTCTGTTCACCCATTTGAATAAATTGTTCCTCAAGTGACTTTAAATCAAGGCTTCTGATGTCTGTTTTACATTTTGATGTACTCACGATACAAAGGTACTTAATTTAGAATCTAACTTTTTAATTGCATATCTTTTATTTGTAAAATTAATAAACACTACTTTTAGTTAATTGTACACGCAGAGGTGTATTGGGTAAATATTAAATTTTTTAAATGAAAAGTTTTAGAGCCGATTACGTTTTTACTATAGATGCCGATCCGATAAAAAATGGAGTAGTTACCGTGGACGACCAGGGAAGGATTACCCGGATTTCTGCCGAATACGAGCCTGTTGCCGGGCACGTTGAACAATTAAGCGGGATAATTTGTCCCGGCTTTGTTAATTCACACTGCCACCTGGAGCTTTCTCATTTAAAAGATAAAGTTCCGCAAAGCACCGGACTTGTTGATTTTATAAAGAACGTACAACAGTTTCGGGCAATAGAAGCAGCGCTGATAACAGAAGCTGCTATTGCCGCAGATGAAACTATGTACCAACAGGGAATTGTTGCCGTTGGCGATATATGCAACAGTAATATCACTATCCCTATCAAAGCCAAAAGCAAACTATACTACCACAGTTTCATTGAGGTATTTGGCTTTTTGCCAGATCGCAGTGAGGCCATATTTAATGATGCGTTGCAATTACTGAAGCAGTTTAAGCCTGCGCCCTGCTCAATTACGCCGCACGCACCCTATTCAGTTTCCAAAGAATTGTTCAGGCTGATTAAGGCTTATGCTGACGAGAACGATAACCTGCTGAGCATGCACAACCAGGAGTCGGACGAGGAAAATAAGTTTTACCGGTACAAACTGGGTAAATTTCTGGAGCTTTATGAGACCTTCGGTATCGATATCAGCTATTTCAAGCCGCAGGCCCGCAACTCCATTCAAAGCGTTTTGCCATTGCTCAGCAATAAACAACGGGTGCTGCTGGTGCACAATACCTGCACCAATCTTAAAGATATTTACTTTATCAAACGGTTTGACCGCAACGTGCATTGGTGCTTTTGTCCTAATGCTAATCTTTACATAGAGGGTCGTTTGCCAAAAATCAACCTGTTTATTGATCAGGGGTATGACATTATGCTGGGTACAGACAGCCTGGCATCTAACGCAGGTTTGAGTATTTTAAGTGAAATGCAAACCATACAAAACCATTTTCCGGCTATCAATCTTACCCAAATGTTAACCTGGGCCACATTAAACGGCGCGAAGTTTTTAGGTATTGATAGTACAATTGGAAGTATAACAGTTGGAAAAAAACCGGGCCTGAATTTGATAACAGAAACCGACGGCTTTAAGCTTACGCCCGAATCGCAGGTGAAGCGATTGATTTAAACTTTATTACCCAGCTTACGTTTTAACCTTTTTCAATAAAGCTTACTTTTGTACTTTATATCCACCGTATGATTAAACATATCGATGTTACAGTAAAGGGTAAGGTACAGGGCGTTTTTTACCGGGCTTCAACCAAAGCAGTGGCCGATCAGCTCGGCGTGCGCGGCTTTGTTAAAAATGAAGAGAACGGCGACGTTTATATTGAGGCCGAAGCTGACGATGTTAGCCTGCAAATGTTTCTGGACTGGTGCAATGAAGGTCCCGAAAAGGCCGAGGTAGCAGAAGTAAAAACCGTGGAAGGTCCGGTTAAGAACTATCGTAATTTTGAAGTGGTAAAAAGGAATCCGCTGTGGTAATGCCTGCAGCACAATAAGTTTAATCATTTGTCTACAGCTAAGAAATTTGCCGGCCAAACGGCCGTGTACGGGCTAAGTACTATCGCAAGCCGCGTACTTACATTTTTCATGACACCCATTTATACCCGTGCTTATCCATTAGGAGCATACGGTATAATAACCACCCTTTACAGTTATGTTTCCATGCTGAATGCCATCCTTACGTTGGGCATGGAAACAACCTTTTTTCGTTACCTTAACAAATACCCGGACGATAAGCAACGAGTATATAACAACGCATTTGCGTCTGTAGTAGCAGTTACCTTTCTTTTTTTACTTTTCAGCATTCCTTTCGCCGGCCACATTGCCAATTTCGTAGATATAAGCCATGCTTCCAAGGTAGGCCACGGGGTATCCCGGCCGGTTGTTGGTACCAGCTACAGTGATTTTTTAAAATATACCTACCTTTTTTTGGCCACTGTTGTGGTAGATGCCTGGTGTGCAATTCCTTTTGTTAAGATACGCGCAGAAGGTAATCCCGGACGTTACGGCGCTATAAAGCTGGCAAGCGTACTGATCTTCGTTGCCTTCAACCTCATCTTTATTTACGTAATACCGTTTTGGCTAAGACATCAGCTTGCTGGTTCTGGATTTATTAGCCAATGGTATGTAAAGGGGTGGGTAGGCTATGTTTTTGTATCAGAGCTTACATCGAGCATTGTTACCTTGTTGCTCCTGCTGCCTGAATTGCTTAAAATAAGGTTTAGCCTAAACAAGGAAATGCTCTGGAGCATGTACAGCTATAGCTGGCCCGTTCTTATAGCCAATCTTTCATTTCTGGTGAATGAGAATATGGATAATCTGCTGTTAGGAAAACTATTACCAGCTAATAGCCTGCGCGATGTGAGTATCTATGGAGCCTGCCGCAAAATATCGGTGTTCCTGAGCATATTTATTAACGCTTTCAGATTAGGGGCGGAGCCATTCTTCTTTAATCATGCTAAAAACAAAAATTCAGGGCATACTTACGCCCGGATCATGGATTATTTCGTAATAACTGTTTCGATTATTTTCGTAGCGCTTATAGCTAATATCGAGCTACTCAAATATTTTATTAAAGGCCCGGACGCTCATCAAACCGCCGTATACTGGACGGGACTACCAGTTATACCTCCGTTGGTTTTTGGTTATGTAAGCTTAGGTATTTACATGAATTTATCTGTCTGGTATAAACTCTCCGATCAAACCAAATATGGGCTTTATATCTCAGGAATAGGGGCTATAATTACAATAATTCTCAACGTAATTTTTATACCTAAATATAGTTACATGGCGTCGGCGTGGACATCGCTTATCGCATACACCGTTATGATGGTGCTTTCATATGTCTGGGGGCAAAAAAATTACCCTATCCCGTATAACCTCACCAAAAATGTTACGTATATTACGATATCAATTGTAATAGTATTTTTATCTTTCACGGTATTTAGGCGTAACCTCATTATCGGAAATGCGTTATTATTGTTGTTTATGCTGTACGCATTTGTAATGGAAAGAAAAGACTTGATGGCAATATTGAAAAGAAAATGAAAGTAAGGGTTATCAACAGATCAAAAAATCAACTTCCGGGTTACGAAACACTTCACGCCGCGGGGATGGACCTGCGCGCAGATCTCGAAGCGCCGGTTGAGCTGAAACCCTTGGAAAGGAAACTGATTCCGACGGGACTATATATCGAACTGCCCGAAAAAACAGAGGCGCAGATACGTCCGCGAAGTGGTTTAGCCTATAAGCATGGCATAAGCATTGTTAATTCGCCCGGCACCATTGATGCCGACTACCGTGGCGAAATTAAAGTATTGCTCATCAATTTGTCTGATCAGGTGTTTCAAATTAACACGGGCGATCGTATAGCACAAATGATAGTGGCCAAACATGAGCGTGTGGAATGGGACGAGGTGGAGATACTTAGCGAAACCGACCGCGGAGCCGGCGGCTACGGACATACCGGAATAGGTTAAAAAAATGAGACTCAAGCTGATTTTTGCGGTCGCGCTTTCGATGCCGGCTGTTGCCTTTTGTCAAAGCAGCAGTGGTAATGGCACCCCTGTGGTTGTGGTGGTAGGGCGGCCTATGACTTCGACAGACAGCCTGATGGTGAAGCAACTTTTCTTTTCTGCCCTCCGCGAAAAAACTATAGAAAACTACACACTAGCATCGGATCTGTTTAACCGCATTTTACAGACGGACCCGATGAACGACGCCTCCATGTATGAGCTTGCGCTGATTAAAAAGCAGCAAAATAACATGGCAGAAGCCCAGTCGCTGCTTGAGAAAGCCGTTACTGTACGCTCTGATAATGAGTGGTACTGGCTGGCGCTGTCTGAGTGTTACGAGAAAAATAATGACATCCCCAAACTTAGCTACGTTTTTGACGAACTGATCAAGATCAGGCCCGATGATGCTGACTATTATTTTGACAAGGCCAACGCACTTTTCTTAGAAAAGAAATACGACGACGCTTTACAGGTATATGGCAAAGTTGAGCAGTTGACCGGTTTAACAGATGACTTAGTAGCCAAGCGGCAGAAGATTTACCTGGCTCAGGGCAAGGTAGACAAGGCTGCGGTAGAACTGGAGCAACTGATTACAGATAACCCTGGTCAGGTGCGGTATTACCTGTTGCTGGCCGAAATCTATAATTCAAACGGCCTCAATGATAAAGCGCTGAAGGTACTGGAACGGGCCGAAAAGGCAAAACCATCAAACGGAGTGGTTCACCTGGCCCTGGCAGATATTTACCGGGATAAAAAGAATTACGAAGGCAGCTTTAATCAGCTTAAAATGGCCTTTAATGATCCTGATATTCCTATTGACCAGAAGTTGCGGATCATCATGGGCTATTTGCCCAAGTTCCCGGATCCGAATGCTAAATCAAGTGCACTGGAGTTGAGCCGCGTTCTTACCGTTGTCCACCCGGGCGAGGCGCGGGCCTATGCCATTTACGGGGATATGCTGATGCAGAACGAGCGATATAAGGATGCGAGGCCGATGTATCAGAAAGCACTTAGCCTTAATGCACAGATATATGCGGTACATGAGCAGTTGGTAAGGCTCGATTTGGGTGATAGCAACTATGACGCTGCGATCAAAGACGGTGACAACGCACTTTCAATGTTCCCCAATCAGGGTTGGATGAATTACCTGGTAGGGGTGGCCTGGGTGCAAAAAAAGAACCCTACAAAGGCACTTGGTTATTTGAAAAACGCAACTTCATTAGAAGTTCAGGATAAGGATTTACTTTCGCAGTGTTATTCAGCTATGGGCGATTGTTATCACCAGCTGAAGGATGATAAGCGGTCTGACGAAGCCTATGATAAGGCGTTGACATACAACCCGGATAACGCCTATACTTTAAACAACTATGCTTACTATTTGTCTGTAAGAGGAGAGCAGTTGGGCAAGGCTGAGCAAATGTCGCATCATTCAAATGAGCTGCAGCCAAATAACCGGTCATTCCAGGATACGTATGCCTGGATCTTGTTTAAAGAAAAGAAATATGCTGAAGCCAAAGTATGGATTGAAAAGGCTTTGGTGAACGATAAAGATCACAGCGCCGTGCAGAGCGAACATTATGGCGACATTATGTTTTACCTGGGTGATGTTAATGCGGCGGTGCAAAATTGGAAGAAGGCTAAACAATACGGAGGCCAGTCTCCCGTTTTAGAACGAAAAATAAATGAACGGAAATATATTGAATAAACTGTTTGTAGTAGTGGCTTTACTGGCGTTTACCGCCTGTAAATCGCACAAACAGTTGGTAGTAAATAAAAAAGCAGATACCACATCTGTTAAAGCCAATGCAGAAGCTGCGGCAGTTGCAAACAAAATTGAGCAGATCAAAGCTCATCAAATTACCTACACCAGTTTTAGCGGCAAAGCCAAAACCAAGTTGGATGTAAACGGTAACAGCAATGATGTAACGCTGAATGTCAGGATCTTACGAAATCAAAAGATATGGATCTCCATAACCGCTTTTGCCGGTATAGAAGCAGCACGTGCCTTGATCACGCCTGATAGTATACAGGTATTGAACAAGCTGGACGGTACGTATCTCAAAAAGCCTTTCAGCTATATTTACAAGTACGCAAGTCCGCAGGTTAATTATAACACCATTGAATCTTTACTCGTGGGTAATGCTATTCCGGAGTTGCTTGTAGATCGCGGTAGCATTGCTCCTGATAACGGGAATGTGGTATTATCAGGCAATCTGGGCGATCTGATTTATAAAATGATAGTTGATCCTGATTTAAAAGTTAGCCAAACTAATTTGTCGAATCCGGCAGAGCTGCAAGCCTTACAGGTAAATAACAGTTCCTTTATACAGGCTGATAACCGTACGGTACCTTCAGAGATCAATATCGCTTCTACCGTAAAAAATAAAAATTTTAAGGCTGATCTCCATTACGTAAAGGTTGATTTTGATCAGCCGCAGGATTTCCCTTTCAGTATTCCAAAGAGGTTTTCTCAGGTTCAATAAAATAGGTACTTTTGGATTGATGAAGATATTTAAAGCTGTTATCCTTTTTTTAATCTTATTTACTACTACGCAGGCCATTGCTCAGAGCAGTGCCGATCTTAAACGTAAACGCGATAGATTAAACCAGGAGCTCGATCAGCTTACGCATGAATATCAGGAAACGGCTAAAAATAAAAAGTCTACCCTAAAGCAATTAAACAACCTTAAGGAGCAGATTGGCTTACGCGAGGAGAAAATCAACAACATCAACTCTGAGATCAGGTTGCTGAGCGATCAGATTAATCAGAACACGCACACGGTACACAGTCTTCAAAGCCAGCTGGACCAGTTGAGAAATGAGTATGCCGCCATGATTATCTTTGCCTACCACAATCAAAGCGCCTACAACAAGCTGATGTTCATTTTTGCGGCCAAGGATTTTAACCAGGCGTATAAAAGGTTAAAGTATTTGCAGGAGTTTGGCAATTACCGCCAGCGCCAGGCCGAGTCCATTATGAGTACACAAAAGGACCTCAAGATAAGGATTACCGAGCTGGATAATACCAAAAAGGAAAAGAATACACTGCTTAGCGATCAGGAAAATGAAAAAGCTACGCTCGGCAAGCAAAAAAATGAGCAGCAACAGGTTGTAGAGCAACTCTCAAAAGCACAAGGCCAGTTAAAGCAACAACAGCGGGAGATAAGAAGCAAAATTGCGCAAACCAACCGCGAAATTCAGGCAGCAATTCGTCGTGAAATTGAGGAGGCCAGAAGAAGGGCGGAGGCCGAGGCTCGCGCCGAAGCAGCAAGGCTGGCAGCAGCAAGAGCCAAAGCTGCAGAAGCCGGCAATGTAGCCAAAACGCCCGAGCCTGTTCCGCATGCCAGGGTGATCACTAAATCATCATCCAATAGCGAGGTACTTAACGCTACGCCGGAGGCGGCCAAATTGTCAAACGACTTTTTAGGTAACCGTGGGCGTTTGCCATGGCCGGTTACGCAAGGTATAGTAACTACAGGCTTCGGTATGACTACCATTGAAGGTATTAAAACCGAAAGTAATGGCTGGGATATACGCACCAGCAACAGCGCGCCTGTACGTGCAGTATTTCAGGGGGATGTAACCAGTACCTTGAATATCGGTGGTACATACCTGGTGGTAATCAGGCACGGGGAGTACTTTACCGCCTATTCAAATTTAAGAAGTATCAGTGTTGGTAAAGGACAAAAGGTCAGCACAAAGCAAGTTATTGGTTCTGCCGCTACAGATCCTGCAACCAGTGAAACTTCTGTACACTTTGAGCTGTATAAAGGCAGGGAGCCGGTTGATCCAAGAAGCTGGTTAGCTGCGCAATAAAAAATAATCTTTAAACGATTTAAAATTTTTATTATCTATATTTGTAACTTTAATTAAAAAAATTATGTACAGTTCAGTTCTTTTATTTCTGAATATCGGTACGCCGGAGTTATTGCTGATCCTCTTTGTAGCATTATTGCTATTTGGCGGCGAGAAACTTCCTGAGCTTGCACGTGGATTGGGAAAGGGTATACGCGATTTTAAAGACGCATCAGAGGGTGTTAAACGTGAGATACATAATCAAATCAATAATTTCGAGGAAAAATCTGTTGAACCCGAAACTACTGCTACTGAAGTACCGGTAGTAGAGGCACCAAAGCCAATTGTTGAAAATACAAAGCCTTTGCTTGATCAGGTTCCGTTAGTGCATCCCGTTACCGGTGCCGAAGACGCCTCACACACTATTCCGGCATCACAGCCAGCCCATGTTACTGAACCGGCTGCTGCTGCACATACTGTCTCTGCAACAGAAAACCATACTGCCTCTGCTGCCGTAAGTAACAGTGAAGCTGTAGAAAAAGAGAGTAAGTAAGCATATTCATCATATAATTAAACAGTAAAAGACCATGTTGGGCACACCAGAAATTATTCTGATCATTGTTGTTGTCTTGATTTTATTTGGCGGCAAAAAGATCCCTGAATTAATGAAGGGATTAGGAAAAGGCGTAAAAGAATTTAAAGACGCTTCTAACGGAAGCAACAGCGCAGACGAAAAACCTCACGCTTAATTAAAGCGAAAAACGGCAGGGATTTTCGAACTAATACATTATTTATAAACTTATCTGTTGAAGATTTCCTTTTTCAACGGATAAGTTTTTTTATTTTAGCCGCTATGACTAAAACATATTCCTCTTTACAAGAAATAAAGAGCGGATTACAGAGCGGAGAAGTTACTGTTGAAGGGCTTGTTAAAGATTATTTAAGTCAGATCAAAGCCCATGCACACCTCAATGCCTTTAATGAGGTGTTTGAAGACGAAGCCCTGACCCGGGCACGTGAGATGGATGTTAAAATTAAAAATGGCAACGCTGGCCGCCTGGCCGGAATGGTAATTGCCATTAAAGACAATATCTGTTATAAGGATCATATTGTTACTGCATCATCCAAAATTCTTGAAAACTTTGTTTCCATATATTCTGCAACAATTGTAGAGCGCCTGCTTGCAGAAGATGCTATAATTATCGGCCGTTGCAACTGTGATGAGTTTGCCATGGGGGCCTCTAATGAAAACTCTCATTTTGGCCCGGTAAAAAACTTTGCCGATGAAACCCGTGTTTCGGGTGGATCATCGGGCGGTTCGGCTGTGGCTGTTCAGGCTGGTATGTGCCATGCCGCTATTGGTACCGATACCGGCGGCTCAGTTAGGCAACCGGCTTCATTTTGCGGCGTAGTGGGATTGAAGCCTACTTACGGACGCATTTCGCGTCACGGTATTATTGCCTATGCCTCATCCTTTGACCAGGTGGGTCCAATAACCAAATCTGTTGAAGATGCGGCCCTGCTGCTCGAAGTGATGGCTGGCCCAGACGAATATGACAGCACGCTGATCCAATCCCCGGCCCCGGCTTACAGCTCTGGCCTGCACTCATCTCACCCTAAAAAAATAGCTTATTTAAAAGAAGCTATGGAGCGCCCGGGGTTGGATGAAGAAGTAAGACAACGTTTGTGGGAATATATCGATAAACTCAAAGCTGACGGTAATATTGTTGAGCCGGTATCATTCGAATACCTGGAATACGTAGTGCCTACTTACTATATTTTAACCATGGCCGAGGCATCATCCAACCTTGCCCGGTATGATGGCGTGCATTACGGCTATCGCAGTGCCGCATCCAAGGACCTTACGTCTACTTATAAAAAGTCGCGTTCCGAAGGCTTTGGTAAAGAAGTAAAGCGTCGTATAATGCTCGGAACGTTTGTGCTGAGCGCGGGGTATTACGATGCTTATTACGCCAAAGCCCAAAAAGTGCGTAGGCTCATCAGGGATAAAACGGAGCATATTTTACAGGAGTATGACTTTATTTTGGCCCCTACGGCGCCAGAACCGGCGTTTTTAATCGGAAAAGAAGAAAAAGATCCTGTTGTCTCGTATCTTTCTGACATTTTTACCGTACAAGCCTCCTTAGCAGGGGTACCTGCCATATCTATACCGGTTGGCAATAATAGTACGGGCCTCCCGTTGGGTATTCAACTTTTAACCAAAACGTTGGGCGAACAGGAGTTATTAAATTTTTCGAAATATTTTTTGAGTCTTACTTAAAGTTCTTAATTTAGTAACGTCAGCTTTCTCATTATCACTCAAGTAATTAAACCCCGAATAATGAAAAAACTATTTGCGTTTCTTACTTGTCTTGCTTTTGCGCAATTGGGCAGAGCAGAGGTGAGCAGTAATTTTAAACCAGATTCAGGCCTGGTACCTGCAGCTACGGTTAGCGCTGCAAGCCATGCTATTGCGCATCCGGCATTAAATGCTTTTGAAAGTATGATGGCCAAACGGCTGGATTCCATCAAAAAGGATGTGCCCTTGGATTACAATGAATATGTGCAATCGTACATAGACAAATATGTAGCCCGTAAGGAAGATATGGGTTATATACTAGGTAAGGCTAAATACTATTTCCCAATATACGAGAAGGCATTTCGCGATGCCGGTATTCCTGAAGAAATTAAATTCCTTTCCATAGTTGAGTCTGAGCTCAATCCTAATGCGGTATCGCGTGTAGGTGCAACGGGCCCGTGGCAGTTTATGTCTACCACCGCTAAAAACTTCGGTTTAAATATCGACAACTATGTAGATGAGCGCCGTGACCCTATCCAGGCCAGCTACGCAGCTGCAGCTTATATTAAAGACGCTTACGAAGAATTTGGCGACTGGCTGCTGGCCATTGCCTCTTACAACTGCGGTAAAAGCAGTGTAGAGCGCGCCATAGAAAAGGCTAACGCTTTAGATTTCTGGTCCATCAGAGATTATCTTCCGGCTGAAACCCGTAACTATGTTCCCGCTTATATAGCAATGGCTTACGTGATGAACTATTCAAAAAAACATCACATCGTTGCGCACCCATGCAGTTTCTCTACGGTTACAGATACTGTACTGGTTAATAAGTTTGTATCCCTCAGTAACATTGCACGTGTGCTGAGTGTAGAGACCAAAGAACTGGCGATATTAAACCCGGCCTACACAAGATTGATTGTAAACGGTACACCTGCTGCACCAAAAAGATTAATCATACCGCAGGTAAGCAAGGAGAAATACAGCGCATTGTACGATGCCCTTAATGGCAGTTCTCTTACTGTAGCCTCCGGCCCTGTTTACAGTACCGACGGCGGCTCAGGAGCAGTAGATCAAATGCCAGCTTATCACATTGTGAAACGCGGCGAAACCCTTGCCCGTATTGCTGATAAATATGGTGTTGAACTAAACGATCTGAAAGAGTGGAACCATACAACACGCGCTGTGTCCGGTAAAATGCTCCGGTTAACCGCGCCAGAAAATGCTTCGTACCAGGTAGCTAAAAACACAAGTGCTTCACGGTTATAAGCCGTTGGCAAACTTGTCATCAATGAAATTGAGAGGCCGTATGTAAATACGGCCTCTTTTTATTTTGGATTATTTGAGTATGAGGTGATTATAAAACACATACTTTCTTGTCTGTATCAGCATAAAACCACTTTAGCGCCAAATGGTTTAATATGTTAAATCTGCAATCTTTCCCGTAAGAGCCAGATAACGGTAAGAAAAGAATTGTAATTTTGAGTGCTTGAACTTTGAGAAGATGAGTACCAACCGTAAACTTGATGCCCTACACTACCATGCCAAAGGCCGTCCCGGCAAAATACAGGTAGTGCCTACTAAGCCCACCAATTCTCAACGCGATCTAACGATGGCCTATTCGCCTGGCGTGGCCGAACCTTGTCTTCGTATTGCCGAAAATACGGAAGATGTTTACAAGTACACTGCCAAAGGTAATCTGGTAGCGGTGATCAGCAATGGCACTGCCGTATTAGGTTTGGGTAATATAGGGCCTGAAGCCAGCAAGCCGGTGATGGAAGGGAAAGGACTCTTGTTTAAGATTTATGCAGACATCGACGTTTTCGACCTGGAGCTCAATGCCAAAAATGTAGATGAGTTTGTGAACATCGTTAAAGCGCTGGAACCAACCTTTGGAGGTGTCAACCTGGAAGATATTTCTGCACCAACCTGTTTTGAAATAGAGCGCCGCTTAAAAGCCGAAATGAATATTCCGGTAATGCATGATGACCAGCATGGTACGGCCATCATCTCAGGCGCGGCCCTGATGAACGCCTGCGAAATACAAGGCAAGAAACTGGATGAAATTAAAATGGTAGTGAGTGGCGCCGGTGCGGCTGCTATTTCCTGCTCAAAAATATACCTCTCACTAGGTGTTAAAAAGGAAAACCTGGTAATGTTTGACATCAACGGACTGCTCTCCACAGACAGGACCGATTTGGACGAGATCCGCTCGGCGTTTGCAACCGACAGGAAAGATATTAAAAACCTGGCCGATGCCTTAAAGGATGCCGATGTATTTATCGGCCTTTCGGCGGGTAAACTCGTTACGCCAGAAATGGTGCAAACGATGGCCCCTAAGCCTATTGTTTTTGCTATGGCCAACCCCGAGCCCGAGATCTCTTATGATCTTGGCATTTCTGCCCGTAATGATATTATTATGGCCACTGGCCGTTCCGACTACCCCAACCAGGTTAACAACGTATTGGGCTTTCCTTATATATTCCGCGGCGCGCTTGATGTGCGTGCGACGGCCATTAATGAGGAAATGAAGCTGGCAGCTATAAAAGCAATTGCCGAGCTGGCCAAGAAACCCGTTCCGGAGGCGGTGAACCTGGCATACAATACCAAGAATCTGCGGTTCGGTAAGGAATATATCATTCCAAAGCCGATGGACCAACGTTTAATTTCAGAAGTATCATCTGCGGTAGCCAAGGCCGCAATGGAATCGGGTGTGGCGCGTAAGTCGATCACCGATTGGGAAGCTTATGCTGAGGAACTGCGGAAGCGCGTTGGAACCGACGATAAACTTTTACGCAGTATTTCGCTCAAGGCCAAGCAAAGTCCTAAGCGGGTTGTTTTTGCGGAAGCCGATACCTACAAAATATTAAGAGCCGCCCAGATTGTAAAAGACGAAGGCATTGCTACCCCAATTTTGCTGGGAAATACCGAACGGATCTGGCAGATCATTCGCGAAAACGGCCTGGAGCTGGGCGATGTAAAGATCATCGACCCTAAAGCAGAGAATTGCGAAAATGCCGCTAAATACGCTGAGTACCTGTATGAAAAACGACAGCGCCGCGGTATTACCCTTTATGAAGCTAAAAAAATGATGCTGGACCGTAACTATTACGGTGCAAGTATGGTTGAATTTGGCGAAGCTGATGCACTGATCTCCGGCTTAACCAAGAGCTACAGTGATACCATAAAGCCCGCCTTGCAAATTATAGGCATACAGCCTGGCGTTAACCGTGTGGCGGGTATGTATATGATGCTCACCAAAAAAGGTCCGGTGTTTTTTGGGGATACTACCGTTAACATCAATCCATCGGTAAAGGAACTGGTTGATATTACATTGCTGGTGGAAGAATCTGTTCGTCAGTTTAATATCAAACCGCGAATCGCTATTCTTTCTTATTCAAACTTTGGCTCAAACGAGGGGCCCGTGCCGGAGAAAACAAGGGAGGCGGTGCAGATATTACATGAGCTGCATCCCGAAATAATAGTTGATGGTGAAATGCAGGCCAACTTTGCCATCAATGCTCATTTGCTAACAGATAATTTCCCGTTTGCCAGCTTAAACGGTAAGCCGGCTAACACATTGATATTCCCTAACCTTGAATCGGGAAATATTGCTTATAAACTTTTGCAGGAGCTCGGCGGCGCCGAAGCTGTAGGACCTATCCTGCTGGGCTTAAATAAGCCGGTGCACGTGCTTCAGCTGGGTAGCTCTGTTCGCGAGATTGTGAATATGGTTACCATTGCTGTTGTAGATGCACAGCAGAAGGCACAACATGACACACATCTGCACAATCATCACTCAACCAACTCCTGATCACAACTATGTACGATTATATACAGGGTAAATTAGTTTTTAAATGCCCTACCTATGCAGTAATAGATACGGGCGGAATAGGCTTCCACATCAATATTTCCGTTACTACCTACAGTAAGTTAAAAGACGCAGAAAGATGTAAACTTTTTACATGGCTTCACGTAAAAGAGGACGCACACACCTTGTATGGGTTTGCAGATGAGGGGGAGAGAAGGTTGTTTCTGCATTTAATTTCAGTATCAGGCATTGGTCCCAATACGGGGCGGATGATGTTGTCATCCATTACACCTGAGGAGATACAACAGGCTATTGTAACCGGGAATGTCTCTGTTATACAGCGTATCAAAGGTATCGGCCCTAAATCAGCACAGCGCGTTATTTTAGAGTTGCAGGACAAGCTCCGCAAGGAAGGGCCGGAAGCCCTTACGGCTGGTCCTGCCAATGACACGGCCAAAGACGAGGCCCTGGCTGCTCTGGTAATGCTTGGTTTTCCAAAAGCTGCTGCTGAGAAGGTGCTTGATCTGGAATTAAAACGGCAAAGCGATAATTTAACAGTTGAACAACTGATAAAGGCGGCCCTGAAAAGCTTATAAGTTATATACGTTTTTTCTGAAAACTTTTGGTTAGGAATTTTACTGTACGGATTTTACTTTGTTTAGGGCTTTTTGCTGCTTTTAGCGGTATAAGCCGCGTATTTGCTCAACAGAAGACCCAAAAGAAGAGCGATACCACCAATGCACAGCAACCGTTTTCGCTCTATCAATCGCGGAATAGCCGGATGCTGCAAGGGGTAATGGATAACGATCCTCCCGGGCTTGTCCGTACCATTCAGTATGATCCTGCAAGCAACAAGTATATCCTTGTAGAAAAAGTGGGCAATTTACTTTACCGCCCGCCGCAATACCTTACTTTTTCAGAATACCTTCAGCTTAAGCAGCGGCTCGACCAACGGGAGTACTGGAAGCAGCTGGCTGATAATTACGCCTACGAGTCGCAGCAGCCTGGCTTTATACCGCAGATTGAAGTTCGGAGCCATACGTTTGAGCAGGTGTTCGGCAGCAATACCATCAGCATCCGTCCGCAGGGATCGGCTGAAATGATATTTGCCGGGCAGATCAATAAAAATGAGAACCCGCTTTACAGTACTAACCAGCGTAACGTTTTTAACTTCAACTTCGATCAGAAGATACAGATGAACGTTACCGGTACCATTGGTGATAAGTTAAAGATTGCTACCAATTATAATACCGATGCCCAGTTTCAGTTTGAAAACCAGATCAAGCTGGATTATACCGGTCATCCCGATGAAATTATCCAGAAGATAGAAGCGGGTACAGTAAGTATGCCGCTTAATACCACTTTAATTCCCGGTACGCAGGCTTTGTTTGGGGTTAAAACCAAGCTTAAGTTTGGTAAGCTGGATGTAACGAGCATACTTTCTCAACAACGATCGCAGGCTAAAACCATTACTATTTCCAACGGTTCCCAGCAGGGCGAATTCAGACTTACCCCGGCTGATTATGAAGCCAACCGCCACTTCTTCCTGGCACAATACTTTAGGGATAATTACAATAAGGCGCTTGCCAACATTCCTATCATTAGTTCAAACATCGTTATCACCAAGATAGAGGTTTGGACCACCAACCGCACCAATACTACCACCAATTCAAGGGATATTGTCGCCCTGATGGACCTTGGTGAAAACAAGCCATATAATACGGCATTAATCCAAGGTGGATCGGGATATTCTGGACTGCCTGCCGGCTTTTTAAGTAATAACTTTCCGCAGCAATCAAACTCCCTGTTGCGCAGCCTGCCTGCCGATGCGAGGTTGAGTAATTCTAATTCAATTGCCACTTACTTCCAGGCTACAGGCGCAACAGATAACTACGCCAAGCTTAGCTATGCACGCCGGCTTACCGACAAGGAATTTACGCTGCACCCGCAATTGGGTTATATATCACTGAACTATCCGCTTAACAATGATGAGGTGCTTGCTGTGGCGTACCGCTACACCTATAACGGCAAGGAGTACCAGGTTGGGGAGTTCTCCACAGACATACCTGTTGATCCGAATACGCCTAAATCCCTTATTGTTAAGTTGCTCAAGAACGAGAACCTGAAGACTAACCTGCCAACCTGGAAGTTGATGATGAAAAACATCTATTCGCTGGGAGCTTATCAGGTTAGTGCCAACAATTTTAAAATGAGCATTACCCGGCTGGATGATAAATCGGGCATCGAAAAACCGGTGATGGACGAGGGCCAGAATACTAAGGGCAGGCTATGGCTGCAACTGGTGGGGCTGGATAATTTAAATGCACAAAACTATAAGCAGCCCGACGGCTACTTTGACTTTTTAGAAGGTATAACGATCGATTCGCAGAATGGCCGTATTATGTTCCCAGAGGTTGAACCTTTTGGTTCGGACCTCGCCAAGCAATTTTTGCCAGGCGAGCAGGCTTTGCTAAGCAAATATACCTATCAGCCGATATACGATTCTACCAAAACCATCGCGCAACAGCTCTTTCCTAATCTCAATCGCTACCTCATTAAGGGTACCTATACCTCCCAGGGCGGTTCGGAGTTTCAGCTCAATGCCACTAACATACCGCAGGGTTCGGTTACCGTAATTTCTGGTTCGTTAAAGCTGGTGGAGGGTACGGACTTTACCATGGATTACAACATTGGTCGTATCCGGATCTTAAATCAATCCATCCTCCAGTCCGGCCAGCCTATTACTATCCGCATAGAAAATAACGAATTGTTCGGCGTTCAGCAGAAATCATTGTACGGCACCCGCCTCGATTATAGGGTGAACAACAACCTGGCCCTGGGTAGTACCGTAATGCACCTTACCGAGCAGCCAATCACGCAGAATGAGATTATTGGCGAGGAGTCGGTATCTAACACCTTATGGGGATTTGACGCCAACTATAACTCCAATTCGCGGTTTTTAACCCGCATGGTTAACAAGATCCCGTTTGTTACTACCAAAGCGCCTTCGAGCGTAAGCTTTTCCGGTGAGTTTGCCCAGTTGCTGGCGGGCAGCCCGTCGGCACTCAACTATGCGGGCGCCAAAAACGGTACCGCCTATCTCGATGATTTTGAAAACAGTTCATCGATCATAGATCTTAAAAGCTCTATCGGTTGGCAAATTTCGGGCACACCGCAAATGTTTCCCGAGTCGCAGGCCTTTAATGATCTGAGTTATGGTTATAACCGCGCCAGGCTGGCATTCTATAATATCGACCCGATATTTTATACCAGCAGCAGTTCGGTACTTGCCAACTCCCGTACAGAATTATCCAACCACTATGTGCGCCAGGTGCTCGAAACGGAAGTTTTCCCTTATAAGCAATCGGTAACGGGCCAGCCTTTACTGTTACCAACGCTCGACCTTGCTTTTTATCCAACAGTTCGTGGTCCGTATAACTATACCACTACCGGCTTAAACCCTAACGGTACGCTGCAAAATCCGCAGTCGCGCTGGGGCGGTATGTTCAGGAAGATTGAAACCAACGACTTTGAGTCGCTCAACGTAGAGTACATCGAGTTTTGGATGATGGACCCATTCATCTACAAACCAAACTCCAAAGGCGGTGATCTGTACTTTAACCTAGGTAGTATTTCGGAAGATATTTTGAAAGACGGCCGCAAGAGTTTGGAGAATGGCATCCCGGTTAATGGCGATTTTAGCCAGATCGATGAAACTGCCTGGGGTCGCGTTCCGAAACTACAGCCGGTAGTGAATGCATTTGACAACAATTCTAACACCCGCCAACTACAAGACGTTGGTCTGGACGGTTTGAATAATGCTGATGAGCAGAAGAAATTCTCGACCGTAGTACAACAAGTAAAAGCAGAACTTGACCCAGCAGCGGCAGCATCCTACGTAGCTGACCCGTCATCTGACGATTATCAGTACTATCGCGGGGGACAGTTGGAAACATCTCATGCTGGCATTTTACAGCGTTACAGCAAATACAACGGGACCGAAGGTAACTCGAAAACTGCTGCCCAATCACAGGCCGAATTAGGTTTGTCAACCTCGGCTTCAACTTCACTGCCTGATGGCGAAGACATTAACCGCGATAACGAAATGAGCCAGGCTGACGAATATTTCCAGTACAAGGTCTCTATTCGTCCCGGCGATCTTGTGGTTGGCCAAAACTTTATTACGGATAAGGTGACCTCGCAGGTTAAACTCCCAAACGGTACAACACAGTCTGTTAGCTGGTACCAGTTTAAAATTCCAATCACCGCTTACCAGGCCAAGTATGGTAACATTGAGGATTTTAAGTCTATTCGGTTTGTGCGAATGTTCATGACCAACTTTGCCGATACTGCGGTGCTGCGTTTTGGCGCACTGGAGTTTGAGCGCGGCGAGTGGCGCAATTACAACGCGAATAACGTATCGTCACAGGTGATCGCCGATCCCAACATCAATAATCCACCACCTGATAATTCTTCGCTTGATGTAACTACCGTTAACATTGAAGAGAACGGAACCCGCAGCCCTGTTCCTTATGTGGTACCGCCGGGTATTCAGCGTCAGCGTAACTACAACAACCTGCAAACAGATACCCGCTTAAACGAGCAGTCACTATCGCTTACGGTGAGGAACCTGCGCGACGGCTATTCAAGGGCGGCGTATAAGACCTTTTATAACGACCTGCGTTCTTACAAAGACATCCAGATGTTTATCCACGCGGAAGGCGATCAGCTTAAAGATAACGACGTAAGCGCATTTGTACGTTTAGGTGTTGACTACCAGGATAACTATTACGAGTATGAAATACCAATGAAGGTCACAACTCCGGGAACTACCAGCCCGGATCTGATCTGGCCGGCTGAGAACGAACTGGACCTGCAGCTTACCCTGCTCACCAATGCCAAACTGGCCCGTAACAAGGCCAAGTTAAATGGACAGCCATGGCCGGTTACGGTTCCGTTCACCATAAGCGATGGCCGCAATAAGATAACTATAAAAGGGGAACCGGATCTGAGCCGCTTACGTGCGATTATGCTCGGAGTTCGAAACCCGCTGAAGGGAAATACAACAGGTGATGATGGCGCGGATAAGACAGCTACCGTTTGGTTTGATGAATTGCGCCTAACCAACCTTAACCAGCGTAACGGATGGGCCGCAATTGGACGCGTTGATACCAAACTGGCCGACTTTGCCGATGTAACCGTCTCAGGCGCTAAAAGGACCGCAGGCTTTGGAGCAATAGATCAAACAGTAGAGCAGCGCAGCCTTACTAATGATCAAAGTTATGATGTAACCACCAGCATGGAGCTGGGTAAGTTCTTCCCGGATAAGAGCGGTATCCATATCCCCATGTACGTTGACGTGGCCAAACAGGTGAGCAAGCCGCTTTACGACCCGGCCTCGCCGGATGTGTTGCTCTCGCAAACTTTAAAGAACGCCGGCAGCCAACACGAGCGCGACTCGATCAATAATGCGGCCGAAGATCTTACCATGCGCAAGAGCATTAATTTCACAAATGTGCACAAGGCAAAAACCAATCCTACCGCTCCGTCACGGGTATATGATATAGAGAACTTTAATTTCTCCTATGCCTATACCGAAATGGATCATCATGATTTTACTACGGCGCAGGATTTAGAAAGGACTTACCGGGCTACCTTAGCCTACAATTATAATGCGCAGGCAAAGTATTGGATCCCTTTTAAAAATATGATCAAGAGCAATACGCTTGCCTTGTTAAAAGATATTAACTTTAGTTTGTGGCCCACCAGGTTAAACTTCAGCATCAACTTCAACAGGTTTTATGCTGAAAACACGCCGCGAAATAATGATTCGGAGAATATATTACCTCTTTCCACCACCTACAATAAGAACTTCCTGATCACCCGCACCTATGGTTTGGGCTGGAATCTGACCAAGTCGTTACAGATGGACATCGATGCGACCAATTTATCTGTAGTGGATGAACCAGCCGGGCGCATTAATGGTTTAAAACGTGATACATTGTGGGATAACCTTAAAAAGTTAGGTCGTACCACTAACTACAATCACACGCTTAACTTTAACTACAATGTACCGCTGAACAAAATACCAGGTTTGGACTTTGCTACGCTGGCGGCGCGCTACAGCACCAACTTTACCTGGCAGAGTGCGGCTGCGTTTACCCTGGTAGATCCAACTTACAACGTGGGTAACAGTATTCAAAACTCGCGCACTATTCAGCTTAATCCAACGCTGACGCTTACTTCCTTGTACAACAAATTTTCGGCGTTACGCAATATAAATAATGGGGATAGCAAAGGTATAGGGTCGATATTCCTTGGATTGCTCACCAGTATTAAAAACGTAAGCGGAACCTATACCAGGGCTGAGGGTACTTTCCTGCCCGGTTACCTGCCTCAAACCAAACTTTTTGGCGAGGATTTTAACTACAATGCTCCGGGGCTTGGTTTCCTTTTGGGTAGTCAGGCGGATATCAGGGCAAAGGCCATTACCAACGGCTGGATCACTACAGATACCCTGCAAAACCAGCAGTATGTACGTACGTTGAATGAGAACCTTAACCTGCGGAGCGTAATAGAACCGTTTAAGGATTTCCGTATACAGCTTATCGCTTCCCGCACCAATGACCGTACTTATCAGACCAATTTTAAGTTTAACCCGGCAGACAACAGCTTTGAGAACCTGAGCCCGATCACAACAGGCGACTATAGTATCTCTTACCTATCTATAGGTACCGCATTCGCAAAAACAACCGGGTTGGACAACAACTCGCCGGTATTCCAAAAGATGCTGGATAACCGTACGCTGGTCTCACAGCGTCTGGGCCGGTTAAATCCTAACTCCGGGGGCGTAAGCAATGGGTATGCGGATGGTTACGGACCTAATCAGCAGGATGTGCTGGTGGCTTCGTTTGTAGCGGCTTATACGGGCAAAAGCGCTTCGGCGGTATCGCTCAACAGCTTCCCGCAAATTCCCATACCCAACTGGGATCTCAGTTACAACGGGTTAAGCCGTGTCCCCTGGCTAAGTGATGTATTCGATGCGCTCGACATCAGGCATGGTTATCGGTCAACTTATACCATATCCAGCTTTAATACGCTGCTGCAATACAATACTACAAACGGCGGTGTAAGCTCGAGGGATGCCAATAACGACTTTTTGCCGCAGTACCAGTTCACGCAGCTTAGCCTCTATGAACAGTTTGTACCACTGCTGGGCTTAGATATGCGGTTTAAGAATAGCCTCACTGCTAATGTAGAGTACAGGAAGAGCCGGTTTATGAATCTGGATATTGCCAACAGCCAGCTGGCCCAGCAAAATGAAAATATTGTTGTGGTTGGATTCGGTTTTCACACCCGCAACTTCAGGTTCCCGTTTGGTTTGTTTGATAATGTTAAGCTTAATAACGACATGAACTTTAAGCTGGATATTTCTATGCGTGATAATAAAACGCTTATCTATCGCGCAGATATTCCGGGAGCCGAAGTTTCATCTGGCGCGCAGAATATTACTTATCGGCCGTCGGTTGATTATATGATCAATCAGCGTTTCAACCTGAGTCTGTACTACGACAGTAATATTACCAAGCCTTATACCTCACAGGCGTTTAATACCACTTACACTAATTTTGGTGTAAATCTTAAATTATTGCTTCAATAAAAAAAGCCTTCTGCCGGTTTAACCCATGCAGAAGGCATCTTAAATATGAACTGTTTGGTTAGGCGTTTATTCGGCCCTGCGCACCCGGCCCGAACCAATAGTGGTGCTGGCCACAGCAGCATTGCCAGTATAAATAACATTGCCAGAACCGGCTATGGTTCCGCTGAGCTCTTTTTCGGCATTCAGGTAAACGTTACCCGAGCCGCTGATGTTTATGGCTGCATGCTGGGTTTTAAGTTGCTGTGCATCGAATTGTCCTGAACCGCTTACCGCAATGTTAACATCAGTAGCCTGGCCGTTAAGTTTAATAGAACCGGAACCATGAATAGCTGCCTGCAGCTTGCCTGATTTGACAGAAGCGCTGATGCTGCCGGACCCATTAAGTACGGTGTTCACCTGCTCCGCATCTACAGAGCCCTCTACATTGATATTGCCAGAGCCATTGTTAATAATGCCGGAAAGCCTTTTGGCGGATACGTAAATTTCAGCCTTGTGAATATTGTGGTGCTCCCGGTCGTGCGGTTGTTTCCAGCGAATCTTGAGGGTATTATCTTCAACTACGGTTTCAATTTCGTTGATAATATCATCGTCAGCTTCAACTTTAACGCTTTCGGTACCATTAATCGTTACCTTCACACTAAAGGGACCGCTGGATGAAACGGCATCGAAATCTGCAACATGTCTGTTTTGACTGGTTTGGGCAAATACAAATCCAGCTATCAACGTTAGTGCAACGGTGAGCAGTGTAATGTTTAATTTTTTCATTGGTCTGTCTTTTTCTAAAAGACAATATTCACTTTCAAAACGTTGCAACCGGTCCATAAAAAATGAAAGAGCCTCCCATTTCTGTAAGGCTCCCGCTATTTTAATGAAAGTTAAGAGTCGTTATTTTTCGCGTTCAACAAACTTGTGGAAGGTACTTTGTTCGCCGTCTTCCTTTTTATCCTGGTACAGAAAATCAAGTTTGTTGTCTTCAAAATTATCAAAGAAATCGTCCCAGGTTATTTGCTCAAAGCGGTCGTCGTTGTTGCTGTGTTTAGGGAAGTGGATGCGTAATACACCTTCTTCCTCGTCTTTACCTGTGTTCTTGATTTTGGCAGGTACTCCACCGCGTCCTTCAGCCCATTGCTGTATTTTGTGATGATCGTGTGTAATTTCAGACTTGCTCATAGTGTTTAGTTTAAACACTTAATTAACAGTCTAATTTCGGCTTTGTTTTTCCTGCGCTTTTTCCATCGCTTTCAGGCGCTTTTTCTCTGCCCGCTTACGTTTGCGCTCTGCCCTTTTTTGTTTTCGCATAGCTTTACGCTCTTTGCGCTCAACTTTCTTACGGTCCCGGTCGGCCATTTTTTGGGCAGCTTTTTCCTGGGCTTTTTTGTCCATCCCCACAGAAGATTTAATGCCAATAAGCAGTGTGTTCCAGGCCGCTTTAAAGAATGGATAATCAATTGGGCGTTTAAATGACACGTTAAATGAGCGTGGCGTATCGCCCGGATTATCGGGATTATTGCGTTTTAACAATATGAGGTTGGCGTAAAACGATTCCAACATCTTATGTTTGAGCCGCTTTTCGGCCGTATCTGCTTTTAAGACCGTGATCTTTAAATTATTGTACTGTAACGAAACCGTCCCATGCGATCCTGCACGATTACCGGCGATAGCAAAGTCAAAACGTGTAACCTGGCCGGTGTTCACTTTTAATAGGGCTAAAGGCATAGTGGCCACATTCATGACCGTGAGATCCATAGGGCCTAATGTGCCTTTATAATTAAAAGAGTGTTCTTTATCCGTAAGGTTGAACCGCATCATGAGGTCGAGCTTGCCACGGTTCATTAGGCTTGAATAAAGTTGAATAGTGGTAATGTGATTCTTTAGTAAGGCCGCAGAATCTGTTGTTACGTTCAAAAAAAGCCCGTGCGTATTATTGAACGTGACGTAGCCAGTTTTTTGGGATTTGAGATTCAATTCTTCATACGTTACATCGATGCCTTGAACCTTCATCGTATCCAAAATAAAATCAGCATGCAGCAGGAATATTCCCACGTTTGGATAAGTAGCTATCCGGTCCCTGTTAATATTTCCCGGGTCTACACGCGGATTGCCGAAGACCTTGATGCCGCCGTACGTTAAAGCCATGCTTGTAGCTTTTATCTTATGGGTTCTGTTGTAAAGGTCTATATCGAAATTGTTGATCTGAAGTGAATCAAGATAAGCCGTAAAACGGCCGCGATAGGTTTTTTCAAAGAATTTGCTGGGTTTGTAGGTGCTCGAAAGGTTGAAGCCGTAGGCGTTGATGCGGTGTGTAAGCGTTGAAAAATTAAGCCGTTTAAAGGTATAGTGATAAAGGCCGTTGCTTGATTTACCCGCATAATTGTTTAGCTCTATCTGCACCTCGTGGCAAAACATAAAGCGTTTTTTGTCAAACTGTGTCGCCGAATCGATCCTGAGATCCTCTGCATCAAGATTAACGTCATTGAGTACGGATATTGATTTCTTGCCCTTGTTGTAGTCAACAAACCTCAGCTTCACATCGTTGAGCAGAATTTGGCCAGCATGTACCAGTTTTAACGTTTTGGATATTTTTTGATAGATAGTGCGATTGTCTTTGCGGGCGGTATCTCTTTGTTCATTGGGCCGGTGGATCACGTGGAGTTCGGGTGCTGACACAATGATCTGAGCAATGTCCAGTTTATGCTTGAAATATAATTTGAAGGGGTGAACATGCTTAATAACCAGTTTCTTGATATGCAGCTGGTAAAGGTTATCTGGCTCCAGGCCCAGCTTCCTTTTTTGGTTGTAAACACTGGTGTCGGGCGTTAGCGAAACATTGTATAAAATGATTCGGCCCTCCAATATGTGCAGTCTTACGTCGCTAAAATCAATGCGGTATAAACTATCAGAGCTGCTGAGAACGGTGCTCTTAACCTTATCCGTCAGAATAGGCGTAAAGTAACGGTTAACAAAGAATGCAACAATTAAAATTACGGCAATAACAATAAGTAGTACCCTAAAAATAGTCCTTTTCCAAAGGCGTCTCCAAAAACCAATCTCCATTACTGCTCTTTATTTTTATCGTTTGCGGCTTTTTCTAATTTTTTTTCGTCATGTTTTTTCCGGCGTTCTTCTCTTCTTTCTTTCCGTTTTTCCTTAAACTCTTTAAATGTATTGATAATACCGGTTACTTTAGTAATGGCCTTATTCACTTTATTTTCGGTTTTTTCGTCGTAACCAACGCTTGGTTTAAGTCCGTCGAGCAGTGCTTTATACAGGAAACTGAAAAATGAAACATCGGGATCTCGTTTAATGTTGATCGGGCCGGTGTGAAAGTGCCCTTTCCGGTCGGGATTGCTATCGTTGATGATCAACTCATTTGCAAGGGTTGATATGAATCCCTGCTTTTGCAAACCGGCCTTGCCCTCTTCTTTCTTTAAAAGCTCAATATTCAGGTTCTTGTAATAAAAGTTCAAATTGCCTTTGCCAAAATAATTATTAGCATTTACATTAAAAGTTAGTTTTTCCACATCTGCTGATTTTACGTGGACAAGCGCCAACGGCTTTACCAATTTATCCAGTATGCGTCCGTCAAACCGGCCGAGTTTTCCGTTATAATTGAACTCGCCGTTCGGTGAAATAAGGTTAAATTTGAAGTTAACATGCAGGCTGGCTGCATTCATGAACCGGGTATTTATTGATGCGTACATGATCGGCGCTTTCTTTTTCTGGTCATTATCATTGGTAACATTAAGGAAGTGGCCATTGCTGTTATTGAAGGTAATCACCCCGGTATAACCCGTATGTGCATCAGCCTCGGCGTACTTAATGGTGGCATTGAAAAGGTTAAGGCGGTCAAGGGTCATGTCCAGGGCTAGGTTCTGAAGCTGTTGATGCGGATCTTTGCCGGTTTTCGAAGTTTTACGACCCTTGTAAGCATTATCATGGTAAATCTCAACGTCTACATTGGTGAGATCCATTTTACGGGCGTGCAGGTCCTGGTACCGTAAAAAGCGTTGCAAATCAATGCCATCTATGCTGAGCCGTTTTGCATCAATATCAAACCTATCGGCCGAGCGTTGTATTTTGCGGTAAAACTCCTTTTTGCTGTAACGCGGCTCAACTTGCGGATGATCAATAACAATCTTTTTCTCCGAAGTAGAAAAATAAAGCTGTTTTAGTTTAAGATAGTAAAGGCTATCCGGAGTGGCCAGGCGGTAGCCATGCAATGTAAGCGTAACGCCCCTGGTATAATAAAAACGGCTGGTGTCTTTTGACGAAAGGGAATCAACAACAATATCACCGATATGAATATCAAGGTGCCTCAATGCCGTTTGCCTTATCCGCGGCGTGTTTTTATTGATGTATTGAAGACTAATGTCTTTAAGCAAGATGGAATCGATGTGAAGTTTTTTGAAAGCCTTTTTTAGGATCTGGTAAGGCGTCTTGGGTTTCCCAACCTTAACAGTATCGTTAAAATGCAGGCGCTTATTAATAACTGTGAGATCGGGCTTTTCAATGCTGATGTTGTTAATCTCTAATATCCTTTCCTGGTATGCCTTTTTTGCGCCGATGTTTTTGATCGATAGCTTTTTTACTTTTAGAATAAAGAGATTGTCTGGCGCTTTTTTCTCCAGTACCAGCCTGTTGTATACCTCTGTATCAGGGGTTAGCGTGAAATCCTTCAAGGTAGCGTCGCCCGAGGTAATATTGAGATCAAAGTCGGAGTATTCAATGTGATAAAGGCTATCGCTTGAGCGTAAGATCAGCTCTTTTAATCGTTGCTGCAGAATAGGCTTCCAACGGTTTTGTGCAAAGTACCGGTTGTAAAAATAATAGCCGGTACCCGCTATTAGCAGCAGTATTGCAAGCACAATAAATGGCCATATGGGTAATCTTCTCCTGCTTAGCTGATCAGCGGGCATGTAATTTCGTTTATTAATGTTTAAACTTTTAACAACAGAATCATTAAATTGTTAAATCTGACAAACTGTCACTTCTTATTTAAAAAATTGTATTTTTGCACTCTGAAAATTTTTTAAGAAATGGATTTACTTGTTCCGGATAAAACACATGATGAAAGCAGGCAAGGTGAGGCTTTGATGCTGGACGCTAACGCCGATAAGAGCGGCCGTAAGCTCTACATTGAAAGCTATGGGTGTGCAATGAACTTTTCGGACAGCGAAATAGTGGCTTCAATATTATTGGATAAGGGTTTTGAAACTACACAGGATTATAAAAACGCCGATGTCGTTTTTATTAATACCTGCTCTATCCGCGAAAATGCCGAACAGCGGGTGCGTAACCGGCTGAAGGATTTTGCGGTAGCAAAAGTTAAAAACCCGGGAATGGTGGTAGGCGTGCTTGGCTGTATGGCGGAGCGCCTGAAATCAAAATTCCTGGAAGAAGAAAAGCTGGTGGATGTTGTAGTTGGCCCTGATGCCTACCGCGACCTGCCAAACCTGATTGATAAGGTAGACGACGGACAGCGTGCAGTAAACGTACTGTTATCACGCGAGGAAACTTATGCTGATATTAATCCCGTTCGTTTAAACAGCAATGGGATTAATGCTTTTGTATCCATTATGCGCGGATGCGATAATATGTGTTCCTTCTGCGTGGTACCATTTACCCGCGGCCGCGAGCGCAGCCGTGATCCGCAATCCATCGTAAAAGAATGTACCGACCTGTTTAATCAGGGTTACCGCGAGGTTACTTTGTTAGGACAGAATGTAGATTCGTATAAGTGGGCACCCCACCCAACCCTCCCCGAGGGGGAGGGCTTTGATGAAGCCGGCAATGAAAAAGTCTCCCCTACCGGGGGAGATTTAGAGGGGGCTGAGGGGGCTGGGGCTGTGGTCAACTTCGCCAATCTCCTCGAGATGGTGGCCTTGATCAGTCCTGATCTTCGGCTGCGTTTCTCTACTTCGCACCCTAAAGACATTACAGACGAGGTATTGTATACCATGAAAAAGTACGACAATATCTGTAAGTATATTCACCTGCCGGTTCAGTCGGGCAATAGTCGGATATTGGAGATGATGAATCGTACCTATGACCGCGAGTGGTATATGGGGCGAGTTGACGCCATACGCCGGATCATTCCGGAGTGCGCCATCTCTACTGATGTTATTGCTGGTTTTTGCTCTGAGACAGAAGAAGAACACCAGGAAACGCTTAGCATGATAGATTACGTGAAATATGATTATGCTTATATGTTCATGTATTCAGAACGTCCAGGCACACTAGCTGCCAAGCGCTACGAGGATGATATTCCCGAAGATGTTAAGAACCGCCGTTTAAATGAAATTGTTGCCAAACAGCGGCAATATTCTCATGAGCGTTTACTGGAGCAGGTAGGTAAAGTACAGAAGGTATTGATTGAAGGATTTTCAAAAAAATCTGACAAGGACTATTGCGGCCGTACTGACCAGAATGCCATGATGGTGTTCCCGGTTGACGAACGCTTTAAGCCAGGTCAATACGTCAACGTATTAGCCGACCGTTGTACTACGGCTACGTTGATCGGTAAAATAGTTGATTGAGTTGGATTAAGTTGATGAAGTGGATAGTTAAGTAAAACCACTCACTCATTCACTCACTCAACCATTCACTAATTCACAAACATGGATATACAGGAAATAAAACAACGCTTTGGAATCATAGGTAGTTCGCCTTTGCTTAACAGAGCGATAGATATAGCCAGGCAGGTTGCACCAACTGATATTTCTGTACTGATTACAGGCGAAAGCGGTAGTGGTAAGGAAGCGTTTTCGCACATTATTCATCAGTTGAGCGGCCGCAAGCACGGGCCTTTTATCGCAGTGAACTGCGGCGCCATCCCGGAAGGGACGATAGACTCGGAGCTTTTCGGGCACGAAAAAGGTGCTTATACGGGTGCGATTGGTGAGCGTAAGGGGTATTTCGAAACCGTAAACGGCGGAACTATTTTCCTCGACGAAATAGGGGAGATGCCTTTGGGTACCCAGGCGCGTTTGTTGCGTGTGCTGGAGTCGGGCCAGTATATCCGGGTTGGTTCATCCAAAGTTGAAAAAACCAATGTACGTGTTATCGCTGCCACCAATGTTGATATATACGAGGCCGTAAAGGCGGGTAAGTTTCGGGAAGACCTTTACTATCGATTGAGCACGGTGCCATTACGGATACCGCCGCTCCGTGATCGCAAGGAAGACGTTTATCTGTTGTTCAGGAAATTTGCTTCAGATTTTACCGAAAAGTATCGTACGCCACCAATCCAATTAGATGAAGGTGCGCAAGAGGTGCTCAAAAATTATTCGTGGCCAGGTAACGTACGCCAGCTTAAAAATATAGCCGAGCAACTGGCCGTGTTGGAGCGAGATCGCACCATTACGGCACATACGCTGCTTAACTATATTCCGGTCGAAACAGGATCAACCAATCTGCCTATGCGGATTGAGAACCAGCCAAAGGAAGATTTTTCTGAGCGTGACATCCTTTACAAGGTGCTGTTTGATATGAAGCGCGATATGGTTGAGCTCAAAAAGCTTGTTGCCGATATTATTGAAAACGGTGCTATGGCAGGCAATTACCCTCACCATGCCCAAACCATTAACCGGCTCTATCACGATATTGATCTCCCCGCCCAGCAGGAACCACAATTTACTTTGCAGCCTTCCGTTACTAATCCGGTGGTGGGTAATGAGCCTTATAATATCACGACTCATGCAGAAGAGGTGGAAGAATCACTGTCATTGGTTGATAAAGAGTCGGATCTAATTCGCAAGGCGTTGAAGAAGCACAAAGGTAAGCGTAAGCTGGCCGCCAATGAACTTGGAATATCCGAACGTACCTTGTACCGAAAAATTAAAGAGTTAAATTTATAATATGTTGAAAAGGATTGCCTGCTCATTGGCTCTTATTGCCTTTGTGTCGCTTTTTTCATCCTGCTTTTATAAGCTCAATCAGGCATCTATTCCGCCTGGTATGAAGACCATCAGGATCGATTATTTTGAAAACAACGCTCCCCTGGTAGTAAACACGCTCAGCCAGTATTTTACCGAGCAGTTAAAAGACCGGATCAGGTCGCAAACCAGTTTGTCTATTGTGCAGGGCGAGGCTCACGCTACCTTAACCGGTAATATCATCGGTTATAGCATAGCGCCGGTTTCGGTACAGTCTACCAATCCAAACACGCCGCCAATTGCCAGCGCCAGCCGTTTAACTATTACAGTTAATGTTAACTTCGTCAATCAGCTTGATAAAAAACTGAACTTCCAGTCGCAGTTTTCACGTTATGCCGACTTTACGGGCGACATCAGTTCGCGTCAGCAAGCCCTTATTCAAACCATTACCCAGCAGCTAACAGAAGATATTTTTAACAAAGCCTTTGCTAATTGGTAAGCAATTCGTAGTTTCATTCGCGTGGATCAAGAAAAAGATATACAGGACAAAGAACTCTTTTGGAAGCTGTTAGCCAATCCCGAATTTGATAGTAAGGCTTACAGGGCTGACCTGATACGCCTTGTGGAGAAATATCCGCAGAGCGGTATCCTTAAAGCGCTGCTTGTTCAGGCTGGAGATCAGCGCAGTAAATCAGAAGCCGCGGTACATTTTAGTGGTTCGCTGCTGTATAAATTGGTTAACACACCTAAAAGCTTGTCGCCGGTAAACCGTAGTCAGATCGTCAGCACAGACAAGTCGCGGGTTTCACCTGTATTTCATGAGTCAATAACACCTGCTGACGAAAGGGGCACAGCCGAATCTGTTAAAGCAGCATCAGAAAATCTGGAAGCGGCCTTAATGACCCAGTTCCCTGTTTCGGCTGATTATGAAAGGCCTTATACAGATCGGATCCTAACAGCGAGCGGTGCGGACCCGCAAAGCAAGGCATCAGCAAATGATGAAACTGACGAGCAAAGATCCTCATTGATAGAAATTCCAATCCCCGAACCTGCTGAAGCCGCAAATCATGATCAGGCCAGCAATATCGAGCAAAAACTCACTAGTGAAAACGATGTGAACGCCTCCGAAAGCCATACTATAGATGATGAAGTGTTTGAAGAGATTGTTGGGATTGAAGATATTAAGATAGAGCCCGTACATCCTCATGAAGCAGGACCTGAGGAACCCGCTGCTGAAGCTGAACAGCGGGAAGAAGCGCAGGCGCAAGCCGAAGAACCGGAGCAGATTACTGTAGAAACTGGTGAGCAGGCCGAAGCCGAAACGCAAGTTGGGGAAGAATCTTCGGAAGGGGCTAGAGTGGAGGAACTTGCAAGAGAGCAGCAAGCAGCAGCAGAAGAAGAAGAAGAAGAAAACGAAGAGCCGATAACAGAACAAGCATCTGAAGAATCGGTTGAAGAGGCTGAGCCATTTGCTGAGGCCGAAGTGATAGAAGAAGAGCCGGAGGAAATAGAGCTGGCGGAAGAACTAGGTGAAGATGAGTCGGCGGAAATTGAGGCAGTTGATGAAGATGAATCAACGCAGCAAGTAGGAGAGGTAGTACCCGATCCAAACTTAACCAAAGAGATTTTAACCAATATTGCAACCTCTGATTTCTTTGTATTTGACAGCAGTTTGATCAAAAGAGAGATTGAAGAGCATATCGAGACTGATACCAATAATATTGCTGACGAAACCGGCCATGATAGCGGAGCCCGGCAGCGAGTATCAAAGTATCACGACGATAAAATGCCGTATACTTTTTTGTGGTGGCTTGATAAAACACGCAACGAACATAGTGGCGTTTACCAGCCTTATGCGAAAGAAGAAGAAACCGGCAACGAAAACATTTTTGAGCCGGGTAATGAATCTAAAGACACGTCGCTTAATCCGCCAAAACGCAAGGAACACCAGCTTATAGAACGATTTATACAAGAAGAGCCGCAAATAAGGCCCTTAAGTAGTGAAAAGCTGGATAATGAAAACAAGGCCAAGCTAAGCGCTGAAGACAGTTATGAGGTGGTTACCGAGACCCTGGCCCGCATTTATGCCGACCAGATGCTTTACCACAAGGCGATAGCTACTTACAAAAAATTAATGTTGAAAATGCCGGAAAAAAGCAGTTACTTTGCAAGTCAGATTGAGATTTTAGAAAAAAAAGTTAACTAAATAAAGAAATGTATATCGTTTTATTGATTATTGCCATTATAGTGTGTGTGCTTTTGGGTGGCATTGTATTGATTCAAAATCCTAAGGGCGGTGGCCTTACTTCAAACTTCTCATCATCTTCTCAATTGATGGGGGTTCAAAAAACAGGTGATTTCCTGGAAAAAGGTACCTGGGCGCTGGCCATCATATTAATGGTATTGTCATTAGCTATTAACGTTTCTGTTAAAAGTGGTAGCGTTAAAAAGGGATCTGAATACCAGGAGCAAATTGACAAGGCTTCAAAACCTACGGCTCCGGTTGGTGCATTGCCAGGCTTGCCTACTGCGCCTTCATCAAATCAAAAAGGAAACGGTTCAAAAAGATAATTTTGCCAGAAAAAAATATGGAAAGGGCTTCGGATTACTTCGAGGCCCTTTTTTGTTACTGACATGATGGCATTGTCATGTTAATGCAATGTGAACTGAAATGCAGGTGTATTAAAAAAATCTGACAACAAAACAGCTTTTTATGTCAATCATTCCTGATATTGTTCCTTGGCATAATTGATGATAAACACCTACCGGAAATTTAAACTTAATATAACCAAATAGTATAAGTATGTCATTAAACATTAAACCTATTGCAGACAGAGTAGTTGTAGAGGCTGCTCCTGCTGAAGAGAAAACCGCATCTGGTATCATCATTCCGGATACTGCTAAAGAAAAACCTCAACGCGGAACTGTAGTAGCTGTTGGAGACGGAAAGAAAGATGAACCTTTAACAGTTAAAGTAGGCGACCAGGTTTTATATGGCAAATACGCTGGTACTGAAATTACCTATGAAGGTAAAGAGTATTTAATTATGCGTGAATCTGACATTTACGCAGTTCTGTAATGACCGAATGTTGAATGATAGAATGAGGGGGTAAATCTTCATTTCAAATCATTTTTAATTCATTAAATCATTCATTCACTAATTCAATTATTGAAAATTAAAAAGACATGGCAAAACAAGTAAAATACAATGTTGAAGCACGCGACGCCCTGAAACGCGGTGTTGATACTTTAGCTAATGCAGTTAAAGTAACCTTAGGTCCAAAAGGCCGTAACGTAATTATTGACAAAAAATTTGGTTCTCCTGCTGTAACTAAAGACGGTGTAACCGTAGCTAAAGAAATCGAACTGAAAGATTCTTTAGAGAACATGGGTGCACAAATGGTTAAAGAAGTAGCATCAAAAACTGCCGATATTGCTGGTGATGGTACTACAACTGCTACTGTTTTGGCACAAGCTATTGTTACTGCAGGTATTAAGAACGTAGCCGCAGGTGCAAACCCAATGGACCTGAAACGCGGTATTGACAAAGCTGTTGCAGCGGTTGTTGAAAACCTGAAAAAACAGTCTCAAACCGTAGGCGAAGACAATAATAAAATTAAACAAGTTGCTGCAATTTCTGCCAATAACGACGAAGTTATCGGTACGCTGATTGCTGATGCAATGAGTAAAGTGGGTAAAGACGGTGTAATTACTGTTGAAGAAGCTAAGGGTACTGAAACCGAAGTTAGAACTGTAGAAGGTATGCAGTTTGACCGTGGTTACCTTTCTCCATACTTTGTAACCAACGCTGAGAAAATGGAAGCTGAATTAGACAATCCTTTCATCCTGATCTACGATAAGAAGATCTCTTCAATGAAAGAATTGCTTCCAATCCTTGAAAAACAAGTACAAACCGGCAAGCCATTACTGATCATCTCAGAAGATCTTGACGGCGAAGCTTTAGCTACGCTGGTTGTAAACAAAATCCGTGGTTCATTGAAAGTTGCTGCTGTTAAAGCTCCTGGCTTTGGCGACCGTCGTAAAGCTATGCTTGAGGACATCGCTATCCTGACTGGCGGTACTGTAATTTCTGAAGAAAGAGGTTATAAATTAGAGAACGCAGATCTTTCTTACTTAGGTACTGCTGAGAAAGTAGTTGTTGATAAAGACAATACGACTATCATCAACGGTTCTGGCAAGAGCGAAGAGATCAAAGCTCGTATCAACCAGATCAAAGCGCAGATCGAAACTACTACTTCTGACTACGATCGCGAAAAGTTACAAGAGCGTTTAGCTAAATTATCAGGCGGTGTAGCTGTTCTTTATGTAGGTGCTGCTACTGAAGTTGAAATGAAAGAAAAGAAAGATCGTGTTGACGATGCTTTACATGCAACCCGCGCTGCTGTTGAAGAAGGTATCGTAGCTGGTGGTGGTGTAGCTTTCATTCGTGCAGTTGAGTCTTTAAAAGATATCAAAGGCGCTAATGACGATGAGAACACCGGTGTTCAGATCATCCGTCGTGCTATCGAAGAGCCTCTTCGTCAAATCTGCGAAAACGCTGGTATCGAAGGTTCAATCGTAGTACAAAAAGTTAAAGAAGGTACTGCTGATTTCGGTTACAATGCCCGTACAGACAAATATGAAAACCTGATCGGTGCTGGTGTAATTGACCCAACTAAAGTATCTCGTGTAGCTTTAGAGAACGCAGCTTCTATCGCAGCGATGTTGTTAACAACTGAGTGTGTTTTAGCTGACGAACCAGAAGAAGAAAAAGCTGGCGCTGGCGCTCCTCCAATGGGCGGCATGGGCGGCATGATGTAATCTGATTCATCATACACATATACAAACCCCTGTACGCAAAAGCGTACAGGGGTTTTGTTTTATAAACGTAATGCATTGTCATTTAAGCGTAAACAGCATGTCATTTGTTAATCAAATGATTGATTAACTCCTTGAAACCTGACTTTCTGTGCTACTTTTGTCCAGCGATCAGCTAAAGATCAATAAAAGGGCATAAGGTTTGTTTAAAGAGAGTTGTTATGAAACTACACGCAGCAAGAACCAGATACATACAGGCCAAAATATTTGAATTAGTACTTAAAGGCCAGGAATTGATTGTGACATTTATGTCGTAATCAACTTATGATATATTTGTGTCCATAATTCATTATGGATAAAACACAACAAAAGGAAAAGCTTTACGATAAGGCTTATGACTGGGTACTCACCCATGGTCCCAGTTTAATTACCGGAATAATTATTTTATTTATCGGGCTCTGGGTGATCAGAGTTTTGCGCGGATGGATCAGCGGTCATATGACCCGCAAGCAGGTCCACTCGTCTCTCCAACCATTCTTTCTGAGTTTGTCCATTACGGCCATGTATGTGCTCCTCATCATACTGGTGATGGAAATTGTTGGCATACAGTTAACCATTTTCACGGCAGTAATAGGAGCGGCTACTGTGGCGGCAGGTTTGGCCTTGTCGGGCACGCTGCAAAATTTTGCCGGAGGGATTATGATCCTGCTGCTTAAACCATTTGGTATTGACGACCATATTATTGCTCAGGGCCAGGAAGGCTTTGTAACCGGCATACAAGTGTTTTATACTGAAATACTGACGTTTGATAACAAAACGGTAATTATCCCCAACGGAAAGCTGTTTAATGAGGTTATTGTGAACGTTACCCGCCAGGGTAAAAGGCGTTTGGATATTACCATCAAATTAAACTACGGCTTTGATGTCGATCAGGTAAAAGGAGTTATCAATAAATCTATTGACTCCATACCGGATATACTGGTAGAACCTGCCCGCCGCATTGGTATCTTATCTCTTGATCCGGATGGCGCCACCTATAGCATTGAAGTATGGGTTGACCCGCATAATTTTTTCAGTTCTAAACTTGCCCTGCAAGAGCAGTTGATCCGCAACCTCAAAGCCGCCGGAATCAAATTGCCGGGAATGAGTTAGCATGATTTCGGATTTCGGATTTTCGATTTCGGATTTTCGATTTCGGATTTGCGATGTATTATTCAGCCTGTAAAATTTGGTGATTTATGGAAATCACTCCTAATGTCAAGGCGATATAAATCCGAAATTGAAAATTCGAAATCCGAAATACCTCAAATAGAATTACTCCCAATGTCAAGGCGATATAAATCCGAAATCGAAAATTCGAAATACCTCAAATCCCTTGTTTAGCCTTAATTTCGAGGTATTTATTGACGGTGTTTACGGTTAGGTTCTGGGGAGCGGTGAGTATGGTTTGGATGCCATGTTTGGTTAGCTCCTTAGCGATTAGCTTCTTGTCGTAAGCAAACTTCTCTGCAATGGTTTTGATGTAGATGCCTTCAACATCTTCAGCCGGTGTTTCACTGAGCTTGCGGAGCTCGGTATTCTCAAAAAATACAACCAGCAGGAGGTGATACTGGCTAATCTTTTTTAAGAAAGGCAGTTGCCGTTCAAGTGCCGGCATACTTTCAAAGTTAGTGAAGAAAACAATGAGGCTGCGCTGCTTAAGCGTTCTTCTGATGGTTGCATACAGCAGTTCCATATTGCTTTCCTGGTAGCGCGTTTTTTCTTTGTAGAGCACTTCCATAATGCGGTTCAGCTGCGCAGCCTTGCGGTCCGCAGCAATTACAGCGCCCGGTTTTTCGGCTATAGTGATCAGCCCGGCTTTGTCCTCTTTGAGCATGGCCACGTTTGATAACACCAGGCTTGCGTTGATTGCGTAATCCAATAGGCTTAATCCCTCAAAAGGCATCTTCATGGCTCTGGATTTATCAATCACGCAATATACATGCTGCGACTTCTCGTCCGTATAAGAATTAGTCATCAATACGCCCTGGCGGGCAGTAGCTTTCCAGTTGATGGTGCGGTAATCGTCACCAGGTACATAGTTCTTAATCTGCTCAAACTCCATGCTATGGCCCAGCCGTCTTATTTTTTTGATACCGATGTCGGTTAAGCGGTTCGAGATGGCCATTAGCTCATATTTGCGCATTTGTAAAAAGGAAGGGTATACCGGAAGGATTTCGGCCTGTGCAATGGTGTAGCGCCTGCTAACCAAACCCAGGGGCGATTGTGCAAATACCCTTATATCGCCAAACTCGTATTCGCCGCGTTTGGTAGGTCGCAATAAATAGTTGATGAGTTTGCGCTGGCGGGGTTTAAGCGTTGTTTTAAACCAAAGGTCGCGCTTCTGAAATTGAAACGGAATCTCGTCAATAATACCCGCATCTACTGCAAATGGATACCGGTTTTCGATATAAATGCCCAACTGGTTGTCGTCTCCATTACTTAGCTTTTCTGGCGCATGCCGGCGTGCAAAGATCCCTTTGGCCGTTGAGTAAAGCATAAGCAGGTCGGTAAGCAGTATCAGCACAATAACCAGGAACAACATTTTGGGCAAAATACCGAGCCACGGAAAGAAGAACGCCACCAGAAAAAATACCACACTGATGCTGAGGCAGATAAAAAGCCTTGGCGTTAAAAAAAGATCCTTATAAAACAGCTGGAACAGTTTTTTCACCTTTACCGCGGTATTTCAATTTTCTGAATGATCTGTGCTATTACATCATCGGCTGTTACGCCTTCCATTTCCTTGTCGGGCGTAAGCATTACGCGGTGGCGCAGCACAGGGGCAGCAACACGAATAATATCTTCAGGCGTTACAAAGTCGCGGCCGTTCATGGCGGCAAAGGCTTTTGCGCTATTGATCATAGCAAGCGATGCACGTGGAGAGCCGCCAAGGTATAACGATTTATTATTGCGGGTTTCATAAACTATTTTAGCCACAAACTCCAGCAAACGCTGTTCAACATGCAATGATCTTACCTGTCTGCGTAACGATACTATATCCTCACCCTGCAGTACCGGTTCAACCTCTTTAAGCTGATCTGCCGTTTTTTGCTGATGCTGATTATGCAGAATCTCAATTTCCTCCTGCAGGCTGGGGTACTTTACTTCTATTTTAAAAATAAAGCGGTCAAGCTGAGCCTCCGGCAGTCGATAGGTGCCTTCATGTTCAACCGGGTTTTGAGTAGCCAGCACCAGAAAAGGTTCGTGCATGGCATAGGTGTGGCCGTCAACAGTAACCTGGCGCTCTTCCATCACCTCAAACAGCGCAGATTGCGTTTTTGCCGGTGCCCGGTTAATTTCATCAACCAATATAATGTTGCCGAAAATCGGTCCCCGCTTAAATTCAAATGCAGTAGTTTGCGGATTGAACACTGAGGTGCCGATCACGTCTGAAGGCATGAGGTCCGGCGTGAACTGAATTCGGGAAAAACCAGCATTAACGGCTTTGGCTATTAGTTTGGCGGTTAAGGTTTTGGCCACCCCAGGAACGCCTTCTATCAGTACATGGCCGTCGGCCAGTATGCCGGCAATCAGGAGTTCAATAACTTCATGCTGCCCCACAACAATTTTTCCGATGGCAGCTTTAATCTGATCAACGGCTTGGTTTAACCGGCTTAGATCTGTTCTTTGAGCAAATATTTCGGATTCCATGATTCTTAAGTTTGGGCGTAAAATTTATCAATAAGGTTGTTTAAAGTGATCAGGTCATGATCGCTGACCTGTGGTTCAATACTTATATAGTTAATGTGACTAACGAGGTCGCGAACTAAGGATATATCAGCCCCGGACTTGCTGGAAAGCCGTTCTGCAAAATCCTTGTTCATAAATTCTACTTTTAGCCGGTAGTGTGAACGTACATAATCAGAGAGATAGCTAATCTTTTTGAGGGCTATGTTGGCGTTATTACGTTGTTCGTAATATACTCGGCCCACTACATCTACAAATTCGAGGGTAGTATTTTGCAACGGATCTATAACCGGAATAACACGTTGACGACGTTTTGCTTCATACACTACAAATAACAGAAAAGAAGCTAACGCGATATAATATGCCCAACGCAAGTTTTCGTGTTCAAAAAAGACCCGCATCGGCGAATCATCTTCCGGCACGTCGTGGTTCTGGTATTGATCCCAGTAGAGTTGGTTTACCGGTTTAAGATAGGATAGCGCCTTTTCAATATAACCAGGGCTGCCGGCATTAAGCAAACCATGGTTGGTTAGTAAGAAGGGTGTAGAAAGGAGATACAGGCTTCCTTTACCATAGTTAAAGCGCAAATAGTTGGTATGCTGGTGTTGATTTTGGCTGAGCGAAATGCCTTTCAACGAATCAAAACGGCTAAAATATTCTTGCCCCTGTTCACCGTTAACTGTATAACCTCCCGAAGCTTTAAGTTGTGGGTTGGTAAAGTTCAAAGTGATTTTCTTCTCGTCGTAGTCGTTATCAGTACCGAGTTTCAGAGTGTCTGCCAAAAAGCCGTTAAAGGAGAACGTTGCTATGAATACCGAATTTCCACGTGCAATGTATTTGGTTATGGCATCAAACTCTGGTCTGTTGATATTAACTGTTTTAGCAACAATAAAGTAGTTCCCATTACTCAATGTTGTATCGCCGAATACTTTAATAGCGGGTTGGTTAGTTTTTTGCAAAGCGGCACCGGGAAACAGTTGATTTAGTTCGTGGTAAAAAATATAAGTACCAAAAGGAATTTTATCGTTGTAGTACAACGTGGTCTGCCAGTTGGTGGGGGCCGGCTTATTCCATTCGGCTACGAGATATAGCACCAGGAGTAAAGATGCAATAGCAAATGCAATTCTATAGCTTTTCATTTAACCTGTTGCTTAAAATCCTGAAATGAAATATTGATGGTGTGAAAAAGATCTGCATTAATTAAAAATTCGCCATACCATACATATTCAAACTGCCGTGTAAGCTTATTAAAGCTATCGCCCTGATTTGTGCCGATCATTTCGCGCACATATTCACTATTGGTTTTGTTAATTTCCCATTTAATTAATTGGGCATCATTTAACTCCTTAAGGCACTTCAGATAAAGTAGGCGCACCGCCAGGCGAAAGTTATGCTGCGCAATTGCATTTTCTAATTCTTTGTCAAAATCTATTTCATGGATGTTTTCAAGTGTTTCATGATATTCAATAGATGTACTGGCAGATTTCTTTTTGAAAATTCCTGCTATATCAACTCCCATCAGTTTAAAAATGACCAAAACGATGGCCGCTAAACCGAGGCCCATGAGCAGATACTTGAGGATAACAAGGAAAATACTACTGGCTTTCAATCCCTGTACCTGAAACAGGCTCCAAAACCACTCCCAAAATCTGTCCCACCAGTTTGTTGTAGGCGCAGTCTCCTTATACTGAAACTCCGGACGGTTGAGATAATCCTTAAAGGTTTGCCCATTATAATGTCGAACTGAAACCTTAGAACTATCTGTATGCAGTGCCAGGGGTAACTTCACTTTTTTGGAAACGGTAAAGCCACTTAATAAAATACTGGCAAACAGGATGATCAAAAAGCGATACATGTTAATATTCTTCTGCCGGTTGATCGCTTGGAGCGTCTGGATTGCCAAAATTTTGCATACGGTCCAATAGCCCGGTACCTTCTTTAACTTCAGTTAAGTTGAAGTAACATAATGCAACTGTTACGTTTACCAAAATGTAAAAAATAGTGCATAGCGCCTGTAGAATGGTGGTTAACAAAGTGATACCAGCAGAGGTATGCAGTCCGTTTTGTGGATGAAGAAATAAGCCGGAAAGCCTGACAAGTGTTACCGGTACCATTACGAATGCTGAGCAGAAATAAACAATTATAACGATAACGAAAATGGCACCGAAGGTTGTCCACCAATAGTTTTTGATAAGCCGGAAACTTTGGTTGAATGCATAGCCAAATGAGGTGTTTTCAAAAATCATCAGCGGCACTACCAGTCCGAATATTGGAAAAAGATAAATTCCCGGAGCGAGGCAAAAAACCAAGCCCAGGATGAATAATATCGCCATGACTACGGTGGCGCCTAGTATCCTCAGAAAATAGTATCGAATATACCCCCAAACTTCGTGAGTAGTTGGAACCGCACCAGATTTTTCTTTATATAGCGCCATATAGCTGTATACAGTTGTGGAGATCATCACTGAATTCAAAAGGGAAAAAAGAAGTACAAGAATGTAATCCCATCCAAGAAATTTTAGCCGTGAGGTGTAAGAAAAAGAGGTTATCGCGTCATGGTCAAATGTGTTGACACTGTTCATCGCCTCTTCAACGCGCAGTTGCTGCATAAATAAGGTGGCAATGGAAGCAATGATAAAGAAACCGCAAAAGGTAAAGAAGCAGTTAATTAACGGCTTGAAATTCTGCCGTATGAATAAGAAAGTGTCGTTTATAATTTCGCTGAAATCACGCGCCTTTAAGAGTTCAATTTTTTGTTGTGACATAAGTTTGAGAGCGGAAAAGTTTGTTAGGATATATGATTACGTACCAAATCATAAAAAATAATGAGCAGACAAGTATAGTTATACTTAACCAGGCGGGCATTTCAGTATGCCTGGTTACAAAGCTTTCAAAAAAAGCGGCAACTATAAAGTTGGGAACCAGTCCAAGAACGATCTTCATGCCGTCTTTAGCACCTTTTTTAAATGAATAAAGCCTGTTATAGGTTTTGGGAAAAAGGAGGCTGTTCCCCATTACTAAACCCGCGGTACCTGCAATAATAAATGATGTTATTTCAATGGTTCCGTGAATCCATATTACCAGTACAGATGCCCAGCCCAATCCCTTACTAAAAAAGTAATACTCGAAAGAGCCAAGCATTAAGCTATTATAAAAGATGCCGATAACGGTACCTACTGAAAAAAATATACCCAGAACGAACAGCCGAAGCGATACATAAATATTGTTGGTTGCAATAAGAAAGAACATCGGCGTACTGCTCATTTTTTTGTAAACACCGAAAGGATCGCCTTTTGCAATGTTCTCGTTTGTCATATCAACATAGTTATTCCCGAATATCAGTCTTACAAAATTCTCATCGTACTTTGCGGAGAGTATGCCCATCAGCAGAAATACTATAAAGAACAGAAAAGAATAGAGCAGCTCCTTTTGGTAGGTTTTAAATAATATAGGCAATTCGTATTTCCAATAAAGGACAAACCGGTTGCTTTTTTCTTTTTTGTTTTTATAAATAGATTGATGCAGCCGCGCCGCCAATCCGTTTAAATAAGCTGTTGTATTTGATTTGGGGTAAAAAGTTTTTGCGTAAGCCAGATCGTCGGTTATTTGTATAAACCTGTCTGCTAACTCATCAGGATCAGATGTAGTATTTTGCTCAAAGTTTTTCCACTTGGAGGCATTTTGTTTAACAAACAGCGGTTCGCGCATTACAAATTGCAGGTTTAAGATTCTGTTAAAGTAATTACAAATATTTTAGGATTCAACAAAAAAATTATATTTGTTAGATATGGCAACCATCAGAATAACCACGTCACAAAACATTGATATTGACTATGAAGTAGCCGGCTTAGGTGAGCGCATTTTAGCACGGCTAATTGATATAGCTATTTTTTTGGTTATCCTGTTTGCAGGTATATTTATAATATCAGGATTGTCATTACTTAGTGACTCAGGTATTGGGATAATTATACTTGTTTCAATTTACGTAACACTTTTTGTGTTTTACGATCTCATCTGCGAGATCTTCATGAACGGCCAAAGCATTGGCAAGCGTATGATGAAAATAAAGGTGATCAGTTTAGACGGCGGACGGCCAACTGTTAGCCAATATCTGATGCGGTGGCTTTTCCGGATTATTGATTTTGGTATAGGGGGAGGCGTGTGCGCCATCGTTTGTGTGGCAGTAACTGAAAAACATCAGCGTTTAGGAGATATAGTTGCAGGTACAACACTGGTGCGAACTGAGCCAAGAACTCATATAGACAATGTAGTATTTGTGCCTGAAACAGATAATTATGAACCGGTTTTTAAAGAAGCAGGTACATTGAGCGAGAGCGATATAACGCTGATACAAGATGTGATTAATACCTATGTGAAAACTAGAAATGCTTATGTTGTTCAAAATATGGCTATACGGATTAGAAATCATCTGAGTGTAAACCAGCCTGCAGAGATGAACGATATGAAATTTTTGCAAACCATCATAAAAGACTATTCTCACATTGTTGCTCAAGCTGAGAGCTTATAAATCTTAAATGTATAGCTTATTAAAATAATAGCGCCCGTTATTAAATAGACCGTTTTCTTAATCCAGAGGTTTCTGTGTACATCAATTTTTAACGAATTTCCAGTTAGTGTATAGATTAAAGCAATAAACAGCGGAATAGTGGCCGGATACAGGGAAAGGCTTTGGGTAAAATGGCCCTGTAGAAGTGCCAGCAACGAACGTTGAAACCCGCAGCCCGGGCAGTCGATGCCGGTAATGAATTTAAATGGACAAGGAAGTAAATGACCTTGCAGCCATTTTAAATTAACTATCTGGCTGCAAGGGAAAATTATTGATTTGAACCAAATCATACCTGTGGACTAGGGTCTGACGGATCACGATAGTCTAAAGACGGATCAAAAGGTCTCAAGCCGCCGGGGGCACCAGCAGGGCCGAGGTAAGTATAACTTCCAAATCCGAGAACAGGATAGAAAACAAAAGGTAAAAGCACCAGGCCGACAGTAAATCCTTCACTTTGTCCAAAGCTTTTGCTTACCAGATTGGTTATCCATATACCGAAAATGAAGTTAACGCATGGTATAAACATGAGCAGAAACCACCAAATAGGTTTTCCGGTAATTTCAACAAGTACAATGAGGTTATAAATTGGGATAATTGCTGCCCATCCTGGTTTTCCGGCTTTGGTAAACACCTTCCACATTCCTATAACGGTTATAAGAAGTACAATTAAATAAATGGGAATAATTGCTGAAAGTACGTGGCTGGCAGCTTGACTTGCTGCATACGAATCGTTGTAATTGTCCATTGTAATTTAAGTTTAGTTTGTTGATGGCATTAAGATAGTAATTAAGCTGTAATTATCAATTTTCTACTCCACAACCATTCTGTTACATTGCGTAAATTTGTTAGAGATGCAAAGAGAGCAGATTTCAGTATTTGATATCTTTAAGATTGGGGTGGGGCCATCGAGCTCGCACACACTGGGGCCATGGCGCGCAGCGCAGCAGTTTGTGAAGTTGCTTGTAGAGCGGGATGCGCTTGACCTGGTGGTGCAAATCAAGATATTGCTGTACGGCTCACTGGCCAAGACAGGCAGGGGACACGGAACAGACGTCGCCGTTTTACTTGGCTTGAGTGGCGAGGACCCGGTAACTTGCGATGTTACCCAGATCAATAATAAAGTTGATAATATTAAACGCTCTAAAACTTTGAGCCTGAACGGTACCAAGCAGATCAGTTTTAATAACGATGAGGACCTGTTGTTCCTGTTTCAGGAAAGTTTGCCTTTTCACCCCAATGCGGTAACCTTTCAGGCTTTCTTGAGTAATGGTAAGGCTATTTCTGAAACTTATTATTCTGTAGGTGGTGGGTTTGTAGTAAAGGAGGGTGAAAGCGGCCAGCAAAAGGCGGAAGTAGAGCTTCCCTTTCCCATTGATACGGCCGCTGATCTTTTGCACTGGTGCCTTAAAACCGGGTTGAAAATATCTGGCGTGGTGATGGAAAATGAGCTCGCCTGGCGCAGTGAGGAAGAGACGCGTACGGCCGCGCTGAATATTTTCAGGGTGATTAAAGAATGCGTTTATCGGGGGTGCCATACTACCGGATATTTACCCGGCGGACTAAACGTGGAGCGCCGCGCGGCTAACTTAAACCGCAAACTTACGGATGACAATAGGTATCATGATTTTGACGAATGGGTAAGGGTAATCAGGCAAACGGGTAATGGCTTTAGCAATATATTAGATTGGGTGAGTTGTTTTGCGTTAGCCGTGAATGAAGAAAACGCTTCATTTGGCCGGGTGGTTACTGCACCCACCAATGGCGCTGCCGGGGTAATTCCCGCTGTACTGATGTACTTTCTGGTATTTTGCGACGGTTATACCGACGATCAGATTATCCAGTTCTTGTTTACCGCTTCGGAAGTGGGTAGTATCTTTAAAAAAGGCGCTACCTTATCTGCCGCAATGGGTGGTTGCCAGGCCGAAATCGGGGTTTCCTCAGCCATGGCCGCCGCGGCCTTAACGGAGTGCCTGGGCGGTTCGCAGCGGCAAACCCTAATGGCTGCAGAGATTGCTATGGAACATCACCTCGGCATGACCTGCGACCCTATCGGCGGACTGGTACAGGTGCCTTGCATCGAACGCAACACCATGGGGGCCATTAAAGCTATCACCGCCGCCCAGCTTGCCCTGCAAAGTAATCCAGATCATGCCAAGGTTAGTTTGGATGCCGTAGTAAAAACCATGTGGCAGACCGCCCAGGATATGAGTTCTAAATATAAGGAGACCGCGGATGGAGGGCTGGCTATTAATATACCGTTGAGTTTGCCGGAGTGTTAGCCCCCTAACCCCATGAAGGGGGAACAATATGGCAAACGGCTTTTCGCTTAATTACGAAAGGCCGTTTGTCTTTAGATAAGAAGCTCCCCCTTTAGGGGGCTGGGGGGCTTAAGGGATCAGTGGGGCTAATTTTTCTACCCACAGCTCATACATCCGCTCCGATGGATGCAATCCGTCGGTGACGATGAGGGTAGGATCCGTGGCGGCCATGCGGGAAATATCAGTGATGTTTGTATAATTAACGCCTGCCTTCTGGCTTTCATCCAGGTTCACTGCGTTAAATTGATCTATTTCCGCAGCTATTTGTTTAAGGTCTCTGCCTGAGCTTGCCGCGTAGGATGTTACCGACCAATCGGGGATCGACAGTACAAAAACGTGTTTAGCACTACCTCCTGCAAAGTAAATGGCTGTGCTGAGCAAGTCTTTAAACTGCGTTCGGTACTCGTCAATACTTCTGGATTGATATTGGTTATTTACACCAATGAGCAGCGTTACAAAGTCGAATTTTTGAGTTAGGGCGGCTTTAGCGATTGCACCCTGCAAATCAGCCGTTGTCCAGCCGGTCCGGGCTATGATCACGGGCGCTGCTGCCTTAATCTGTTTATTTCTTAGCTGATCAACGAGCTGGTAGGGAAACGATGCCTGCTGAGGAACCGATTCGCCGATGGTATAGGAGTCGCCCAGGGCAAGGTAAGTAACGCTATCCTTTTTCGGCGTTGGGTTATTGTTACTTGTATTCACTGCAGGCTGTTCCATGTTTTTACTGGCGCAGGCTCCGAGGATTGTAATGGTTAATGTAAAAAGAATGATTAGCCTCATAATATTTCCATACCAAAAAGTACGGAAATATGGTGTTTAAGGATTTCTTTTACTTCGTTTATCTTAACGTCATTGCCCAGTTCGCGTTTCATGGAAGTTACATCTTTATCGTCAATTCCGCAGGGTACAATATTTTTAAAATAGTCCAGATCGGTATTCACATTAAAGGCCAGCCCGTGCATGGTAACCCAGCGGCTGCATCGTACCCCCATAGCACAGATCTTCCGCGCCTTTTCATTGTCCGCATCCAGCCATACTCCCGTGTATCCAGGATAACGCTCACCTTTGAGGCCATAATGAGCCATGGTTTGTATAACGGCTTCCTCAAGCGTACGCAGGTAAAGGTGGATGTCTGTAAAAAAGTTATCAAGGTCAAGGATTGGGTACGATACGATCTGGCCCGGTCCGTGGTAAGTGATATCTCCGCCGCGGTTAATGGGGTAGTAAGCGGCATGCTTTTCGGTCAGGCCCTTTTCGTCCAGCAAAAGGTGATCCGGTTTGCCGCTTTTGCCCAGCGTGTAAACATGCGGATGCTCACAAAAGATAAGGTAGTTCGGTGTTAGGATGGCTTCATCCTCGTCAACACCACCGGCAGCTACCTGCTGGTTGCGGATGGCCGTTTTAAGGCTTACTGTTTTTCCAAACAGCTCCTCCTGGCGGTCCCAGGCTTGCTTATAGTCTGTAAGACCCCAGTCTTCAAAAAAAACCTTCTTATTTTTCATAACACCTATCCTTTAACATAGCCCACCATGTAGTCTTCGTACTGCAAATAACCAACATTGTAGTCCAATTCCCGGCCATTTTTTTTCAGTTTGGCTTTAAGGGTACCATCGGGTTGGTAATCAAAAGGGTAAACTCGGATATTATCTAAAAACGATACTTCCTTTTGCCCATTGCATTTATACACGGCCTCCTTGGCACACCAGCAAATGTAAAGCTGATTTACCTTATTGTTGGTATCCAGAAAGTCAAGTTCTTCAGCGCTCATAAACTTGCGGGCAATGCGTTCAACTTTCTCTTTGATCTGCTCAATATCGATTCCAACCGGACCGGAACGGCTGATCATCACCGCGGCGTAATCAAACGAGTGACTTAGTGAGATATGATAAGGAAGATTAACCAGGTAAGGTTTGCCATGCTCGTCAACCTCACTGTGAATGTAGTCTGACGTGCTGAGCATGGTACGCAGCAAAACCCTTGTACCGAGCCAGTGCAAATGGCGTTTGCCATTGCTTAAACCTTCAATGTAATTCTTCTCCTTGTCGTTCAGTTGTAGCTGACTATAAAGCTCTTCCGCGCTTTCCTCAATCTTCCAAAGTGCCAACTCGGTATCCTCATCTACCTGCTTCCGGTATGCTATAGCCATAATAGTAAAATTGCAAAAAAGAGCAACAAACTTATAGTAAAATAATCATATTTTAGACGTCTTAACCGTTGGTTTATGATTTTATCGGATAAGCGAATTTTAGAAGAAATTGAGAAGGGAACTATCATTATTGAGCCCTTTTACCGCGAGTGTTTAGGCACAAATTCTTATGATGTTCACCTGGGCAAACATCTGGCAACTTATCGTAACAGAGTGCTTGATGCAAAGGTGCATAATGAAATAGATCATTTTGAAATACCCAAGGAAGGCTTTGTTTTACAGCCTGATACCTTGTACCTTGGAGTAACCGTTGAATACACTGAAACGCATAAACAGGTGCCGTTTCTCGAAGGCAAGTCGAGCACCGGCAGATTAGGTATAGACATTCATGCCACAGCAGGAAAGGGTGACGTTGGCTTTTGTAATACCTGGACGCTGGAAATATCCGTTGCCCAGCCGGTAAGGATATATGCCGGAATGCCTATTGGTCAGTTGATCTATTTTGAAGTTTCCGGGGAGGTAGAAACACTTTACAATACCAAGAACAACGCCAAATATAATAACCCTACTACCCGGCCGGTTGAAAGCATGATGTGGAAGAATAAATTTTAAACCAACGGTAAGCCTATGTAATACCCCTGTTATGATGAAGAAACCTACCTTAAAATTCAAGCCATTCTATATCCTGATTACTCTTGCAGTCTCCTCTCTGCTGGTAGCTTTTACAGTATTTGAAGATGATGTAATTAAACACATTAACGAACAACTGGTTAAATGGACCGACAATTATCCTCAAGAAAAAGTTTACCTGCATCTGGACAAACCCACTTATGCCATTGGCGATGATATTTGGTTCAAAGCCTATATTACAGTGGGGCCCCAGCATCAGCTTTCAGGATTGAGCGGTGTACTTAACGTAGAGTTGATCAATGATCGTGACTCGGTAAAACGCGCGATAAAATTGCCCGTTACCAGTGGCGTAACCTGGGGGGATTTTGAGCTGCCTGACACTTTAAGGGAAGGAACTTACCGCATACGGGCCTATACCAACTGGATGCGAAACTTCGGTACCGAGTATTTTTATGATAAAACCATTGTGGTGGGTAACGCGGTGAACAATGTTATTTTCACCAAAACGCAATACAAGTACAGCACGGAAAACGGGCAGCAAAAGGTAGAGGCTATCATAAATTTTGCCAACCTAAATGGTGAACCCTATGCCGGCAAAGAAGTAAGCTACCAGGTGCAGTTTAACGATAAAAATGAGGCGAAGGGTAAAGGCGTCACTGATGATAAGGGCGACCTGCATGTAAGCTTTATCAATAACGCGTCAGCAAATAGTGTGGGACGTATTATTGCCCATGTTAAGGTGGCCGAAAAGAATATTGTGGGTAAAACCATCCCGATTACGGCGATGTCAAACAAGGTTGACGTTCAGTTTTTTCCGGAAAGCGGCAACCTGGTCTACGGCGTCCCCTCTAAAGTGGCGTTCAAGGCCGTTGGTGCCGATGGGTTGGGTAAAGACATTAGCGGCGTAATTATAGACAATGACAATAATGAGGTTTCTCAACTGAGCAGCCAGCATTTAGGTATGGGCGTTTTTATGTTGTTTCCAGAGCAGGGTAAAACCTACAGGGCCAAAATCAACTATCCCGATGGGTCTCAGGGTATCGTAAGTCTTCCCAATCCGCAAAAAAGCGGCTATGTGCTCATGGTTAGCGAGGCCGATCCGCAGAATCTTGTTGTAAGGGTGACGGCATCGCCAGATCTTGCTTCAGAAAACGGCGATAACGAAGTAAACCTGGTAGCGCAGTGTCGCGGAGCAATATGTTACGCAGCAAAAAGCACTTTGAAATCGCCGGTGTTTGTTGCGAAGATACCGAGATCAAAAATGCCATCGGGAATCATTCAATTCACCTTGTTCTCAAAAAGCGGAGAGCCGATGAATGAGCGGCTGGTTTTTGTTAACAATCCGCAGGATCAGCTTAAACTGAACGTTTCGACGCAGCCTACTTATGCCCCGAGGGAGAAAGTTAACCTTGATCTGGCAGCGCTTACGGCTGACGATAAGCCTGCGATTGGGAGTTTCTCTGTTTCTGTGGTAGACGAAAGCAAGGTTCAATCAGAGGAAGCCGCGGAAACTTCTATACTTTCCGACATTCTGCTCACCTCTGACCTGAAAGGTTATATCGAAAAACCGAATTACTATTTTACCAATATCAACAGCAAAACCGAGTCTGATCTTGACGTATTGATGCTTACGCAGGGATACAGAAGGTTTGAGTGGAAGCAGGTGCTTTCGGGCAATTTGCCGGCTATTGTTTATCAGCCCGAGAAATCACTGCAGGTGTCTGGTTTTGTTAAAGCTGGCAAAAATCCGGTGGCCAAGGGTAAAGTTACCTTGTTTACATCGGCCGGCGGCCTGTTCTTCATGGATACCCTTACTGATGATAAAGGTCATTTTGCATTCAATAATCTCATATTTAAAGATAGTATTCGGTTTGTGGTACAAGCCCGTACCGCTAAAAACCGTAAAGATGTAGATATCGACCTTGACGACATAAAGCCCCCGGCTGTTACACCCAACCCCAACGCGCCTGATGGTATCATTGATCAGAATACTAATTTTACCGCTTACCTCTTAAACAGCAAGCGTCTTTTTGAGCAGGAGGTTAAATATCACATTGGTAACCATATTCAACAGTTGAAAGAGGTAACGATAACGGCGAAAAAGGAGCCCGAAATTAAAAACTCATCCAACCTCAACGGCGCGGGTAATGCTAATCAGATCATTAAAGGCGATCAGCTTAACGAGATGGGCTGCGCGGTTATTTCGCAATGCTTGCAGGGCCGCTTGTTGGGGGTTGTTTTTAACGGTGGTGTACCTTATTCAACCAGAAGCATGAATATTCCGATGCAGATCATTGTAGACGGCATGTATGTTGACCCTGAGTTTTTGGACGACATAAGTCCGGCTGATGTAGGCAGTATCGAGGTTTTAAGAACCACGGAATATACTGCTATTTATGGTTCCAGGGGAGCAGGCGGTGTAATTATTGTGAATACCCGCAGAGGGGGCGAGGGCGGCTATACGTCACTGCGCTATGCGCCGGGTATTGTTACCTACTCGCCAAAGGGATATTATAAATCAAGAACGTTTTATTCGCCTCAGTATGATAAGCCGAACTTTGATACCCACATGGCCGACCTGCGCAGTACCATTTTCTGGAAACCAAACATCGTGACGGATAAAGAAGGAAAAGCATCAGTGTCATTCTTTAATGCAGATGCCAAAGCCACTTACCGCGTTACGATAGAAGGCATTGATGATAACGGTTATCTGGGCCGCCGCGTTTATCGCTATAAGGTTCAGTAGTTTAACGGCCACACATAGAAAAGGGCGCATCAAAAATTGAAATTTTGATACGCCCTTTTTTTATCGAATGTTATTTAGCCAGATAGAATTTCTCCCAAAAATCTTCTGATTTTGACATCACGCTATGGTCAGCCGGGGCGTAATTGCTGCCTCCCATACCGCCGCCGCGCCGGCCACCGCCCATGCCACCGCCGCGCATACCGCCTCCACGCATGCCGCCTCCCATACCGCCCATGCCCCCGCGCATACTTTCGCCTTCTCCGTTGGGCCGTTGCGTAGGTCTTTGAACGCCGTTAATTTTAAAGTTAAACGCCCACTCGTTTTTATCGGGGTTGTTTACATGGAAAAATTTGAGCGGTATAGCTGCTTCATATACCAGGTAACCATTATTGTCAAAATCAACGGCTACTTTTATGCCATAGGTATTTGCCGTTGTGATCATGTCGCCCTCAATATCTTTAAAGCCGGTAACTTTTATGTTCCTTAATTTGGTAAGGCGAGCTTTGCGCATCTGATCGCGATCGCTCTCCTGGTCGTCGGGATTTGCTGCGTCATCGGGCCGACCCCTGAAGGATTGCTCCATGGAGTTAATATCAGCCACGGGAAAAGTAATGCTGTACTCTTCTTTCTTTTTACCGTTGGTATTGATGGACCAGGTTAAGCCTGCATTTAAAATGCGTTCTTTTTCCGTCCGGTCATTCACCCTGATGGCCATGTAAAGGTTCTCATTGTCATTGGCTAGGCTGTAATTAATTTTTTTCTCTTCGTTGTAATAGCGCAGGCTGTCGCCCCATTCCTTGATGTTACCATCGATGTTGATATTGGCCGGAGGAGGCTGCAAAAAGCTTTTTTCTGTTTTTTTCTGGGCGTGTGCCGTTCCTGCGGCAAATAAAGCAATAAGCGCGCTGGATAGATAATAGGGGTATTTTTTCATAATGAGTTTGATGTGTACGTAAATAACGCGCACCAATATTATGGCAATACAACATCATTTTAATAGAATTATTGCCGTTTTTAGGTAAATTTGTCATTACAGAAAAACTATGCCCACTGAAGTACAAGAAGAAACCCTTACCCTTGAAGAGATATTGGCGAGTCTCAAGGAAATGCACCGTTTGATTTTGTGGAATGACGATGTTAATACCTTTGACCATGTTATTTTTTGCATGATGAAGTATCTTGATTACTCTGAAACACAGGCAGAAAAGATTGCCTGGAAGGTACATAACAATGGCAAATGTGCAGTATTGGAAGGCTCCTATACCGAAATGGAGATTTACCGAAAAATACTACAGCAGGAAGGACTTACCGTTTCGGTAGAATAAGCTTAAAATTTAAAGGCTCTTAAACAAAAGGGAAATCGGTTCGTTTTCACTGTTAAATCAGTGTTAAATGAAGAAGATCATCAATTCTTTCGTTTTTGCCTTTGTGCTAATTACCTTGTTTTTTCGCTGCGCCAATGCACAGTCGGACTTAAAGATTGTGATCATCAGGCATGGCGAAAAGCCCCAAAGCGGGGAAAACCTAAATTGTGCCGGGCTAAACCGGGCAATGAAGCTTCCGGCCGTAATTGCAGCCAAATTTGGAAAACCTGCCTATCTGTTTGTGCCTTCGCTGGGTATGAGCCAGATTACCACCCATTCGCGCATGTACCAAACTGCCGTACCCCTGGCTGTGAAATACAATTTAAGTATTAATACGAGCTATGCCGTGAAAGATTCAAAGGAAATGGGAAAGGAGCTGGAAAAGCTCCACGGTACTGTTTTGGTGGTATGGGAACATAACTCGGTTATGAAGCTTATAAAGGGGCTAGACGTAGATACTACCAACCTGGACTGGCCCGACAGCGATTACGATAGCATGTGGATCATTACTTATAAGAATGGTAAAGCCCAGCTGCAAAAAGACAAGGAAAATATCCGGCCCGGAGCAGGCTGCCCTTTCTAAGGCATAAAAAAAGCGACCCTTGCGAGTCGCTTTTTTAGATTTATAAATGGAGTGCTATTAAACAAAATAGTTCCAGCCGTTAACATCTTCTGCACGACCGTATCGAATATCGTCAAGCGTCTTCAATACTCTTTGAGAAAACTCTCTCGAAGCAGGATCACTTAGCGTGTATTCTTCGCCCTGATAGTTGAAACTTCCTACCGGTGCAATAGTGGCGGCGGTACCAGCGCCAAACATATCAGATAAAGTGCCATTTTTAGCAGCTTCTACAATCTCTGCTATAGAAACGCGGCGTTCTTCAACCGGCACTCCCCAGCTTTTGGCTAGTGCAATTACAGTGTCGCGGGTAACACCGTCAAGAATGGTATCACGGGTTGATGGGGTTACCAGCTTGCCATCGATCATAAACATTACGTTGGCAGCGCCCATTTCCTCGGCATATAAATGCTCCTTGGCGTCGGTCCAGATTAATTGATCAAATCCTTCTTCAACAGCCTTACGGGATGGAAGCATAGCGCCTCCATAGTTTCCGGCTGCTTTGGCATAACCAAATCCACCTTCTGCAGAACGGGTATAATGCGTTTCGAACTTAACGCGTAATGTTTTAGAGAAATATGGGCCAACTGGTCCGGCCAATACAATAAACTTATATGTTTTTGATGGCGACACACCTAAATACGGATCGGTAGCAAACATTACCGGCCGGATATAAAGCGAGTGATTTGGTTTTGCAGGAATCCAGTCGCGATCTACATCCACTAAAGCGAGGATGCTTTGTATAAAAATTTCTTCCGGCAATTGCGGCATGCAAAGGCGGTCGGCTGACTTGTTAAAGCGGGCAGCATTCTTATTTGGACGAAAGACTGAAACTTTTCCGTCGACATGTTTGTATGCTTTTAAACCTTCGAAAAATGCCTGGCCGTAATGCAATGCAGAAATTGCAGGGCTAAATGGTAATTCGCCGTAAGGAACGATCTGGAAATTTTTCCACTCGCCGTCAGCGTAATCGGCCACAAACATGTGGTCAGAGAAAGTGTGCCCAAACTGCAGGTTGCTAAAATCTGTTTCCGGCAGGCGGGACTTTGTAGTTTTTGTGATGTTAATATCCAGCGTCTCCGTCATGGCTCGATGTTTTAAGAATTGAGAAAGTTGCAATTTAGTAAATTTTACGCTGAAACTTATAGAATTAGTATATAAAACCTTTGAAGATCATGAAAAAAATCATCTATTTAATGTTTTTGCTGACATCCGTAGCTTACGCACAGAGCAGCAGACCTCAGGTATTTAGTAAAATGCCATCATCTTTTAGCGGCTGTAATAACCGTTACTATCTATCAGAAAAAGACAAACGCGAAGGCCGAATGATTTGGGTAGACGACTTTCAAAAAGGAGTGTTCACCATCAACGGTCATCAGGAAAAATTAAAAACCCTCAAGTTCCCGGATAAATTTAAATACGGGTTCTGGAACAAGAACTACACCGTGAGCATCAAGATCACTCATCAACAATCATCTGCCCATGCTTATACCGGTACGGGTGTAATTACCATTTACCATGGTAGCAGAATTATCTTATCAAGTAAGGTGGTGGTAGCTGGAGGATGTTAACCCCCTAACCCCCTGAAGGGGGAACTGAATTACGAGGTTGGAATTACGATTTACGATTGGTAAATAGAGATTAGATAGCCAAAACTAATCTCTAACCTCCAATCACCCTTTCAACCCAGGCTTTGCCCCAGTTTGCTTGTTGTTCGGTTGTCCAGAGTGAGGGGTAGAAGATACGCTTCTGGAAACGGGGCGGCAGGTATTTTTGCCAGTTGGTCCCGCCGGTGGCTTTAATTTCTTCGGGTTCGCGGTGCAGGTAACGTGCGGCTGATTTATAGTGGGCCAGCGGCCAGGTTACGTTCACGTTGAGATCGAGTTGGCGTAGATCATCCTCTAATTCCGGCGTCGATTGCCCATTATATTTCAGTCGCTGCAGCAATGCATTAAAATTACGCTGCACATTGGCCTTGCCTAATTCGATAAAAGTTTTAGAATATTTCTGTTCAAACTGTTTAAGCGTTAGTGTTTTCTTTCCGGTGGAAAGTTCTGTAGCTCCGAATTTCCAGTAGATGTACTCGAACTGTTCTTCTATTGGAGCGGTGCTTAACTGTTCCCGTTTATCTCTGGCAACCAGGTTGATAAAGTCGGTAGCATAAATTTCGATCATGCGGTACTGTGCCGACTGAAAGCCGCTTGCCGGCAATAAGGACATCCTGAATTTTAAGAACTGTTCCTTTTCCATGCCCTCCACCATAATTTCAAAAGAGTGGGTAAGGGCCTCAAAATACCGGTTGATGCGTTTAAGCCGGAAGGTAAAAGAATCAGCCGTTAGGTTTTGTGCGTTGCTGATCTGCACACACTCGTGCAATGCCAGTTTGAAGTAAAGCTCCGTGATTTGGTGATAGATGATAAATATTTCTTCGTCCGGAAACGGCGTTTTGGGGTTTTGCAGGCTCAGTAGGGTGTCAAGATGAATATAATCCCAGTACGTCAGGAAATCGGCATGAAGCAATCCGTCCAGGTAAGACACCATATCTTGCCCCATGGCTTCGTACTTCTCCTGAAGTCTTAGCAAACGTTCTTCAATTTCCGGAGTAATGCGCATAGGTAGTACAATTGGTGAAGGTTAAACTAATTTAGGAATAAAAAGAGTTTGGATGATAAAATCCATGTCTCAAAATCTTATTTTAACCTTACCAATTTTAAACCTATGACTAAAGCAATACGTTGCCTGGTACTGTTTTTCTTTTTATGGTGCTATAGCGTGATAGCAAGTGCGCAGTACAGTCTTAGCACCTGGAAAGCCTGGTGGATTTCCGCAGCCGACCATAACGATACAAAATATGGTGTTTACCATTTCAGGAAGACGATTGAACTGCCAGTCAAGCCCTCCTCTTTTAAAGTTTATGTATCGGGCGATAACCGCTATAAGTTATTTGTAAACGGACAGTTGGTTTCCCTCGGTCCGGCTCGCGGCGACATGTATTACTGGAACTATGAAGTGGTAGATCTGGCGCCTTATTTAAACGCCGGTAAAAACGTAATTGGCGCAATGGTTTGGAACGAAGCCGACCAACGGCCGGAAGGTCAGATCTCCCTGCGAACCGGCTTTTTAATGCAGGGAAGTACCAATACGGAAGAAATAGTGAATACAGATAGCACCTGGCGAGTAAAGCGTGATGTGGGGCACAAACCTTTGCCATTCTCTGGGCTGGACGTTTACTACGTGGCTGGGCCGGGCGAGATAGTGGATATGAATAAGACAGAAAGTAACTGGATGACGGCAAGCTCCAATGATTCTACCTGGCATAAAGCTGTTCATCTTGTGCAAGGCGAACCTAAGGGCGTGCCTAACGCTTATGGATGGATGCTGGTGCCATCCGCGCTACCTCCTATGGAACTTAAACCAGAACGGATTCCAATTATTCGCAAAGCAGGAGGGTTCAATGTGCCAAAAGGATTCCCTTTGAAGCCGGTAGCGGTGCATATTCCGGCCCACACCACCGCAACGTTATTGCTCGATCAAACCTACCTCACGAACGCTTACTTCAATCTTAATTTCAGTAAAGGAAAGGATGCTTCCATAGCGGTCACCTATGCAGAAGCGCTGTGGAAGAAAGAAGGCAAGCGATTGGCTAAAGGCAACCGGAATGATATTGAAGGCGAGATGATAGGCCGTAAAGACAGTATTATTTCCAATGGCGAAGCTGGCCAATCTTTTACAACACTAGTGTTCCGCACATATCGGTATGTGAGGCTGAAAGTGCAGACGCACGACGAGCCGCTAACAATCGACGACGTTTATGGCATTTTTACCGGTTTCCCGTTTGAACTAAAAGCCGGTTTTAAAGCTGATGATCCGCTCGCGGAAAAGATCTTGCAGACCGGTTGGCACACCGCACGCCTCTGCGCCATGGAAACCTATTTTGATTGCCCTTATTATGAGCAGCTGCAATACATTGGCGACACCCGCATCCAGGCACTCATTTCTTATTACAATACAGGCGACGATCGCCTGGCCAGAAACGCGATTACCCAGATGGACCACTCACGCCTGGCAGAAGGGATCACCGAAAGCCGGCATCCCTCCAGCACGCCGCAAATCATCAGCACGTTTTCCTTATGGTACATTGACATGCTGCATGATTACTGGCGCTATCGGCCCGATAGTAATTTTGTAAGAGGAAAGCTAAACGGCGTGCAACAGATACTTGCATTCTTCAGTAGTTTCCAGGAAAAAAGTGGATTGCTAAAAGATACGCCTTATTGGACCTTTACCGACTGGGTAGATAACAAAGGCTGGCAGTTTGGAATGGCCCCAAAAAGTAAAGCCGGACATTCGGCAGTGCTCGATATGCAGTTGCTGATGGCATACCAGTCGGCGGCGGAAATGGAGGCTGCATTAGGTTCTCCTTTTTATGCAAATCACTATCAGCAGCAAGCGGCTTTACTCAAAAAAGCCATTCAGGATAATTACTGGAATGCCAACAAGCAACTGTATGCCGATACGGAAGATAAGGACCTCTATTCGCAACACACTAATTCTTTGGCTATCCTTACCGGGATGGTAGGCGGAAGCGAAGCAACTGCTTTAAGCCATAAACTTTTGCAGGATACAACGATGTCTCAGGCTACTATTTATTTCAAATACTACCTGCACCGCGCCTTAATTAAAGGCGGCATGGGCGATGAGTATATGAACTGGCTCGGCATCTGGCGCAAAAGCCTGGACTGGGGACTAACCACCTGGCCCGAAGTATCAGACCTGGCACATAACCGGTCCGACTGCCACGCCTGGGGAGCAAGCCCGAATATCGAATTTTACCGTACCATCTTAGGCATTGATAGCGATGCGCCTGGTTTTGCCAAGGTAAAGATAGAACCACACCTGGGTACGTTAACTAATGTGAACGGCCACATACCTCATCCCAACGGAACTATTTCAGTCCAATACAAAATGAGTAGGGGGCAGTGGAACATCAAGATCACTCTGCCTGAAAATACGCCTGGGAGATTGATTTGGAAGGGGAGGGAGATGAGTTTGAAAAGCGGGGTGAATGAGTTTAAGATATAAAGGGGGCCAGTCTTCTTTGTGACTTTCGCGCCTCCTTCGTGATCTTCGCGGTTAATTTAACCACTAAGTTCACAGAGGAGGCTCAAAGAATACAGAGGAAATGTTTTTGTTACAGTTAGCGTAGCGATTTGGGTAATGTTTCAGTTTGATTTATTTTTTTCTGAAAGCAATAGAATAACTATCCCAATTGTGATTGGAATAAGCGATAAAAAAATACTCTGCTAAGCCGATTCTTCCCGATTCTCCTTCTATTTCCGGGTCATTCAATTCCCTTAAAAAAATAAAGAAGAGGATTCCACAATTATAAAGAACAGACCTCCGGCTATTTTCAAAGCTTTCATATTATTTCTATTTTAGTTAAAAGTCGCCGTTGGTAGTATTTAACACACTACTACGATTTGTAAAAGTAATTTCTAACAACCATCTTTGCAACATACTAAAAAGGTGATGGTGCTCCACCTAATTGAACCGCTTTGATAAGCTGATGGCGCCTGCATCAAATAAGTTTTATTTATTTGCAGGTATTATTATGAAAAAATTTCTCGGTCAGCACGTTTCAATCTTCACTTACTTAATCCGCTGGACATTACTGATCATTCCTGTGGCGCTTGCCATTGGTAGCATGGTTGCCCTGTTTTTATGGCTGTTGGGCTGGGCCATACATTACCGGTTTGCACACACGTGGCTGCTCTATCTTTTACCGGCTGCGGGTATTATTATTCATCTAATGTACCGGCTTTATGGCAGTTCGGCCGAAAAGGGTAATAATCTCATCCTTGATGAAATTCACGAACCCGGTGCTGGTGTGCCTAAACGGATGGCTCCGCTTATTTTGGTTACTACGGTAATGACACACCTTTTTGGGGGCTCGGCGGGGCGTGAAGGTACGGCTGTGCAAATAGGAGGTAGTATTGCCAACTTATTTGGCGACCTGTTTAAGCTGAAAGATGAGGATAAACGTACTGTACTTACCGCAGGTATTGCTGCAGGCTTTGGGGCCGTGTTCGGCACACCGCTTACAGGTACTATTTTTGCCATGGAAGTGCTTACCATTGGGCGCATTCAATATACTGCACTGTTACCTTGCCTCATTGCGGGCCTGGTTGGCGATGCCACCGTTTCTGCCTGGGGTATTCATCATACCTTGTACCATATAGATGTGATTTCACAGGGGGAGGAATATTTCGGCAGGCATATTCCTATCGGTATTTCGCTATTAGCTAAAGTAGTAGTCGCTTCTGTATTTTTTGGGTTGGCCAGTTATCTGTTTGCCTTTACCGCACATCAAATTAAAAAGACCTCTGGGCGGTTGATTAAAACCTCTTGGTTGATTCCCGTTGCCGGCGGCCTGACCATCATTTTATTAACCTTTCTGCTCGGTAAGCCCGATTACCTGAGTTTAGGTGTTGAGCCCCAATATGCCGGAGCCGTAACCATTGTTTCCGCTTTTAAAGCAGGCGGCGCACACTTTTTGAGCTGGTTTTGGAAACTGATCTTTACCGCTGTTACACTTGGAACTGGTTTTAAGGGAGGGGAGGTTACACCGTTATTTTATATCGGAGCTACATTGGGTAATACACTGGCTGATTTAATGAATGCTCCTGTGAGCTTATTTGCGGCGCTGGGCTTTATTGCTGTTTTTGCAGGTGCTACCAACACGCCGCTGGCATGCACCATTATGGGTATTGAGCTTTTTGGCGGTGAACACGCTATGCTTTTTGCCGTGGCCTGTTTTACCGCTTACTTTTTTAGCGGCGATAAAGGCATTTACAGTTCGCAACGATATGGCGTTTCTAAACCATTGCAGATGGAGAACAAGGTTAGCGGTTTAAAACGCTGGCTGGAAAGGTAGGTTGCGGGGCGGCAGTCTAAAAACAATTTCCGTTTTAACTGTTATTGTGAGTATACACCGAAACCATTGGCAGCCATGACTATCCATAAAATATTGATCGCAATCGACGACAGCCCCAATGCCGATTATGCCACCAGCTACGGTTTTGAATTGGCCCGGGCGCTTAAGGCTGAAGTAGGCATAGTTAACATTGTTGAACCCATAATTCTACCTCCAGCCACAACCGATGCAGGCATGGGAATGCCCATTTCCAGCTCCATCGATCCAATGAATGCCGACCTGATTAAAGCAGAGGAAAATGCCTCAGACGAGCTAATGGATCGCGCTATTCAGAAATACGGGGAAGGCTTACAGGTGAGCCATTTTAAAGAATACGGTGCAAGCGGAGACGGTATCCTTGATTGCAGCAAACAGTTCGGCGCAGACCTCATCGTCCTGGGCACACACAAACGTAGCGGCTTAGATCGCCTGCTCATGGGCAGCGTAGCCGAGCATGTTGTTCGTCATTCAAAGATCCCTGTGTTGGTAGTGCCGTTTAGGGAGAATGAATGAATTTTGAATGAGTGAATGATTGAATTATTGCTTCGCTTTTCGCGTTTCGAAATTCGACTTTCCTTCACTCATTCAAAATTCACTCATTAATATAGCAGCCTGAACTTTATCGTATAGTCAATACTCTTTACTTCGTTCAGGATCTTGGGGTCGTAGCCGGTGGCAACGTCGGTAATTACGTAACCTATCTGTGGGTTGGTTACCAGGAACTCACCAACAATGTTGATCTTGTGTTTAGCAAAAACCTCGTTGATCTGCGCAAGTATGCCCGGAACGTTTTTGTGAATATGAATAAGACGGTGGGTATTGCTCACACGTGGCGGCTGCAATTCGGGGAAATTACAGCTCATGTGGGTTTTACCCTCGTTCATAAAGGCAATTACGCGTTTGGGGATAAAGTCCTCGTTGCGCGGATTCATCTTAGGATCGTCAAATATAATGATGCCATTATCGCAGGCTGACTCAGAAAGTCGACGGCCCGCACGGCCAAAGCAACCAATTACTTTTAATCGATCTGCATTTTCAATCTGCTCCGGTGTTGGTTGTTTGTCAGGGTCGCATAACAATACACCGGCCTCCTGCAAATATTTCTCTTCAATCTCGTCGCGCTGACGGATGTCATAACCTTCCTTCTGCATTTGCGATAGCGCTTCTTCGCCTACATCGCCAACCACTAAACATTTGATGCGGTTTTTGGGGTAGGATATGGCCCTTGGGAGGCGGTTGATATATAAAAACTCGTCGAAACTTGGTGTAACGTAGTCGGCCTTTTCAATAACCGATTTCCGCTCAATGTTTTCGGTAAAAGCGAAGAATTTTTTGATCAGGCCCGATTCTTTAAGCTGGAAATCAGAGTAACCGTCACCAATGCCGAAAATATCACCCTGTAAGTTCAGCTCCTTCAGCAACTTTACTTTACCACCTTCTTGTGAGAGCGGGTTAGCGTCGTCGTAGCCAATGATATTTCCTTCGTCGTCAAACTTAAATGTATTGGCGTAGATGTTTTCCTTCTTGATATGATATTCGGTTACCACTGGGGTGATAAACTCTTTAAACCCGCCGGAAACGATCAATACTTCGTCGGCATGTTCTTTGAAGAAACGGCTGTTGCGTGAAAAAGATACGGATACCTTTCTGCGCAAATGCCTTACCAGTTGTTGCAGATGGTCGCGGTTGGCCTGTAAAAGTTTTACCCGCCCTTCCAGGCTTTGCGAAAAAGAAAGCTTGCCTTCCATGGCAGCATTGGTAAAATCCTCTATCTGTTTGTAGATCTTTTCAGGATGAGGATGGTCTTTTAAAGATATGCGCGCCAGTTCGTCCAGTGCTTCAACTTGTGTAAATGTGCTATCGAAATCGATGATATAATATTGACCCATTGCCAGCTCTCCGGTTTTTGAAGTTGTGCAAAGGTGCAAAAAATGTTTAAATGTTGTTTCAGAATGTCTATTTATTCAACCGCTCCCAACCCTGCCGGAAGGTGAGGGCTTTTAAGACATGTTTCCACTACCCTCTGCTTCAGTAAAATTTGAAGGCGCGCCAACAGGTAGGGGCTGCGCCTTCTGTCCGATTTCATCCTATGCTGTCTGCGCTCGAAGAAGAAGCCGTTTGATTTAAAGCTCGTTCATAAAAAAGCCCTCCCCATCGGGGAGGGTTGGGAGGGGTGTTATCCCAAAAACTCCATATCCTCCTCCGTCAACTTCACATTTACGGCATTGAGGTTATCCTCAAGGTGAGCCAATTTGGAAGTCCCCGGAATAGGCAATATTAAAGGCGAGCGATGCAGCAACCAAGCCAGGTTGATCTGCGATTCAGAAACACCGTATTTCCGCGCTATTTGTACAATCTTATCATCTTCTTTTGGAAGTGAATTCAATAACGACCAGTAAGGGATGAACGGGATTTGGCGCTCTTCGCAAAGATCGAGTACTTCCTGGCCGCCGCGCGATTCGCCGTAGGGACCAACGAGGGTAGTGCGTTGGCCGTGGCCATACATGTTTTCTACGGTGGCTATGGTGCCGAGTTTTAAGCCGAGCTCCAGTTCTGTGCGGCTAACATTGCTTAAGCCTACATGCAGTATTTTTCCTTCCTGCTGCATTTCAAACATAGTACCCAGCATGTCTTCAAACGGAACATCGGCATGCGACATCATGCGCAGGTGTACCAGTTGTACCTGTTCAATTTGCAGGATGCGAAGGTTATGGTCGATTGCCGTTCTTAAGTTTTCCGGCGTATTAAAAGGTATCCAGCTTTTGTCAGGTTTGCGTGTAGCGCCTACCTTCGTGCAGATCACCAGGTTATCTTTATAAGGGTGCAGGGCTTCCTTAATGAGGCGGTTGGTCACATCATCGCCGTAGTAGTCGGCGGTGTCCAGAAAAGTTACGCCCCGTTCAACGGCGGTTCTTAAAATCTGCAATGCTTCATCGCGGTTAGCAGGTTCGCCCCAAATGCCTGGTCCGGTAAGTCTCATGGTACCATAACCCAGCCGGTAAACCTCAAGCGGGTGTGCAGAATTTGAGCCGATGGTGATTTTCATAGGTAGTGCCATCATTAATATCTATTTAGGTGTATAATTGAACGTCTCCTGTCGCCGATTATTCTTTCAGCGAATCGCAGATATCCCGGATGCTTTGTGCCACTGGTTTAAATTCAATGCCAATGGCTTTTTTGATCTTAGAGTTATCGTAGTTCTGTACAATACTGGCTGATTGCGCAGCGATCTTATCAATTGCGGGATTTTTGCCCGTCAAGCCGGCCCATAAGGCGGCGGCTCTCCAGGCCAGCTCAAGCATCCATGGCCGGGCCTCTCTCGCTGGCGCCTTTAGGCCAAAGTCGGAGGCTATTTTCGCGGTGAGTTGTTTGTAGGTCCAGTTTTCGGCGCTGATAATAAAACGTTCGCCGGCAATGTCGCTGTTCATCAGGGCGATCATGCATTTTGCTAGATCAACTACGTCAACCAGTCCGCAGCTTCCACGAGTGTAAAATTTCAATCCGCGATGCACAGTCTCAAATAGCTTCCCGCTGCCTTCAATCCCGGCATTAACGCCAATGATTACAGACGGATTTACGATCACTGCATCCAGTCCTTCGGCAATGCCGCGCCATACTTCCATCTCACTTTCTAATTTTGAAATGGCGTAACCGTTGCTGGCGGGTGTTTCTTCAATATAATGTTTTTCGGTGATTAGTTCGCCAAGCTTTGAATAGCCAATAGCGGCAATAGAACTTACATGGAGCAGGCGTATGTTCCTTTCAAGGCACAGGTTAACCACGTTGGCGGTGCCCTTAATGTTGGTGCGAATCATTGGCTCTTTTTCCTTTTGGATAAAAGACACCCATGCGGCGCAATGGTACACTTGCGTAATGCCTTCCATCGCCTCCTCCAGCGCAAAAAGATCAAGAATATCAGCCTCCATCCACTCAATAAAGCGCTGATGCGGAAGTAATATTTCAGGAATTACGGAACTTTTGCGCCTGATGCACCGTATAGTCTCACCGTTCTGAACCAGTTGTTTGGCCAGTTCAGAGCCTAGAAATCCCGTTGCACCTGTAACCAGAATCATGCTTGCATTTTTTTTGAAATCGGTGCAAATTAATTGAAATTAAATGATATTTGGCCCTCGTAAGTATTCATTATGTCGTTAGCTGATTTCTTTGCACCTGTTGATCTAAGCGCTATTACACCCAAAATCGGTTATAATGCCAGTCAGCTCGGCAGTAAGGTTACCGTGTTTACTGATCATTTTCCAGATTCTGAGGAGGTTGACATAGCGATTTTTGGCGTGCAGGAAGATCGCAAGGCAATCAACAACGAAGGCTGTGCGTTAGGGCCGGATTACGTGAGGGAGAAATTGTATGGCCTATACGAGGGGAATTATAATACCCGCATTGTTGACTTTGGTAATATTAAACAAGGTAACACCATTGACGATACTTATTTCGCAGTAAAAACCGTCGTTGAGACGCTGATCAAGAAAAATATTGTTCCTATCATCATAGGCGGGGGGCAAGACCTTACTTATGCCCAATATACCGCTTATGAGCACCTGGAGCAAAAAGTTGACCTGGTACTGATTGATTCCAAATTCGACCTGGATGAGGGCACCGATCCCGAAAACCCAGAGCTTAATTCAGGCACGTACCTAAGCAAGATCTTTTTACACGAACCCAATTACCTTTTTAACTTCAGTAACCTGGGTTATCAAACTTATTTCATTAGTCAGGAGGGTTTGAGGGTGATGGATAAGCTGCTGTTTGATGTGCACCGCCTCGGTGAGGTGACCGGCCATATAGCTGTAGCAGAACCGGTGATCCGTAATGCCAGCATGGTGAGTGTTGATATCAGCGCCATACGGGCAAGTGATGCCATGGCTAATGCTAATTCTACGCCCAATGGCTTTTATGGCGAAGAAGCATGTCAGCTTTGCCGGTATGCCGGTTTTAATGATAAGCTTACTTCCATTGGCTTTTACGAGTTTAATCCGGCGTATGATCATAACGGCCAAACAGCCATGTTACTGGCCCAGATGATCTGGTATTTTCTGGATGGCTTTTACAATCGCAAGAGTGATTTTCCGCTTAACCCCAAATCGCAATACCTTATTTATAAAACTACTTTAAAACATGACGATCACGAGCTGGTCTTTGTAAAGAGCAAGAAGTCAGACCGATGGTGGATGCAGGTGCCTTACCCGGCTGGCGGTTCTCCAAATGAACGTTTTCATCTGGTGCCTTGCCGTTACGAAGACTACCAAACAGCTGTATCCGGAGAGATGCCCGACCTTTGGTGGCGCACTTACCAGAAACTTGGCTGATACTGCAATAGAATAGGGTATTATACGTTAACTCAAATCAGACAATTAGTTGATGAGAAAAATATTTTTAGCCGTGGCGGCTTTTTTGCCGATGGCGGTTATGGCACAAACTGCCACAAAATTTACTGTTAAAGGTAAAGTAGGAAATTTAAACACCCCGGCGAAGGCTTATTTCGGCTATCAGCTCGGTTCTAACCAGGTTGTTGATTCTGCCGCCATTACAAACGGAGCTTTTGAATTTACTGGCGATGTTTTATTCCCCACTAATGCCACAATTTTAATAGATCATAAAGGAGAAGGTTTGGCCAAAATTATTCAGGAGAGAACTGCCGATGCCGCTAACTTTTACCTGGATAACGGCACCATTGCCATAACTTCTGCAACAGACTCCATCGCCAAAGCCACCATAACAGGTTCGCCAGCGAATGACGACAACAACAAGCTGAAGGCCCAGATGCAGTTGATCAATAAAAAGGCAGAAAAAATTTATGCCGATGCACAAGCTGTACCTGCCGCCCAGCGCCAGACACAGGCTTTTGAAAATAGTATGAACGCAAAACTGAAATTGTTGCAGCAGGAACAGGAAGGCGTTTTAAAGGATTTTATCAAAAATAACCCGAAAAGCTTTATCAGTCTGATAGCCCTGAGTTCGCTCGGCGGTCCATCGGGAGATCCTGTTTTGCTGGAAACATTATTTAACGGCCTTGACCCTGTGGTTAAAAATACCGAACCGGCCAAAGTGCTTTACGGCATGATTGAGTCGGCTAAAGTTACGGCTATTGGCGCTATTGCCCCTGATTTTACATTGCCGGATGCCAACGGCACACCTGTAACATTGTCTTCTTATAAAGGCAAATATGTGTTGATCGATTTCTGGGCGTCCTGGTGCGGCCCATGTCGTCAGGAAAATCCTAATGTAGTAAAGGCATACAATAAATATAAAACCAAAAAGTTCACCATCATTGGTGTTTCCCTGGATAAGCCGGGAGCTAAAGATGCCTGGATGGCAGCCATTAAAAATGACGGTCTTACCTGGACACAAGTATCAGACTTGCAGTTCTGGGATAATAAAGCAGCTAAACTTTACGGAATAACCTCTATCCCACAGAACTTCCTGCTTGATCCCACTGGCAAGATCATTGCCAAAAACCTTCGCGGAGAGGATCTGGAAGTCAAGCTGGCGGAGATCTTTGGTAAAATATAGATCGGAATCAGAATTCTCAGGATTTGAGAATTAACAGGACTTTTCTGAACTCTAATTTTATAGAATTAAGGAATAGACAGAATTTCCCTTGCTGGCTCTGCAATTCTGTGTGGTGAGTGTAGGCTGTCATCCTGAGTTATAAAATCCGGGGCCTCTGAAGGTGAAATGACAGCGATCTAACTAAATAAAATGCTAGGTCATGCTGAATTTATTTCAGCACCCCACATGCAAGGTTCTCGTCCTGTGGGGTCCCG
>Ga0157372_10000041_pt1 | contig 158494 bp, 145 predicted proteins | sample C55metaG_FD_115307 | JGI IMG/M metagenome (GOLD analysis project Ga0157372, IMG submission 115307) | Corn rhizosphere microbial communities from Kellogg Biological Station, Michigan, USA - C5-5 metaG | ecosystem: Host-associated > Plants > Roots > Rhizosphere > Soil | place: USA: Michigan...
AAAATGCTAGGTCATGCTGAATTTATTTCAGCACCCCACATGCAAGGTTCTCGTCCTGTGGGGTCCCGAAACAAGTTCGGGATGACCCTTAGAGTGAATTTTTCGAATCTGTCATGGGTAGGCACTAGAAGCCTATGTGCGGTTGGCCTTTCGTTCTTCGAGGTAGGGGATCGCTTGGTTAACTCATGAAACTTAAAAAAAGCAGCTATTAACGGAATTCAATAGTAGTGCCGTCCGTCATCGCATGCCCGGTACAGGTTAGAATAAGTCCTTCTTGCATTTCCTCTGCCGTTAATACTTCGTTCTTAACCATCTCCACTTTGCCAGCAGTACATTTACCCACGCAGCTGGAACAGATACCACCACGGCAACTATAAGGCAAATTGATATTGTTTTGCAGCGCTGCCTGTAGGATTGATTGGTTTTCCCCCGCCACAAGGTCGTGCCATTCGTTCTTAAAAAATATACGGATGCGTCGCGGCGGGAAGGTAGTGTATGCCGTTGTTACTGGTACGGTTTCGAGTACAAAGTTTTCTTTCCTGATCTGAACCGGTTCTACTCCCATATAAACAAGGGTAAGCTGGATCATGCGCATATAATCAAACGGTCCGCAGAGGTAAAAGAGCGTATTGATAAGATTGATTTTAAGTTCGTTTTTAAGAATGCGTTCAACCCCGATGTTATTAAGGCGCTTACCTTCACTGCTCATGAGGTAAATAATGTTGAATTTGTCGGGGTTTTGTTGCTGTAACTCGTCGAGCTTATCTCTAAATATGGTATCACCGACTGACTGACTACTGTAAATAAGCGTGATGTTATTGTTGCCCGGCCTTTTTAGCAGATACTTTAACTGTGCATAAATTGGGGTAATGCCGCTACCGGCTGCAAAATATACAAGCGTTTGTTCTGCGGTTTGGAATATTGTGAATTTACCTGCCGGAGGTATGGCGGTTAATACATCGCCCGGTTTAAAATAGGTGAGGAGGTAACGGGTGATTTCGCCGTTTTCTATTCTTTTAACGGTGATGGATAGCAGTTCTTCATCCGGCGAAGAGCTGAGGGAGTAGGATCTTCTGATCTCTTCGTCTTTGTGTGTGAAGATGAGTGTAATAAACTGACCAGCCTGATATTCAATTTTGCGACCGCTGATTTCGGCGAGATAAAAGGTAGCAGTATTATGCGTTTCGTAGACAATATCAGTGATCTTCAGCTGCAGCTTATCCATTCACCCTGATCACTAATTTGCCAAACTGAGTACTCCTGCCCATCTTATCAACTGCGGATTGCGTCTGTTCCAACGGGAGCACTTCATCTATCACCGGCACTATTTTATGTTCGCTCACCAGTTTAAGCATCGACTCAAACTCTTCGCCGGTGCCCATGGTAGTGCCGATGAGCTGAATCTGTTTCCAGAACAACGGACGCGCATTTAGTTCCGGAATATTGCCGGCTGTGCCGCCAAAAAATACAATTCGCGCTCCGGGATTGCAAAGCTCAACTACCTTCGGAAAATCTTTGCCCAGGGCGCTATCAATAATCACATCAAAGCCGCCAGCGAGATGTTTTAATTCTTCGGCCCAATCCTGCGCCTTGTAATTTACACCGGCACAAGCGCCAAGCTCTCGTGCAGCCTCTATTTTCTCGCCGCTGCCAGAGGTTACAAAAACGTCGCAACCTGCAGCTTTGGCCCATTGTAATGCAAAGCTACCGGTCCCGGCTCCAACGCCTACAATCAGTACCTTGTCGCCCTTTTTTGCCCGGCCTTTGGTGAACAGCGCCCGGTAAGCTGTTAAGCCTGCCAATGGAATTGCAGCAGCCTGTTCAAAAGTTAGATGGGATGGTTTATGATGAAGATATTGCGCTTTAACTTTTACATACTCAGCCAGGGTGCCATCTTCAGGCAAACCGAGTATTTTAAATTGTTTAGACTGATATTCGGGATGTTCGCCCCAATCATGGCTTGGATTGATCACTACCTCCTGGTTGAGCCAGGAAGCGTTAACACCCGGTCCAATTTCGGTTACAATACCGGCTCCGTCAGAACCTAAAATAGATGGATATTTGATACCGGCGTATTGACCAATAGTGATCCAGTAATCGCGGCGGTTTAAGGCAGCTGCTTTAATTTGAACAAGCACCTCACCCTCGCCCAATTGTGGTTTCGGAACCTCTTTGACCACTAATGACTGGTCTTTTCCTTCTAAAACAACTGCTTTCATAGGCCATAGCCCCTAAGCCCCCCGACCCCCTAAAGGGGGAGGACTTTAGCTTTTAGTTTAAATAAATGATTATAGCCCCTCAATCCCTAAAGGGAAATTGTGAATTACGATTTTAGAGGTACGAATTACGATATGTTTCTCAATCGTAAATCTAAAATCGTAATTCGTAATTCAACTCCCCCTTCAGCGGGCTTGGGGGTTATTTCGCTTTAGCGTACAGTTCAGCAACGTGGTTCCAGTTGATCACGTTCCAGATAGCGGCTAAGTAATCCGGACGACGATTCTGGTATTTCAAGTAGTAAGCGTGTTCCCACACGTCAACACCTAAAATTGGTGTACCTTTTACTTCAGCGATGTCCATTAATGGGTTATCCTGGTTTGGCGTAGAAGTAACAGCCAATTTCTTGTCAGCAGTAACAACTAACCAGGCCCAGCCAGAACCGAAACGGGTAGCACCAGCCTCAGCTAATTTGGTTTTAAATTCGGCAAATGAACCGAAAGTGCTGTTTATAGCATCGGCAAGTTCACCGGTAGGTTCGCCGCCACCATTAGGTGAAAGCAATGTCCAGAACAAAGTATGGTTGTAGTGGCCGCCACCATTATTGCGCACCGCCGCCGGAAACTTAGAGATGTTTTTGATGATCTCCTCGATAGGCTCATTAGCTTCTGGTTTACCTTCAAGAGCTTTGTTCAAGTTGGTAACGTAAGCCTGGTGATGCTTGCCATGGTGAATTTCCATGGTCAGTTTATCAATGTGTGGTTCAAGGGCGTCTGTTGCATAAGGCAGCGCCGGTAATTCAAATGCCATAAGACTATTTTTTAAGGTTAAAAATGTACTTTGGGTACAAATATAAAGTGCAGTAGGTTATTTTTGTTCTGATAATGTCAACTTTTAAGGCGCTTGCTTTTAAAGAACTCCTTAACCAGCTCAGCGCATTCATTTTCGCGGATTCCGCCAGTTAATAATGTTTTTGGATGCGTTACTTTTTGGTTCAATCGGCCAAATCCCATACGGGCATCATAAGCGCCGAAAACAATTCGCCCTACCTGGAACCAGTAAGAAGCGCCAGCACACATCACGCATGGTTCCATGGTAACATAGAGGGTACAATCCTTTAGGTATTTTCCGCCTATGTGATTGGCTGCGGCAGTAAGCGCCTGCATTTCTGCATGAGCGGTAACATCGTTAAGGCGTTCCGTAAGATTGTGACCCCGGCCTATGATCTGGCCATTACACACCACTACGGCCCCAATCGGAATCTCGTCCTCATTGTAAGCTACTTGCGCTTCCTTAAGAGCCTGGTCCATATAGAACTCGTCGGGAGAAAGGGTAGCGCTTTCGTCTCCAAAAGTATAATATCTCATTTATATCAATTTACTGCCATTAGGAACCGGTTTTTCAACAGCCGCCAGCACAATATCACCATTGTGGTCCGCAAAACCTGTAACCAGAAACTGTGACATAAAGTTTGCGATTTGCTTTTCGGGGAAATTAACCACGCCGATGATCTGCCTGCCCACCAGCTCTTCCTTAGTATAATGTTTGGTGATCTGCGCGCTTGACCATCTAATGCCAAACGGCCCGAAATCAGCTTTTACCTTATAAGCCGGTTTGCGTGCCTTCGGGAAATCCTCTACTTCCAGTATCGTTCCAACGCGCAGTTCCACCTTTTCAAAATCATGCCAGGTGATGGGTTCCATGGAGGCAAAGATAAGAGCCTCACCTAAATCCTCCCCGAGAGGGAGGACTTTTATTTTGTCGAATTGTTGAGTAGTAAGTGGTTGATTGAGTTAAGCGGTTGAGTAGCCAATATGTTATTTCACATTTTGCTTTTTTAACCTCTTTAACTTTTCCAACCATTCTAACTACTTGAACTAAATAAAGTCCTCCCAACCGGGGAGGATTTAGGTGGAGTTTAAAAAGTCACGCCTGCTGGCAAGGATTTAGGAGGGGTTGCTATCTTTGCATCCATGATTAATGTTCTCCTTAAAAAAGGAAAAGAAAAGGCTGTGCTCCAGCGGCATCCGTGGGTGTTTTCGGGTGCAGTGGAAAAGGTGAAGGGTAAGCCGGTGGACGGCGAGCTTGTTAGAGTGGCCGATATACAGGGCCGTTTTTTGGCCTACGCGTTTTACAATAGCCAGTCGCGGGTGGCGTTGAGGTTGCTGGAATGGAACGAGGAGAATGTGATTGACGAGCACTGGTTCCGTAATCGTATTCGTATTGCGGTAAAAAGTCGCCAGAATATTTTGGAAGACGCTTCAACCAATGCCTGCCGGCTTATTTTCAGCGAAGCTGATTATTTACCTGGATTGATTGTAGATAAGTATGCCAATTATCTTGCCCTGCAAATACTCACTTCAGGAATTGAGAGCCGCAAGGCGGTGATCATTGATGAGTTGCAGAAGTTACTCAACCCCGCGGGGATATTTGACAAAAGCGATGCCGGTTCACGTGCCCATGAAGGGATGGATACTCCGGGAGGGGTTTTGGCAGGCGAATATCCGCCAGAGCTGGTAGAGGTGAAGGAAAATAATATAGTTTACGGTATCAATATAGCCGAGGGACAAAAATCCGGATTTTACTGCGACCAACGCGATAACAGGCGCATTTTGGCCGTACATACAAAAGGTAAAAAGGTGCTGGACTGCTTTTGCTATACCGGTGGCTTTACATTAAATAGCCTGAATGCCGGTGCTGCTTCGGTAACCAGTGTGGATAGTTCTGCCCTGGCTATTGAGACGTTAAAAAAGAACATAGAGCTTAACCGCCTCGGGGCAGCTGAACACCGCGCCATTCAATCAGATGTAAATAAACAATTGCGTAGATTTAGGGAAGAAGGTGAAATGTTCGACGTTATTGTGCTCGATCCCCCTAAGTATGCGCCCTCGCGGTCGGCACTGGATAAAGCGCAGCGCGCTTATAAAGACCTCAACCGCCAGGGGATGCTCTTATTAAACAGCGGCGGATTGCTGGCTACTTTCTCTTGTTCTGGCGCAATGGATATTGATACGTTTAAACAGGTAATAGCCTGGGCCGCGCTGGATGCAGGCAAGGAAGTGCAGTTTATTTACCAGTTTTGCCAACCTGAGGATCATCCGGTTCGGGCATCTTTCCCGGAAGGTGAATACCTGAAGGGCTTGCTTTGCCGAGTTATATAAAGCGCTCCCTTAGCTTGTTTACTGAGATGAACGATACACAAAAGGCACCCGTCCTCGCGACGGGTGCCTTTTACTTTAAATTAGATTGTATGAAAATTTTAAAAGGGCAATTAATTATTCAAATTTTACACTACCGTAAGAGCTTTTGATTACAATCACCTTATCGGCATTGCCTTTACCTACGTGGCCCTTATAGGTTTTGGTAGGCGTGAATCCGCGTTCATCCTCCGGCGCTTTTACAGTTAAATTAACGGGCAAGTCACGATAGTTGAAGCTTCCGTAGCGTACGGTTACATCAAAGTCGGCATTGGTGTTTTCGGCCAGGCCAAGTTTCAAACTACCGAACTCGCAGTTTACCGCTAAGTTTTTAATGTCTTTATCCAGATCGGCAATTTGTACACCTCCGTATTTAGAGTTGATATTGGCCGAACTACGGATCTTACCAATTTTAGCGGGGCCATAGCTCACGTCGGCATTTAATTTTTCGCCGGTGCCCAGAATCAGGCTTCCGTAAGCGACGTCGAGATCGCTGCCTATAAGTTCCTGTATGTTGGCGCTGCCATATTTTACCGTGATGGCATTGGCTGTATTGCTTAGTACCTTCGCTACCAGGCTGCCGTAAGAGCAGTGCAGGGTAACTTTACCTTCCATATCAGGCAGTTCTGTTGCTCCGAAACTGTTGGAAATATCAACGCTGTTTTTGGACGGCATATACACAGTATAGTTAATTTCCATCTTGCGTACGTGTGTTTTACCTTCTCCAGACTTCCACAAACCCCAGCTATTATTGCCCGACAGGTTGTTGATCTGCGTTCTGAAAGAAACCACGTCACCATCTTTATGATCCTCGATGTTGATGTAGTCTAACAGTTTTTGCGCTTCGCTTTCCTCGTTGGCGTAGGTTTTAATTTGAACATCGACTTTAAACTCATTTTTGTTCCAGGTGTTTACTGTAACCTTGCCGTATTTATTTTCAATTTTTAATACGTCGTTCCTATCGGCAGGATAGCTTTTGCTGAAAGTCTTGACCTTTTCCTTTATTTCGCCAGTTTGAACCTTTTCCTGGAGCAGCTTATCATCCTCGTTTTGAAAATTAAAGTTAAAATGGCTGTCCATGTTGAACCTGGGACTGAGACTTTTAAACTTATCATTCATGTTGAAAGTGAACGTCTGGTTGTAGGTTTTCATCTTCTTTGAAAGATCGGCCATGGCCAGCGCCTGTTTTTTTATCTGATCCCGGTTAAGGTCCGACATCTGTTTCTGCAAATCGCGCATTTCCTCGTGCAGCTTCTGCATTTTTTTATTGTATTCCTGATTGTCGAGGTTCTGCCGATTTGAGTCGCGCGCTAAAGGCGGAACAGGGGGTGTAGGCGAAGGGCTACCCTGGGAAAAACCGGACTGGCTTACTGCTATTAAGCAGGCCAGCGTTAATGCAATAGTTTTAAATATTTTTGGTTTCATTTTGCTGTTCGTATTTGATTTGTTGATACTGTTCTATGGCCTGTAGCTGTTGATTAAGCACCTCGGTCTGTACCTGCAAGTTCCGGATCATTGCACGTAAAACACGTTCCTGGTTAGGGCTGGTGGCTAACTCACTGCTAAGCTTTTTGTATGTTGAATCCATTTTGGCGATCTCTGAGCTGAACTCCTTGTACAGTTCGGGATCTGATTTAGTAAGTTGTTTTAATTCCGTACGTTTCTCCTTTACCAATGAGGCATATTGCACCTGCTGTTTGGCATATTCCGGATTGATAGCCGCAAGGTTAACTCCATTGCGTTTTTCGTTTTGCAGATATAGCTCAAATGCAACACCCATTACTATAATAATGATGGCAGCCATGCGGAGTACAAAATACAGTGAAAAGGTTTTGGCTTCGCGCTTTCCAGGCAACTCATCAGTAAAAGGAAGTTTGTCTTCGATCTTCGCCCACAAAGCATCCCGTGGTTCCAGATCATTAAACTCATCCTTATTTGCTCTAATGAAATCTTCAAGTCGCTTGCTCATATTATCCGTCCTTTCATTTTTAAAATATCTGTTAACTTTCTCTTAGCCCTCAAAAATTGTGTTCTTGAGGTATTCTCTGTAATATGTAAGATCTGCCCTATTTCTTCGTGGTCATATCCTTCAAACAGGTAGAGTGATAGTACAACCCGGTAACCTTCGGGCAGCAGCTTCATTGCTTCTTTAACCTGTTCTACCTGGTAGTGAATTTCTTCTTCGTCATTATCTTCTTCCTCTTCGCCAATGTTTTCGAGGTGATCATTGTCTAGCTCAACCAGTTCTACACGGCGTTTGCGAAGCAAATTAATAGAGCGGTTAACCACAATTTGTTTAAGCCACAGGCCGAAAGTTGTCTCCTGCCTAAAATCTTTAAGCTTATTAAAAGCGTCCAGAAAAGCCTCCTGCAAAACATCCTCAGCCTCCTCAATATTGCCCACAATACGGAAGGCAATGTTGAGCATCGCTTTAGAATAGAGACGATACAACTCGTAGCTGGCTTTTTTACTGCCCTGCTTACATTCAACCACCAGGTCGTAATGTTTGTCGACGTAAACTGCTTCCAATTGTGATTAGCTTTCTGAGATATATGACGCAACATGTTTTTAAACGTTGCACGAAAGCCTAAAATTTACTGAAAAGAATTCAAAAAGTTGTCAATCGCCGCTACAGCACAGTCATACCGTTGCTGATTGAGGCCGGATATCACCACATAATTGGCATTAATGGCTTTTAGTTCGGTATGCCACACCTCCATAAAGTGCTCGCGCATGTCGGGGAAGTTACGTAGGGGATCATGTTCCCAGGGCATATCAATATCAAGGAGTAAATACAGATCGTAAAAATGATCAGGAAGTTTTTGCAGCACTTCATCAGGCGTATAACCGAACAGCTGATCACTCCAAATTTTAACAGTAATAAAGGTAGTATCGCAGATGAGTATTTTGTTGGCCTCTGGGAGCAGTTCCTCTTCTAATTTCAGCTGCCCATAAAACATGTTTACCTCGTCCTCAATAGTAGGATCAGCCGTAAGTCTTTCGCAATATTCGCGGGCGTACTCAGGTACCCATATGGTGTGGTAATAGTCTGCCAGGTATTTTGACATCGTTGATTTACCTGTAGACTCAGGGCCAACAATGGCTATTTTATATATGGGGTTGTTTGTACTCATCGGTCAGCCTCGCAAGGTAGTATTTTGCTTCCGATAATCCCTTCTCCAATCTATATAACCCATTAGGGCAATAACTGCATATACGGCAAACATAAAGGCGGTTGGTTGCAGGTGTTTTATAATGTATACGCCCACGTAAATAATGTCAACAAAGATCCAGATGAGCCAGTTCTCCAATATTTTACGGGCCATGTATACTTGTGCTGCCAGACTGCAAACGGTGCAAAAACTATCGAGATATGGGAAAGCTGCGGGTTTATAATGCAGTATCGGAGCCAGTACGGTAAGCAGGTAGCCTAACACTGGCGATACTATCGCAACGATAAGAATAAAGCTGATAACCTGTTTTTTACTAATCCGCTTTACCGGGACTTTGGGCGCATCTTTAGGTTTCCGGCTCCAGTAATACCAGCCGTAAATATTGATGATCAACAAATATGCGTTCTGCCCCATGTCTGCATATAGCTGGGCATGCGCAAATATGTAGATGTATATAGCAGTATTAATAATGGCAAATGGCCAGTTCCATATATTGTTAATAGCAGCAAGATACACACAGAGCAAACCGGTTAATACGCCGGTTAGCTCCAGATAGCTTTGCTGGTACCACCACTCCTGCAAGGTTTGAATAAAGTGCATTGACCAAATATAAAAACAGTGGCTAAAAATCAGTAACTGTTAACTTATATAATGTTACCAGATGGTAATTGGCGTAGCGTTCTGATAAGTCGGGCGAAGAATAACTTATCGACTTTTCCTCACAGTTAAATTAAAACTTGGTGATGTATAGAGAGTATCATTGAAAAGGTATTAGGCTTTTAGGGACGATTCTTTTTTGATGTGACAAGGAACGGGTCGGCACGTAAGCGACACTTTTGCCAAAACAGGTGTACATTTTTTAGCTGCCTGTATTAAATAGCGTACACTGTTTTGGAAATTATGTATACTTTATAGGATTTGTCCAGAATTTGGAACAGCTCCTGAATTCATTTTTAATAGATTCCCTGGAAAAAACCGGATAGAGATACGTCGAAATAGTAACAAATTTTACGTAGTGTGTCCAGGCGGATGTCGATTTTTCCGGATTCCAAGCGAGCTATATTGATGTTTGTTTCGCTGTAGAATCGTTCTTGAGTGACTTGATTTTGCCGTCTTAAGCGTTTGATTTGGAGGGAAACTTTCTTTTTAAAGGCTTCTTCTGAATTGTTAAGATATTCAAAATCAGTTAGTAACATAGGTCTTGTGATTTTTGGGGTTTTAAATAGATGGATCTGTAGAAAACGTTAATTTCTTAAAAAAACTTAAAATCTAAGAAAGGTTTTTGAAATATTACTTACAATAAGAAAATTCGGTTTTCTGACGAATAAGTCATGGTCTGTGCTAAATTGTGGCAACATGTTTGCATTAACCATCACGACTCTGCATCTATCTGTGAAAAACATAAAACATACATCTACCTGTAAAAAACTTGTTTTAGAATTCTCAGACGCCCAAGCTGAGGTTTTTTGTTCTTTGTTTTGGGTTTAATCAATAGTTTAAATTAATTAGGGGAAAGGGAGCTTCAAAAGAGCTCTCTTTTTTTTGTTTAATAATTTTTACTATGCATGCATAGTATTTATATTTGACCATAAACCATTGCCAATTTCTATGAACTTTCAATTTACCGAAGAGCAGCTAATGATTAAACAAGCTGCACATGATTTTGCAGAGACCCAACTGAAACCAGGCGTGATTGAGCGCGACGAACACCAGAAATTCCCCGCCGAACAAGTAAAGAAGCTGGGCGAGCTCGGCTTTCTGGGCATGATGGTATCGCCGCAATATGGCGGCAGCGGTATGGACGCTATCTCGTATGTATTGGTAATGGAAGAACTTTCTAAAATAGATGCCTCGGCTTCGGTAGTAGTATCGGTAAATAATTCCCTGGTTTGCTACGGACTGGAAAAGTATGGTAATGAGGAACAGAAACAAAAGTATCTCGTACCGCTGGCTAAAGGTGAACAAATAGGAGCCTTTTGCCTGTCTGAACCAGAAGCCGGCTCAGATGCTACCTCCCAGCATACCACAGCCATTGATATGGGCGATTATTACCTGCTTAACGGAACTAAAAACTGGATCACCAACGGCGGCCATGCTTCCACTTATTTGGTGATGGCTCAAACCGATTCTGCTAAAGGCAGCAAAGGCATTAACGCGCTGATTGTTGAAAAAGGTATGGAAGGCTTTACGGTGGGCCACAAAGAAAATAAGTTGGGTATCCGGGGTTCTGATACACACAGCCTGATGTTTAGTGATGTGAAGGTGCCAAAGGCTAACAGAATAGGAGAAGATGGCTTCGGGTTTAAATTTGCCATGAACACCCTTGAAGGCGGGCGTATCGGTATTGCGTCGCAAGCGTTGGGTATAGCTGCCGGTGCTTATGAGCTCTCCGTAAAATATGCCAAAGAGCGCCAAACTTTCGGGAAGCCGATTGCGCAGCACCAAATTATTCAATTTAAGCTGGCCGATATGGCAACGGAAATTGACGCCGCACGCTTATTGTGCCTTAGAGCCGCCTGGTTAAAGGATCACGGTCAACCGTATGCCGAGGCATCATCTATGGCTAAAGTTTTTGCTTCTGAGGTGGCTATGAAAACAACTATCGAGGCGGTGCAGATTCACGGTGGCTATGGCTACGTAAAAGAGTATCACGTAGAACGGCTGATGCGCGATGCTAAAATTACGCAGATCTATGAGGGAACTTCTGAAATTCAAAGAATTGTCATATCAAGGGAGATATTAAAATAAGACAACAGTTTTTCTTTACTTTGAAAAGTAGACTAATTTACTCGACATTAATGAAGAACGCCATATTGTTTTTGTTTGCCTTTTTTTTGTGTGCAAGTAGTGAGGCCCAAAAGCTTCAAACCGGTATCTGGAAAGGGGCACTTAAAAATTCTACAGGACTTGAATTACCCTTCAATTTTATTGTAAAGGATACAGCGGGCCGCCAGGCTATCGACATTATTAACGGCAGCGAACGCTTCCCGGTAACTGATCTCAGTTTTAAAGGCGACTCCGTGTTTATCCGGATGCCGCTGTTTGATTCCGAGTTTCGGTTGGCAAAGGCGGGTAATAACGTTTTAAATGGTTCGTGGATAAAACATGTGGGCGAGCGTGATGTAGCTATGCCCTTTACCGCTATAGCCGGCGAAGGCTGGCGGTTTTTTAAACATCCGGAGAAGCCTTCATTTAATATAGGCGGCAGATGGTCGGCTATTTTTGGTGAAGGCGCACATCGGGATACTACCGTTGGCGAATTTAAGCAGGAGGGAGGCCGCATTACCGGTACTTTCCTCACCACTACCGGCGACTATCGTTTTTTAGAGGGAACCGTTACTGGCGATAAGTTGTACTTATCCTGCTTTGATGGGGGGCATGCCTATTTATTTACAGCTACAATCAAAGATGACCATACCATCGACAACGGTAAATTATACTCGGGTTTAACAGGCACCGATACCTGGACCGCGGTTAAAGATCCGAATGCAAAACTTCCTGATCCGTTTGCTTTAACAGCTTTAAAACCGGGCTATAAGAAACTGCAGTTTACCTTCCCAGATCTCAACGGTAAGAAGGTTTCTTTAAGCGATGCACGTTTTAAAAATAAAGTAGTTATTGTGGAGATGATGGGCTCATGGTGTCCAAACTGTATGGACGAGGCGGGCTTTATGGTAAACTATTACAAAAAGTACCATCCTCGTGGTGTAGAAGTGGTCGCCCTGGCCTATGAACGCACCACAGGCTTTAATCGTTCTAAGGCCTCGCTGCTGCGCGAAAAGGAACATTTCAATATTCAGTACCCTATACTCGTTACTGGTTTTACACCTGGCAGGGGAGAACCCAGCAAAAGTTTACCAATGCTCAGCAATTTTATGGGGTTCCCAACAACGATCATTATTGACAAAAAAGGTGACGTAAGAAAGATCTATACCGGCTTCAGCGGCCCCGGTACCGGGAACTACTATACCGAGTTTGTCAATCAGTTTGAGAAAATTACGGATGACCTATTGGCTGAGTAAAGATTGGCGAGAACAAAAAAATAGCGATGGGTTTCCAACTCATCGCTATTTTTTTGTCAAGTTATATTAAAAATCCTAGTCGCGGTCTGGTGCCTGCAGGTAAACGCCTTCTTCAACCTTAACGGTCTTTTTAATGACCATCTTATGTTGAATAAGATCATACTTATCAAACAGCGACATTACATGCACTTTTAGTCCCTCAATAGAAATTGGTGAACCTATTTCTACGTCGTAAATGTTGGTTTGTACAATGTTGCGGCCATCTACCAGGATGATAAGTCCGGAGCCTATCGCTTCCATAATGCTGCCTTCTGTGATCAGCAGGCCGGTGTCTTCACCCAGCCCTATACCTAAAACTCCCGGATTGCTGGCTACTGCATAAAAAAGGCGGCCTATGCGCCCGCGTTGTACAAAGTGTGTATCAATGAAAACTGAATCCAGAAATCCTAAACCTGCTGTGATCTGTACTTCACCTTTTACCATGGCCTCATTGCTTTGCCCCCGATAGATCATATTCGTTGAAGCCGCTGCTGCCCCTGCAGAAGTGCCTGCAATTACCAGGTGCTCGTCGCGATAGCGTTTCTTCAATAGCTGTAAAAATTCGGTTCCTCCAAAAATAGAGGTGAGTCTGAGCTGATCGCCGCCGCTGAACATTACCACATCCGCCTTGCGTATTCGTTCAAGGTTTTCCCGCTTTAAGGCGTCTTCACGACTACGTATGTCCAGTATATTTACGTGTGTAACGTTAAGCTGATTAAAGGCTTTTATATATTCAACACCTACCAGTTCTGGTATTTGTGAAGCGGTGGTGATCACCTCTACCCGGCTGCCTTCGTGCCTGGCCGATTCGGTAATGATTCGTCTAAGTATCCCTTTTTCAAAAAATTTAAGATAATTGGGTTGCATCACGTGCTCCTGCACACTAATACTACTCCCCATATCAACCGCGCCACCAATAATTATTAATTTACCTTTTGGGATAGTCATATATTATAAACCGAAGTATCAATTACAAATTAACATAAAATTGAAGTATTTAGTGTTTTCTCTTTAAAAGAATATCCCTTTTTTAAAGGCCTTTTAATTAATGAACATAATTTGTTAAATTATTAAAACGCATTTTATCTTAGGCTGTTATTCATCCGCTTTTACCTATGAGAATCGAAAGTTTACAAGTTTTAAGGGGCCCAAATATCTGGAGCATTAACCGCAAGAAATTGATCCAGATGCGACTTAACCTGGAGGAGTTGGAGCATCGCCCTACCAATAAGATCAGCGGATTTTATGAGCGCCTGCGAACACTCATTCCCAGCCTATATGAACACCGCTGTTCGCCCGGCGTTCCGGGAGGTTTTTTCCAGCGGGTGGTTGAGGGCACCTGGATGGGCCATGTGATAGAACATATTGCACTCGAGATACAGTCACTTGCCGGCATGGAAACCGGCTTTGGTCGAACCAGGGAAACGCATACGCCTGGGGTTTATAATGTAGTTTTCAATTATGAGGAAGAAAAGGTAGGTATTTACGCTGCCGAAGCCGCCGTCCGGATAGCCGAAGCGCTTATCGAGGGCACAAACTACGACCTCGAAAAAGATATACGGGAGATGCGCGAGATTCGCGAAAATACCCGTTTGGGGCCGAGTACGGGTGCTATTGTTGAAGAGGCTATATCCCGTAATATACCCTGGATCAGGCTTAACGGACAATCACTGGTACAATTAGGGTATGGAAAGAACCAGGTACGCTTCCGCGCCACCATAACCGAGCGTACCAGTAGCATAGCCGTTGATATTGCCAGCAATAAAGAAGAAACCAAACGCATGCTCCAGGAACACGCCATCCCGGTAGCTGATGGTATGACTATAACTTCGGCTACACAGGTAGATGAGGCTATTCGCAGAATAGGTTTTCCACTGGTATTTAAACCGCTGAATGGCAATCATGGCCGGGGAGCCACCATCAACGTAAAAACACATGCCGAGGCCATAAGCGCCTTTGAGCATGCTGCTCGTATTTCGCCACGGGTTATTGTGGAAAGCTTTGTTTCGGGATATGATTTTCGTGTTTTAGTGATCGATAACAAAATGGTTGCTGCGGCCCTGCGTATACCTGCGCGGATAACGGCAGATGGTGAAAGCACCATACAGGAGCTCATTGACCAGGAGAATCGCGATCCACGTCGGGGTTACGGGCATGAGAACGTGCTTACCGAAATTACCGTAGACCGGGATACGCTCGATCTGTTGGCGAAGAAAGGATATCACTTGGATACCGTGCCTGCTAAGGGCGAAGTGGTTTACCTCAAATCAACCGCTAACTTGAGTACCGGTGGTACCTCAGTTGATGTAACAGACCAGGTACATCCGCAGAACATCTTTATCTGCGAACGCATTTCGCGCATCATTGGCCTTGATGTATGCGGGATCGACATCATGGCTCAGAATCTTACAGAGCCGCTAACAGAGACCGGCGGCGTAATTCTCGAGGTTAATGCCGCCCCTGGTTTTAGAATGCACATTGCCCCGAGCGAAGGTTTACCACGTAACGTGGCTGCCCATGTGCTGGATATGCTTTATCCACCCGGTAAATCGGCCCGCATCCCTATTATTGCTATTACCGGTACAAATGGTAAAACTACTACTACCCGGCTCATTGCCCACATTATAAAAAGTATTGGTCACAGGGTGGGCTTTACCACCTCGGACGGTATCTACGTACAGAATACCATGCTGATGAAAGGTGATACCACCGGACCAAAAAGCACCGAATTTATTCTGAAAGATCCTACCGTTGAGGTTGCCGTACTGGAGACCGCGCGCGGTGGCATCCTGCGTTCGGGGCTTGGTTTTAGTCAGAGCGATATCGGCATCATCACCAACATTCAGCCAGACCACCTTGGCATAAGCGACATTGATACGCTGGATGATCTTGCACGCGTAAAAAGCGTTGTGATTGAGTCGGTAAAACGGGAAGGCTGGGGCATTTTAAATGCCGACAATGAGTACTGTGTGCGCATAGGCAAACGGGCGAATTGTCAAATAGCCTACTTTAGTCGTAACGAAAACAATCCTGTTATACAGGATCATTGCCACAAAGGCGGCGTAGCCTGTATTTGCGAGAACGGTTTTATCACCATTAAACGTAAGGACTGGAAAATACGAGTTCATCGCGTTAGCCTGATCCCGCTTACATTTGGTGGTACGGTCGGGTTTATGATCGAGAACGTAATGGCGGCTACACTCGCTGCTTATCTGTGGGGTGTTAAAACGGAGGATATCAAAATTGCGTTGGAAACCTTTATCCCTTCGCCGGCACAGACACCCGGAAGGATGAATATTTTCGAGTTCCGCGATTTTCGGTTTATGATCGATTTTGCGCATAATCCCGATGGTTACCGTGGTGTTCGCGATTTTGTGAAGACCATCGATTCGCCACAAAAGATCGGGCTGATAGCCGGAACCGGTGACCGGCGCGACGAGGACCTGCGTGACCTGGGCCGGTTAGCAGCCGAAATGTTTGATCATATCCTACTCCGTCAGGAAGATCACCTGCGAGGGCGCACCCGCGAAAATATTATGGGATTGATAAAGGAAGGAATCCGTGAGGTTAACCCAGATTTGCTTGTCAATGAACTGGATGGCAAGGTAGACGCTATTAAACATGCCATGAGCCTGGCTAAACCAGGAGCATTCATAACCGTATTAAGCGATGCCGTATCTGGCGCTATTGGTATAGTGCAGGATTACCAGGATAGGGAAAGAAGAGGAACCCCCTAACCCCCTGAAGGGGGAACTCTTTGATTTCGGAGTTCGGATTTTCGATATCGGATTTTTTGGAATGAGGGGCGGCTTTGAATGATTTGGCAAAAGAAGATTTCGTTTTTTTGTTGGGTTATATGGGTGGCCACCGATATTAAAAATTCTGTCAATTCTTTAATTCGATAAATTCGAGTTCTGACAAATTCAATCGGTTCGCAATCCCAATCCCGGGTCATTATTCAATACCCATTTACCATCTTCAACATCGGGCATTTGGTAGGGGTTATTGCTTACCAGAAAGGGGCCGTCCAGATCAGCCCACTGACATTGGGGGGCAAGAGCGGCGGCAGCAAGGGTTGCGCAGCTGGTTTCGCTCATACAGCCGATTAATACTTTTAGTCCGAGTTCTCTGGCTTTTTTGATCATTTGATGGGCTTCATACATACCTGCCGACTTCATCAGCTTAACATTAATGCCATGATATACGCCTGCCGCTTTTTCAACATCAGCCAAACGTTGTACAGATTCGTCGCCGATAATGGCAATCGGACTGCGTTCTGTGAGCCAGGCATTACTATCGGGATCTGTTTTTAAAAAGGGCTGTTCTATCAGCTGCACGCCTTGTTCCTGCAACCAGTAGGTCATATCCAGACTATGTTGGCGGTCGGTCCACCCCTGGTTGGCGTCAACATACAAGGGAACGTTTGTTACCGAGCGTATGGTTTCTATCAGCTCGCGGTCGCTATCGCGGCCCAGTTTTACTTTGATCACTTTGCAGCCCTTAACCTCATGTACTTTCTGAAGCACTACGTCTTTCGTATCAATACCTATCGTGATGCTGGTCACCGGCATTTGCGTCGGGTCACTGTGCAGCAGTTGCCAGCAGGGTTTGCCTTCAAGTTTGCCTTGCAGGTCATGCAGTGCGATATCAATAGCTGCCTTAATAGCGGGCTGGCCAGGCGCAATGCTGTCGAGGTAACCGATAATAGCAGCGTAATCAAAGGGATAACTGAAATTGGACACATCAACCCTGTGCAAAAAGGCCGTTGCCGATTCATGGCTCTCGCCCATATAGGGCACCATTGAGGCCTCCCCATAACCCGTAAAGCCTTCGTGGTGCAGCTGTACCAGCATCAACGGGGTCGAGGTGCGGGAGAACTTGGCGATGGTAAACCGGTGTTTCAGCTCCAGTTGGTAGGGTAGATACGTCAGTTTCATGTTAAAAATCAAAGCTAAAAATTTCAGCTTAAAATCAACTGCTATCTTTGTGCCATGGCCGTACAGATCTATTCTCCATTTAAGACTTTCAATTTTAGTAACAGCAAGTGTTTTTTAACCGGCCAGAACCTAACCAGTGCCGAAGAAAAGATTAACGTTTTCCCCACATGGCTCATGAGCCGCTATCATCTGGAAGACAAACCTTTTCGGTTGCTTGATGAAAGTTATACAACCTACAAGGAGCTTAAAATTCCGTGCTCTGTAAACGCATTTCAACAATATCTGGAGCCTCTGGAAAACGAAATTGAGGCGGCGGTTGAAAAAGGTTATGAAGGTGTAAAGGAGCTGGATGGACTCAGGATATTCCAGTGGGCGGGCAAATGGTTATATGGTATTTTGTTTAACGAGATTCAGTCAGCCATTAAGCAGCAACATGCGCAGGGCGAAGAGTTGCACATTTCGCAGTCGATCCTCGAAAAGTTTGGTAACCTGCATTTAATGCTACAGACGCTAAATCTCCCTATTCACTTTGACGAATTTACGCCATACAGTTTGTTCCTGTTCAAGGTGAACAACGGAGAAGATGAGTTTAGCTACCGCGACGAGATCAACACGCTCACTTTGTCGTTAAGAGTAAAAGATCTCGGCCTGATCATCGTACTACAGGATAACGGCGCTAACCAGCGGTATCACAAAGAACTGCTGGAAAAGGTCGGATCTGGTCCGCTTCATCCTATCCAGTTTGAGGAGATTTGCGCCAAAGTCTATTACTCAGCCTATTTGTTCAATCGCCTTCCCCAATACCATGTAATGCCTATGGGCGATCAGCTGTTTATAGACGCCATGCCCTTGAGAGGGGTAAGCAGTAAGCCTCTGTTTGACGACTGGCAGGAGAAAACCTACGGGCAGGTGCTGGAAAACTTCTGGAAAAAGTGGGGCTTCCTTTTGCTCGAGATCATTAAAGACCCGGAAAATCCCATGAGTTTCCTGATTGATACCGAGGACGGTCACGTAATCAGCGCTGAAGAGATCGATCTGCCTTTATAAGTGAAACTGCTGCAGTTGCTCTATAAAGGAAGGCACGATATTATGCACCAGTAACACGGTGATCAAGATGCCACATATTGCGCCAAATAAGTGGGCGTCGTGGTTGATGGCATCATGTGAGTACCGTGAGGCATAATAGCAATAGCAGAGGTAAAGTATGCCGAATATAATTGCCGGTATTCCGATAGGGATAAACATAAGGTACATGCTTGCCGTAGGATCAAACATAATATATCCAAACACCACTGCACTGATGGCGCCCGACGCTCCGAGACTGTGGTAACCAAAGTGATCCTTATGCTTTATTACCGAAGGCATATCGCTCAGAATAAGGCTAGCTACATAGAGCAATGCAAATTGCCAGTGCCCCATCAAAAACTCAAGCTTAAAGGCAAAAAAGTAGTAAGAAACCATGTTGAACAGCAGGTGGCTCCAATCACGATGAATGAGGCCACTTGTTATGAGCGTATATACCCGTTCTCCGCGCGAAACGCTGTAGGGGTGCAGCATGAAGTTGCCGTAGATCCTGTCGTTGTAAAATGCAACAAGCGATGTAATCAAGGTGAGCACGAAGATAGCCGAGGCTACAGGAGCGTATAATATAAAGTATTCCATTAAGTTAAAAATCAAATGCGTTTTTTTGGTCCACGGACGATGGTCCATAGTCCATAGCTTTTTTGCTCAATGGACGATAGTCCATGGTCCATGGCCTTTTACGCAGACGTTAAGCCAATTAATCATTAACCATTGACCATCGTCTATGGACCATGGACTCCCAAGCCTGCCAAATATAACTGCCTGCGGCTATAATTTAGCTTCGCCCGATGTTATTTCAGCCTGTATTTTTTTGGAAAGTGACTTGAAGACAAGTTCGTAAGAATGATCTATCATTTCTTTGAGCTGCTTGCCGGTTAATGAGCCGCTGGTATAAACGGTGTTCCAGTGCGTTTTATTCATGTGGTAACCCGGTTGTACTTCGGTAAAGCGTTCGCGTAGTTCAACGGCCTGTTCCGGGTCGCACTTTACATTAAAGCGATCGGCTGATCCCAGGCCCATCAGTAAAAAGACTTTACCGCCGGTTTTAAAAACGAGGGTATCCTCACCAAAAGGAAAGCCTTCAGTAACACCAGGTTTCTGAAGGCAGTATTCACGAATTTCTTCGATGTCCAAGGTTAATAACCGTAGCCGGCCCCGATAGGTTTTTTATAAGTAATCAAGTCGCCGATGTTAACTTTAAAACCAATGTATAGTTGGGAGTAACAATCAGGAGAATTGTTTTTGAACTTGGTAGGAGGATCGTTATAGCCGTCAAGGCCTTCTCCGAAAGTTACATTATAACGGTAACCGATGTCCACGGCATAGGCCTGTTCATCATACGTGTTAAATATCTTAAACTCGTAACCTATACGCAGAGGCACTACAAGGCCGGTGCTACTGTTGGCTCCAGGGAAAACCCGACCAGGCTGGTAAGGGTCATTTCGCTGAATGGCAGTCATGTTATTGGAAATAAATCCAAGACCGGTGCCAACATAAAAATTTCTTACTGCACCAAGTAAAAAGCTATCGTAATAATCAATAAATTCACCTAATTGCGCGTCGGCATGAACTATAAATGCCTTATAGCTGTTTGTAAATGAACGGCCATGTGGATCAATAGTTAAGCCACCTCCAGAAAGCTTTCCGAACTGAAACTCGGCAGCAAGGGGAATATAAGGCGTTAAGTTATAAGTACCGGTAATATTATAAGCGTACTTATTATAGTTGGTGTTAAGATCGCTATATGCTTTTACCTGGCTTGCACCAAAGCCGATACCGAATTGTCTGTAACTGTCCTGCTGGGCCTTTAAGGTAAAGCTAAAGAGTAGAAGGACGACTGATAGAGTATAGGCAAATGTTTTCAATTTTGTATAGATTTTAATGTTAATATTGAATCAATGTCAGCACAATCCACCCCACATCCCAAAAATAATAATTATTTCGAGGATTTTATATAAAAATGATAAAAATGAATTATAAATTTTCTGTTAATCAACGGTTTACAAAATATGTATCGATAGATACACAATCCGACCCGGCGTCCGAATTGTTCCCGTCTACAGCTAAACAAAAAAATCTTGCAAAGGTTTTAGTGGCCGAACTTTTAGAGATGGGTATTGAAGATGCTCATATGGACGAGTTTGGATACGTGTATGCCACTTTACCGGCCAATACCACTAAAGAGAATGTTCCTGTAATATGTTTCTGCTCACATATGGATACCTCCCCGGATTGCAGCGGCGAGAACGTTAAACCCATTGTGCATCATAATTACCAGGGCCAGGACATTGTTCTTCCCGACGATCCCTCACAGGTGTTGAGGCAAAGTGAACATCCGGATCTTAAAAATCAGATCGGTAATGATATTATTACCGCCAGTGGAACAACGTTGCTCGGCGCAGATAATAAGGCGGGCGTAGCCGAAATTATGGATGCTTGTTATCAGCTTATCAATCACCCCGAAATTAAACATGGTAAAATAAGAATATTGTTTACGCCTGATGAGGAGATTGGCCGGGGAGTAGACCATGTCGACCTGGAAAAACTGGGCGCTTATGCTGCCTACACTATTGACGGGGAAAGTGCCGGTCACCTGGAAAATGAAACCTTTTCTGCCGATGGCGCTAAGCTTACTATTTATGGTGTTAGCTCGCATCCCGGGTTTGCTAAGGGAAAAATGGAAAGCGCTATCAAGATTGCAGCCGAAATTGTGGCAGCCCTGCCATCCGGCCTTTCACCTGAGGGCACTTCAGGCAAGGAAGGATTTGTGCATCCGGTAGCTATTAACGGTCATGTTGAACAGGCCACGGTTGAATTTATTATTCGCGATTTTGATGAAGAAAAGCTGGTGCACCACGCTGGTGTTATCCGCAAAATTGCCCAGGATGTGCTGAAGAGGTACCCCTCATCTACTTTTGAGCTTAACGTAAAGGAACAATACCGTAACATGAAAAAGGTATTGGATGAGTACCCGCAAATTGTGGAGTACGGGCTGGAGGCTATCCGCAGAGCCGGTTTGGATGCTAAACTTTGCAGCATCCGCGGCGGTACTGATGGCTCCCGATTGTCTTTAATGGGTTTGCCTTGTCCTAATATTTTTGCCGGTGAACACGCTTTTCATGGTAAACAGGAGTGGGTGTCTGTACAGGATATGCAAAAGGCGGTGGAAACTATCATTAATTTGTGCACTATTTGGGAAGAAAAGAGCTGAGGCATGAGAAATGGCTCTTTTCTTCGTTCTTAAAATAATATGGCATGATAGTCTGTATCTGCAGTCTTGAAGCCAAATGGATTTTATTTGCAGAAAAACATCTCCCTACTAACGCAGTTTAACACCTATGAAGTTGATCATCCACGGCGGTTTCTTTAGTGAATCGCAAACCAATCATGAAGTTAAGAAAGCTAAACAGGAAGCGCTGAAAGAAATTGCGGAACTTGGGTATAAATACCTGCAAACCCATACCGCACTGGAAACGGTAGTTTATACGGTAAGTTTGCTGGAAGACTGCGAGCTTTTTAATGCCGGTACAGGTTCGCAAATACAAAGCGATGGCCATATCAGGATGAGTGCCGCGCTGATGGATGGTAAAACATGCCGCTTCTCGGGTGTTATTAATATTGAAGAGGTTAAAAATCCCGTTCAGGTTGCCGAAAAGCTAATGTCTGTAGATGACAGGGTTTTGAGCGCTGGCGAGGCTTTGCACTTTGCGCGTGAGCACGGCTTTGACTATTATAATCCCGAAACACCGCAACGCCGGCAGGATTATGAGAAAAAGCTGGCTGAGTCGCTCCGTAAAGGCACAGTGGGATGTGTGGCATTGGATGCGGACCGTAACCTGGCCGCTGCTACGTCAACCGGAGGTAAAGGGTTTGAAATTCCGGGGCGGGTTAGTGATTCTGCTACTGTAGCGGGCAATTATGCGAACAGCCGTGCCGCTATTTCGGTAACGGGCGTAGGAGAAGATATAGTAAGTGGCGCAGTTGCCGCTAAAATTGTAACGAGGGTTTCTGATGGCATGTCGCTGGCCGCCGCTACCCAGCGGACTCTTGATGAGCTAAAGCCCTATGACGGCTTTGCGGGGGTAATAGGCATTACTGCTAATGGCGAAGTGTTTTATGCCGATACACATCCCTACATGGTTTGGGCACTGCACGATGGTGATGTGCAAGTTTTTGAGTAACGATTTTATTATTACTTGCAGATGATAAACCTTTGGCGTAACTTCAACGTAAATTTGCTTGCTAATTAATTTAAGTTTACCCAAAGGCAAATAATGAAAAATCTCTTACTTGTTGCTGCTTTTTGCACCCTTTCCTTATCTGTTTCAGCTCAATGGATCTCGTTTAGAAAGCACCCGGTGCTTCCGTTGCTACCGCAAGCAAGGAGAGCCGTTTGGCAGCCTGTGTTGCCGGCAAAAGTAAATCCGGTAAAGCAACCACTTCACCGCGGAATTTATGATTTGGAGTTAGAGACCAATTCAGTAATGAAGGCGGCGCAGCATCATATGCGTTTCCGTATGTATGATGTGGCAAGTTATGATTTTCGTGATCTTGCTCAACTATATGTACAGCAAAGCAGACTTTCTGAGGCAAAATGGTTCTTTTTACAGAGTAATATTATTTCGCGCCAGCAAAATAACGACAAACTTACCATCGCCAATCTTATTAGCCTGGCAGGTGTTAAATCAAACATTGGCGATTTTATGCTGGCCCAGCAAGACCTGGTTGAGGCCCGTGGAATGGCCATGCTGCACGGCTGGCTTGTTGAACTGATGGAAATTCAGAAACAGATGGATCTGATACAGCATAACCGCATTGCAACCGCTGCTGAACTGCGCTACGCAAGTTCAGCCCCTTCACACAATACTGTAGACTGATATTTTTTTAGAAATTTTCTGCTATTATTGCCGAACATCTGCAGTGACAGCCAACGTATCTTTTGAAAATCAAAACATTATTACGTAATATTTTTTTTCATAGAGCGCTACAGCTTTGTTGCTGTTGCATTTTATTTACATTAGCGACAAATAAATAGGCCCAAGTATTGATGTTTGAGTTAAGTCTTGATTTAAAAACAGTTAAGGATATGTTTAAGAAGCTATATATATTAATGGTGCTGGGTGGCGCTTTGGCCTGTAAAGCATCTCCGCCGCATCCCACAAGCGTTAGGGGTGCATTGGACCTGCAGCCCGATGAGCAACAAAGCATCGTATGCAAGGAAGTTGCCGATCTGATCTCGAAATACAATTTTAAGAAGGTTCCGCTCAATGATTCAATATCTGAGGTGATCTATAACCGCTATATTAAAGCTCTGGATGAGAACCATAACTACCTGCTTGCGGCTGACGTTAAAGACTTTGATAAATACAAAGACTCATTTGATGATGACCTGAAGGCCGGTAATTTGAATGATGCTTTTTATATCTTCAATGTATTTCAAAAACGATATGCAGAACGCGTAAAATACTCGCTATCTCAGCTGGATAAGAATTATGATTTCAGCCAGAACGAGGATTTTACTTATGATCGGGAGAATCTGCCATGGGTTTCGTCAGAAACTGAGATGAACACGCTTTGGACCAAACGGGTAAAGTATGATCTGCTTAACCTTAAACTGGCCAGCACAGATATGGCTAAAAACAGGGAAACGCTGAGAAAACGTTACCAGAACCTGCTTAGCCAGTCTAACAAGCTTTCTAACCAGGACGTGTTCCAAACGTTTATGGACGCTTTCACCGAATCGATAGACCCGCATACTAATTACTTTAACCCTTCTAACGCGGCTAATTTTAATATCGAAATGTCGCGCTCGCTGGAAGGTATCGGCGCTTCTCTGGCATCAGAAAACGAATACGTAACCATCAAGACAGTTGTTCCGGGTGGACCGGCCGACAAGAGCCGTCAAATCAACATTGACGACCGCATTATTGGCGTTGCTCAGGGAGCCAACGGTGAGTTCCAGGACATTGTAGGCTGGAGAATAGATAACGCCATCGCGCTTATCCGCGGACCTAAAGGCACTATTGTTCGTTTGAAGATCCTGCCTAAGGGTAAAAATGCGTCAGATAAGCCTAAGATCGTGGAGATGGTGCGCGAAAAAATCATTTTGCAGGATCAGTCGGCCAAGAAAGAAATCCGTACTTATAATTCAAATGGTAAAACGATAAAGATCGGCATTATCTCGGTACCGGCATTCTATATAGATTTTGCAGCCTATAAAGCAGGCGATCCTAATTATAAAAGTACCACCCGTGACGTTAAGCTGATCCTTGACACGCTGAAGCGCCAGAATGTTGACGGCGTGATTATGGACCTTCGCGAAAATGGAGGTGGTTCATTGGTTGAAGCGGTTGACCTAACTGGCCTGTTCATCAAAAAAGGCCCAGTGGTACAGGTTCGCGATGCACGTAACCGTGTAGAAGAAGATGAGGACGAAGATCCGTCTATAACCTGGACAGGCCCTATGGCCGTATTGGTGGACCGTTTCAGCGCTTCTGCATCTGAAATATTTTCTGCCGCGATACAGGATTACGGTCGCGGTTTAATCATCGGTACACAAACCTATGGTAAAGGTACCGTTCAGAGCGCTATCGATCTTGATCAGGTGATTTCTCCTTCTATAAAAGATATGATTGCCAGCCTGGCTCATGGTAAGGGCGGTGCTAAAGGCAACGGCAGCCAGAATAAATTTGGTCAGCTTAACTTAACCATGGCTAAGTTCTACCGCATTAGCGGAGGCTCAACGCAGCATAAGGGTGTAACACCAGATATTAATTATCCTTCTGTTATTCCGCTGGATAAATATGGAGAAGATACTGAGCCATCGGCTTTACCATATGACCGTATCGACGCGAGTCAGTATGTTAAAGTTGGCGATTTTAAACAGGTGTTGCCTCAGTTGAAAAAGGCGCATGATACCCGCATGAGCAATAATCCGATGTACAAATACCTGCAGGAAGATATCGATGATTTCAAGAAACGTGAAGCTGAAAAATCGGTGACGTTGAATGAGGAACAGTTAAAGAAACAACGTGACGCGGATGAACAAAAATCATTTGAGCGCGATAACCTGCGCCGTGCTGCTTTAGGTTTAACACCACTAAAAAAGGGCCAGCCTAAGCCAAAGAACGAAGATCTTGATTTCTTGAAGATAGAAACCGGACAGATCTTAACTGACTACATCACCATGGGTAATAACCTTACCGGTGTTGTAGGTGGTCAGCAACAGCAACAATAACAACCTTGTAATAAGTATAACACAGATCCCGGCCCGGAAAGCCGGGATTTGTTGTTTCAAACCAAATCGTTTCAACCGAGGTTGTTATACACATGCCCCTGCTCGAATTTACCGACAAAGGAATTTACTGCGATAAAGGCCGGTTTTACATCGACCCCTGGCAGCCTGTGGACGATGCTATAATAACCCATGCCCACTCAGACCACGCCTATGCCGGCCACAAACATTACCTGGCCCATCGCTTGTCGCGCGAGGTGCTGCGATACCGGCTTGGCGATATTCAATTGCAGACTGTTGAGTATGGCGAAACCATATCGAAAAACGGTGTGCAGATCACCCTTTTCCCGGCCGGACATGTCATTGGCTCTGCGCAAGTGCGCCTGGAATGCGGAGGCGAGGTATGGGTAGTCTCCGGCGATTATAAAGTAGAACCAGATGGCGTCGCTACGCCATTTGAGCCAGTGAGGTGCCATCACTTTATTTCTGAGTGCACTTTCGGCATGCCGGTTTACCAGTGGAAACCGCAGCAGCAGGTTTTTGATGATATGAATAACTGGTGGCAGCAAAACCAGGAAAATGATTTGGCAACGGTGGTTGTAGGCTATTCATTAGGCAAAGCGCAACGCATCCTGCAAAATCTTGATCTCTCCATAGGAAAAGTATTTACGCATGGCGTAATTGAGAATACTAATGATGCACTGCGAAGAAACGGTGTAATACTTAATCCGACGGAAAGAATATCAGCCTATACCTCCAAAGAGGAAATACGAAAGGGCATTGTACTTGCGCCCCCATCAGCAGTTGGATCGGCCTGGATGCGCCGTTTTCAACCTTACAGACTGGGCTATTGTTCGGGTTGGATGGCCCTGCGCGGGGCCAAGCGAAGGCGCGCCGCCGACCGGGGATTTGTACTCTCAGATCACGCCGACTGGAACGGTCTTATCACCGCCATTGAGGCTACCAGCTGCGAAAAGGTTTACCTTACCCATGGTTACACTGCCTCTTTTACACGCTATTTAAATGAGATTGGCTTCGACGCTCGTGAAGTACATACGCTTTATGGGGATGATGAAGAGACCTCACCCCGACCCCCTCCGGAGGAGAGGGAGTTGAATGAAAATAAGGAAGCCCTCCCCTCCGGAGAGGGTTTGGGTGAGGTAGGAGGGGTTTTATGAAAGCCTTTGCCCAACTCTTCCTCTCGCTTGATGAGACCAATAAGACCAACGAAAAGGTGAAGGTGCTCAAGGATTACTTTAACAGTGTTCCGGATACGGACAAGATGCATATGCTTGGCCTTTTTACGGGGCGTAAACCGCAACGCCAGTTCAATACTACGCAGTTTAGGCTGTGGGCGCTGGAAGCTCTGAAAATACCGGCCTGGCTTTTTGAAGAAAGTTATCATGTGGTAGGCGACCTGGCCGAAACCATTGCGCTGCTCTTTCCGCAAAACAATACCGGCGGCAGCAGCAAAACATTGACTGACTGGATTGCCGAAATCAACGGCCTGACCAACTGCACCGAGGATGAGAAAAGAAGCTGGCTGCAACATGCCTGGGAGATACTGGACACGCAGGAGCGATTTGTGTTCAATAAGATACTTACCGGTGCTTTCAGGGTTGGTGTTTCGCAAAATTTAGTGATTAAAGCCCTGGCTGATATTGCGGGCTTGGATGCTACGGTGCTTACACATCGGATAATGGGTAACTGGACGCCCGAAACATATACCTTTAAAGAGCTTACCGAAGCCAGACAGGAAACGGAAGACATTTCGCGGCCCTACCCTTTTTTCCTGGCTTATGCTATTCAGGAGACCTCGGAGAAACAGAAGTCGCCACAAGACTTACAGGAAGCGCTTGGCGAGGCTGCTGGTTGGCAGGCCGAATGGAAATGGGATGGCATACGTGCCCAATTGATCAAACGGGGAGGGCAACTTTTTATCTGGACGCGTGGTGAGGACCTTTCTACTGATAAATTTCCAGAACTGCATTCTTTTATGAAGGAATTGCCAGACGGTACCGTGCTGGATGGAGAGATCCTGAGTTTTCGGAACGGACAACCTTTGCCTTTTAATGTTTTGCAAACGCGCATCGGACGGAAAAATTTGACTAAGAAGATTATGGAAGAAAGTCCGGTAGCGCTCATTGCTTATGATTGCCTGGAATACCGGGGAGAAGATATCCGCCTAAAAACCCAAAGCGAACGTCGGCAGGTTTTGGAGGAACTGCAGCGTCAATCGTCCTATCCTGACGTTTTCAATGTTTCGCCCTTAATTACTTTTAACAGTTGGGAGGAACTTAGCGAGATCCGGAGCCGCTCGAGGGAGATGATCGCCGAGGGTATCATGCTCAAACGTAAAAGCGCCACCTACCAAACCGGCCGTAAACGCGGCGACTGGTGGAAATGGAAGATTGATCCGTTATCGGTGGATGCCGTAATGGTTTATGCCCAGAAAGGCCATGGCCGCCGCGCGGATCTGTATACCGATTACACCTTTGCAGTATGGGATGGGGATAAGTTAGTGCCCTTCGCCAAGGCTTATTCTGGTTTAACGGATGCAGAGATTAGGCAGGTGGACTACTTTGTAAAACGTAACACGCTCGAAAAATTTGGACCGGTACGTACCGTAAAACCTGAGCTGGTATTTGAAATTGGTTTTGAGGGAATTAATAAATCTAACAGGCATAAATCAGGAGTAGCGTTACGTTTCCCACGGATATTACGGTGGCGGCATGATAAGCCCAAGGAAGAAGCTGATAATATTGAAACTTTGCGAGATTTGTTAGGAGAATAGCGTTTGGATGTGCGGATATGCAGATGTGCAAATTAATAATCAATTCTTGCGCGCATTTGTAATGCGTGCTTAAAGTGGTTTAGCGATTGCATCGCGATTCGCACTGCCAATTCAATTATTTAATAACAAACCCTTGCGCGCATTTGTAATGCGTGCTTAAAGTGGTTTAGCGATTACATCGCGATTCGCACTGCCAATTCAATTATTTAATAACAAATCCTAAATTCGCTTCTTATGACAGCAATAAGGGAAGCAACAAGTGAGGACGCGGTAATTATCCGTCAGATAGCTGAGGAGACCTGGTGGGCTACATATTCATCCATTCTGGAACCAGAACAGATTGAGTTTATGCTGAACGCCATCTACGAGGTGGATAGGTTGAAAAAGCTGATTGAGCAGAATAGCCAAACCTTTATTCTGCTATTAGAGGACGGAACTCCCGTAGCTTTTGCAGCCTACTCGCCAAGGGATGAGAACGCAGACGTTTATAAATTACATAAGCTCTACTGTGTGCCACAAACGCAAGGTAAGGGCTACGGCAAATTACTGATTGATGAAGTAGCCACGCGCGTTAAGAAAGCTGGAAAACACATCTTAGAACTCAACGTGAACCGGCACAATAAAGCAAAGCAATTTTACGAGCGCCAGGGCTTTAGTGTGGCTTATGAGGAAGATATACCTATTGGCCCCTATTGGATGAATGATTATGTAATGACTAAGACATTGTCATAAGGCCGCGTTATAATTGAGTACCTTCTCAGTTTGCTGAATAGATTTATTATTAACCACAAGAGCACAGAGAAAGCGAGGGAACACAGCGTAAAAGGGTTTATCGTTCCAACTTGGGGACCCGTTTAGGCGTATCCTCACCCGAAACAATACTACGCGAGCTTAATGCAATTGCCCGGATAGTTGAGGTAATGTTATTTACGTCAAGTGTGCTTAATTCATCTTTAACGGTGTGGTAGTAGGGGTCCTTATCAATCTGATCGGTTGAGATGGTATGTGCCGGAACGCCAACTGCTGCCAGAGAGGCATTATCGCTCCGATAGAATAAGTTTTGATCTGGGTAAGGGTCCGGATAGAAATGAAAGGATGTACCATTCAGGTTTTTTTGCAGGATGGTTCCGAAGTCCGATCTTTCAAATCCGGTTATAAAGGCTGAGTTCTGTCCCCATTTTGACGGCTTGCCAATCATTTCAATATTAAACATGGCCACTACTTTATCCGGATTAACCTGCGTGGCAAAGTACTGCGAACCATATTCGCCTATTTCTTCGGCGGTAAAGGCCACGAAGATGAGTGTGCGTGCGTTGTTGTTCAGTTTCTTATAATATTTGGCCAGGCTAATCACCGCTGTGGTGCCCGAAGCATCATCGTCGGCTCCGTTGGCTATACTGTCGCCCTTAACCGGGGCGATAATGCCCAAGTGGTCGTAGTGGCCTGAAAAGATCACATATTCATCGGGCTTCGTTTTGCCTGGTATCATGCCGGCAATGTTAAATAAGGGCTTTTGATTCGTCTTAATCTGCACATTCACAGATAGTGACTTTATGTCGTCAAAGTTTCCCAGCACGCAGACCACCTGCTGCGCCGGGTCCGGCTCTTTTATAGACGATATCCCTTTGGATGCAATATCACTTATTCGCTTAAACTGGCCTTCCAACTGCGGGTCAATCAGCGCCAGCACTTTTTTATGGCTCCGACGTACAGTTCTAAGCTCGGCGCTTGCATTTGGTCCGTTACTGATCTTAACTACTTCCGCATCCTGGGGCGAGTTCCAGTTAAAGGACGCACCTGCTATGGCAAACACATGATCAGCCGTAATCTCGGCACCATTAATGTTAACCTGAATTTTTTCGGCTATGCTGTTATTCATGCTAAAGTTCTGCCGAAACCCATTATCGCCGGACAGTGGCTGCAGGCCAATTTTGCCGTATTGGCCTTCGATATATCTCGCTGCGTTCTCAATGCCGCGTGTAAAGGTGCCGCGTCCCTCCATGTTGTCGGCAGAAAGTGTTTTAATGATCTTTTTTACGTCTCTCTGCTTAATAAGCTTATCGGCGTCCTGTGCAAAGACTGTAGCTGCTATTGTTAAGAATAGCGCGGTTATCAGCTGCTTTTTCATAGCCCCTTATTTTACTTTAGTTGAAAGCCAACTGCTGCGGAAGGCTTCCTGATCTTTAGTTAACGTTTTACCGGCTTTTTCGTAAGTAACTATTTCCAGTGTCGGATCTTCTTTCAGGCTCACTTCTGCTTCGTGCTCACCTGTGCGGTTGCGGTAAGTCAATCTTATTTTATCACCTGGATGTTTAGCGGCTACTACTTCCGCCAGAGCTTCGCCATCCTTAATGGATGTACCATCCGCAGTTAAAATCACATCGCCTGCATCGATACCAGCATCATACAGAGGTGTTCCCTGTACGGTGTTTGAAGTTATGGCGTAGCCTTCGCCATTGGTACGGGCCTGTCCGGTTCTGCCTCGTTGCGCCATGCCGCCTATGCGTCCAATCCACCCCTTGCCGCTGTTTGCTTTGCGGAGCACCAGTCCTGCTTTATCCAGTAAGGCCGCATAATCATTCTTCTCGGTACCATAAATATAGCGGTTAAAGAAATCAGCTGCAAAAGCCGGGTTTTTAGTCACCTTAGCGAGCGTAGCCTGAAGATCGGTAATGGTATAAGGTTTCTGAATTACATAAGGTTGTTCATTTTTGCCGTAGGTTAACCACACCTGGCGCATAAAATCATCCAACGTCATATTGAACTCACTCCGCAGCCGCAGGTCAAGCGCCAGGGCAGTTGCTCCACCATAATAGTAGTAGCTGGTGAAGATATTAGCCATGTTTGTTGGGTCGATAGCCACACCGGCATCTGCAAACACGGCATATCTGCTTGATTGGATAGGTGACTCATTTTTGGCCCCTGGTGTATTCAGCACTGCATTAACTAATCCGGTTATCTCGTCAACGTAATCATCAACAGACGAAATGCCCGCGCGGCAAGGCAGCAGTTCCCCGTAGTATTGCGTGAAGCCTTCAGCAAACCAAAGCTCATTGCTCATGTTGGCATGCTCAAAATTAAAAGGCTCTAAAGTTTTCGGACGTATGCGCTCCACATTCCAGCTGTGGAAATACTCGTGGGCGAAAGTGCCGATGAGGGCCTTTTCGTATCCTGCCACCCTGGGAGCCGGCTGGGTTATGCAGGTGGAGTTGCGATGCTCCATGCCGTCGCCGGAAACGGTCGCATCAACATCCTGCAAAAAGGTGTAGTCGCCAAAATCATAAGTAGGTAATTCGCCAAATACGGCTTTCTCTTCCAGTACCAGCCGCTGCACCATCTTGCCATAATTGTCGATAACGACCTGGTCGTCAGCTGAATGGGTGGTGAGATGGATATGTTCGGTCTTGCCATCGGTATTCACCACATCCCAGCTGTACGCTTTGTAATTGGAAAGCTCTGTGGGGCTATCCATCAGGTATTGCAGGTCCGGGGCATAGTAATCGGTGGCAGACTCGCGATGCAATTGGGAGGCAACCTTCCAGCCATATTTATCCAAATCCTGAAATTGTACCCGTATAGGGCGGTTTTCAGTACCATAAACCCACATAATAGTGGCAGGCATGTTCAAATGTGCATGAGATGGATCGATACTTACATAAGTACCGTCGGTCCAGTTACCATATAGGGTATAAGTGATCTTGACGCTTTCATCGTGGTGTGGTATCTCCCACACATCACCTGCTATCTGGGTGACGGTTAGTGGTTCATTATTGATGCCAAAGGCTTTAACATTATACACGTTCTTCCCAAATTCGTGAGTAGCATAGCGGCCGGGCGACGAGCGGCTCATGCGAAAACGAAGCGCTCCAGACGGCGCATTGCTTACACGCATGCTTACTTCGGCCTCATGATGGGCTACATTAGGGAAGGAGAAGGAATAGAAAATTTGATCTTGCTGGGCAAAAGCGGCCGACGCGCAGAGCGCAGCCAAAATGGTAGCATATAGCTTTTTCATTATAACCAGTTAACTGCGCTCAAAATACTATTTAATGCGGAAAGTTTGGGCATGAATGTTAGAATGGGATGATGGTTAATGACGGTTGGTTTGGTTAGTTATTTTAGCGATGGGTTTCAAACCCATCGCTAATGGATTTGCGGAGGATCTTTATGAAAATAACGATGGGTTTCAAACCCATCGTTATCGCAGTTATACGTCAATACGTTATTGTTCGTGCCCTCTTATTTCATCCTTGATCATTTTCAATTCGTCAGAAAAGCTTTTAGCGCGATGATGAATTACCTGATTGTGAATATATTTTCTGACGGCATAGACTTTATCGGCACTAACCGAAAAAGCGGCAAAGCCATCTTGCCAGCTTATATAATTAGCATCGGTGTTCCTGAAATGTTCCCACGAATTTCCTTTTAGTGTTTTCACCACATCAGCTACTGACTGATCTGTTCTTAGCCTTAATAAAAAATGCAGGTGATCTTCTATCCCGTTTACGCAATCAATATTAATCTCGTACTCTTTGGCTATCCTTTGGAGCACTTGGATCACTTCATTCTTTAGTTGCGGGTTTAATATGGGCTCGCGATTTTTTGTAGACCAGATTACATGAATCCATATCGAAGAGTAACTGTGAGGCATTCAGGCGGTATTTCGATAAAAATAAAAAATAGCGATGAGTTTCAAATTGATTGTTACCATTAGGTGCTTTTTTTAAGGGTATAATTCAATAAAAGCCCTCCATAATAGCGATGGGTTTCAAACCCATCGCTATTATTTTCGCTATTAATCAAGCTATTATGCCACTAATACCTGTATCATTCATAACTATGCCGGCCATAGTCATAATCTGATTGTCCTGTAATGATGCGCTTTCGCCGGTCAATGTCCGTAGTAAGCTGGTGATCGTACGTTTCATCAGTGACGGCCATGTCACGGTCGCGATCCTTTTCGGCATGGTAAATATTGGCTTCTGCCAGTCGCGCGATGGCGACATCATATGGCCCCTTGGGCGACATTAGCTTTACAAATACTGGTAAACACTCAAACAGAATGAACAGGTAACTGATAAAGGATTGCGCCAGGTAAGTGTCCAGATCGCGGGTGCCGTTGGCGTTGTAAGATAATTGTCCCAGTGCCCAGTTACGGTCGGAGAAGCCGGCGACGTTGGCCAGACTATCCAGTTGTTTCTCCGTAAAAAGACGGGTAGTGCTTAGCCCTTCATAATCCTTCCGCTCGGCCAGAAACTGGTTCATGCGGTCCATATCACCCATTACAGTTTTGAGCCGGTTCTCTTTTTCCTGTAAAACACCCTCTTTTTGCTTGGCGTAGGTGCCGTAGCCCGTTATGCCAGAGGTTTGATCTGTTTTGGTGCCGAAAACTTCTTCGTTTAATTGGGCACGGGAGCGGTTAATATCCGTGGTGAGCGAGTCGCGCTCCTTTTTCATGTCCTTAAACTGGTTAAGCTCCATGGCGTATTTTTGCCCATAGGTTTTTTGCAAGGTATCTATCTTGCTGTGCTGTCCCTTGGTATAGGCCGTTTTAAGCTTGTTGCGGATCTCTTTATCAAAGATTTTGAGCTCCAGCGGGCGTGATATAACTACCCCGATCATGATGGCCAGCAGGATACGTGGTGAAGCCTGCAGGATCTGCTGATTGGTGCTGCCCTCTTTGTTAATGCTGGATACAATATAACGGTCCATGTTAAAGATGGCCGTGCCCCATAGAAGGCCAAACAGGATAGCGAAGCCAACTGCAAATGGATTACCGCTAAAAACAAAGTACATGGCATAACCGCCTGATAGCGAGGCAAACAGTGCCGTAAAGAATATGGTGGCCCCAATGCCTACGTATTTGTTATGTTCTAACGGGTATTTTTTAAGTGTATCGATATGCGCTCCTGAACAAAACCAGAAAAAGCGTGTAACTTTCCTCATCTACAAATGTCAATAAAATGTTATATATAAGAACGCCCGAGGGGGGTGATTGTTACAGCCTTACATTTAATATTTATTGTACCAAATAAAACTTACCTTTGACTGATAATTATACTGTTATGAAAGAAATTACCGTACAGGAACTACAAAAGATGAAGGAGAATGGAGAGGACTTCCAGCTGATCGACGTTCGGGAAGATTTTGAATATGAAGTATCTAATCTGGGCGGTGAGCTGATTCCTCTTGGTGGCGTTCTGATCGAGTCGAACAAGATCGATAAAAACAAGCCTGTAATAGTGATGTGCCGTAGCGGGCGCCGGAGTGCGGCAGCCATTGCGCAACTGGAACAAAAAGGATTCACTAATTTATATAACCTGAAGGGTGGTATCGTGGCCTGGGCCGAAGAGATTGATCCCGAAATGGACATTTATTAAAAATGGGTAAGAAGGTAGCACTTAACGTGCTTTACAATATTTGTATTATGCTGAGCCTCTATGGTATTTACTGGGGGTTCAGCAATAAGCAGTATATCGTGTTAGTTGTAGCGCTGTTCATCGCAATTTTGTGCGTTATACTTAAGATAGGGCTTATAAAGGAGATCAGGCAGATGGAAAGGCCTGTGCCCCAGCCTCCTCAAAAAAAGAAGTAAAACCTTAAACACATGTTTATCGCAATTTTGGGTGTCATCCTGCTTATAGTGGGGATGATCGTTAAGCGCTCGCCCGAGCCCAATAACCGTTTTGGTGGGGTAATTACCACGGTTGCCATTGTTGTTATTGCAGCAGGTATATTCCTTTCCTGTTTTAAAGTAATACAACCCGGCGAGGTTGGGGTTCAAACGCTGTTTGGCAGGGTTGAAAGCAATGTGCTGGATAATGGCCTGCACATCATTAATCCGCTGGTTGATGTGACCACCTACAACACCCAAACACAAAATTACACCATGAGTGCGGTCGCCAGCGAGGGCCAGAAAGAGGGTGACGATGCTATCAAAGTGTTGTCGTCAGATGGTCTGGAGGTAACGATCGATCTTTCGGTGCTCTACAACGTTATCCCGGATAAAGCTCCATTTATCTATCAGCACATTGGTCAGGGAACAGAATATGTGGATAAGATAGTGAGGCCGATAACTCGTACTGCCATCCGCGATAATGCGGTGAACTATGCTGCTGTTGATCTTTATTCTACCAAGCGGCAGGAGTTTCAGGCCAAGATAAATCGTACCATCAGTACTAGTTTTGAGAAAAATGGCCTGCAGGTACAGCAGATCTTAGTACGGAACATCAGTCTGCCTGCTGCGGTTAGAACTAGTATTGAATCAAAGATCCAAGCCGAGCAGGATGCACAGAAAATGGAATTTGTGCTGCAAAAGGAACGCCAGGAGGCCGACCGTAAGCGGGTAGAAGCGCAAGGTATTGCGGACTATCAGCGTATCATTTCCACCAACCTTACCGATAAACAGCTTCAATACGAAAGTATTAAAGCGCAGCGCGATATTGCCACGTCTTCCAATACTAAGGTCATTATTATGAGTAACGGTAAGGGTACGCCGGTGATTTTGGGGAATCAGTAGTCTTAAAGACCAAGACTTTTTATATAGGAACATTCCCTCCATGTCATCCCCACGAAAGGAGGGATCTTATACGCCATGCTTCCGCCTTTTTTTTGTCATTAAAGAATTGACAGAATTAAATTTGTCATGGGCAGTTGCCGAAGCGTTCTGGGCAAGCCTGGCCGCATTCCCACGGTCAAGAGGAGAATAGTCGATTATATTCCAAATAACTCCTACTTTTATATAAAATCCCATGTCCTATGCCTAACGACTACCTAGACAGCGTGAAAAAACAGTTTGCCTACTACAAATTGCTGGGCGATAAAACCTTTGAGCAATTGACCGATGAGCAATTAAACTGGCAGTATAATCATGAAAGCAATAGCATTGCCATGATCGTTAACCATCTTGCAGGTAATATGCTGTCTCGATGGACTGACTTTCTGAATACTGATGGCGAAAAGGCATCCCGCAACCGTGAGGCGGAATTTGAAGAGAGGTCGCTTAATCGGGAGGAGTTGTTAACTAAGTGGAATGAGGGCTGGAACTGTTTGTTCAGCGCGCTTGATCCATTAATTGATGCTGATCTCAGCAAAATCATCTATATCCGCAATCAGGGTCATACTGTTTTGGAAGCGATCAACCGCCAGTTAGCTCATTACCCCTATCATGTAGGTCAAATTGTTTTTATAGGGAAGATGCTCAAGGATAGTGAGTGGAAATCGCTGTCCATACCTCGTGGCCAATCGGAAACCTTTAATCAGGTAAAGTTTAGCCAGGAAAAACATAAGGCTCATTTTACTGATGAGCTTTTGAAAAAGGATAAGGAGTGAAGTTTTAATACGCTTTCTGCTAAGCGATGGCTTTGTACTTCCCTATAGCAAATATCTCTTGTTGTCATTGCGATGAGCAGCAGTGGGCATGAGGGTGGGGCGAAGAAGCAAACCCGTAGACATTCTATCGGCTTAACTACGAGGCTGCTTCTGCGCTCTGCCATGACAGGCTTGGCTGCTCATCGCATGACATGGTGTAAATTACATAGTCGCTTTGTTATCCTCTTCCACTCAAATAATAATGCCATAAGAGCATTGTTGCTACGGTACGGTAGGGTTTCCATTGTTCTGCCAAGTCAATCAAAGCCTCTTTAGACGCTTGCGCCGGTAAGTTTTTCACCTTTTTAAATGCCTTTATCGCCGCCAGATCACCTGCGGGGAAAATATCAGTGCGATGAAGTACGAACATGAGGTAGACATCTGCCGTCCAGTTACCTATTCCTTTAATGGTGATTAGTTTAGCGCGAACTGTTTCGTCGGGCAAACTTTCAAGTTCTGCTAAATTGAGTTTTCCGCTCAAAATTGCTTCGGCAAGGTATTTTACATAAGCGGCTTTTTGCCGGCTAAAATAACAGTCCTTCATTTCCTGGTCGGTAAGTAACAGAATACGCCCCGGTGTCACTTCCTGCACATACTCCTTCAATTTGTTAAGCGCGGATAGGGCAGAAGCGAGCGAAACCTGCTGCTCCAAAATAATATGAACCAACGACTCGAACGTGTTCTCCCTTGACCAGTATGGGGGATAACCGTAAGTAGCGATAATCGCAGCGAGATCGGTATCGTGTAGCGCGAGCTCATCACAAATGATATTAAGATTTTGCCGGTCAAAGGAAGTCATTCAAATCAAAGAAAGCAGTTATTTTAATATAATGTTAACCGCATTCAGTAATTGAGAATAAAATAAACGATGCGAATAATAGCGATGGGTTTCAAACCCATCGCTATCGTTATTCCTTATATACACATATTACTAAATATTTTAGGATTAGAATTTAATTTCAGAATTTTACCAATATGATCAATCTGCCTCCTTTAGCCGAACGTATGCGCCCCAGAACGCTGGATGATTATGTGGGACAGAAACATCTTGTTGGTCCTGGTGCCGTGTTACGTAAGGCTATAGATAGCGGTATTTTGCCATCCATGATCTTTTGGGGACCGCCCGGAGTAGGTAAAACCACGCTTGCTTACATTATCTCACAATCACTGTTCAGACCCTTCTTTTCGTTGAGTGCTATTAACTCAGGCGTAAAGGATGTGCGGGAGGTAATTGAGAAGGCATCGGTGTTGAGAGATCAGGGGCAAACGTTACCGATTCTTTTTATTGATGAGATCCACCGTTTCTCGAAGTCGCAGCAAGATTCGCTATTAGGAGCAGTCGAACGTGGCATTGTAACATTGATTGGCGCGACGACCGAAAATCCGTCTTTTGAAGTGATTTCGGCCTTGCTTTCGCGCTGCCAGGTTTATATCCTGCAACCCTTAAATGAGGAAGACCTGGTCAACCTGTTGGATAAAGCGAAAATAGATGACGAGGTATTAAAGAAAAAGAACATCACCATTACTGATTATGAAGCTTTGCTGCGCCTATCTGGCGGTGATGCCCGCAAACTGCTTAATATTTTTGAACTGCTGATCAACGCTGCCGAAAGCAACGACGTGGTTATTACCAATGAGTACGTGCTGGAACATGTACAGCAGAACATGGCGCTTTATGATAAAGCCGGTGAGCAGCATTATGATATTATTTCGGCCTTTATTAAATCCATGCGAGGCAGCGATCCTAATGGAGCGGTTTACTGGCTGGCCCGTATGCTGGTAGGGGGCGAAGATCCGCTCTTTATTGCCAGGCGCATGCTCATACTGGCGTCTGAAGATATTGGCAACGCCAACCCCAATGCCCTGTTACTTGCTCAGAGCTGTTTCGAGGCGGTTAATGTGATCGGCATGCCCGAAGCAAGGATAATCTTGTCGCAAACTGCTATTTATCTTGCTACCTCAGCAAAAAGCAACGCCAGTTATATGGCAATTGACGAGGCTATGGCTTTGGTGAAGCAAACCGGCGACTTGCCTGTGCCGCTGCATCTGCGTAATGCGCCTACCAAACTGATGAAGAATATCGGTTATGGCAAGGAGTACAAATACGCGCACAGTTACGAAGGTAGTTTTATTGATCAGGATTTTTTACCCGACGTTTTAAAGGGCCGTAAGATCTATGATCCGGGAAATAATGCGCGCGAGAACGAGGCCCGGGAGCGTTTAAAGCGCCTGTGGGCCAACCGCTATAATTATTAAAGAAAGGGCAATCAACGCGTTACGGTACGGTTACTTACGCGATAAAAATAAATTTAATATTAGAGGCGTTCATTTAAGGATGAACGCTTTTGTTATTTTAGATTTGAGTACATCATTTTAACTTAAACAAGCTACTTATGGCAGGCATCCTCCATATACTGAACGGCGACGCCACTTTAAAAGCTTTCCGGCAAACCGGTATTGAAGGCGACATCATGGTTTGGAGGGAAGTATTGTCTGAAGGTCCGCTGCTTACTAATGTTGTGGATGCTGAATTCTGGAACCGGCGTTCGGCGTGGGTATCATCTGCCTTTAAGGACAGTACGCAACAATATAGCCATAAGGTAATAGATGAGCTTGCTAAGCTTGACAAAACCTATAAGGAGATCAATTTGTGGTTTGAGTTTGATCTGCATTGCCAGATCAATTTACTGGGCGTAATCAATTACATTGAAGAACGCGGCGATCTCTCTACGCCAGCGCTTTACCTCATTTGCCCCGACCATTACCGTGGCGTAAATCCCTTTTTTGGCATGGGGCAGTTAAAAGGCAGTCAGCTGAGAAATCTTTTTGACAATATAAGAGTGCAGCTCAACGAGGTTGATCTCCATATTGCCGGCTGTGTTTGGAAATTGTATAGTGATGGGGATATAGACGGTATTAGGAAATTTCTGGAAGAAACAGATTATTGGGCCAATATGAAGTACCTGAAGCCGGCGTTGGAGGCGCATCTCAAACGAATACAGACTAACGATATTGGCCTAAATTATATCGAACAAAAACTACTCGAAATTTATCATGCCGGTTCACATACCAGGCGTGAAATCTATAAGCGGTTTTGGGACACAGAAAAGATCTATGGCATGGGCGATATGGAGCTCGACATTTATCTGGGTCATTTAGTGAACAAAAAACTGATTGAAAATCTATGAATAAAACATATTTGATAAGCGGCGCAGGTAGCGGCATTGGGAAGGCTATTGCCCATAAGTTGGCCCTGACAGGTAACCGTTGCATTTTGCTTGGACGAAAAGAGACTGCGCTGATGAGCACCCTGGCTGAACTTGAAGGAGAGGACCATGCCGTGCTTGCTGCGGACGTACGCGACATTGAGGGCCTCACCAAAATAGCCGCCGAGATTGCTGATTTGCCTATCGACGGGATCATCGCCAATTCCGGCATCGGTGGTGAAAACTACTGGGGTGAAAATGATCGCTGGTATAATATCATCAATACTAACCTTACCGGTACTTATCAATTGGTCAATACTTTTCTGCCCAATTTACGCCTCGCAACCGGCGAGCGGCATATTATCATTACATCGTCTGTACTGGCACGACTGGGCGTTGCTAACTATTCGGCCTATTGTGCTTCTAAAGCCGGCTTATTAGGGTTGATGCGCTCCTGGGCGGTGCAGTATGCTCCAGAGGATATACTGGTAAACGCCATTTGCCCGGGTTGGGTAGATACGGAAATGTCGCAGGAAGGTTTACAGGGCATAGCCGATGGCTTAGGCATCACCAAAGACGAATTCTATAACATCGCCATGAAAAGCGTACCGTTGCGCCGCATGAGTCAACCGGAAGAAATTGCAGACCTCGTGGCTTATCTATTGAGCCAGCGCTCAATAACCGGACAGGCTATTGATATTAACTGTGGCGCTGTGATGAACAGCTAACTCAACGTGTCATGACCGTGACCGGTGGGGAGTGTTCACTTTCATTCTTTAGCCGGTCTATAGCCGTTACTACATAAATATATTTTGTACCCTGCTGGGCAGTATAATCGGTAAAAGTTGTGGTGTTGTCGTACTGTATGTGTAGGATATGGGCGGGGTTAGCGGTGTTAACCGTATCCTTTTCATGAAAGCGGTAAACCACATATCCATAAACCGGCTCTTTGTCTTTGGCTAGCGGAGGTGTTTGCCACTTCAAACTAACCTGGTTATGGCCGGCTATAGCTGTAAGCAGTTGCGGGGTATGAGGGGCAACGGAATCTAACCAAAGCATTACCGGCGGCAGGGCCGGATAGCGGTAATAGTGCGTCCGGAGCGAATCGGTAAAGCCGAGAGGGTTGTGTAAAAGTGATGTTGAGCTGAAGTATACACTACCCTGAATGCGCGGATTGGAGCGGATAAGCTTTAATTGCTCCGTAAGCTGCCAGGGTAGTTTAAAGGATGCATTTCCCCGTTCATTAATGCGGTAAGCTGCCTGGCCAATGTACAGGTGCCTGCCATAGGTATTATAACTCCACCAGTTCGCGAGTGTGTCAAACCGGGCCGGTCTGAAAGCGATGGGCCAGTACAGCTGTGGGTTAATGTAATCTATCCATCCCTCTTTAATCCATTTCCTGCCATCAGCGTATAGCTCATAATAAGAGTCGCCGCCGGCTGTGGCCGAACCTTCAGGGTCCGAACTCTTATTTTTCCAGATACCAAAAGGACTGATGCCAAATTTTACATAAGGCTTGTGCTTGTGTATACTGTCGCCTAACATTTTGATGAGCTGGTTCACATTATCCCGGCGCCAGTCACTGATGTTGCTGAAACCTTGTCCGTATTGATGAAAGGTATCTGCGTCGTTAATGGTTTGGCCGGCTATCTTATAGGGATAAAAGTAGTCGTCCATGTGTACGCCGTCGATGTCATAGTTGTCCACCACATTCAAAATTACCTTCACAATATATTGCCTCACTTCTGGTATGCCGGGATTAAAAAGCTTTTGACCGCCATAAATAAAAAACCATTCGGGGTGTGTACGTGTAATATGATCAGGAGCCACTGCAGCGTAGTTGCTGCCAAACGTAGCCCTGTACGGGTTAAACCATGCATGTAGTTCCATGCCGCGTTTGTGGGCCTCCGTTATGGCCAGTTCAAGCGGATCATAATAGGGATCGGGAGCTTTGCCCTGTTTGCCGGTGAGGTATTGAGACCAGGGTTCAAGGCTTTTGCCAAAAAAAGCATCGGCCGCGGGGCGCACCTGTAAAATAATGGCATTAAGGCCCGTTTCATGATGAGCTTCTATCAAACTAATTAACTGGTTTTTTTGTTGCTCGGTAGTTAGTTTGGTAGACGTAGGCCAGTCTATGTTTACAACCGTAGCCACCCAAACGCCTCTAAATTCGCGTTTCGGAGCAGGGTCGGGTAAAGAAGGAGTAGGGGTTTGTGCTTTTATGTAGAGGAAAGAAAACAGTGCCAGAAATAGAAGTACTGATCCTTTAGTAGCAAATGTCATATTCGGTTTTTATTAGAAGCTGCAAAGATAGACAAACTTAAACCAAGGTGGTTTGGCCTGCTAACGCAATATTTTTTACCTTTTTGTGTTTTTATGATATTGTGATTACTTTTAGCCATCATGAGGGGATAAGCATCAGAAATGTGCTCAATGGTTATTTTATTATCCCTTAGGTTATAAACTTGCTTATTTCGGAACATAGCTAAGACCTGTTTTAATAAACTAACGCAGGTTTTGCGACTTCGATATGGGTGAAATGAAAGAAATTTACTTATGAAATTTTAATTACTATGGAAAATCAATCTACACCATCATCTAAAAAGAACTCAAATGTTATTTACTTTCTGATCGTGGTTGTGATAGCTTTATTGGGAACAGATGTTTACCTGTATCTGCAAAAAAATAAATCAGACGAGAAGATAGTATACCAGAATGATGAAAAAACAAAACTGCAGACTGAGCTCGATAGTCTGGAGGCGCAAATAGAACAGGTAAATGCGAGCCACACCAAACTGAGTGCGGCCATGCAAGCCAAAAACGATTCTTTGCAGGCTAAAATAAGAGTGTTACGTTCTGAACTGGCCAAAGGCAAGCTGACCAAAGAAGAGTTGGTTAAGGCGCAGGAAGATGTAAAACAATTGCGCTATTTTGTGACTAAATATACCGCCGACATTGAGGAGCTAAAGAAGCAAAATAAATCACTTGCGGTAGAAAGAGATACCCTGAAAACCAATCTCGCCACTGTAAACACCAAAGCCCAGAACCTGGAAAAACAAAACCAGGACCTCAATAATAAGGTGCAGGTGGGGTCAGCACTAAAGGTGGCAACGGTGGATATTGTGGCGTATAAGGTAAAGAATAGCGGCAAGGAGGTTGAGGTAACACGTGCCAGCCCGGCAAAAAAGATCAAGATCAATCTTACCGTTGCCTCAAATGATATCGCCAACAAGGGGATGCACGATATTTACATCCGCATTATTGATCCTGCGGGCAACCTCATCACCGGCACAGATTCCGGTAACTTTACTGCCGACAGCCAGGACATGCAGTATACTTATAAAACCTCTATCGATTTTAAAAATGACGGTTCTACCTACACGATTGACTGGGCGCCTACGCCGCCTACTTTCCAAAAAGGTACTTACACCGTTTTACTATATGCAGACGGTTATACCATGGGCCACTCTGGCTTTAGCTTAAAATAAGCCTATAATTAGACCATATATATCAAGGGGCCGCGTTATGTTTTACAACGCGGCCCCTTCTTTTTTTCTGTGCGGGGTGGCTTAAAGGCAAGCACTATACATCCTGTCATTGCCCTGAGCAAGCATAGGCCTCTGGGGTGGGGGCGAATAAGCATTCTTATCCAAATGCAAACGGCCGGGCTGAGTTTGCTTCTTCGCCCTTCGCTCCTGCTTCAATAGCTCATCGCAATGACAAAAGAGAGAGTCTAATCCCCTCTTACGCCATGGGCAAACTCAAGTAGAAAGTCGTTCCCTCGTTGATTGCCGTTTCGTACCAAACTTTTCCGGCTGCATTTTCAATAGAATTTTTGACAAACGCCAGACCCAAGCCCGTACCAGAACTCTTGGTGGTAAAGTTGGGTTCAAAAATGCGTTCGCGCAGGTTTTCAGGAATGCCTTTGCCGTTATCCTTTATGGTGATAAGGATATTGCGGGCGCTTATCGTGTAGTCAATCTGGATCACACCTGGCTTATCCACCGGCATGGCTTCTATCGCATTTTTAAGCAGGTTGTTAAAGCACCTCAAAAGCTGGTCGCGGTCGGCATTGATATAAAACGGTTGTTCGGGCGGCTGGTAATAAATAGTGAGGTTATTGGTTTGTGTAAAAATAGTGGTAGCCTGGTTAATGGTATCAAACACATTGAGCCGTTCGATGCGCGTTTCGGGCATCTTAGCAAAAGCCGAAAATTCTGAGGCAATCTGCGAGAGGCTTTCAATCTGTTCTACAAACGATTTGCTGAAGCGTTCAAACTTTTGATCAAACTTAGGGTCCTTATCCTTCCACGATTTTTCCAGCAGTTGCAATCCGAGTTTAAGCGGTGTTAACGGGTTTTTGATCTCGTGTGCCACTTGTTTGGCCATTTCGCGCCAGGCGTTTTCACGTTCAGACTGAGCCAGTCTCCGCGCGCTTTCCTCCAACTGGGCAATCATGTGGTTGTATTCTTTTACCAGCGCGCCTATCTCGTCATTACGTTCCCATTTGATAGGCTCAATCTTCTGTCCGTAAATTGTTTTACTGAGGTTGTATTGAATAATGCTTAGCGGATTGGTGATTTGCCGGGCAACAATGATGGCAAACAAGCCGATGGCCAGAAATATCAACGCGTAAATGTTGATCATAGCGTTAAGCAACGAACCAATATATTCATTGTAATCGGCCTGATTGGAGAAGTAAGGCAGTTGAAGGTAAGCCACTGTAACATTCTTCTTCGGGTTGCGGATTGGCGCATATGCTGCCTTGTAATTCAGGGTACCGATAATTTCGGCATTTACAAATTCTGATTTATTGAACTTGTTTAATAGAACGAATGCTTTACCGTTCATGCGGCGGGCCAGCAGCCCCTCATCATAGATCCTGGGTACAGTGGTGAGTATCGGAACGCCGTTTTTATTAAAGAGCGTAAGATCGGCAGAGTTACTTTTGGCAAATTCATTAAACCATAACTGATCCTGTTGAGTAATGGCGTTGATGTTAATATCGGCGTTGTTTTGAAACGCTTCCGCAATTTGCCCTATCTTTTCCTTGATCTGGTTGTCCTGTTGTTCCTGATATTGGTGACTAATGGAGATATAGGTAACTGCACCCACAAACACCAGCGTAATTACCACCGCAAATACCATCGAGAATTGAATGCGTGTTCGGTATAAAATTCCCTCAAGGTTTAACCGCACATTCCATCTGATTGAATTATGATCAACGTAAATAATGGTAAGCCTTTTCCAGAGCCAGGCTAAGGTTAGTATAATAACATTAAATGATAACAGCGTAACAAAAAAGAACGTTAACGACGTAATGTTCTGTATATAGGGATGTTCCTGCTTAGTGATTACAATAAAGTCGCGCGAATTGGGCTGATAAATGAGATGGCTGTTAACAGTGAAGTCTTGCCACCATTGCGCCTCTGGCGACGGACGGGTTATAAATACGTATTGCTTTAATTTAGGCTTAAAATCAGTGTTAACTAGGTTATATGTATAATCGCCTTTTTGGCTGAGCAATTTACCCGCATCGTAAAAGGCATAGGAATAACCTTTAAACGAGTCCTGGTTGTTAAAGTGGCCCTCTATAAGGATCTCCGGGAAGGTGCCCGCATATTGCAGCGGCTTGGTATTTAGCTCGAGCACATAAGTTCCCTGTAGCTCATGGTTGGTATATACAGGGAGAATGGCAAAGTATTCCTGTATTCCGAAGCTTTTATTTTCGCGGTAAAAATAGTGCGAGACCTTAGTAAGCGAACCATACAGCACCATTTCCTTAAATACATCAAGTACGTATTTTTCGCCGGAGGTTAATGGCTGGCCGTTCTTATCAAACTCATAAATATTGAAGTCGTACTTAGAAAGATAACCTTCGAGATAATTTTTCTGAAAATAGGTTTTCAGAAAATCGATATTACTATTGGGGTGGGTGATATTGGTGATGAGTACCGAATCTGTGAGTATCGCTTTTTCTATTTTGGGCAGCAGATATTCGGCATTGGCATCGCCACCCGCCTCCAGCCGCTCGACCAGCAGCTTACGGTGTATATGCTCTTTTGCGGACTCAAACCTGTTAAGATTGAGCGCGGAGATTAGTGCACAGATGAAAACCAGGCTGATAAGCGATATGGCCGTAATTTGTCCATTTTCGTACCAAACAGCATAACCCCTGATAAGGATAAGCAGCGCAATAAGTGCATAAAAACTGGATCCCTCGCCCCAAATAAAGGTGCCTACTGTGGCAATAGTTACACCGAGCCCTAAAATCACCAGTTTATTTAATACCGGTAAACCTACTTTATTACATATAATAAGCAGGAGCTCGGTTAGAATGAGAAAGATCAGGAAACTAAAACCAAGCATCAGGATGCCGAGCAAACTGTAAGTCGACAAGTTAAGCACGTTGCTCACATCAAAGCTGATAGTAGACCTGATTACCAGCTGATGGAAAGAGTTGAGAAATAAACCTGATATAAGTAAAAGACCAACCACCGATGATATAATAACAACATAGCCCAAGCTCTTATGGGTAATGGGCCTGGCAAACTTAAACCGGTAATGATACAGAAAGGCGCAGAGCCAGAATATCATCAGGATATTGATACAAAAATCGCCGAGTGAAGGAAATATTTTACCTGCCTGGAAGTAATCCGGGTTAAATATGCCGAAGGTTCTTAAAGCCGGCCAATGGAAACAAAGGTTTACAAATCTTAGTGTAACAATAAAGCCGGCCAGAAACAAGATGCCCCACAGTAAGCTTTTTTTGTCGACAATGTAATTAGCGATATTGTTGATGAGAACACAGGCGCAAATAAAGGTTAATATCCAGATAGAAATCTCATAGTCGTAAAATTGATGATTTACCTTGTTGCCATTTAATTTAACAGAGAACAGGTAGTTGCCATCAACACTGTGGATGTTGTAGACCTCCTTATCGGTGAAATCGGCCAGGTCAACGTTATTGTCTTTGAGCAGATCCTTGTCAAAACGGTTTTGCAGGTATTGGTTCTGGAAAGGATACTGTGCTTTTACCGGAATAAAGAAGATAGCGCTAAAAGCGCCGTCGGTCTTTTTAATACATTCGTAATAGCCGTTTTCCTGGCGCACAAAAGAGCGTCCGTTTTTCAAAAATTCCGGATGCGCCGGAATTACTTTTACCCCGCTCCAAAAATCGATCTTATTATGGTTATAAGTTATAAACCAGATGCGTTTTGCGGTGGTAAAGTTTTCAATCAGCTTTAAATCTTCATTCTCGTTGCTGTCAAGCCTTTTGATGGCGGTCCAATCAGTTTTATTATTAATGATTTTATCAACGTAAGCCTCCTTTTCATGCAAGTTGGCTTCGAGAATAGATGCTGTTTGTCTGAGGTTGTTTTTGGGGGTGTAAGTTTTTTCAACTACAATTGCTGTTAACAAAAGGCTTGCACATAGCAAGCCCAACAGTAATCGTATCTTAGTCGAGGTACTCACAGGTTGATGATAACGGCTATAAATTTAAACATAATAAAAATAAAGCCACTTGGTTTGTGGCTTTTTAATATTTAGGACTGTACAGCTGCACTGCTGGTAGGCATTGCCCGGTTTACTTTTTTCACTAATCCTTGTAAAACATTACCCGGACCAACTTCTGTAAATGATGTTGCGCCATCTTCAATCATGTGCATAATGGTTTGGGTCCACCGTACGGCTCCGGTTAGTTGGGCTATCAGGTTATGTTTAATGTGGGCCGGATCGGTATATGGTTTTGCATCAATGTTTTGATACACAGGGCATACAGGTACGTTTATTTCGGTAGCTACAATGGCAGCTTCCAGCTCAACCCGCGCGGCCTCCATTAATGGCGAGTGAAATGCACCACCCACGTTAAGTTTTAAAGCACGTTTAGCGCCGGCAGCGGTTAATTTCTCACAAGCAAGGTCAACTCCTGCTATAGTGCCGGAGATAACCAGCTGGCCCGGACAGTTGTAATTTGCTGGTACTACTACATCACTAACCTGCTGACAAATATCTTCAACAGTAAAATCATCCAGCCCTAAGATGGCCGCCATTGTTGAAGGCTGAATTTCGCAAGCTTTTTGCATGGCATTAGCGCGTGCTGCAACCAGTTTAAGTCCGTCTTCAAAAGACATCGCGCCTGCAGCCACCAGTGCAGAGAATTCGCCGAGGGAGTGGCCTGCAACCATTTCTGGTTTAAAGTCGTCGCCCAATGTTTTGGCCAAAATCACCGAATGCAGAAAGATAGCTGGTTGAGTTACACTGGTTTGCTTCAGATCTTCTTCGGAACCATTGAACATTACATCAGTAATGCGGAAACCTAAAATTTCGTTTGCCTTTTCAAATAAGTTACGGGCCTGTTCTGATTGTTCATACAGATCTTTACCCATACCCGGAAACTGGGCGCCCTGCCCTGGAAATATATATGCTTTCATACGCTTTGCGAGTAAATAGTTTATTGGTTGAATGGAGAATGGTTTTTGAGTTGAAAAAACTACTCACTTAATCAACAACTCACCACTTAACTCAAATTTGACGATATTAAATTTAAAAATTCGGTTCTGGTTTTTTCCTGGAGGAATTCTCCTGTAAAGGCAGATGTGGTAGTTACAGAATTCTGTTTTTGCACACCGCGCATGCTCATGCACAGGTGGCGGCATTCAATAACAACACCTACACCAACTGGTTGCAGCGTATCCTGTATACAATCCCTTATCTCGTTGGTTAAACGCTCCTGTACCTGTAGGCGGCGGGCAAATACATCAACAATGCGAGGTATTTTGCTTAGCCCAACCACATAGCCGTTCGGAATGTAAGCGATATGAGCCTTGCCAAAGAATGGCAGCATGTGGTGCTCGCACATCGAATACACTTCAATATCTTTTACCACAACCATTTGGCTGTATTCCTCTTTAAACATGGCCGATGTAAGGATCTGCTTGGCATCGAGGTCATAACCATGGGTGAGGTACAGCAATGCTTTTGCCACGCGTTCCGGCGTTTTTACGAGCCCCTCGCGCTCAGGATTTTCGCCGATCTGTTTCAGTACGTCCACATAATGTGCCGAAAGGTTTTTGATCAGCTCGGGATTGTACCTGTCAATCTTGACATAGCCGTCTATGCCTTCATCGCGGTCAGGTATGGAGTTGTCGTTAATCATGCTTAAAAGTTAGTCGCCAAAATATTCGGCAAAGTTATTCTCTGTTTCGTATAATTTCACTGAATGCAGAAAAACACCATCATGTGCTTCGATAGGAGCTTTTAACTGGTTAAATATCTCAATGCAAAGTAACTCCGTAGATGCCATTTTACCAGCCATAAACTCAACATCTTTGTTAATGTTCATGTGGTCTAGTTTTTCTATCACGCGGTCATTAATAATCTTCTTTAAATCTTTCAGGTCAATAAGATAACCTGTTGCATGTGTAACTTCGCCTTTTACCGTTACAAAAAGGTTATAATTATGGCCATGCCAGTTTGGATTTGCGCATTTACCAAACATTTCGGCATTCTTTTCAGCACTCCATTCTTCACGGTACATGCGATGTGCGGCATTAAAATGCTCTTTGCGCGTAATGTAAATCATCATACTCAATAATTGGGTGCAAATATATAAAACAATTGCCGGAGGCTTGTTTTAACTTAGCGGTCAAATATTTGTAAATATGAGGGTTTTAATTGTTGCAGCTACAGAAGCAGAGATTGGAGGGCTGCGGTTGGCGGTTAGAGAGAGGAGATCGGAGGTCAGTGGTCAGAGATTCGAGAATAGAGATGAGAGAATAGAGGATAGTGATCAGCGATCGGAGATTGGTGATGAAGGCCCAGAAATTAAAGAGAAACTTATTGCTGGTGGGAACAACAACCCACTAATCACTAATCACGAATCACGAATCTCTAATCAACCAACCTCTAATCAACCAACCTCCAACATCTCGTTCCTCATTACAGGTGTTGGCATGGTTGCAACTGCGTTTGCTCTGGGCAAGGAATTAAGCAACAACCGGTATGACCTGGTGATTAACCTTGGTATAGCCGGCAGTTTTGACCGCTCTATTGCACTGGGCGAAGTGGTAGAGGTGGTTGAGGATACTTTCCCTGAATTAGGAGCTGAGGACGATGAGATATTTTTGCCGCTTGATCAAATGGGATTCGGCGAAGTGTCCTTTAAGCCATCGCCGCATCCGATCTTTAATGTGAGGTCGGTAAGGGGTATTACGGTTAATAAGGTTCATGGCAATGACGCATCAATTGAAAAAATAGTTCACCGGCTCGATCCGCAGGTAGAGAGCATGGAGGGTGCAGCTGTTTTTTATGCCTGCAAGCAGTTTAACACCCAGTGCTTGCAAATCAGGGCAGTGTCAAATTATGTGGAAAAGCGTAACCGCGAGGCGTGGAAAATAGGGTTGGCTGTTAAAAATCTGAATACATTTGCTGCGGATTTGGTTGAGAAGTTAATTGGTTGATTGGTGAATGTTTTACCCCATCTGCTCACTCAATCAACCACTCACTTAATAACCTTAATAAATGAAACTAACACTTGGCTTTTCGCCCTGCCCTAATGATACTTTCATTTTTGATGCGCTGATCCATCATAAAATTGATACCGAAGGTTTGGAGTTTGAGGTGTTTTACGATGATGTTGAAACCCTCAATCACAAGGCTTTTAAAGGTGAATTAGATATTACCAAACTAAGCTACCACGCCTTTGCTTATGTGGTAGATAAATACGTATTGCTCGATGCCGGCAGCGCACTTGGCTTTGGCGTAGGCCCGCTTTTAATTTCCAAAGAGGACATCTCCATCGAGGATTTAAGAAATAATGAAATCCGAGCCCGGAACTCCGAAATCCGAACTCCGCTCGTTGGTATCCCGGGTAAATACACAACTGCTAATTTTTTGCTGGGCCTTGCGTTCCCTCCGGCTACCAATAAAAAGGAAATTGTATTTTCTGAGATAGAAGATTCATTACTGAATGAAACGATAGATGTTGGCTTAATTATCCACGAAAACCGCTTCACTTACCAAAACAGAGGTTTAAAGAAGATCATCGATCTCGGCGATTTCTGGGAAAAGGAAACTGGCTGCGCTATTCCGCTTGGAGGTATTGTAGCTAATAGGAACTTACCCCTGGAGGTTCAGCACAAGATTAATCGTGTGCTCAAAAAATCAGTGGAATTTGCCTTTGCCAACCCTAAATCGGGCTTAGAATTTATTCGCTCCCACGCCCAGGAAATGAGCGAAGAGGTAATGTATAAGCATATTGAGCTATATGTTAATCAATATTCTGTTGATTTAGGTACCGAAGGTAGAAAAGCAATCAAACTCCTTTTTGATACTGCCCTGGAAAAAGGAATTATCCCGGAGATAAAGGAGGAGATATTTATCCCAAGCCCCCAACCCCCTAAAGGGGAAGCTTTTTGATTTCGGAATTCGAATTTTCGATTTCGGATTTAGAACGGCAGGTTCATAAAATATTAAAAACAAGAAAGAGGCTAACACGCCTCTTTTTTATCATAATATGCTCTTAAAAAACTCCCCCTTTAGGGGCTGGGGGGCTTAGTAGAGCAGCTTATCATACGGATACCTTTCGGTATGTATCGCTATAACCTTATCGTATAGTAGCTTTTTAAACTCCTCAACGTTTTCCTTATTCAGTGCCGAAATAAACACCGCAGGGCTGTTATTGCTGGCCATCCAGCTATGTTTAAAATCATCGATAGTCAAAGGCTCCGCTGGGTCTTCGGGATGATGGGCGATGGGTTTATAGGCATCGATCTTGTTAAATACAGTGATCACCGGCTTATCTATAGCGCCCAGATCTTTTAACGTTTCGTTAACGGTGCGAATCTGATCCTCAAAATTAGGGTGCGAAATATCGACTACATGGATCAAAATATCGGCCTCTCTAACTTCATCGAGCGTTGATTTAAAGCACTCTACTAAGTGGTGGGGTAATTTGCGGATAAATCCAACAGTGTCTGACAGTAGAAAGGGCAGGTTCTCAATCACTACCTTGCGTACAGTGGTATCCAAAGTGGCGAAAAGCTTGTTCTCTGCAAACACCTCCGACTTGGAGATCATGTTCATAATGGTTGATTTGCCCACGTTGGTATATCCAACCAAAGCTACACGAACGAGTTGGTGGCGGTTTTTGCGCTGAATTTCGTTTTGCTTGTCAATCTCCTTCAGCTTTTCTTTCAAGAGAGAAATTTTATTTAGGATCAAACGGCGGTCGGTCTCAATCTGCGACTCACCCGGACCACGCATACCAATACCACCTTTTTGCCGCTCCAAGTGCGTCCACAGACGGGTAAGGCGGGGCAGGAGGTATTGTAATTGTGCCAGTTCCACCTGGGTTTTAGCCTGTGCCGTACGCGCACGGCCGGCAAAGATATCAAGGATCAGGTTGCTTCGGTCCAGTATCTTTACACCCAGTTCCTTTTCTATATTACGCAGTTGCGAGGGCGACAGTTCATCGTCAAACACAACCATATCTATTTCTTCTGCTTCTACAAACGCTTTAATTTCTTCAAGCTTACCAGAGCCCACAAAAGTGGCCCTATCCGGACGCTGCAATTTTTGGGTAAAGCTTTTTACCGTTTTACCGCCCGCCGTTTCCACCAGGAACTCCAGTTCTTCCAAATATTCTTTTTCCTGTTCTTCGGTCTCGTTAGGGGTAACAACACCAACCAGAATAGCGGTTTCCTGCTTCACAGCAGTATCATAAAATTTTTGTCTCATTAAGAATTATATAAATAGTCTCTCCATACATACTTTAATATGTAGAACATAATACAGTGTTTAAAGTTGTTTATTTAACTTTAATACATCAATTACTTTGCCATGAATGCCGAGCAACAACTTTTACTGGAACGTATTACGCTGATACCAGATTTATTGGGTGGAAAGCCCACTATAAGGGGTATGCGCTTCCTGGTTAGTGACATTCTGGAACTTTTGTCATCCGGCATGACAGAAACTGAAATTCTTGAACAGCATCCTATCTTAGCGAAAGAAGACATACAGGCGGCGTTATTCTATGCATAATTAACGCGAGTCAAAAACCTTATAAAAACAAACCCTTCTTCGGGGGAAGGAGTAACCGCTGTAAACCCCTCCCTACACCCTCCCAAGGGAGGGAATCGCACCATCCTTAAAACCTATCTCAACTCCTCCACAAACTCCCTCATGGCTGCTCCCGGGTCGGCTTGCTTCATGAAGTTTTCGCCGATCAGGAATCCGTTAAAGCCTGCTTTCTTTAAATCCTTGATCACTGCCGGGTTGCTGATGGCGCTTTCAGAGATCTTCATAAATTCAGGCGGTATATGGTCGGCTAACTGAAAAGAGGTATCAACCGAAACGGTGAAGTCGGCAAGGTTGCGGTTATTTACGCCGATGGCATCCAGGTTAGGGTCGATACTGCGCTGTAACTCTTCGAGGTTATGCACCTCTAATAGTACGCTCAGATTAAGGCTTTTCGCGAGTGAAGCGAAACGCTTGATCTCGTCGGGTGTCAGGATAGCCGCGATCAGCAGAATAATGTCCGCCCCTAATGCCTTGGCTTCGATAATCTGGTATTCATCAATCATGAAGTCTTTACGCAGGATAGGGATCTGGTTAAATTCGCGTGCCTTGATCAGGTCGAACTTGCGGCCCATAAAAAACTCGCGATCTGTAAGTACAGACAGCGCAGATGCACCTGCCGCTGCATAGGCAGTAGTCACATCTTTTACACTAGCATGGTCGTTAATGATACCCTTTGACGGCGATTTGCGCTTATATTCTGCAATAATGCCGGTGCGGGCCGGATCCAATAAAAATTGTTTAAACGAATAAGTTTCGCGGTGAAAGAGATCCGATTCTTCCAAGCCTGAGTAATTCGTTTCCCGCTTGGCAAATTCTACTTCTTTCCGTTTATGTGCTACTATTTTGTCGAGTATTGTCATAACCTCCTAGCCTCCGCCAGCCGGCGGAGAACTTTAGAAAATAATTTAAATCCTATTATTAATTTTATTTGGTCAGCCAATGCCTTCCCCCCTTTAGGGGGCTAGGGGGCTTAACCAGTTTTTCATCATTTCTTTGCCGTATTCAGTCAACACCGATTCAGGGTGAAACTGCACACCCCGCACATCATATGTTTTATGCCGCAATGCCATGATGGAGTTGTCCTGCTCGTCAACCGCGGTAACCAGCAGCTCTTCGGGCAAGTTGTCTTTATCTACTACCCATGAGTGGTACCGGCCCACGTTGATCTCTTCGGGCAGCCCGTTGAATAACTGTTCCTCTCTATCAGTCACTCTTACCGGAGTGGCAATACCATGCATCGGCCTGCTCAGGTTATGCAATTTTCCGCCAAAGGCTTCGGCAATAGCCTGCTGACCCAAACACACGCCAAAAATACTTTTTTCGGGCGCATATTTTTCAATCACATCCAGTAAAAGTCCGGCTTCGGATGGGATACCCGGTCCCGGTGAAAGGATGATCTTGTCAAAAGAAGCTACATCTTCCAGTTTAAACTGGTCGTTTCTCCATACCTCACACTCCATCCCTATTTCATTAACCAGGTGAACCAGGTTATAAGTAAATGAGTCGTAGTTATCTATAATTAAAACTTTACTCCCCGTCGCCCTGAAGGGGGCGTTGTTGTTTTGAGTTTCCATTTTTTATGTCTTAATCTATTATTACCAATTAAAGGTTCTCTCTCCTCCGTCCAAAGGATTCCTATGAAGGAAAGGGTTAGGGAGAGGTTATAGCTCCTCAGCCAGCTCCAGCGCTTTTCTTAGCGCTGCTATTTTATTGTTTACTTCATTCAGCTCACTAATCGGTACAGAATCGGCCACAATGCCGGCTCCCGCCTGGTAGTGCAGTGTGTTGTTTTTGCTCAGGAACGAACGAATCATGATGGCATGGTTAAAGTCGCCGTTAAAGCCCAGGAAGCCGATGGCACCGCTGTAAAAGCTCCGTTTGATGTTCTCGTTCTCGTCGATAATCTCCATGGCCCGGTATTTAGGCGCTCCACTCAGCGTACCGGCTGGGAAAGTATCAGCAACTATCTTAAACGAGGAAGTGCCCGGCAAAAGTTTCCCGCTTACGTGCGATACCAGGTGGATCAAATGCGAATAGTATTGTACTTCTTTAAATTTTTTAACCTCAACGTTGGTACAGTGCCTGCTCAGGTCATTGCGGGCCAGGTCAACCAGCATTACGTGTTCAGCAGATTCTTTAGGGTCCTGCTCCAGTTTGCGTGCAATTTCGGCATCTTTCGCATCATTGCCTGTGCGTTTAAAGGTTCCGGCAATAGGGAAGATACTGGCTACCCTGTTCTTGATGGTGATCTGTGCCTCGGGAGATGAGCCGAAGATGCGGAAGTTGCCGTAATCAAAATAAAACAGGTACGGTGACGGGTTGATAGATCTCAATGCCCGGTACACATTAAATTCATCCCCGGTAAAGTTTTTGGAAAAGGCACGTGAAGGAACGATCTGGAATACATCTCCCCTAAAGATGTGCTGTTTCATCTTGTCAACAATCTGTATAAACTGCTCGTCCGTAAGGTTTGAGCGTTCGGCGTCAGTGCTGGCAAAATGATATTCGGGAAAGTTTTTGTTTTTGATGAGGTATTCTATCTTTTCAAGTCCGCCATTGTCCGGAAGATCGATTGGCTGGTTTTGGAAAATATAAAGCTCATTTTTAAAGTGGTCGATAGCGATGATGTACCTGTAGATGTGGTACTGCATTTCAGGGATCTTCCGCTCATCGTTTACTACTTCTTTCAGTTTGATGGTTTCATAATGTTCTACGGCTTCATGAGTAAAATAGCCAAACAAACCGTTACTGATCATTTTGTGGCCATCTTCTTCAATGGCAAAGCTTTGCAGAAAGTCGTCGATCTCGTTGATCAGCTCAAACTCTCCCTTATTTTTGATTGTTTGGCCGCCGTCTGGATAACTCAATTTTAAGGTTCCGTCATTTAGGGTAATGCCGCTAATGGGATCACAGCAAACATAGCTACGGCTATTTTCGCGACTATGATAGTCGGAACTCTCGAGCAGCAGGGAATTCGGAAAAACATCCCGCAGCCGCAGATATATGCTAACGGGTGTTGTGGTATCAGCTAAAAGCTTTTTAGAAGTAGTTTGTATAGTATACTTATTCATTTCAAAATGTCTATAAAATAAAAAACCCGGCACCTTTGGTGGCCGGGCATGTTTAAGTTTATAATTGCTTGGTTTGTTCAAATTTCAATATAACATCCGGCTGCCCTTATTTAAGGTGCCACCAGTTGTTAGTATGTAACGCTTTGTTTGTCATTTGTTTCACGAGCAAATTTAGAAAGAAATTTGAAAGCGCAAATTTTTTGTTAAAAAAATGTTAATGTGTAATTCCAAACAACGGACGATGGCCCTGAGCAATGGCAGCAACAATTACAACTACAGCCAAAATGTAAAAAATAGCAATAGCGCGGTGCTTAGCTTCCGGAAGGGCAGCTTTTTTTGAACGACTATGGCCAATGGTGATCAATATAATGGCGAAGATCATCATCACCAGGTGTTCAACTGTCCAGTAGCGTGTGGTTGCATCTTTCATGGTTTCGCCGTTAAACTGCACAAACGGACTTAAGAAATAAAGGATAATTCCTAACAGCAACTGGGTATGCGCCGAGATCATGGCAAACAGGTTTAGCTTGCGGTTGCCTTCTGTATAAGACTTTTTACCAAACCAGCCGGCCAACGCGTTGATGATAGCCAGCAGAACCAAAATAAGTACTATAAATCTGAAACCAGAGTGGATGTACTTAAAAATGCTATATGCGTTCATGAAAGTTAATTTTTGCCGAATATACAATAATCAATGTTATGAAGATTTAAAAATAAGCCCAACAAGTGTATGGAGATATAATTAAGCCAAAAATGTATAAGGGTTTTATCAAAACACTATTCAAAAAAATGCCCGGCACCATAAGAGTGTCCGGGCGTTTTTTATCTGTTAACAATGAAAGTTATGTTTGGAGGATTGAAATAGATCTCCGGTATTTTGTTGTTCACATTGTCGCTTGGCCTGGCCGAAGCCTTGAGCGTTATGGTTGTTCCCGGTACAGGGTAATCGGCTCCCAGGCCCTTAGCTAAAATGGTGTAATACCTGCCACGCGTAAACACTAGCGAGGATGATGATGTTCCTACCTTGGTCTGGGTTCCGGTTTTATAGAGACTGAACACATAACCAGTTGTACTTACGCTGTTGGCATCGAGCGCCACCCAATCTGTAACTGTTTTAAAGCCGATATTGGTGGCCACCGTTGGGGTTGCTGCAGCGGTAGCGCCGGTAAGCGTATAAGAAACACCCAGGTCAAGGTTTGTTGGGCTATTGGGGATCATGTTTGCAAACCTCACATATACTTTATTGGATGCAGCAGGCTGGGTGAATTTATCTTCAATAATCAGCCCGCCGGGAGCGTCAGGTAATCCTTCTGCAAAAACAGAATAGTATTTACCATCATCCATTTGCTGCGTGGCATTTACAATGGTTGCTCCAGGTGCAACGGTTTGCGGACTTACCAGAGCCGGCACTGGTGTTGAGGTTTTTATGGTGATATTATTGTTGCCCGGGGCTACTACAGCGTAATCGGTATTGGAGGGGAAAATGCCCGAATATTGATTAGCATTTGCGGTGCCCAAAAATAATATGCCCGATATAATAGATGTTGTTTTGCTATTATCAGTAACTGATGAAGTGATGAGCGGGGTTATTTTGGTATTGTTTACATAACCATCAATCGCGGGCAGGCCAGGAACCGCATGAATGAATTTTATGCGCGCTCCTGTAGCTGGATTGTAGATCTGCTTGATATTATCTTTTTTACAGCCTGCAAATGCCATTAAGGCAATGCTCAAGGCCGATATATATAATTTTTTCATGTGTGATGCAGTTTAAAATTAAGGCTGAATAAACCATGGTTCTTTTGTATGATAATCAGGCTGTGTGGCGCCGATCTTGGTGAGCGCGGGCACATTCCAGATATACTCTGAGTTATAGCGTGGCCTCATCCGGTAAACCTGTTTCCCTGAATTGTCGGGATATAGTGACCCCGGCTTAACAAAACCCTGAAAAATGCTATTATCGTAATGAAAGCGACGCTCATCGGCCCAGGCTTCCAGTTGCCCCCAACCGAACAAGGCAATAAACTTCTGCTGTAATATATCGCTCATTTGCAGCAAGTCCGGAGTTTGTTTTACGCAAGGACCGGCCAGGTATGCAGCTTTGGCAGTAGCAGAGATATAGTTGGTTGTGCCTACCTGGGATGTGGCAACCGGCGGATTGCTTACAAAATCGATATCAGCACTAATGGCATTCTTGTAAGCGGCTAAAGCCCCTGATTTATCTCCTTTTCTAAACAAGGCTTCTGCTTTCATAAATTGCAGGGCGGGGTAGGTCATTAATACACCCCGGGCATTATCTCTGAAAATGTATTTCGCGCCATAACCTGCTGGTGGTAATGTTGATGTGGAAGGAGTGCCCCATAGATAAGGAATGCTGGTATTAGGATCAACGGCGTTTGGATCGCCATTAGAGGCTATCACGCCGCGATAAACGCCATCCTTGCTTGCTGTTAATAAATAACGCAGGCGAGGGTCAAGTGTGGTATCAGCCGTGGCAGAGCCGGTGAAGATGCGACCATCCAGTAACCGGACCATAAAATCGGACTGTCTGAAAGAGTTCAGGTTCTGGCGTGCTGTTCCCCAGAAATTGGAATCGCCTGACTGGGTGGCATTACATTGAATAGAAGCATTATCTGCGTTGCTTACAAATGAGCTGTCCACATACTTCACTACAAGATCAGGGCTGTAGGTAGACTTATTGCTAAGATGGGCAGCATTGGTAGCCAGTATGGAATAAATAAACTTTATCCACTTGGTGCGGTCGCCATAATACATATAGTCTCCGCGGGCCAGGTTGGCAGAAACGGTTTGCCCATCCTTGAGGCTTAAATTGAAGTAATTTAGCGCGGTTTTGCACTCATTTACTACCTCTGCATAAATGTCCTGCGGCTCATCGTAATCGAAGGTGAGCCTGTTGGGGTCAAATGCCTCCTTTAGGATCATGTTGTTATAAAGATCTACACTTGTTTGCCAGCTCCAGGCCAACATAGCATAACTTGCGCCTACATAGTCCCAATTTTTCTTGGCCATGGCATCGCTCCGCATCAAAAATATATTTGCGCCGAGGCCATAATAATGCGTGCGCCACATTTCGCCTCCAGAGTCGCTTCCGGGAATATAGCCTTCACGGTCCCACACGTTATCTGTTGATGGAGAACCCCATTGTTGTGCATACTGACCGATGTAACGGCCATCATACCACATCCCTCTTTCCATATTAGCCAGTATTGGAGGCATCAGGTTAGCGGCATCTGTTGATGTGGGTGCGTTAGGGTTTTTATTGACGTCTAAATATTTTTTACAACTGCTGATTAAACCAAGCGTTAGGACAGCAATTAATGAAAGTGTTATCTTTTTCATGGTTATTCTCTTATAGTCTTACTCTAATACCAAATGAAATTATTCTTGGAGTTGAGAGGGCTCCAAAATCAAAGCCGGCAGCGCCGGAACCTAAGGTTGAGGCGTTAGTGCCATTAACATCAGGATCTGCTCCTTTGTAATTGGTGATCATGAATACATCAGTAGCCGTTACGAATACGCTGGCATACTTAAAGGTTCTTTGCCGGCTCAGCAGTTTTTGTGGTATAGTGTAGTTTAACGTTATATCCTTTAGCCTGATCCAATTGATGTTATGCTCAATAAAATCCGACTCGATATTGCTGGTATAAAAAGTGTTTTGATAATAAGGAGTTACCTGGATGGTGTTAACGGTCGGTGTAGGAGAGTTTTCATTGCCATCCTTCAGCACACCCGGAACTACCCTGGGGGTCATACGGTCAAGTGTGGTTGTGCTTAGGCCGTAACGGGTAAGAAACATTTCATTGGCATTGAATATGTCTCCGCCTTTCCGCATATCAACAAGGAAAGACAAGCTGAAATTCTTAAAACTAAAGGTGTTGCCAAAGCCAATGGTGAAATCAGGCTGCCTGTCGCCGGTTTGTATAAACGTACCGTTTGATATAGGCAAACCGCTTGAAGGGTCGATCAGGATTTGACCCTTATTATTGCGTGCATAATCATAAGACGCTATTGCGGTGGTGCTTCCGCCAGGAAATATACTTGCCCGGGCGTTGGCATACAACCAGGTGTCAGAATTGTAATATTCAGGCAGACCGCCGAGGTTAACAACTTTCCCTCGGGCTCTTGTAAAGTTGATATAAGAGTCCCAGGTAAAATTATTGGTTTTAACCGGCGTGCCTGTTAGTTGCAGCTCGATGCCATGATTATCAACCTCGCCGCCGTTAACATATTTGATCACATAACCAGAACCGTAGCTGATGCGAGGGTTAAAGATCTGATTGGTAGCAAGTGTTTTATAATAAGCGATGTCTGCCCCTAAGCGGCCATTGAAGAAATGGAATTCGCCGCCCACCTCAAAAGACTTATCGGTTTCGGGCTTCAATAGCGGATTACTTCCCGTAACGTCAACCTCGTAACCGCCGCCTGTGGTAGTTTGCTGGATTAGCTTTGATTGGGTGGTATAAGGTGGCGCATCTTTACCTACTTCAGCATAAGAAAATCTTAGCTTACCGTAGGAGAGTACTTTGTTATTTTTCAGCGCATCAAGCTGGGTAAATTCCCATGCCACACCTGCTGAAGGATAGAAATAGCTATACTTTTGGGTGTCATATAAAGTAGACGACCAGTCGTTTCGGCCAGTGGCATTGAACACCAGCATGTTTTTCCAAACCAGGTTAAAGCGGCCAATAGCAGCCATGCGCCTCACCTGGGTAATTGCCGATCCGCTGCGCTGCGAGGTTGGGGTGGTATTGTTAATGCTGTTAAAATCAGGTTGAAGGAATTTTTCGCCATAGTAACCGATAATTTCATCGCGATTGCTGAACGCTTCGCCACCTACGGCAAGCGTGGTTTTAAAGTCGCCGAATGTTTTCTTGGCAGTAGCGAATAATGAACCATTGATAAGCAGGTCATTGTCGGTATAGTTATCAATAATACCGCCTGCCGAGACACCGCTGGTGGCATTAAAGCCGTTAAGGGCAGAGTTCTGATAAGCTGAACTGTACTGGCTGATCAGGTTGTTGCCTTGGGTAGTATAATAGTCCACACCAACCAATCCCCGGATATTTAGCCATTTGTAAGGATCGTAAGAAAGATCAACGTTTGACAGTGCCCTGTTGGTTACGTCTTTGCTGATGTTGTTGTGAGCATCCCATAGCGGATTGTCAAAGTCGATGGAAAGATCGGAGGTAGAGTTAACGGCATTGATGCGTCGTCTGCTGCCATCCGGATTAAGATAATTTCTTACATCGTCATCAGTGGGCCAGGTTAAGGCATCTATAAATGTTCCTGAGTTTCCTTTATTAAGCTTCCGGTTATTAATGTTGAAATAATTGAAGGAAGCTGTGCTGGTAAACTTGGGCGATATTTTTGCCGACCCAGTAAATCTTAACGAAAGCCTGTCGTTATAGGCTACGGGGAACACACCGCTTTGGTCGCGGTACTCTGTTGAGAGACGGTAAGTTGCATTCTCACTTCCGCCCTCAAAGGCCAGGCTATGGATCTCGCTGAAGCCGGTTTGGGTGATGTCTTTTAAGTTATTATAAGTTTTGGTTCCGGAAGCAAGCTGAGGACCAAACTCGGTACGGGTGAGTGGGTTGGATATGCCGTTTGTACCCCGGCCAAATTCTGTTTGGATTTGCGGGAACCGGTATGCTGAAGAAAAGCCGAAATCGTTATCATAATAAACAGAACCTGCGCCGCTACGGCCCTTTTTGGTTGTGATTACGATAGCTCCTGATGCAGCGTCAGAACCATAGATGGCGGCTGCTTCGGGGCCTTTTAAAACGGTAACAGATTCGATGTCCTCGGGGTTAAGGTCCGAAGCGCGGTTATTATAGTCGGCGCTTCTGCTGGCACCGTTTGAAACGAGCGCCGCCTGGCTAAAAGTATTATTACTTATCCGGATACCGTCAACCACAAATAGAGGCTGGTTATTGCCCCCGATGGAATTGATGCCGCGTAAGATAATAGAGGCAGAAGCGCCGGGCTGACCGCTTGTGCTGGTCACGTTGGCACCGGCAACCCTTCCCTGTAAGGAAGTCAAAAAGTTTTCGCGCTGCGTTTCAGCAATAGCTGCACCGGAGACTGTTTGCACGGATGTTGTGAGCTCGCGCCTGTCCTGCTTAATATTAAAGCCGGTTACAACAACCTCATTAAGGCTTTTTTGGTCGCTTCTTAATTGTACATTAATGGCTGATGAGCTGCCTACGGTGTGCTCCTGTGTAATAGTACCAATAAAGGAAAAAATTAACACCTGGCCCTTGCTTGCGCGGATGTTGTAATTCCCGTTTTGATCTGTTACGGTGCCGGTTGCTGTACCTTTGATTTTCACGGAAACACCGGGTAGCGGGTATCCGTCTTCTGCGGTGACAACCTTGCCGGTAATGCTAATGGCCTGGGCACGTACCTGGTACGACCAGCAACAAAAACATGTAAGCAAAAAGAAGAGAAGTAGAAATTTCTTCATACACGAAAAAGTTTAGTTGAATGGTTTTGAAAACAGTAGTCCTAAACCAGAGATGAGAGGTGATAAATCGGAAAACGGCAAAATCAGGCAGAAAACCGCAAACCTCGGGTTTGTATTGCTAAATATATGTAAATATAATATTGAATTATGCAAGAAGCTGCAACTTTTTATTTACATTCAGGCAATAAACCGCAAAATTGCCCCTATGTTGAAAAAAGAGCGCCATGCCCTCATTATCAGGCAGATCAACCTGCATAATAAACTTTCGTCCTCAGACCTCGCCATTCAGCTTAATGTATCAGAAGATACCATCCGGCGAGACCTTAACGAGCTTGATGAATCTGGTCAGATTGTTAAAGTTCATGGCGGCGCGCTTTCCAGGTCGTTTCATTATCCTTTTAATGCCAGCCATACCTATGCACTTGAGGCCAAGCAACGGATCGCCTCAAAGGCTATCGGGCTGATTCGCGACGGTATGGTGATTTTAACCGGAGGTGGTACTACCATGATAGAAATGGTGCGAATGATACCTCAGGAGCTCAATCTTACGGTATTTACGATAAGTCCACTAGTGGCTATACAGCTCGCCGATCATCCCCTGGTAAACGTTTACCTGGTTGGCGGTCAGTTTTCAAAAAGCTCGCAGGTGTGCACGGGTATGCAGGTGATCAGCACCCTTTCTGAGATCCGTTTCGATCTGTGTTTTTTGGGAACAAACTGTATCTCTGTAGATGGCGGCGTTACAGATTCGGATATTGAGATTGTACAGGTTAAAAAGGCGCTTATTAAATCATCCAAGAAATTAGTAGTAATGTGCATCTCAGAAAAGCTGGATTCCGCTCAGCGGATGCGGGTTTGTGAACTGCAGGAGATAGACGTGCTCATCACGGAAATAGATCCCGGTGCGGACACACTGGCGGCCTATCGAAGAGAAAACATAACTGTTTTATAGTGGGAAACTAAACTTACCCATTAATACCGCAGGGTTGTCGCCAATTTGCATAGGCTGGCCAGCAATGGCCTCGTTACCCAATAACGCAAATAAGATGGCTTCCTTGGCATCGGGGTTAATACCCAAATAGCCGGTATCGTGGATACTGAGATCCGGAAAATAACAAGCCAATGATTGAGTGATAAATGGATTGCTGGCTCCGCCTCCGCTAAGGAGCAAGCGGTTGGCCGCTGGCGTGTATTGTTTGATAAAGTTTGCAATGCTTTTTGCCGTGAAAGCTGATAAAGTACTGATTACATCTTCCGGACTGATCGTTACTCCAGTTTGGGTCATGGCATTGTCCAGATAACTCACGTTAAAGAGTTCAGGTCCGGTGGTTTTTGGGGGCTTTTCTTCAAAAAAGGGATGAGCAAGTAATTGTGTTAGCAGTGCTTCGCTTACATGGCCTTTAAAGGCAATTTGGGCATCGCGGTCAAAATCCTGGTTAAAGTATCGTTTGCAGGCTGCATCAATAAGCGTATTTCCAGGGCCAATGTCGGTACATATAATACTGCTGGTATTACCATCTCCCGGCAGATAGGTTAGATTGGCAATGCCGCCGATGTTTAAAAGAACACGGTTTTCTCCTTCCTTGCTGCCCATAATTACATCGCCGTATAGGGCCAGCGGTGCGCCTTCGCCCCCCGCTGCAACATGCTTCTGCCTAAAATCACCTATGGTTAAAATGCCTGTTTTTACAGCCAGGTGATCTGCATCGCCAATTTGCAGGGTAGCATTACCGTAACCGGCTTGTTTGTGTAGCCTCTGCGGCGCATGGTAGACCGTTTGGCCGTGACTTGCAATAAAATCAACGGCGGCAGTCGCTATGTTCCATTGGTTTAAGGCCTGAAGCACCAGTTCGGCATGATAGCTTCCAATGTAGGCATTTAGCAGGCAAAGTTTTTCCTGGTCAATCTCCCTTTTGGCGAAGACCGTTCTTACCTCGCTTTTAAAATCTTCGGGATAGGGAATCGTCGTGAAGTTGAGCAGCTCAATGCCGGTAGTAAGGCCGGTACCCGTTAATCGGCATAATGCAATGTCAAGGCCGTCCAATGAAGTGCCAGACATTAAGCCAATGCCTACGCGACTGGTTTTCTGTGCAATATCAAATAAATGCTGGAGATTTTTATTGAGCATAGGCCTAACCAAATACCGGGTTAAATATAAATTAACAAGCGGTAAAGTTTTGTATATTTAATTAGGTATCTGTGGGATAACCAATATATTTGTTACTCACCGATTGTTAACCCGCAAAAAATTTATCTCTATGCCCAGACTAAATCTACTGGAAGAAACACGCTATGAAAAGTTGCCGGTGAGCGTGTACCCAGATCAGGCCACTGCAGCAAAGCATGTAGCACGCAGAATAGCAAACCTTATTAAACGTAAACAGACTAATGGCGAAAAGGCAGTTTTAGGACTGGCTACAGGCGTAACGCCTATTGGTGTATATAACGAGCTGATCCGACTGCACCAGGAAGAGGGGTTGAGCTTTAAGAATGTAATAACCTTTAACCTGGACGAGTATTATCCTATGCGTCCGGACGCCGCTCAAAGCTATGTGCGCTTTATGAACGAGCAGTTGTTTGACCATGTGGATATTGATAAGAAGAATGTTAATATTCCCGACGGTACTTTGCCTAAAGGGGATATCGCTTCTTTTTGCCTGGACTACGAGCGGCGAATTGAAGCAGTAGGCGGCCTGGATCTCCAAATTTTAGGTATTGGTCGTACCGGTCACATTGGTTTTAATGAGCCTGGTTCTGCCCCAAATTCGGGAACCAGGCTGGTTACCCTTGACGATCTAACCCGCAGTGATGCTGCCCGTGATTTTGGTGGTAAGGCCAACGTGCCTACCAAAGCCATTACGATGGGCATCGGTACCATATTTAAGGCTAATGAAATTATCCTGATGGCCTGGAGCCAGAAGAAAGCGCCGATTATCAAGAAAGCAGTGGAGGGCGAAATGTCTGGCGATGTGCCTGCCACTTACCTTCAGCTGTCTGACAGCGTTGAGTTTGTGCTGGATGAGGCGGCGGCTTCTGAGCTTACCCGCTTTGATACGCCATGGCTGGTTAAAGATTGCCACTGGACAGATCAGCTTAAAAAGAAAGCCGTAATCTGGCTGGCAGAAACGCTGGACAAGCCCATTTTAAAACTAACCGAAGAAGATTATAACAACCATGGCATGGCCCAACTGGCGGTTGAACAGGGGCCGGTGTATAATATTAATATAGAGATATTCAGCCGCATTCAGCATACCATTACCGGCTGGCCGGGCGGTAAGCCAAATGCTGACGATCGCCATCGCCCGGAACGGGCATTACCGGAAAAGAAACGTTCGATTATCTTTTCACCACACCCTGATGATGACGTGATTTCTATGGGCGGCACATTTATCCGGCTGGTGGATCAGGGGCATGATGTACATGTAGCTTATCAAACATCCGGTAATACCGCTGTTTGGGACGATGATGTGCTGCGTTACATGGAGTTTGCCATCGACTTTAACAGGAGCATCGGTAAAGATTGGGCCGAACTACAGGATATTTATGACGGCATGCGCACGTTCATCGATCAGAAAAAGCCGAACCAGATGGATACCAAGGAAATACTTGATGTTAAAGGTTTTATTCGAAAAAGCGAAGCGATAGCGGGCGCACGCTACGCCGGACTGAACGATGACCATATCCATTTTATGGCACTGCCTTTTTATGAAACGGGTAAAATCCACAAAAATACGGTAGGAGAGGAGGACATCAGGCTAACCATGGAGTTGCTCCAAGAGATCAAGCCTCACCAGGTATTTGCCGCCGGCGATTTTGCCGATCCGCACGGTACGCACATTGTCTGCTTTAATATTATACTGGAATCATTAAGAAGATTAAAACAAACAGAAGATTGGATTAAGGACTGCTGGATGTGGCTGTATCGCGGCGCATGGCATGAGTTTCAGACCTATGAAATTGAAATGGCTGTGCCATTATCGCCACAGGAAGTGCTTAGAAAACGGAACGCCATCTTTAAGCACCAGTCGCAAAAGGACAGGCCTGTTTTCCCAGGGGACGATGCCAGAGAATTTTGGGTGAGGGCGGAGGACCGCAACCGGGATACCGCCAAAAGATATGATGAATTGGGCTTCGCCGAGTATGAAGCGATGGAAGCCTTTGTGAGGTATCATTATTAATAGCTTTCGCCTTAAGATTGTCTTCGCGCAGGTTGGGTTTATAGTTGACCTGCGCGAAAATTTCTGATAAAAAGGTAATTAAATGTGTAGATGAAACAGCGGAGTCTTTTAAGTTTCGAATAAATAATTAGCTTTATTTTTCTAAAGCTTAACTTATGGCTGAACCGAAACCAACTGACCTGCATCTCCCGCCCAAAAAACGTTTATTATCACTCGACGTACTGCGTGGAGCTACCATTGCTGCCATGATTCTGGTCAATGATCCGGGCGACTGGGCGCATATTTATCCCCCGCTGGAGCACTCCAAATGGAACGGCTGCACGCCAACCGATCTTATCTTCCCGTTTTTCCTGTTTATGGTAGGCGTCTCGATAGTTTATGCTATGGAGACCAAGAAGCAGGATATAGCCAATCATTCGCGCATGATACTGCGTGCGTTCAGGAGGATGGTTACGTTGATTGTGATCAGCTGGCTCATCCAGTTGTTCTATCATCCCAGCATTGCACATTTGCGTATTCCCGGCGTGTTGCAGCGTATTGCGGTAGTCTATTTTATCGTCACGGTGCTTTATATTAAAACGTCGACCAAGGTGATGGATTGGATTTTTGCAATAGCGCTTATTGGCTACTGGTTGGCCATGACACTGATTCCCGTGCCGGGAGTGGGATACGCAAACCTTAACCCCGAAACTAATCTTGGCGCCTGGATAGACCGTTCTGTATGGGGAGTGGATCATCTTTGGCGCGAATCGCACACCTGGGACCCCGAAGGCCTGCTGGGCACCATACCGGCGCTTGGAACCGGACTTTTCGGTATCAGGGTAGCCACCTGGCTTAAACGTAAAGATAGGGATGATAGCGTTAAAGTAAGCTGGATGTTTGTGTACGGCGTTAGCGCTGTAGTACTTGCCCTGATATGGGACCTTTTTTTTCCAATCAACAAGTCGCTCTGGACCAGTTCATTTGTGCTCTACACCGGTGGCCTGGCAACAATAGCCCTTGCCCTGTGTTTCTGGTTGATCGATGTACAGGGACGTGAGAAGGGGACCTGGATATTTGTTGTTTTTGGTATGAATGCCATTTCGGCCTATATCCTTGCCGATATTGTACCGGGCCTGATCGATTTCTGGAAAGTGAATTTTAACGGACATGAGCTGAAGGGCACCCAATACCTGTACCAGGCCTTTATTGCGCCTCATTTTGCACCCATCAATGCATCCTTGGTGCGGGCTATCCTGTTCGTGATCCTGATATGGCTGCTGATGTATGTATTTTATAAAAAGAAGATCATTATCAAAGTATGAGATTTAAAGCCGCGTTCATTGTTGCTGCTTTCGTAATGTTGTTTAGAGGGGGAGACCTGTTTGCTCAAGCTAAAACCAACATAACTGCCGCTCACTTTAAGGCTGCAGAAGAAGTATTGCAGGCTTCGGGAGTTGATGTACAATTTAAGGAGAGTATTGAGGCATTGGTTAATCAGTACAGCGAGCAGGTTGCAGTTGAAAAGCGGGAAAAGTTTAAACAGGTATTAAATACCTTTATGGCTAAATATGCCTCATGGGATAATGTGAAAGACAGCCTGAGCAGTATTTATGCGGAGGCCTTTAGCGAGGCAGAGCTTAAACAGCTGGCAGCTTTTTACCAGACTCCATTGGGCAAAAAGTTAGTGAGGGAGCAGCCATTCCTGTTGCAGAAAAGTGTACAATTTGGCCAAACCTTAATTGCATCCCATCAGGTTGAGTTGCAACAATTGTTGCAGGATGTGTTCAAGGATAAATAAGTATGTAACTTTAGCCGGCGTTATCTATCTAACAAGTATCTTAAACAGTTTATGAATTTTAATAGAAATTTAACATTAGTCGCAATTGCTTTTTTTGTTGCGGCCAATACCTCTTTTGCGCAGGTTAAAAGGAGACCAACACCATCGCCTGTCGAAAAGCCGGTTCCGCTGGCCCGGCAAATGCGCGCCGAGCTTTTGCCTGTTGATCCTAATGTGATTATTGGCAAGCTGCCTAACGGCTTAACCTATTATATCCGCAAAAATGTGGAACCTAAAAATAGGGCAGAGCTGTATCTGGTCAATAAAGCCGGTTCAGTACTCGAAACCAACGATCAGCAGGGCCTGGCTCACTTTACCGAGCACATGGCGTTTAATGGTACCCGCGATTTTCCGAAAAACGAACTGGTAGATTATCTGCAAAAATCGGGCGTTAAATTTGGGGCCGACCTCAATGCTTATACTTCATTTGATGAGACGGTGTACCAGCTCCCGCTGCCGACCGATAGCGCTAAAATATTTGAGAAAGGCTTTGACATATTGGCTAACTGGGCCGGTTATGTGACTTTTGATCCCGACGAAATTAATAAGGAACGCGGTGTAGTGCTGGAAGAAGAACGCCTGCGCGGCAAAAATGCTCAGGAGCGTTTGCAGCACCAGGTTTTGCCGGTGTTGTTAAATAATTCGAGATATGCGGAGCGTTTGCCGATTGGTAAGGAAGACATATTAAAAACCTTTAAGCCTGCCACTATAAAAAGCTTTTATCACGACTGGTATCGTCCAGATTTGCAAGCCGTTGTTGCAGTGGGCGACTTTGATCCGAAGCGTGTAGAGCAGCTTATTAGGGAAAACTTCTCTGGCCTTAAAAACCCGGTTGCGGAGAAACCACGGACAACTTATTCTATTCCGGCTTCTTCGGGGACTGCTGTTAAGATTGCGACTGATAAAGAGTTTCCTTATACCGTTGCCGAGATCGTAGTGCGTCATCCAGGTACCACTATCCGCACCAAGACCGATTATCTGCAGAATATGCGGGTTAGCTTGTTTAACCAGATGATCAATGCACGCCTCAACGAGCTCACGCAGAAAGCCGATCCGCCATTCCTTTACGGAGCATCCAGCTATGGCGATTTTCTGGCTCATCAAGATGCCTTTACTACCATAGCCGTTGCTAAATCAGGTGATCAGCTTAAAACGGCTATCGAAGCAGCAGTTGCCGAAACTGAAAGAGCCCGGCGCTTTGGCTTTACCGAAAGCGAGTTAAATCGCGCCAAGCAAAACGTAATGACCAGCATGGAAAATGCCTGGAAGGAACGGGATAAAACCAAATCTGTTTCTTTTGTTCGCGAATACCAACGCAACTTTTTAGAGGGTGAAGCTATTCCGGGCATTGATTACGAGTACAATTTCTATAAAGATAATATTAACAGCATCAAACTAAGCGAAATCAACGCCCTGGCCGGTAAATTCATCAGCGACAAAAACAGAGTAGTGCTGGTCGAAGCTCCTGACAAGGAAAAAGATAAATTGCCCAACGAAGCCACCCTGCTGAGCTGGATCAACGAGGCCGGAAAGGGTGTAAAAGCCTATGTGGATAACGTAAGCAATCAGCCTTTGCTGAGCAAGGTTCCAACGGGCAGCAAGATCACGGCCGAGCAAAAGGATCAGGCTATAGGTACTACCACGTTAACGCTTGCTAACGGTGTAAAAGTTATATTGAAACCAACAGATTTTAAGAACGATCAGATCTTAATCCGTGGCTATAGTTTTGGCGGGACCTCGCTTGCCCCAGATCAGGATTATACTTCAGCAAGTTTGGCTGCAGAAATTGTGGGCAGCAGTGGTATCGCCGACTTTTCGCAAATACAGCTCGATAAAATGATGAGTGGTAAAAATGTAAGTATTTCGCCATACATCAGCGAAACTACCGAAGGTGTTGCAGGCAGCAGCTCGCCAAAAGATTTTGAAACGGCGCTTCAACTGGTGTACCTTTATTTTACCAAACCTCGCAAGGACCCGGACATCTGGCAGTCTAACATTACCCAAACCAAGTCGGTATTAGTTAACCGCAGCCTCGATCCGCAGAGTGTTTACCAGGATACGGTAGCTGCTGTGTTGGGTAACCATAACGTCCGCCGCATGCATACTACTATTGAGCAGCTTGACAAGGCCAGCCTCGATAAGGCATACGATTTTTATAAAGATCGCTTTGCCGACGCCAGCAACTTCACCTTCACTATTGTGGGTAGTTTTGATGTAGAAAAAATAAAACCGCTGCTGGAAACTTATCTCGGTGGCCTGCCGTCAAGCCATCGTAATGAGACCTATAAAAACTTAGGTATTCATGCGCCAGAAGGGCAGATCACCAAGAATGTATATAAAGGCATTGCCGATAAAAGTAATGTGGAGATTGTGTTTAGCGGTTATTATGATTATAACGATCATAACAACCTGCAGTTGGATGCACTTGAAGAGATCCTCAATATTAAAATGATCGATCGCCTGCGCGAACAGGAAAGCGGCGTTTACTCACCCGGCGTTCATGTGGCTTATAATAAAATACCGGCCAGCAGATATAGTGTGATTATCTATTTCAGCTGTGCACCGGCTAATGTTGATAAGCTCATTAATGCTGCTATGGAAGAGATCAACAAGATCAAAGAGCATGGTGCCGCGCCTACAGACATTCAAAAATTTGTGGCTGAAGAAAAGCGCTCTACCGAGGTGCAGTTGAAAGAAAACAACTTCTGGCTGTCCTACCTCAACAGTGCTTCCCAAAACCAGGAAAATCCGGATGTTATATTAAAGCATATCGACGATCTGCACGAGGTTACGGTTGAAAGTACAAAGGAAACTGCCAATAAATACTTAGGTAACAATGTTATTAAGCTAATATTGCTGCCCGAGAAGAAATAACACTTCTTCTTAAGTCCCCTCTCCTCAAGGGGAGTCCTTGGGACGGGGGAGAGGGACTTTTTTATGAAAGGAGGATATGGCCTCACCCGAAATCGCTCTCCATTGGAGAGCGATTTTTTTATGAACAATTTGCGTTTGTAATTGATAGATTAATTTTATAGCAGAAGCGTATATTTAATAGATGACTACGACCGAAGAAAGATATGTTTTGTTAGTTGAAGCGGTAAAGCTTTTGGCTGCACCCTTTGATCTTCAACGAAAGGAAATACCAGAATATGCTCCACTGGCTTATGAGCTTATTACTACGTTCCAGGATGATTTTTTCTTGCTCAGTGGTTTAATCAGGGAAAACCGTGTTTCGAATGACGCTACTGCTGAATTGATCTTTTTATACCAGAAAGTTGAAGTGATAAATCGGAACGAAAGTTTATTTACAGATGATGCGGTACAAAATAGTGCGGAATGGGCTGCAGTTCGCGATTTGGCAAATAGGGTTCTTGAAATTTTAAACGAGCATAACACCAATCCGAACTTGTCACATATTACGTGGGTTAAATGATAAATACGAAGGATAACCTGGCCGTTCAGGCTTCGTATTTATAGCAGAAACGATATATTTAAATAGATGACCAGGGGGCAGCAAATTATAAAGCAATGGTTTGAACACAAAAACTGGCATCAGTTTGCCTTTCAGCGGGAGATGGAGGATGCCTATCTATCGGGCTACTCTGGTTTGCTTAATGCGCCGACCGGCTCCGGTAAAACTTTTGCCTTGTTTATGCCCTTTTTGGCCGAGTACATTAACAAATATCCCGATACGTACCAAAGCAGAACAAACAATGGCCTACTGATGCTTTGGATTACCCCACTGAGGGCGCTAACCAACGACATCCGCAAGGCTATGCAGGAAGTGTGTGATGAGCTGGATATTCCCTGGCGCATCGGCACCCGGACGGGCGATACGCCGCTTGCTGAAAAACAAGCCCTCCGCAAAAAACTGCCGGAAGTATTACTCACTACTCCCGAAAGTCTGCATCTGATGCTGGCGCAGAAGGAATACCCTAAAATATTCAATAACCTGAGGGTAGTGGTCATTGACGAGTGGCACGAGCTGTTAGGAACAAAACGTGGGGTGCAGGTTGAATTGGGATTGAGCAGGCTTAAAAACCCCTCCCTGGCCCTTCCCTCCGGGGAGGGCCAGGGAGGGGTGAAAATCTGGGGTATCTCCGCAACCATAGGCAACTTAGAACAAGCGGCAGAGGTGCTACTTGGCAATACATTCCCTTCGGAACGTATTAAAATGGTAAAAGCCGATCTCGACAAAAAGATTGAGATTAAATCGGTGATTCCTGAGAATGTGGAGAACTACTCCTGGTCGGGGCATATCGGACTAAAGCTGCTGCCGGAGGTGATGGCTATTGTGGCCCGAAGCAATACTACGCTGGTTTTTACCAATACCCGTGCTCAGTCAGAAATATGGTATCACGCCATTTTAGATAATTACCCCGAATATGCGGGCATCATCGCCATGCACCACGGGTCGCTGGATAACGAGTTGCGTAATTGGGTTGAGCAGGCGCTCCATGCGGAGGCGCTGAAAGTGGTGGTTTGCACGTCGAGTTTGGATTTGGGAGTGGATTTTCGTCCGGTGGATACGGTGATCCAGGTTGGCAGCCCTAAAGGCGTTGCCCGGTTTATGCAACGTGCTGGTCGAAGCGGCCATCACCCGGGAGCCATCTCTCGTGCTTATTTTATACCAACCCATTCGCTGGAATTGTTAGAGGGAGCGGCATTAAAGCAGGCCCTTAAAAATGGAAATTTTGAAAGCCGCGACCCGATATTGCTGGCTATGGATGTGCTCATTCAATACATGGTCACCCTGGCGGTATCAGACGGGTTTAGAGCCGATCAGCTTTTTGAGGAGGTAAAAACAACCTTTGCCTTTGCAGATCTGCGTCGGGATGAATTCAATAAACTGCTTGAGTTTATTACCACCGGCGGCAGCACACTTTCACAGTATGACGAGTTTTTGAAGGTGGAGGTGGAGAACGGTTTGTATAAAGTTAACAGTCGTAGGGTAGCCATGCGGCACCGGCTAAGCATCGGTACCATTACCAGCGAAATGAGCATCAGAGTGAAATGGTTAAGCGGTGGGAGTTTAGGTACGGTAGAAGAGTATTTTATATCCAAACTTAAACCCGGCGACACCTTTTGGTTTGCGGGCAGAAACCTGGAGTTTGTAAAGGTTAAGGATATGACCGCCTTTGTTAAAAAGACCAACAAAACGAAGGGAATCATTGCCAGCTGGATGGGTGGCAGAATGCCGCTATCGTCTCAATTGTCGGCCGTATTCAGGGATAAGCTGGATGAGGTGGCTCATGGCATCGCTAAGGACGAGGAGGTATTGGCCCTGCGGCCCCTTTTTGATCTGCAAGCGCGATTGTCGCAGTTGCCGCAGAGTCATGAGTTTTTGATCGAGTCGCTGGAATCGAGAGACGGTTATCACTTGTTCTTCTACCCCTTCGAAGGGCGGCTAGTGCATGAAGGCATGGCATCGCTGCTGGCTTACCGGATCTCCAAGATCAGAAGTGCCACCTATTCGCTCGCTATGAGCGACTATGGCTTTGAGCTTTTGACCGACGAACCGATCCCGATAGAAGAAGCGCTTGAAACGGGCGACCTGTTCAGCATTCATAACCTCATCGGCGATATACAACAGAGCCTCAACGCCACAGAAATGGCGAAGCGCAAGTTCAGGGATATTGCCCATATCGGCGGACTAATTTTTACCGGCTACCCCGGCCAACAGATCAAGAATAAACACCTCCAAGCCTCAACCTCCTTACTTTTTGATGTTTTTAGTGAATACGAGCCCGATAACCTGTTAATCAGGCAGGCTTTCAATGAGGCTTTGGCTTTTCAACTGGAAGAGTTCAGGCTGAGGGCAGCATTGCAACGCATCAGCTCACAAAGCATTATTTTGAAAAAGATCGACAGGCCTACGCCTTTTTCCTTCCCCATCATGGTAGATAGCCTTCGCGAAAAAATGACCATGGAAAGCCTGGAAGATCGCGTGGCCAAAATGGCCCGGCAATACAAGGTTGAGCTTGATGAAGATACTAAAGACAAGGGCAAAAAGGTTGAGGACGATACCTCTGAACGGAAAAAGTATTATGGTTGGAAAGCGAGCAGGAAGAAGCCGTTTTTGGGGTGATTGATTTTAGTCTTGGATTTTTTTATGTCTGAAATGTTTTTTAAAACAAAAACGGCCAAAAGGTAGCCTTAGGAGAGCCACGCTTTTAGCCTTTGTGCTTTGCTGATTATTAATCAGCTATAATCAATAGAGTGTGTAGTCAGGGTTTAATATTATTCCGATAGGCGGTTGTAAGCATACGGATTACCCAATTTGCGCCGGAACCAAAGATCCCAGCTGTTTTGTTGTTTGCGGTTCAGCATGTGGCTGGTATCCTCGTCGTAGTCAACATTCAGCTGCTTGTAGCGCGAATCGATCCGGTAAAACAGTGAGACAACTTCTTGCTTATAATTGGCAGTGAAATGTTGTTGATTAAATATGCGTTGCATTTCCAGCATTTCAATATAAGCAAGGTTATAGTGCCCCTGTTCGTGTTTTAAAATCTCTGCCAGTTGATTCTGTGAGGTAATCATAGAACGTTTTAACCACGACCGGCTGTGATCTACCGACAATTTGAACTCAAAATTGAGGTAGTAGGTACCATCTATTACCTGCCTTGGCTGGTAAGTAAAGTTAATGGTACAGTTAGTGTAGGCAATAAAGCCACCGTCACTTGACGGACCATTAGCAAAGTCGCTCGTGTTGAGCTGATGATACGGCTGTGCCAGGGCCGGTTTCGCACAAATCAGGCAAAGGGCAATTAAGCAAATCGCCCACACAAATCGGAAGTTCATTTAATTAATTAGGGAGTAAATATTTTTACTCTTTTACGGCATTGCTGTGCAAAAGGTTTAAAGAAATTAACTCTTTCATTGTGCGCTGCATCGCATCGCTCGATCCATCGAGAAAGATCACGTTACCCTGCGAGTTTTCCGAAAAATGTTTGATCGCTTCCGTCCACATCGTGAACAGAATAACGGAGGTATCCATGTTGGCGTGCTGCATCTCTTTGGCCGCAACCGTCATTCCTTTGGCTACCTCTTCCCTGAAAAGCGCGACGCCCTGACCCCGCAGCTGAGAAGCCTGCCGCTCTGCTTCGGCCGCAATCTTGATGGCATTACCCTCGGCCTCAGCGGCTTTGGTTTTGGTGATCAGCAACGCCTGGCCCTCATTTTCTGCAGCCGCTTTCAGGTTGTTCGAGGCAACTACCTGGCTCATGGACTTCATGATTACATCGTCAAAAGTGATGTCGTTTAATTGCAGATCCTGCAAGTGATAGCCCCAGCCTTCCAGTATAGAATCAATCTGTTCTTTAACGTGTTCAACAATGTCCCGTCTTAACACCAGTACATCAGACTGTCTTTTTGTTGCTACGAATGCCCTGATAGAACCTTCCACCGTTCTTACCAGCGCCTGCATTAAATTCCGCTCGTCAACAAATTTAAAGGCCACTGCCTTAATGGTCTCTTCTTCCTGATTGAGTACCGAGTAAAGCAGCATAGCTTTGAAATATACGTTAGCCTGATCGATAGTTACGGCTTGAAATTCGAGCTCTACAGACCTGTTTTGTACAGAAATACGGGCAAAAAGCTGCTCTATGAAAGGAAGTTTGAAGTTGAGGCCCGGTAAAAGTATACGACGGTATTTGCCAAAAACGGTAATCACACCGATGGTTCCCTGCTTAATTGTTACAAATGAAGTGAGCAGGGTAATGGCAATAATAAATACTAATACATAAAACATAATAAGGGTTAGTGACATTTAGTATGATGTTTGATTAATAATTAGTTACAAAATTATTTAGGTTTTAAGATACGCAATTTTTAACAACCAACATTTAACCTATGAACTTAAAAAGAACCTTTGGAACCATATTAACTATACTGGGTATAGTTGGTTTAATTTACACCGGTTTAGGTATTATTCAACACAATGGAGGCATTACCACATTAATAGTGGTTGGTATTATCTCTATTATATTTTTCTTCTCAGGGATGGGATTAATCAGAGGAACAGCCGACAACGCCAAATAGAAGGACAATCAACCTTTATTAAACGGCACAATTTCCCCAGTCTTTGTGATAGTTACCGAAGGCTGGGGAAAATCAGTATTTGTAAGATCGCGGATACGGTTGATTACCCGGTTGGCAGTGTCGCGCATTAATCCCTTGTCATGGCTTTGGCGGCAGGCAATAATACGTCCTGTTAAAAACTCGCCCTTTTTATTCGTGTATATTTTCAGCAAAGGCGCCATGCCGCAAACGCCGGATACGCTTACGCTCCGGTAAGTGCAAAAATTGCCTAGGCTATAGGCAATCAATCTTTTATGGTATACCTCCATGGCCCGGCTAACGTGAGGGCCGTTACCTAAAACAACATCAGCACCGGCGTCAATGGCATTGTGTGCAAATGCGTAAACATTGCCCCGGTTTTCACCAATAAACGACTCGTCTTTAAAAGGCACATGCTCAAAACCTGCGCCCTCGCCTCCACCATGGAACGATACAATTACGATGTCGCATTGCCGCTTTAGTTCTCTGATAATGGCAGCGGCCTTTTCCAGGTCATGGATAGACACGGTTTGACTGTTGGGTGCAAAAGCGCAGAAGCCATATCTTACACCTTTGGCCGTAAATATGGTGGTTGGATGAATTTTCAATCCGGCATAATGGATACCGATGGAGTCGAGAATGTGTGTGGTGCTTTTTAAGCCCGAGTCGCCAAAATCATAAGAATGGTTGTTGGCCAGGCTCAGCACATTAAAACCAGCCGACTTTAAAACGTTAACGTAATTTGTCGGCATCCGGAAAAGATAAGCCTTACTACGTTGATGTAGTTTAAATGATGATGGATGGGCGGAGGTGTCCGCAAGAGTACCTTCCAGATTGCCAAAGGTTATATCTGCTTTTTTGAGTTCGGGCTGTACAGCAGCAAAACTGTTAACTGCGCTGTCGGGTGGTAAACTCTGCGCATTAGGGTAGGATGTGCCCAGCATCAGATCACCAACGGCGGCAATGCAAACGGAATCAGACGCGCTATTTGTATTGCGCGAGCTACTTGTTACAATAGGTTGCTGAGTTTGCGCTTTTACAGGTGTTCGCTGATTTTGACATGAAACAAGGATCAGCATAAAAACGAAAGGGAGGGATAAGGATATAGGTTTCATCGCAAAAAAAATCCTTTCTTCTGGTTAGGGAGAAAGGACTATTATTAATCAGGGATAGTTTATGTTCATTATTGGACGTCGCCCGTTTTCTCAAGTTGCTCCTTGAAAGAATCCAGCAGGCGTCCGCCTTTGTAAAAGTAATGACTGTAATAAGCATCATCAAGATTGCTCACAGCTACACCTTTTAATGAAGCGTGTGCAAAACGGCCGTTGCCCAGATAGATGCCTACGTGTGAAATGCTGCGGCTATGAATTTTAAAGAAAACCAAATCGCCTTCTTTAAGATCATCCCGGTCAACAGGGCTAACCATGCTAAAAATATCGCGGGAGTTTCTTTTAATGGTAAGATTGAAAACTTTGTTATAAAGCTCTTTTGTAAAAGCAGAACAATCAATACCTCTTCTGCTGTCACCACCGAATCGGTAAGGGGTCCCGATCCAGTCGTAAACAAATTGAAACAACTTAACATTGGAAGTTGCAGATAGCGCGACGCCCATCACTTGCGAGAAGTAATCTTTGGCTAAACTTTCTTGTTCATCGGGCTGTTTTTCAGCCGATTGATTTGGAACACTTTTTGTTTGAGCTTCTACACTTAAAACGCTCAAAAAAAGAGCAATAGCTAGGGTTAATTTCTTCATTTAATCAATAGTTTGTTGGGGTGACAACAAATAATGTTTACTAAAGTATACAACGTTTCTCTATTGTTGATCACAAAGATATACACATCTTACGCAAATCCAAATCAGAAAGTTTCTTTTCTTTAAAGAAATTTGTTAACACCTGTGGTTAAGTAGTGTTGATAAAAAGAAATATTTCGAACAAATTCGTTGCAGTTTCCTTTTTTTCAAGGATATAATTAGATTTGCGCATTCTCAAGAAAAGGATTGTTTAACAGATGAGTTCAATCGAAATTAATAAAGACACCTACCTTAAATGGTACGAGTCGATGCTTTTGATGCGCAAATTCGAAGAAAAAGCAGGACAATTATACGGACAGCAAAAGATTAGGGGTTTTTGCCATTTGTATATCGGGCAGGAAGCGGTTATGGCTGGTACCATTTCTGTGATCCGTCATGAAGACAGTTTAATCACTGCTTACCGTGACCACGCTCACGCATTGGCTAAAGGTACGTCTCCAAATGCTGTAATGGCCGAGTTGTATGGCAAGGTTACCGGTTGCTCTAAAGGAAAGGGCGGTTCTATGCACATGTTCGATAAAGAAAACAATTTCTACGGCGGACATGGTATTGTAGGCGGCCAGATTCCACTGGGGGCAGGTATTGCTTTTGCCGAGAAATATAAAGGTACTGATAACGTAGCTATCGCTTATATGGGTGATGGTGCAGTTCGTCAGGGTGCCCTTACCGAAACTTTTAACATGGCTGCGCTTTGGAAACTGCCGGTAATATTTGTTTGCGAAAACAATGGTTACGCCATGGGTACTTCGGTTGAGCGTACTACTGTTCAAACTGATATTTATAAATTGGGTGAGCCTTACGGTATCCCATCTGCTCCGGTTGACGGTATGGACCCTGTTGCAGTTCACACCGCTATGGACGAGGCTGTTCAGCGTGCACGCGCTGGCGAAGGACCAACTTTCCTTGAAATACGTACCTATCGTTACAAAGGTCACTCTATGTCCGATCCGCAAAAGTATCGTACAAAAGATGAGGTTGAACAATATAAAGCTAAAGATCCTATCGAGACTGTAAAACATGCTATCCTTGAAAAAGGTTATGCTGATGAAAAATGGATAGAGGGAATTGAAGCTAAGATAAAAGCACAGGTAGACGAAGCTGTTAAATTCTCGGAAGAATCACCATGGCCTGATCCGTCTGAATTATATGAAGACGTATACGTGGAAAAGGATTATCCTTTTATCAAAGACTAAAACAAAATTTTTAACAAAAACTATCCATTAGATAAATTATGGCTGAAGTAGTTAAAATGCCTAAAATGAGCGACACCATGACTGAAGGTGTCATTGCGAAATGGCATAAAAAAGTGGGCGATAAGGTGAAATCAGGTGATTTACTTGCTGAGATTGAAACCGACAAAGCCACCATGGATTTTGAATCGTTCCAGGATGGTGTTTTATTATATATAGGTGTTGAAGAAGGTAAAGCTGCTCCTGTTGATGCCGTTATTGCCGTATTAGGCAACGAGGGTGAAGATTATAAAGCAGCATTGCAGGCTGAAGGTGGCGCGCCTGCGGCAGAGAGCAAGCCAGCACAAGCGGCAGCTCCGGCACCACAAGCTGCAGCAGCTCCCGCTGCACAGTCACAACCTGTTGATACTTCAAACATTCCCGCCGCTGTTATCCGTATGCCGCTCCTGAGCGATACCATGACAGAAGGTGTTATCCAGAAATGGAATTTTAAGGTAGGCGATAAAGTTAAGTCTGACGACTCACTGGCTGATGTTGAAACCGATAAGGCAACAATGGAAGTGGTTGGTTATGAAGAAGGTACCCTCCTTTACATAGGTGTAAAAGAAGGCGAAGCTGCTAAGGTTAACGATATTATTGCTATTGTAGGTAAAGAAGGCACAGATATTACGCCTTTACTGCAACAAGGTAACGCTGCACCGGCTGCAGCTCAGCAACCTGCTCAGCAAGAACAAGCTCCTGCCGCACAAGCTGCTCCGGCTCAACATGCAGAAGCTGCTTCTTCAGAAGACGACAGCCGCGTTAAAGCATCTCCGCTAGCCCGTAAAATAGCTAAAGATAAAGGCATCAACCTTAATGAAGTAAAAGGATCTGCCGAAGGCGGCCGCATCATTAAGAAAGATGTTGAAAGCTTTACACCTGCTGCTAAAGCTGCTGCGGCTCCTGCTGCCGAAGCTGGTGCCAAGGAAGGTGCAAAGGCAGGTTCAACTATAACTTTAGCACCTTATGTAGGTGAAGAGAAATATACAGAGAAGCCGGTAACTCAAATGCGTAAGGTTATTGCCAAGCGTTTAGCCGAGAGCTTATTTACCGCTCCTCACTTCTATGTAACGGTTTCAATTGATATGGATGCAGCTATTGTTGCCCGTACCAAAATGAATGAGGTTGCTCCTGTGAAGATCTCCTTTAATGATCTTGTTGTTAAGGCATGTGCTATTGCCCTTAAACAACACCCTGCCATCAACTCATCTTGGCTGGGCGATAAGATTCGCTATAATGAACATGTTAACATTGGTATAGCTGTTGCTGTTGATGAGGGCCTGCTGGTTCCGGTTGTGCGTTTTGCCGACGGTAAATCATTGAGCCGCATCTCTGCAGAAGTGAAAGATTTTGCACAGAAAGCAAAAGCTAAGAAACTGCAGCCATCAGACTGGGAGGGTTCAACCTTTACCATCTCTAACCTGGGCATGTTCGGCGTAGACGAGTTCACAGCCATCATTAACCCGCCTGATTCTTGTATCCTTGCCGTAAGCGGTATTCAACAGATACCGGTGGTTAAGAACGGTGCAGTGGTACCAGGTAACGTAATGAAGGTGACCTTAAGCTGTGACCACCGCGTAGTTGACGGTGCTACAGGCGCAGCCTTCCTGCAAACGCTTAAATCGTTACTGGAAGAGCCCGTTAGATTATTGATATAACAAGCACGTTTTGATATGTTAAAGCCTCTGCTATCTTGCAGGGGCTTTTTTTTTCACTGGTTTTGGCGTTTCTGACCTAAAAGAACAGACTGGCGGGCTGCAATGTGGATAACCAGTTCAATGTTTAAAAGTCTTCTAAACATTGCTTTAATCCACCTCGTATAGTAGTTATTTTTAGCTAAAATTTTTGGCAAAAAATAGTTATATTTAGCTAAGATTTGGTGCAAAATTGAGTTTTCCACAAATGTAAATATCTGATCATCAGAGTAGAATTGAAACTCAAACTGAGATAATGCCCGTTAGTTAACACGATGTGGAAAACTCCAAATTGTAGCAGGGAAAGCAGAGTAATAAATTTGATTAAAAACCCTTAAGGTTTTGTTAAGATACTAATAACTTATAATTCACTTAGATATGAGCAAAAACATTTCAAAAAAATCCGGAGGCGGCCAAGGTCTGAAGATGAACAGGTACTTCAGCAAGGAAGGTGTTAATGTTTACGATCTCTTTAAATACGAGAAAAGATCGTCGGTGATCCGTAACCCTTCGGGCGATGCGGTGTTTGAAATGAATGACGTTGAAGTTCCTGCTGCCTGGTCGCAGGTGGCAACAGATATTCTTGCGCAAAAATATTTTCGTAAGGCCGGCGTACCGCAGGCTGATGGCACAACCGGTTCTGAAAAAAGCATTAAACAGGTAGCTCACCGTATGGCCAACTGCTGGAAGGATTGGGGCATGCGTTACGGATACTTCGCATCAAAAGAAGATGCAGAAATATTTTATGACGAGATCGTTTATACCATCGTTGGTCAGTTAGCAGCGCCAAACTCTCCGCAATGGTTCAATACGGGTTTACATACCTCGTACGGTATCACCGGTAAGCCACAGGGCCACTACTTTGTTGATCCCGTTACGGAAGAGTTAACCAAATCAACATCGGCTTATGAGCGTCCGCAGCCACATGCCTGTTTTATCCTTTCTGTAGAGGATGACCTGGTAAATGATGGTGGCATTATGGACCTTTGGGTACGTGAGGCCCGGATCTTCAAATACGGATCAGGTGTAGGTACCAACTTCTCTAAAATTCGTGGCGAGAACGAAAAATTATCAGGCGGCGGTTATTCATCAGGTTTGATGTCATTCCTGAAAATTGGTGACCGTGCTGCGGGAGCTATCAAATCTGGCGGTACCACCCGTCGTGCAGCCAAGATGGTATGTCTTGACCTCGACCACCCTGAAATTGAGCTGTTCGTAAACTGGAAAGTTGAAGAAGAGAAAAAAGTTGCAGCCCTGATCGCAGCAGGTTATTCATCAGACTACGAAGGCGAAGCTTACCGCACTGTATCTGGTCAAAACTCTAACAACTCCGTTCGGATCCCTAACAGCTTCTTCGAGGCCTTGCAACAAGGCAAGCCATGGAATCTAATGGGTCGTACCAGCGATAAAGTGGTTAAATCCATATCCTCACAAAAGCTTTGGGATGATATTGCATTTGCTGCGTGGGCCTGTGCAGATCCCGGCGTTCAGTTTGACAGCACCATCAACGATTGGCACACTTGTCCGGAGGGCGGCCGTATCAATGCTTCAAACCCTTGTTCAGAGTATATGTTCCTGGATAATACAGCTTGTAACCTTGCTTCTATTAACCTGGCGCATTTCTTTGATCCTGCCACCCGCGTATTTGATGTAAAAGGCTTTGAACATGCTTGTCGTGTTTGGACCGTGGTATTAGAGATATCTGTATTGATGGCGCAGTTCCCTTCAAAAGAGGTTGCTCAGCTATCTTATGACTATCGTACCCTTGGTTTAGGCTATGCTAACCTGGGTTCGGCATTAATGGTTAGCGGCATTTCTTACGATAGCGATAAGGCCCGTGCCATTGCAGGTGCTATTACCGCTATCATGACTGGTACTGCCTACGCCACCTCGGCTGAAATGGCTGGCCACTTAGGTCCGTTCCGTCGTTATGAGGATAATAAACAGCATATGATGCGTGTAATGCGTAACCACCGTTATGCTGCCTATAATTCAACTGAAAATTACGAAGGCCTGGGCATCATGCCTCCGGGAATTGATCAGCGTTCATGTCCAGACTACTTATTGTCTGCGGCTTGCAACGCATGGGACAAAGCGGTTGAAATGGGTGAGAAATTTGGTTACCGCAATGCACAAACAACGGTTATTGCGCCAACCGGCACAATCGGCCTGGTAATGGATTGCGATACTACCGGTATAGAGCCTGATTTTGCACTGGTTAAATTCAAAAAACTTTCTGGGGGTGGCTACTTCAAGATCATCAACCAGGCAGTGCCAGAGGCCTTGAGAAACCTTGGTTATGACGAGCATGAGATTACTGCTATTGTAAATTATGCCAAAGGTGCAGCTACATTGCAAGGTGCTCCTCATATTAATCCTGAGGGCCTTATGTCAAAAGGCTTTACCAATGCCGAAATTGAGAAACTTGATAAAGCAGTAGTATCAGCGTTTGAAGTAGGCTTTGTATTTAACATCTGGACACTCGGCGAAGAGTGCCTGAAACGCTTAGGCTTTACCGCAGAGCAATACAACTCACCTGATTTTAACCTATTGCGCGCTTTAGGTTTCAGCAAAAAGCAAATTGCCGAAGCTAACGAGTACGTGTGTGGTACCATGACCATTGAAGGTGCTCCATATCTAAAATTAGAGCACTACCCAATATTTGATTGTGCTAACAAATGCGGTGCTAAAGGCGAGCGTTATATTCACGCACACGGCCACATTAAAATGATGGCTGCTGCGCAACCGTTCCTTTCAGGTGCTATCTCTAAAACCATTAACCTGCCAAATGAGGCCAAGGTTGAGGAGATTAAAGATTGTTATGAACTGTCATGGAAATTAGGTTTAAAGGCTAACGCGCTTTATCGTGATGGTTGTAAATTATCTCAGCCGCTTTCAACTAAATCTGATAAGAAAGACGAGGAAGAAACAATAGACGCAGTTGAAGAGGTATTGGGCAAAGCCGCAGAATTGAAACTCAGCGATCTTACTGCAGAGCAGGTAATTGAGGCAGCCATGGCGATCATGGAAAAATCAAAAGACACCAACTTTATGCGTAAGCTGAGCCTCGTGGTTCAAAAGAAGAGCATGCCGTACAAGCGTCGTGGTTTTACGCAGAAAGCAAGCATCGACGGACAAACCGTATTCGTTCGCACAGGTGAATATGAAGACGGTACATTGGGTGAAATCTTTGTGGATATGCACAAAGAGGGCGCTACCTTCCGCTCATTGATGAACTGTTTTGCAATTGCCGTTTCGGTAGGCTTACAATATGGGGTACCGCTGGAAGAGTATGTAGAGAAGTTTACCTTTACACGCTTTGAGCCAGCCGGTATGGTTATGGGCCATGCCAATATTAAAAGTTCAACTTCTATTATTGATTATATTTTCCGTATGTTGGGCTATGAGTATCTGAACCGTACAGATCTTGTCCATGTAATTACAGAAGAGAAAGCTGTAATAGGAAATCCGCAAATGGAGGATACAGATTTTAACCCTGATACAACCAATGTGTATGAGCAAAAGGCAGCGCCGGTAGCGTCAAATGCCGGCAACAAATACCAGGGACTATCAGTGGATGTAAGTATGGGAGTACAGAGTGACGCACCTGCATGTAATGTGTGCGGCCATACCACAGTACGTTCTGGCACCTGTTATAAGTGCTTAAACTGTGGTAACTCTATGGGATGTAGTTAATAGGGAAAATTAATTCAAACTGGCCCTTACTTCAGTTTTATTATAGTTAGTTTTAAATGTAGCCCCGCCGTTAGGCGGGGCTTTTTTATGCGCTGTGGTTAAGCCTTAAATATTTCATAACCCATTCTACTAAAGCTCCCTCTTCCCCGGAGAGGGCGGGGAGAAAGGTGGCAATGCTATGCCGCTTGGGCGCCATCCACCTTTTTACGTAAAGGCGTTTTTGAAGCAATGAAAGCTAAAAGCCCTTGTACCAATCCGGAGATTATGCCGATGATCGGGCCGGTAATGAGCATCATGGTGGTAATGCTGAATCCGGGCGGCAGCTTACCTGTCATGGATTGCATTTGAGGGTGATGGCTCAGGTAGCTGTCCTTCCATATAATATGAGCGGCAGTGATCCATACACAATTGCCGATGCTCACTAAAAATCCGTTAAGAAAATAGCTATGATCGCAATTGCGGGCAATAAGGATGGCATTGATCAGAAAGATGATCAGCCAGCATATTGGCTCAACATTTTGTGGGATAATTGAAATGGTGAGTAGTGCCATTGCAAGTCCCCACAAGGAGAGTAAAAAAATAAGTTTAAGGTTCATAATAGTTGATTAAGAGGTGGTACTGTGATTAATATAAAGATAAGGTTTTAGTAATAGGTTGAAGTTAAGTGTTTTAGGTTAAAAAAAGAAAACGCCCCAGGCATGGAGCGGTCCTTAGATTTCTATATTTAAGGCTGTTAAAACAAGAAGGGCTGTTCCGGATAAGAACAGCCCTTCTTGTTATGCTATAGTTGATGTGATTAAAATGAATCTTCACCTTCGTAGTTGTAGCCACCGAAGCCGTAACCACGATGTATAACTTTATAGTCAGAAGTGAAAGGAGATTTCTCTGTAAATATGCCAGAAAGGAACAGGATTAAACCTAAGATTACATGGGGCAAGCAAACCACGTTGCAGAAGCCATATAAGAAAGGCGAAACAAGTATAAAGAAACCTACTAAAACATCAAGTGACAGGTGTAATTCCATAGGGATTTGTCTGATCACACCCAGTGGAGTTCTTGAAAAGTAAGTTAAGATCAACGTAAGTGAACCAAGGTATAAAGGTATAAACAAGGCTGCACCGTGCGCGTCGCTGAAATGAAACAGCCATGGTGAAGCTATAAGTACCGCACTTGTCAGATAATCTAATACACCGTGAAACGTTAATGAAAGAAATGGTTTCATATTTACTGAGTTAATAGTTGTTAAATATACATATGATCACAATTGTTTAAAGCCGGCTGTTTTTTGCTGAGACATTTAAGTGATTTAAACAACTGTTATATTTAGTTGCCAAAATTAATATTCATTTGCCAATGAAAAGAGTTATTACCTTAATTTTTTGCGTTATTTTTTTAAAAGGAGTTGCGCAACAGGTGTATCGGAGCTCTGAACCGCTTGCACATACTTTTTCCATTATAGCCCGCGACCCATCTACCGGGCAAATGGCTGCTGCGGTACAAAGCCATTGGTTTAGTGTGGGCAGTTCGGTAATTTGGGGTAAATCAGGGGTTGGCGTAGTAGCCACACAATCATTTATCAAGAAATCATACGGCCCCGAGGGCTTGCAGTTGATGGAAAAGGGGCTGTCACCCAAGGATGCGCTTAAAGAACTGCTTGCCAAAGATGCCGGGCGCGAAGTAAGGCAGGTGGCCTTTCTGAATAATAAAGGAGACGCTGCATCTTATACCGGTAAACAATGTATCGCCTATGCTTCTGATATACACGGCACTAATTATTCGGTACAGTCTAACATGATGCTCACCGATAAGGTGACCAGGGCCATGAAACAAGCATTTTTAAAAAATGAAAAGCTGCCTCTTGCCGAACGGGTTGTCGCCTGTTTAAAAGCAGCCCAAGCCGCTGGTGGCGACATCCGTGGTCGACAGTCGGCGGCATTGATTGTAGTTTCCGGCAAGCCGGTCAAGGAGTCGTGGAACGACAAGCTGATTGACCTGCGGGTAGACGACAACCCCAATCCCATTGGCGAGTTGGAGCGTTTGCTTAAGCTGCAACGAGCCTATGAGCACATGAATAACGGCGACCTGCAGGTTGAAAAAGGGAATATGGTCAAAGCCATGGCCGAGTACACCGCAGCCGAAAGGATGTTCCCCTCAAACCTGGAGATGCAATACTGGCATGCCATAACCCTGGCCAATAATAAAGGCGTAAATGAAGCAGCCGTAATGCTCAAGAAGATTTACGCCAAAGATCCAAACTGGCGGGAGCTAACGCGACGGTTACCCAAAGTTGGACAATTGACAGTATCTGCGAAAGATCTAAAGCTGTTGTTGCAATAAGAATGTACCTGATTACAATGGATGCTAATGTTTGATTGTAATCACTACCACACCATTTGCCGCCTTGTCGCCATAAAGCCTGGTGCCTTTGTCGCTATTGAGCACGTCAACCGTTTGGATAGTACCGGCTTTCATGTCTTTAAAATCTTGTTGCGTAGCTTCTCTTCCATCAACAATATATAACGGTTGCTTTTGAGCTGGAGTTGACTTTATACGCAGGGAATCGGTAGCGGTAGTAATTGGACTTTGATCGAGTTGAAAATAGATTGGCACTGTGTATTGTACCCTAACCGGACGACCATTCTGATTTCCCGGTATCCATTTTGGACTCATCTTAAGCACTCTGATCGTTTCTTCGACCGAACCGTACCCGAGATCGCGTAGACTTCGTATGTTACTCAAAGAACCATCTTTTTCAATTACAAAAGTTACAATAACTCTACCTTGTATATTGTTTTCCCGCATGGCGGCAGGGTAACGAATATGCCTCCCCAAAAAAGTGTAGAAGGCGTCAATGCCATCGGGAAAGGTTGGTTGTGTTTCCACAGAAGTGAATATTGGCCCTTCAGTGGCGAGGGGCTTTTTCGCGAGGTCAAGGGTTGAGGCCGAGGCGGCTAACGGCTGGTTTGCCTGTTGTTCGCCTGATTGTAGTTCAGCAATGCCAGGCTGGCTGGCTGATGTGATTTCTTTGTTTCTAACTGTTGCGACCCCTGATTCGGTCGTTGAATTGGTTGTTGCAGCAAAAACCTGTTGAACTTTCTTGTCAACGATCTTAATAACATCGCTGGTATTAACCATCGCCGACGACAGGATCAGCATCAATGCAAACAGTGGTGCCGAAAGTCCGTATTTAAGCAGTTTGATCCGTTGCGATGGGTTTTTCTGCAGCATAATTATCCGCTGCTTTAACAAGCTATGATTAAAAAAGGGATTCACCAAGTGATGCTCTGGTCGCTTAAATGTTTGGCTAAACAGGAGCATAGCATAATCGGCCTTGCTGGTTCCGGCTGAAACGGCTTTTTTGTCTGCAATAAACTCATGAATATGCTTAAACGCACGGCGGTAAAGGTATACAACAGGATTAAACCAGTTAAAGATCATCATTATTTCAATCAGCAATACATCTGCAGAGTGCCATTGTTGGGCATGCACCGATTCATGCGCCATAATAATATCACGATTATTTAGGTCGTCGCCAAGTTTTATTTGATGGAAGAATGAAAAGGCAGCTCCTTTCGCTGGTTTGCTGATTTTTTTCCGGAGTAAAATAATTTGAATAATAAGCTGCGCCGAAAGCAGGGCAATGCCCGTGAAATAGATCGCAGCTATTATCTGTCCAATACTAATGCCTTTATCTTGCTGGGGACTATAGGCATAAATATTTACTGCATTAAGATGATAGATGGTTTGGTGGATACGTTGGGTAACAAAAAGATCTTTTACGCAATCTGCTTTTATTGCGGGAATAAAGAGGGCCAGCAGGACGGAGCTTACCAGGTAAACCCTGTTCAACTGAAAGAAGGTCTCTTTATGCAGCAGCAATACGTAGAACCCGTAAAATAAAACCAGGTATGTATTGACTAACAACAGATATTGCCACCAGGTCATAACTTTTATTCGTCTTTAAGTTTCTTGATCAGTTTTAAAATCTCATCGGCCTCCTTAATATCTATCTTTTCCTTTTGCACAAAGAATGAGAACATCCGCTTAACCGAATTGTCGAAATAACCCGTGAGCAGCTTATCGGTCGCAAAGTTCTGGTACTGCTCCTTGCTGATGATGGGGTAGTACTCATGGCTTTTGCCATGCGCAGTATGACTAACAAAACCTTTGGTTTCCAAGATGCGAATGATGGTCGAAACGGTATTGTAGGCTGGTTTCGGCTCCGGCAGTTTATCAATTACATCTTTTACAAACCCGCTCTTTAACTGCCATAGTATCTGCATTAACTGTTCTTCCGCTCTTGTTAATTCTTTGATTTCCATCGTTGATGCTTGATTTTGTCTGATTATTTGGGCGGATAAGGTTTGAATAAAATTAGAACTAATGATTTAGTTTCGCAAGTATTTTTAATACCTTCACGAACTTTTTAAACCACGAGGGGTTGTTCCATAATATTTAGACGAGCCTATGCATATTGTATTTCATGGTGCCGCACGGGAAGTTACCGGTAGCAAACACATTATAGCCTTAAATGACGGTACTACTATTTTGCTGGACTGCGGCCTTTTTCAGGGCATGGGACAACAGACTGATGAGTTGAATGGCCATTTTGGATTTAATCCCAAAAAGGTGGATATGATGATCTTATCACATGCGCATATTGATCACTGTGGTTTAATTCCCCGGTTGGTTGCAGAAGGTTTCAACGGCCCCATTTATTGTACTGCACCAACCATGGATCTGGCTCGTATACTAATGCTGGATTCGGCTCGTATACAGCAATCTGACGTTGAATATTCTAATGACTATCGTAAAAAGAAGGGATTGGAGCCTGAGGAGCCGCTTTATACAGAAGACGACGCTATTGCTGCGCTGGGCTTGTTTAAGATAGTTGAATACAACGAAGAAATTGAACTGGCACCGCGTGTAAAGTTGATGTTTACCGATGCCGGCCACCTAGTAGGCAGTGCTGCCGCTCATCTAACTATTTTGGAAGATGGCAAGACAACCCAGATCACTTTTAGCGGTGACGTGGGCCGATATGGCGATTTTATTTTAAACAGTCCGCAGCCATTTCCGCAGGCTGATTACATCCTGCTTGAATCTACCTATGGCGACTCGCTTCACCGGGAGTTAGGGCCGATAGAGGATGCGTTGCTGGAAACCATCAAGCAAACCTGTATTAACGGCAGGGGCAAAGTGATCATTCCCGCTTTTAGCGTGGGGCGAACACAGGAAATCTTATTTGCCCTAAATGCACTGGAACTAAAAGGGGTATTACCCGACTTACCTTACTTTGTGGATAGTCCGCTGGCAGAGCAGGCCACGCAGGTGCTCAAGAATCACCCCGATGTATATAATAATTCAGCAAAAGAAGTGCTGAAAGTTGATTCCGATCCGTTTAGTTTTAAAGGACTACGCTTTGTGGCCACCACGCAGGAGTCGATTGCGCTTGACGATGATCCGCGGGCGATGGTAATCATTGCTGCTTCCGGTATGGCCGAGGCGGGCCGGGTGCGCCATCACATTAAACATTATCTGGGCAATGAAAAGAATACAATAATGATTGTTGGTTATTGTGAGCCATCGTCCCTTGGTGGCAGGCTCGCCCGTGGTGCGCATGAAGTGGAGATCTTCGGTGAGCACCTCGCCGTTAAGGCCGAAATAAAAGTGGTAAAGTCAATGAGCGCGCATGGCGACTATGAGGATTTGCTCCGGTTCTTGTCATGTCAGGATCCTGCTAAAGTAAAAAAGGTATTCCTGGTACATGGTGAATATGAAACCCAGCAACGCTTTGCCGAGCGTATCAAGGCAGCAGGTTTTGCCGAAGTTGAAATTCCCGGCCAGCATCAACGCGCCGACCTGGAGTAGATGTGCGAAACTTTTTGAAGGAGCCGGCCCTTGCAGAGTTGCCAGATTAAAATTCGATATGCGCCCTTAGTCCGAATACATGCACCGGGCCGCGGTCTTTGTTATAGGCCGGGTTAATGATGAACTGATAATCGGGTGTGAGCCAGAATTTTTCCTGGAAAGCATCGAGTTTATAATATATTTCAGCAATGAGCTCGTGGGCATAGTTTAAGCGGCCATCGCCAATCAGAAATCCATACCCGCCATCAGCCAGGTAGTTACGGTGCGGTTTCGAAATGCCGTTGCCCACAAAGGCTAACCCTATTTCGTCGTTTTTACGGTGCCATGAGGTGCCTTTTAATACACCGCCGAAGCTTACCGATTGGTCTATTTCTGTGAAGAACCAGGTTTCGGTATGGCCGTCGTTCCAACTTGCTTTGGCAAAAACGCCCAGATCATCGGTGATATTTTGTTCGGCATTTAAGCCAAAGCCGTACTTGTGCCTGCCGTAATGCTGTGTGCTGTCAATATTAGGTGCCGGCGGATTTTGTGCAATCGCTATGTTATAATCGCCCATTTTACCATTGTTCAAAAACGTAAGCAGCCGGAACGCTCCCTTTTTTCCATTGATGCTATAGCGCTTCTCAAATTCAACGGTTTCGGTATTAGCCTTGCCTATTTTAGCATCCCAGATGGACTCATTGGCCTGGGTTGTATTCATAGTGAAGGCGAATCTCAGCGTCCAGGTCGGCAATCCTAATTCGAAGAAAGAGCCAATTACATAACCACGTGTATTGGCCGGATAATCCCAGGCCCCGTTGCTCATTAATGACCAGTTCATGAACTGAGTTCGTGGGTCATGGCTAAAGGCGTTGCCATCAAAATAATCAGACATGCCAAACTTACCAAGCGTTATAGAGAAATATCGTTTGCTTTTGAAACCGGCGAGCGTATTCAGGTCATCCTTCATGGTGTCGCGATCATTACCCCAGGTAAAGTTCTGGTTAAGGTACAAGCGCGCAATGTAAAGTTTAGGTTCTGCGCTGCCAACCCTAAACGTTTCGCCGTTTGGAAAGCCTGCAACACCCAATGTTTTGCTTAATCCGGCTCCGCCAGACATTTCCGGGTTAAAATAAGCTTCGGCCCCTTTCCACAACCGGGCACCGCCAAAGAACGTGGTGGTTAGCGAGGTTTGTGTCTCTTCCGTTGGCAGCAGGCTGTTCTGGCCGGTATATGGCGCGGTAAAAGCAGGTTTATATTGGGTAATAATGGTTTGCTGAAAATGGAAGTTAAAGCGTTGCTGCTTTAAGGTATCTTGCGCAAGTACAGGTAATGTAACAGCAATTAAAAACGTAAATAGTAGAGCATTTTTCATGCAGCGAAATTTGGGCGCAAAGGTACTATTTTAAACCTTCCCATTCTGTATAAAACTGACGCAGGTAATTTTCCATAAAATGGTGCCTTTCCAGGGCAATACGTTTGCCGGTATCGGTATTCATTTTGTCTTTCAACAACAACAGTTTTTCGTAGAAATGGTTGATGGTTGGCGCAGTCGATTTTTTATACTCCTCTTTGCTCATGTTTAAGTTCGGCTCTATATGGGGGTCATAAAGCGCACGGTTCTTAAAACCACCATAACTAAACGCCCGCGCAATACCTACCGCCCCAATAGCATCGAGCCGGTCGGCGTCCTGTACCACCTCTAATTCTTTGGAATGAAATTGCTTTTCGCCCAGGCTGGCTTTGAAAGACATGTGCCGAATGATCTGCTGAACATGGAGAATAACATCAGCATCAACATTTAATGTCTTCAGAAAATTACCTGCTGTAACGGGCCCGATCTCTTCATCGCCATTATGAAACTTGCTGTCGGCAATGTCGTGTAGCAGCGCAGCGAGCTCTACAACCAGTTCGTCGGCTTTTTCAATTTTATTGATCAGTTTGGCGTTGTTCCAAACGCGGTAAATGTGCCACCAGTCGTGGCCACCTTCTGCGTTAGCTAATGTTTCTTTTACGAAGTCTTCGGTTCTATTGATAATGTCGGAGATAGCCATGAAATAAATTTAGGCAAATATACCACCTACTGGTTCGCCTGTAGCTGGCGTGGTTCCGTTTTTTCGAGGCCGATGAGTTCATAAATATCCACATCAAGGATATAAGCGATATGAAATAATCTTTCCACTGTAATTTTAGTATAGCCCAATTCTATTTTGCTGTAGGCATTTTGGCTAATCCCTAATTTGGCCGCCAAATACTCCTGGGTATAGTTACGTTCTTCTCTTACTTTACGAATGTTTGTGGCTATTTGCTTGATCTTCAAATTGGTTTCTTCTTTCATGAGGTAGTTTTTGGATACTAACGAAATTCGGACCAAAGTGGATTTTAACTTTCAGAAATTGTTACATAAAACAACTGTATTGAGATAGCTATCACAAAATAAAAGCCCTGCCTTTTGAGGAAAGACAGGGCTTTTATTTAAATAAACAGCAAAGTTTTTACTGTTCTATATCGTAAGTAATCACTACCGCGGGCAGCAGCGTTGCCATATCAATGGGAATTTGATCAAAAGCCATCAGCGGGTGCCGCTTATTATAGTATGCGTAAACACTTTTATCAACAGCAACCGTTTCCATCGCCGGCTGATTAAACTTTATTGATATGGGCAGAATGAAATCATGCTGCTTTTCTTTATCAGGAATAATCCATTTTTGGGCCGATTTCCTTAACGCCTCAATAATTGGCGGCGTAAGCGCAATATCATCAGCATAATACACAATTATCTTCCGGATATTTCCCTGCAAATCTGCGGTGAATTTAAAGATGGCCAAACCATTTGCCTTCTGTTTGGAAAGGGCTGGCGGTATAGTAATGTTCTCTTTAAAAAACTGCATCATAATTTGCTTACCTCCCTGAAACGGGAAGGCCAGTTGCTGCTGGGCCATTGCTGTATAAGCCATGGTAAGCATCAGGGCTACTATAAAAAGTTTTCTCATGTTGTTGGTTTCGGCTCTCTTTTGCTGCCCTCGTATAGTTCGTACTCGAGTAAGCGGCAATCAAGTTTTCCATTATAAAATTCAATTCGTCGTTTAGCGCTTAGGCCAATCCTCTTGGCCAGATCAGGGTTCCCGGTAAAAATATAGCCGCGATACCCTTTGCACTGCTGTTTCATAAAATCGCCCACCCTTTTATATGTGGCTTCTAATTTGGTGTGCGTGCCTAAACGCTCACCATATTCCGGATTAAAAACCACTACGCCAGGTAATTCGGGAACTTCAGTTTCAGCAAAATCACAAACAGCAAAATCTATCAAATGTTCTACACCTGCAGTTTTGGCGTTTTTACGTGAAACGTCAATAGCATCAGCAGATATATCTGTGGCAATAATTTTAAAGTTAAGTTCCTTACGGCCTTTGTCTTTTAATTTACGCCGCTCCTGGAAAAATACCTGCTCGTCATAACCCATCAGGTGCATAAAGCCGTAGTTCATCCTGAAAAAGCCCGGGCTTTTGTCTGTGGCCAGCAAGGCTGCTTCAATAGCCAACGTACCCGAGCCGCACATAGGGTTAATAAAAGTGCTGTTCTTATCCCAGTTGGTAGCCATAATTACGGAGGTAGCAAGTGCTTCCAGCATGGGGGCCTTGCCCGGTATTTTGCGATAGCTGTGCTTGGCCAGCGTTTCGCCTGAGGTATCGATAAAAATTTCGGCCTTGTCGTCCTGCCAGTAAAGGTGAATCACTGTTTTATTGACCTCCGGACCAGAGTTGGGCCTGATGCCTTTAACAGACTTGATCCTGTCGGCAATGGCATCCTTAACCTTCACATTGGCAAAAAGAGGGGTGCGGATATGCTCGTTATTAACATTGGAGGTAACGGAAAAATAGCCGCTAAAGTCGATCAATGTTTCCCACTCAATTTTAACAAGATGGTCATAAAGTTCCTGCGGATCTTTTGCTGTAAAGGCTCCTAACGAATATAGCACCTGGCTGGCGCAGCGCAGGTTAAGATTTAATGGAATGGTATCATTAACAGAGCCTGTTAGTTCAACCCCGGTTAGAAATGCCCGGTCGATACTATAGCCGAGGGCTGTGACTTCCTGTTGGAGATATGGAGATAACCGCTTATTGCAGGTTATGATGATTTTACTGTCGGTGTGGAAAACTTGCATGGTAACCAGCAAATTTATGAATTAAAATACACCCGAAATTATTTCTTAAACATTAACTTTACATTTTAATTTGTTGACCCATGGATATTAAAGGCAAAGTACACGAGGTATCACCAACCCAGCAGGTTACTGATACATTGAAAAAAAGAGAGCTGATTGTTGAATATATAGAAAATCCGCAGTACCCAGAATATATCAAATTTGAGGCTATTCAGGATCGTTGCAACCTGCTTGACAGTGTAAAGGTGGGTGATGATGTTGAAGTTTTCTTTAACCTGAGAGGCCGCCCCTGGACAGATAAAGCGGGAAAGAAAAGTTACTTCAATTCGCTGCAATTATGGAGAATCAATGTATTGAGCGGTGCAGCGGCAAGCGCTCCGGCTCCTCAATATGCTCCGCCTGTTGACTTAAACGCTACACCGGATGATGATGATCTTCCGTTCTAATTAAAACAATATCAATTAGTACTTATAAAGAAAGCGCTCCCGACACCCGGCGAGCGCTTTCTCTTTTATATTTTAAATCGTTTAGTTCTTAATGATCTGTTTGGTTACCGACTTGTCCCCCTGCGTAACATGCAGAAAGTAAATACCATTAAAGGGAAGCAATACCGTTGTGCTGAAATCCTGCGCGGTGGTTTTTTCACTCAATAATGATTTGCCCTCACTGTTAATCAAGCTTACGTCAGCAGCGTCTTTGGTGGGCAGACTAAACATCAGCAAAGTTTTACCTGTCGAAAATTCTGGAACCAGCCGCAGATCCGAAATCTGAAGCATTGCTTTTTTGGCCAGCGTATCAGTTGCCTCATCTGCAACATGAAAGTTAATCTGAGTGGTTATGCTGTCGGAGCCCGTATAGGTATAGCTAAAGCTTTGGGTGTTGCGGTGAGCGAAACGGTGCAGCCAGGGCATTGTACTCAGGTCGGGCTGGCCGTTTCCACCGGGTGCAACTACTGCCGTACTGCTTGTTGATGCATCGCCTTCAATCCGGCGTATCACATGGAGCGCATGGGCCACACTATCAGGTAAGGCCGTACTGTCTTTTACCGTTGGTGCCATTGCAGGCGCTGCGACCGCAGCAGGCGCATTGTTTTCTGGCTTTTGTTCTGTCGCGACGCTATTATTAGTATTGTGTGCCGATTTTAATTTGTTCAGCCTGTTGATGTAATTCAAAGCCGCGAGGCGCTCATTGGGGCTGAGCTCATGTAGCTTTTTGCCGTTTACGGTTGTATCACCATTTTGAATATTAATATCCATGTTCATTTGGCTTTGCGCCCAAATTGTGACAGGGAAGATTAACATAACCACCAGGCTTATGGAAAAAATAACCTCAAAGCCTTGTTGTAAATTAAGCTTTTTCATGGGTTGTTTATTTAGGTAGATACTAGGTAGATGCTTAGTCAAATTTACCAAAGGAGCGGCAATTCAGTGCTATAAAATGAAGCTTAATAAGTGCCAAATTGTTTGAAAAACAATGCTTTCTGGATGCATTTTTTTGGAGGGTGCTATATCCTAAAACAAAAAGTAATAATCGACTAAAAACAGCAAGCGCTTCCCGGTTGTGGAAAGCGCTCGCTGTTTTTTATGTTGACTAAAATACTGCCGTCAATCTTTTACAATTCTTTTGGTTAAAGTCTTTCCGCCTTGTTTGATATGCAGGAAATAAATACCGTTAAAAGGGAACACAAAAGCAGTTCTGAAGCTTTCTGAAGTAGTTTTTTCGCTCCATAGTTGTTTTCCTTCACTGTCTGTCATGGATACCTCAGCGAAGCCTTTTGCGGGCAGACTGAACATCAGCAACGTTTTGCCTGTAGAAAACTGTGGAACCAGGCTAAAGTCCGTAACTTCTAATGCTGGTTTTGCAGGCTTACTATCCGGTTCTTCGTCATTAGCAGCATCAGAAACATGGAAGTTGATGCGGGTTGTCATGCCATCAGGGCCTGTATTACTGTAATTAAAGTTCTGTGTATTAGGGCGTTCAAATTCGCGTGCAAATCTGCGTCCTGCAGGGGGAGGCATAATCCTTACATGTCTTTCCACTATACGTTCTTCGGGGCCGTCTGTAATGTCGCCGTTAAAGCGTTTTCTAATATGGAGTTGATGGCCCGCGCCGTCGCGTAATGACTCGCTGTCGGCCATAAGTTCCCAGTGGTTGTCGCCAGGGCTCTGAAGCCTAAACGTTTTTAGGCGGTGGCCGCCGCCGCCGTTTAATCTGTTAATATCATTTAAAGCTTCCTGGCGATCATCAGGAGAAAGATCTTTTAGTTTTTGGCCGTTTATGGTAGTGTCACCATTCTGGATGGTGATCTCCATGTCCTTTTGGTTCTGGGCAAAAACAATAGCAGGCAATACCAGTATCACCATCAGGCTGAGAGAGAAAATAGTCTCAAAGCCATGTTTAAAATAAAGCTTTTTCATGATCCGTTATTTAAGTTTGGGTATTGATATCAAAATTAGGAAACTATTATTATTCAATGCCTTCTACCTAAGCAATATAAGTGTTAAAAATTGTTAAAAGCATATATTGCCGGTACATTTTGAGGTATTTTTGTTTGATCGATGAAGAAAAGAAGTATTGCCCTGATTATTGGTTTAATGGTTTTTGCGTTGCTGGGGGTAATGGCAATGCAGTTCTATTTTTTGCGCCAATCTTATCACTTACAGGCTACTCTTTTTGACCGTTCTGTGCGCGAAGCGCTTAATAATGTGGTTTCGAAAGCCGCACGTTATGACGCCTATAATTTTCTGAAGGAAAGGGCCGGCAGAAGTAATGATCAGGATATGCGGCAGAGCAATTACCGGCTCATGATCAAAAGCATTCACAGCAGTACCCTTGCCCAGCACAACGAAGTATTTACTGATAGCGGATCGATAAAGCGAAAACGCTCACAAAGGCAAAAACGCCTTGCCCGGCTTCGCGACAGTATGCGGCATATGATTATCCGCAACCGGCTGGACGACGACCTTTTTAACATGACCCAGCAGGGGACACTCAATTTCAGGGTGAGGCTGGAGGTATTTACCGACGAGTTTGGCGTGGTACACCAGCGCATGATACCCGAATATGTGAATGTGCCGGCTAAACAATCCAGACATAAAATTCCACTGCATAAGTATGATACATTGCGGTACGAGTATTCAGACCCGCAATTTGGTCCGCAGGTGATCTCTATACCGCAGATTAACCCGATGTGGGCGCGTGAACAGGCCCGCAAGCAAAAGGAAAAACAGATCAGGCAGATCAAGAAGATGATGGTGGCTGACTCGCTGGAAAATGTGAAGGACAGCCGTCAGAACGTGATCCAGAAACTGGCCACCGAATATCAACATGTAGATATGCCTTTGTCCAAACGTGTCGACTCGATCTGGATTGATTCACTGTTGCGTTTTGAGTTGCACAACAGGGGAATTTACCTGCCGTTCAGCTATGCCGTAACTACGGCCAGCAATGATTCATTGATCTTTTCAAAAGCGATGGATGTTAGGGGAGAAGAGCCTAAGTTTGAAGCCGAGAACACCTATCAGACACCCATTTTTGAGAAGGAAGTGATCAATGATCCTGGTAATCTTAAAATAACATTTCCACAAAAGAATTCGCTCATACTGAGCCATATGGCTTTTACCATGGCCACCAGCGGAGGTTTAATGCTGGTGCTGATCCTTTGTTTTGGCTACACTATATTCTCTATTCTCCGGCAAAAGAAAATTTCTGAGATGAAGACCGACTTCATCAACAACATGACCCATGAGTTTAAGACGCCTGTTTCAACCATCATGATTGCCAGCGAGGCATTAAGGGATGATGAGATTATACAAGATAAAAACCGCGTAGCCAAGCTCGCTTCTATTATTTATGAGGAGAACGCCCGTTTGGGCAGCCATATTGAACGCGTACTCAACATTGCCCGCATTGAAAAGAATGATTTTAAGCTGGATATTAAACCAGTTGATGTAAACGAACTAATCACGGCTGTACTGGACAGCATGTCGCTCAAACTACAAAAGTATAATGCAACGGTTACCCTGCAGCTGGATGCCGAACACGCGGTGATCAGTGCCGATGAGCTCCATTTTACAAATGTGCTCTATAACCTGATCGACAACGCTATTAAATATAGCCGTAATGCGCCCGAGATTACCGTAAGTACGCTGAACAGGAACGCCGACCTGATTATCCGGGTGGCCGATAAAGGCATTGGCATGACCCGCGATCAGCAGTCGAGGATATTTGAACAGTTTTACCGTGTACCTACCGGCAATTTACACGATGTAAAAGGCTTTGGTTTGGGCTTAAGTTACGTAAACACAATTGTAAAAAGGCTGGGCGGCGTTATAAGCGTCCGGTCCGAAAAAGATAAGGGCTCAGAATTTGAGCTTAAATTTCAACACAACTAAACATTAGCATGAAGAAAATATTACTGGTTGAAGATGATCCTAATCTGGGCATGCTGCTCGAGGAGTACCTGCATCTTAAAGGAAAATTTGAAGTGGTACTTTGTGCAGATGGCGATGAGGGCCTGAAGGCGTTTACTAAAGATCATTTTGACCTGCTGATATTGGACGTAATGATGCCCAAAAAGGATGGCTTTACCCTGGGTAAAGAGGTGAGAAAGATTAACCAGGATGTGCCGATTATCTTTGCTACCGCAAAAGGGATGATCGAAGATAAAACCCAGGCCTTTAACCTGGGTGGCGACGATTATATTACCAAACCCTTCCGCATTGAAGAACTGCTGCTCCGCATCAACGCCCTGCTCAAGCGCGCTGCATCTACCGAAAAGAAGGAAGAAGAAAGACAGGTGCTCTTTAACATAGGTAAATTTAAGTTCGACTTCACCAGCCAGATGATCACGCTTGACGACAAGCACCAAAAGCTCTCCACCAAAGAAGCTGAATTACTGCGACTGCTTTGCGTACACAAAAATGAGGTGCTAACCCGCGAAGAAGCTTTACTCAACATCTGGCACGACGACAATTATTTTAATGGCCGTAGCATGGACGTTTTTCTAAGCAAGATCCGCAAGTACTTAAAGGACGACCCAACTGTTGAGATTATCAACGTGCATGGCAGGGGATACAAGTTGCTGGTGAATTAAAGCCGGCGAACTCAGCGATTTTTAAGATCAGTTTCTATTTCTAAGATTATCCTCCAGTTGTGGCCGATATTAGCGGCCGATCAAGCAGCTGTAAAAAATCTGTTTAATTATGTAAGTTCGTTTAAAGGAAACTTAATAATTGAACGATGAGGAGAAAGGTACTTTTTTCAACACTTTGTGCAGTTGCTATAACGGTTTCTGTATTTGGCCAGGAGAAGGTGGATCTGAACGCAGTGAAAAAGATCCGCGAAGAGGGGTTAAACCACTCCAAAGTAATGGAAACGGCGTTTTACATCACTGATGTATCCGGTCCGCGATTATCTGGCTCACCCGGACTTAAACGCGCCCAAAACTGGGCGGTTGAAAAACTTAAAAGCTATGGATTAGCCAATGCAAAACTAGAGCCCTGGGGAACGTTTGGTAAGGGCTGGGAAATTGAAAGGAACTATGCCGCCATTACTGTTCCTTATTATCATGCCATCATTGCCGTACCCAAAGCCTGGACTCCCGGCACACATGGAGCCATCAAAAGTGAAATAGTATTATTGAAAGCCGATACTATTACGGATCTGGCTCAATACAAAGGAAAGCTTGCCGGTAAAATTGTAATTTATGATTCCAATAGCAAACTGCCGCTCGGTTCTACTACAGCAGATTTTTTGCGTTATACGGACGAGCAGCTTGCCGAATTGGCCCGCGTTAGCCCGGAGGCTGCAAAAAATAATGCCAACGATATTTCTCCGCAGATATTGGCTCGCCGGCGCTTTCTGGCCTGGCGCAATCAGGTGGTCGACTTTTTGACTTCCGAAAATGTTGCGCTGATCCTCAGCCAGGGGCGGGGTATGGATGGCACGGTGTTTACCAGCAATGGCGCGTCGTACAAGGAAGACGCAAAGCCCGTGTCACCCGAACTCGAAACCAGCAGTGAGGATTATTTTCGTATTGTACGTTTATTAAAGGCCGGCCAGAAAGTGGAAATGGAAGCCGATGTGCAAACTAAGTTTTTTACGGATGACCTCCAGGGCTATAATGTAATAGCCGAAATACCGGGCACCGATAAAAAGTTAAAGGACCAGGTAGTAATGCTTGGCGCTCATTTTGACTCCTGGCACGCAGCAACCGGCGCTACTGACAACGCCGCGGGCAGCGCAGTAATGATCGAGGCTATGCGCATTTTAAAGGCGATAAACTTTAAGCCCAAACGAACCATAAGGATAGCGCTTTGGAGCTCTGAAGAGCAAGGGCTCATCGGCTCCAGAAATTATGTACTCAACCATTTTGGAAACCCGGCTGTGCAGCTTAAGCCAGAACAGGCCAAGGTATCCGCCTATTATAACTTAGACAACGGTACCGGCAAAATCCGCGGTGTTTACCTGCAGGGTAATGGGGCCGTGGCCCCAATTTTTAAAGCCTGGCTGGAACCTTTTAATGATTTAGACGCCTCAACGCTTACTATCAGCAGTACCGGCAGTACGGACCATGTGTCTTTTGATGCAGTAGGAATACCAGGCTTCCAGTTTATTCAGGATGTGATGGACTACGCCTCCCGTACGCACCATAGCAACCAGGATACTTACGACCGCCTTTCGGAAGATGATCTGAAACAGGCAGCCACCATTATCGCATCCTTCGTTTACAACACAGCCCAGCGGCCCGAAATGCTTCCACGAAAGGAATTGCCTAAAGCGCAGGGAACAAACTAAGAAATCAAATACGATAAAAGGAAGGCGATAAACTTTCCTTTTATTGTTTAAACAAGTCTCCACACCACAAGGCCGCTAAAATAAAGCAACATGCAACCCGCGCTAATAAAATTCATCAGCATGGCGTTTTTGTAATTGGCATTGCCGGTATGCTGGTTTACTTTATAAAACCAATAGTTAAAGAAAAGAAAGGTGGGTGCGGCGCAAAGCAAAAACAGGTAGAAATGCGATAATAAGCCTGCACTATTCCAGTATAAAAACAACAGTAGCGCGCCGAGCCCGAACATCACGCCCGAAAATATAAAGGAGCCTTTATAACCCAGCATTAGGCTCAATGTGCGGTCCCCGCGGCGGCTGTCTTCCTCGTGCTGGTACACCTGCGTGAGCGTATAGCCGGAGCCGATTAAGAAGGAACAGATGAGGCCCGCGTTAATAAAATGCCAATTCCATAGCTGCCATAAATTATAATTGCCTATGGCCGCATAGGTGGTCCAATAAATAAAGCATCCCTGAAAGATAAATACCGTAAGAAAGCTAACTACCGGGTATTTTTTTAAACGGGTAGCAGGGTGGCTGTATAATTTGGACATAATACCATATAGGAGCACAGCCAGCGCAAATTGCCAGCCCACAAGTAGTCCCAATACAAAAGCAAGAACCTCCAGTAAGAGCGAAAAATAATAAAGCGACGGATCAACGGCTGGTGGTTTTTCGAGCAGCCCAATGCTGTCCTCATCTTTATCAAAATAGCTGTTGTAGCCGTTACTTGCAGGAAAAGCCATCAGATGCCATATGATAAACGCCAAAATAGCGTTCCTGATATTAATCAAAGGCGCCTGGCTGAGGGCAAAAAGGTAGACCGGGAACAGGAAGAGCGAAAATAAAAAGCGTAAATGTGCAATTGCAGATCTTGTTGGCCAAACCTCTTTAAGTTTCATCAGTCTAAAAGTAGTAATACTTTGCCTTAAATAATTAAGTTTGAACCATTGATACCCTATAATATAATGAAAAAAATAGCGCTTTTACTTTCTGTATTTTTCACTTTAACCGCAGTTGCCCAGGTTAAGCAAACTGTTACTAAATCAAATGTTATTTTCAGGATCAAAAATATGGGCGTTATGACCGGCGGCAGCTTCAACGGGTTGGTAGCCGATATTAAGTTTGATCCGAATAATTTATCGGCAAGCAGCATTGACGCTTTTGTTGATGCACGAACGATTGATACCGATAATGGGCTGCGTGATAATCATTTAAAATCAACCGATTATTTTGATGTGGACCGTTATCCGAAGATCAGCATGAAATCTGTTTCTTTTAAACACAAAAGAGCCGGCAACTATACGGGTATTTTTAACGTAACTATTAAGAATAAAACAAAAACAGTTGAAGTGCCTTTTACCTATACCGCCGACGGCTCAGTAGCAAGTTTTGAGGGAAGTTTTCGGATAAACCGGTTGGATTTTGGGATAGGAGATACAAGCATGGTCCTCTCAAACGAGGCTACTGTTTCAATAAAACTTGAAACGGCAAAATAAACAATATGACGAGTTGCATCAGCGCAATAGGAACGGCTAATCCGGAACATCGCATTCCGCAGGAAAAGATCTTCCGGTTTATGGCCAATGCTTTTGCACTTGGTGAAACTGATACTGCCCGGCTTAAAAGCCTTTACGATCATTCGGGCATTGATTACCGTTATTCTGTGATCCCCGATTTCGGCGAAACTGACCCTTCGCAATTTTCTTTCTTTGAGCCATCGGCCAATCTTGAGCCGTTTATCTCTACCGAAAAACGATTACAACTATATCAGCGTACAGCTATTGAGGTTGCATTGGACGCGGTGGACAAATGTCTCAGCCTTTATTCTGATGATGTAAAGCAAGCTATCACTCACCTCGTAACTGTGAGCTGCACGGGTATGTATGCCCCGGGGATAGATATTGACATAGTTGAACGCCTCGGCCTCAAGCGTACTGTAGAACGCACCTGTATCAATTTTATGGGCTGCTATGGTGCCATAAATGCTCTTAAAACTGCCGACTATATATGCCGGTCCAATAGCAGGGCTAAAGTATTGGTGATATGCGTTGAACTTTGTACGCTCCATTTCCAAAAGCTTAATACCTTGGATAACTGGGTAGCCAGCTCGCTCTTTTCAGACGGGGCGGCGGCTGTGCTGGTGGAGCATCAGGAAAACCGTTTGGCTGCGGGGCCAGCCATCTGTCTGTCAAATTTTTATACCGAATTTATACCCGAGGGCCGCGATGAAATGGGATGGTACGTTGGCAACACGGGCTTTGAAATGCGGCTTACTTCCAGGGTTTCCAAACATATCCGCAAGTATATGAGCATGGTAACCGCTAATCTGTTTAAGGCTACCGGGCTAAGTGCGTCTCAAATATCTGCCTATGCAGTGCATCCCGGAGGGAAGAAAATTCTCGAAGCCGTAGAGCAGGCGCTTGAACTGCCGGAAGAAGCTAACACCTTCGCTTATGAGGTTTTAAGGAAGTTCGGCAATATGTCATCGGCTACTATTTTGTTTGTGCTGGATAAAATGCTGCAATCTAAAAGCCTTATCGGGCAAAACGTGTTGAGCTTCGCTTTTGGTCCGGGTTTAACTGTTGAGGGCATGGTCTTAAACATGCAGTAAGATGGATGATGTGATCATTGTCGGCGGTGGTTTGGCGGGGTTGTTCAACGCGCTGTTGCTTAACCGGGCGGGCCTTAAAGTTACTTTGATCGAAAAACGCATCTATCCTTTCCATCGGGTTTGCGGCGAATATATCTCCAATGAAGTTATCCCGTTTTTAGAAAATCTGCGCATTGATATTGATAAGCTTAACGTTGCCCGCATTAACCGGCTGGAGGTTACAGCAGCATCCGGTGTTATGCTTTCCAAGAGCCTCGATCTTGGTGGCTTTGGTTTAAGCCGATATACTTTTGACCATTATCTATATAAACTCGCTGAAGCCGAAGGTGTGAAATTTTTACTTGGCGAGCGCGTAGAAGATATTTGTTTTAGTGATAACGAATTTAAGGTAACTGTCCCCGGTAAAATTTTAAAGGCATCACTGGTAATTGGCGCATTTGGCAAGCGCTCCAACCTTGATCAGAAGATGGCACGGAAATTCTTCTATAAACGCAGTCCCTATCTGGCGGTAAAGTTTCATGCAAAGCTTGATTTTCCCGACGATCTCATCCAGCTGAATAATTACCACAATGGATATTGCGGAGTGAGTAAGGTAGACGGCGACAAATATTGTATGTGTTATCTGGCACATCGTGATGATCTGCGTAAATACGGGAGCCTGCCGGCACTGGAGGAAAACGTCATCCTGAAAAACCCCTACTTAAAAAGACATTTTTCGAGCGCCGATTTCCTGTTGGACAGGCCCGAGGTGATCAATGAGATTTCGTTTGAAAAAAAGATGCCGGTAGAAGATCATGTATTGATGAGCGGCGATACAGCCGGGATGATAGCGCCACTGTGTGGTAATGGCATGACCATGGCCATCCATTCTGCCAAATTGCTTTCTGAGGTGGTTATTAAATATTATGGGCCGGACAAATTAAGTATGCAACGCCGGGCACAGTTGGAGCATAGCTACGCTGAAGCCTGGGCGCGCCAGTTTGCGCGCAGGTTATGGGTTGGTAGGCAGTTGCAGCGCATGTTTGGTAAAGACAGCACCACCACTACCATGCTTAATGTGCTCAATAAATTACCCGCCGTGACGGATTTCCTGATCAGTAAAACCCATGGCAAACCTTTTAGCTAATTGATGATTAATAAGTTATGCTTGATTTAACCGCCCGCGCCTCTGGCCAGGAAATTATGGACGATTTTACTTTGCCTTCAGTCGAGGTTGATCCTGTTTTAGAAGGATTAGCTAAGATGAACGCGTGGTTTGGCGGGCACGAAGCTTTAATTAAAGCATTGAAGACTTTCCCCGTGAAAAATGGCGATAGTATTAGCGACTGGGGTTGTGGCGGTGGAGATACGCTTCGGGCGGTTGCCATTTGGGCACGGAGAAAAAGAATCAATCTTAAACTCACTGGCATTGATTGTTCGCCGGCAGTGGTTCAATACGCCAAACGGGAATGTGCAACATTTACCAATATCCATTTCCTTCAGCAAAACGTAATGAGCGACGAATTGCAAAAGGATCAGTTTGATATTATTATTTCCAGCTTGTTCACACATCATTTTGCCGACGATGAATGGGTGCAGCTAATCCGTAAAATGCATCAGACGGCTAAGCGCGGTGTTATCATTACTGATTTACACAGACATTGGCTGTTGTATGTCGCGGTAGTAGCCATTACGCGTTTGCTTACGCGGAGTAAAATGGCGCGTTATGACGGCCCCCTCTCGGTAAAACGTGCTTTTACCCGTAAAGAGCTGGTGCACTTACTTCAAAGAGCAGAAATTGGTAACTATAAATTAACATGGGAGTGGGCCTTCCGGTGGAAGATCATCATTTATAAATGATAATTTTACCCTATGAAACTCCGTGTACTCATCCTTGTAACCGCCAGTTCCGTTGCCTTAGCATTATCGGCCGTTAACTTTTATTTCCGCCACAATCTTTACGATATGACCGTTACCTTCTCGGTGAGTTTTATCGTTAGCTTTATCATTTTTTATTACCTCATTGAAAAATACATCTATTCGAAGATTAAGCTCATCTATAAGCTTATCCATAACCTTAAACTGGGCCGCGACCTGCGCGATGCTCTGGGCGAGCACATCAGCGCCGACCCTATCAATGATGTTGAGCTGGAAGTAAAGGAATGGGCCCGGCAAAAGAAGACTGAAATTGAAGAGCTGAAGAAACAGGAAAAGTTCCGGCGGGAATTTTTATCTAATATTTCGCACGAGTTTAAAACCCCGCTATTTGCTATTCAAGGGTACATTGAAGCCATTCAGGATGATGATTTTGAAGACCTGGACATGGCGCACCAGTTTTTAGAAAAGGCAGCAAAAAATGTGGAACGCTTGAGCTACCTGATTAAGGACCTTGACGAAATTTCTAAACTTGAGTCGGGCGAGATGCCTATCAATTATTCTAAATTTAAGATCAATGACCTTGTTAAGGAGGTATTTGAATCGTTGGAGTTTAAAGCCAGGCAGCACCAGATCAAACTTGTTTTTAAGCAAAAGTATGACGAGCCTATTATGGTAAATGCCGACCGGGAAAAGATAAGGCAGGTATTGGTTAATCTTATCGATAATTCGTTTAAATATGGCAAGCAAAATGGCACCACTGCCGTTAGCTTGTTTGAGTTACATGATCAGGTGCTGGTTGAGGTGACTGATGATGGCATGGGTATTGAAGAGAAGTACCTGCCCCGGTTATTTGAACGTTTTTTCCGGACGGACTCTAGCCGTTCAAGGGCTATTGGTGGGTCGGGTTTAGGTCTGGCTATCGTGAAGCACATCGTGGAAGCGCATCAGCAAACCATTAATGTACGGAGTACAGAAGGAATTGGGTCAACATTTGGCTTTACGATACAAAAAACTAAACAAGCGCCATTTAATGTTATCCCTGTATTAAATGGTTAACATTAACTTAACATTGTAATAATATATTTGTGCCAAACTTTTAATTTATGTCATTAAACAGCATCTTTCAATATTTTGTGCCTAAGGACAAAAAGATATTTTTTCCCCTGTTTGAACAAGCTGCAAGCAACGTAGTGGCCATGGGTCATGTGTTAGTGGAGGCAGTGAATACAAACAACTTAACTACCCGTGAAGAACTGTTTAAGCAAATTGATAAACTGGAAAATAAGGGAGATGAAATTACCCATCAGGTCTACCTTGAATTGGGCAAAAATTTTATAACGCCCTTTGATCGGGAAGACATCCATGCACTGGTATCAGCCATAGATGATGTTGCCGACAATATCCAGGGTTCTGCCAACCGCATGTTTCTATATCGTGTGGAGGAGATGACCGAGCCCATCCGCAAACTTGCCGATCTCATCCTGCAGGCAACCATTGACCTGGAAAAGGCCGTGCGCGAATTGAAGGATCTTAAGAATGTAAGGAATATTGCTGATTCATGTATCCGCATCAATAGTGTTGAAAATCAGGCGGACTATGTTTTTGACCGTGCAGTAGGGGATCTGTTCCTTTATGAAAAGGACGCTCTGAAGGTGATCAAACATAAAGAGATCCTGGCTGCGCTGGAAACCGCTACAGATATGTGCGAGGATGCTGCCAACGTGATGGAGTCAATATTAGTTAAAAACGCTTAAGTTCCTTTCAATTAAACTATTTAGATGGTTACCACACTTCTCGTTGTTGTTGTTTGTTTGGCGCTGATATTTGATTTTATCAATGGCTTTCATGACGCAGCAAACTCCATAGCAACAATTGTATCAACCAAAGTTTTAACCCCCTTCCAGGCGGTGATCTGGGCGGCGGCTTTCAACTTTCTGGCCTTTTTCCTCATTCCCGAGCATAAAGTAGCTAACACCATAGCTAAAACTGTGCATGAGCAGTTTATCACCATGCCGGTAATCTTGTCGGGATTAATTGCTGCCATCACCTGGAACCTTATTACCTGGTGGTTCGGTATTCCGTCCAGTTCGTCACATACGCTTATCGGCGGCTTTGCCGGTGCGGGTATGACGCATGCACTTTACGTGGGCGCGAGTGCCATTAATGCTATTAATCTTCATTCTATATCAATAATTATAGCTTATATCTTTTTGGCACCTTTTATTGGCCTGGTGCTGGCTTACACGGTTACGATTATCATTTTGCATATCTGTAAAAACAGCCGACCCGCCACTGCTGAGCGGTGGTTTAAACGCTTGCAACTTATTTCTTCAGGTGCATTAAGCTTTTTCCACGGCGGTAACGATGCGCAAAAAGTTATGGGTATTATTTATGTAGCGCTGATTGCTTCGAGGATAATCCCAATGGGTTCGCACATGCCCGATTGGATTCCGCTGGCTTGCTATACCGCTATAGCACTGGGAACGATGTCGGGAGGATGGAAGATTGTGAAAACAATGGGTACCAAAATAACCAAGGTTACACCGTTAGAGGGTGTAAGTGCGGAAACTGCCGGTGCGCTCACCTTGCTGTTGACGGAAAGATTTGGTATACCGGTATCCACTACGCATACCATTACTGGTTCTATTATCGGTGTGGGCTTAACCAAACGGGTATCTGCTGTGCGCTGGGGGGTTACTATTAACCTCATCTGGGCTTGGGTTATCACCATACCTATTTCTGCCCTGGTAGCCGCTGCCGTTTATTCCTTTATACATTTAATACACGCGGGTTAACAACCGCAAATTTTGTAGATTGCTGCTGTGAAAAAACTTACCTCGTTATTTGTGCTGTTGCTCGTGTTCATTAGCTTAAGTAGCTTTGACACTATTTCATCCAAAAAAACTGCTGCTGGTCCTCTTCCTACTACCACCGAAATGGTGACTGGTTTAAAACAGGCGCTTGAGCAGGGTACTACAAAAAGTGCTGATCAGCTTTCGGTAGTTGATGGTTTCTTTAAAAATGCAGCCATTAAAATATTGCTGCCTCCGGATGCTCAAAAGGCCGAAAAAACCTTGCGCAGATTAGGCATGAACAAACTTTGTGATGATGCGATACGCTCGCTCAACAGAGCTGCTGAAGATGCTGCTAAACAAGCAAAGCCAATCTTCATCAGCGCCATAAAGCAAATGACCATTCAGGATGCTACCAATATTTTGCTTGGTGGAAATGATGCTGCCACGCAATACTTTAAACGAACAACTACTGCTCAGCTCTCCTTGCAGTTTAAACCGGTAATTCATACCAGTTTAGGTAATGTAGGAGCCACGAGATATTATGGCGCTTTAGTTAGCCAGTATAATAGAATCCCTCTTGTACGTAAACTTAACCCGGATCTCGACGACTATGTGACCCAAAAGGCAATTGATGGACTGTTTTATCAAATAGCTTTAGAAGAGATTAACATTCGCCAAAGTTTGTCGGCCCGTACAACGCCGGTTTTACAAAAGGTATTTGGTTTTGTAGACCAGAAATTAGGCAAATAATAAATGTTATTATTTGCGATTAATAGCGATGGGTTTCAAAACCCATCGCTATGATATGGTTGACTTTTAAAGACGTTATTTCTGTTTTTCAGCCCATTCGTCCATGTGTTTTTCAAGGACGTTTAGTGGCATGGAACCTTCCCTTAATATTTCATCATGGAAATCGGCCAGTTTGAATTTACTGCCCAATTCTTTTTGATATTTGTCTCTCAGCTCCCTGAATTTTAATGCGCCGATCTTGTAACCGAGAGCCTGACCAGGAATAGCCATGTAACGTTCTATTTCGGCTGTTGCGCCTTGTTCGTTGATCTGCTCATTGTCCATCATGTATTTAATAGCCTGCTCGCGGGTCATGCCTTTGGTATGAATGGCGACATCCACTACTAACCGGATGGCACGATGGATCTCATCACCTAAGGCGCCCATGTGTTGATAGGGGTCCTGGAAAAGACCAAGTTCTTTTCCTAACGATTCGCAATACAGCGCCCAACCCTCAACAAAAGCATTATCGCTTGCAAAACGTCTGAATTTTGGCAGTGAAGTATTTTCCTGGGCCAGTGAGATCTGGTAGTGGTGCCCGGGAATAGCCTCATGAAGGAATAATGACTCCATGCCCGAGGTGGTGTTGAATTTAGTAGCATCCAAAATAGGTACATAAAAAATACCCGGACGTTTACCATCTGCGCTACCCTGGTTATATTCCGCACTTGCCGATGCCGCCCTGAACGCCTCTGTCTGCCTGATTTCAAAAGGTGTTTTTGGAACATGATTAAACATCTTCTTTAAGTTAGGTTGCATCCTTTGATGGATATTTTCAAAGGCATCGAGCACGTCTTTCGGCGTTTTGTAAGGCGTAAATTTTGGATCATTTTTCATGTATTCGAAAAATGCTTTCAAATCACCTTTAAAGCCAACTTTATTCTTGATGCTGTCCATTTTGCCCCTGATCCTTGCTACTTCCCTCAGGCCAAGCTGATAAATTTCGTCAGGAGTTTTATCTGTTGTGGTTTGCTGCTTTACCAGGTACTTGTACATGGCCAAGCCATTAGGCAAAGCAGAAAACCCTGAAGTAGAACGTGCATGCGGCAAATAATCATGCTGCAGGTAGTCACCCAATTTTCGGTAGGTAGGCACTACAACTTCAACAATCTCTTTTCTGTAAGCGTCGGTTAATCTTTTTTTATCGGCATCAGAGAAAGTTTTTGGAAAAAGATTAATCGGGCCATAGAACAAGCTATTCGTAGGTTCATAAACCAGCATGGCTTGCATCTGAGGGATCATCTTTACCACAAGCGCCTTGGGTAAAACTACGCCGGCTTTTATGCCCTTATTAAAATTAGCAATTGCGGTATCGGCCCATACGGAAAATGCGTTGAGGCGTTTCAGCCAGTCGTCGTAGTCTTTTACTGTTTTAAAAGGCTGGGCGCCTGTGCCAGATCCATACTGCCCGATGGTTAAAGGCAACGCAAAGAACTGGTTAAACGGCATGTACTCAAAGTGATATTTAAAGTAATCGATGTTGATCTGCATCTCATACTTAAAAATATCATAGCTCAATTTATCCTCATCGTTGAGGTTGTCGCGTTTAAAATTATTTAAACTGTCCAGGTAAGCCACATAAAAATCGTGCTGTTCCTTTAATACTGCAGCCGAACCATCGTTGGGCAATAGATCATTGTAACGCGGATCGCCAATACTGGTGGCTTCCAGCGGATACAATTTAAGGCGTTTCTCGTAGTAATTGTTAAAGAGTTTTCCCAGGTCGGCGTTATTGCCCGAGGGAGAGGTTGCGGGTTGCTTGCATGATGCAAATGCGCAGGCAGCGGCAAGCAGGATACCTAATTTTTTAATCATCATAAGGAAAGTTAATTTCTAAAGATATTATTTAAAAATCACTTTTATCGTGATTTTATGTGGGGTGCCATCGGTATCACCAACCCAGCTTCCGCCATTCCTGATCAGGTCAATGGCTTTAGCATCAGCAGTTGTGCTAAGGCTTTTTGTTACTTTAAAATTGTCTAAAGTACCGTTGGCGTTAACGGTAAATGAAATGCGGACTTTGCCCGTTTTGCCATCAGGAGAGATGGCGCTTCCCTTAATATATTTATCGAAGTTGTGCCAGCCCTGTTGCGGATGAGCCGCTATGCTTGGTTGATAAGTGTCATTGGATTCACTGCGCGTTACAACCACTTCACTTAAAGTTTGCTGAGTTTCTTTAAGGTTCACCCTAACGCTGTCCTTCGTATTGGCATTTAACTCGCTTGTTTTAAATCCAACAAAAGCAATATCAAGCGTAGCTTTATCGGTCTTAACCGGAAGGCTGAAATGGCCATTAACGTCTGTAACAGTAGCGGCCGTTGTGCCTTTAACTTTTACGCTGACGCCGGGAAGAGGATGCCCTTCCTCATCTTTTACCACGCCTTTGATTGCGGCGGTAGGTTTAGCTACCGTTACCTCATTTAATTGCTTTTGCGTACCATAGCCAATTCTTATTTCTGCAAGGGCATTCATCGATGGTTTAAGCCTGATATGAACACTATCGGCGGCGGCTTGTAGATCCTGGTTCTCAAAACCCAGGTAGCCCACACTTAATGTTTTATTACGGGCGGTGGCGGGAAGCGTGAACTGCCCATTGCTGTTAGTTTGCGCAAGCAGGTTGGTGCCCGAAACCCTGATCTGAACACCTACTAATGGTGAATCATTAAGATCGGTAACCCTCCCTCGAAGCCCCTCGGGTGTGGTTACTTCTACGCCGGCTACGCGTCCTTGTAATTGAACGGTTTTGGCATACAGATTATTGGTGGAATCAGAAGCTGATGCGAAGGCTTTCGATGCCCCCTTTTTATAAAGCAACGTAATCGGTGCAGATGCGGGTTTAATGGCTGCCACCGCAGGCGCCTGTTTTACAATGGAATCAACTCGGCTATGGCTTTCCGAAACATGCTTGTTATAGGTTTTAACCGGTATATTGGCATATTGATCTTTAGCAACAGGTTGCGGTACGGAAGGAGCCGGAGCAGTTGGTTGATGAACAGTATCTTTATTAGGAAGTGCATTTTGGCGTTTCTCAACAGCAACCGGTGCATTAACCACAGTAGTACCGGTTTGGCTGATGCGCCAGAACAAAATTGCTAAAGCTGCTATAATAAGAACGGATGCGGCAATGGCCAGGGGACGAAGCAGAATAACTTTCCGATCGTCGGCCTTTAATCTTTTTGCCAACCTTGCATTAAGTTCATCAAGGTTAGCCTGCTGAGCGGCCGCAGAACTTTCATAGCCTTCTAAAGCATCCATCAAAAACGGATCGTTCTGTGCCTCTCGTTCCAGTTGGTGCATAGAACGGGCATCAAGCTCTCCGTTGAGATACTTCCTGATCTGGGCTATGTCGGCTTTCTTATTTTTCACTGTTCCGGTCGAAGCATATTTTTAAGTTCCGTTTCCCGTTCTGGATATAGCTCTTTACATCATTCAGGCTATATCCTGTTGTTTCAGCAATTTCTTTATAGCACTTGTTATCGAGGTAAAACAAATTAATACTTTCCTTTTGGGCGGGAGCAAGCTTTTCAAGGCAATGCTCCAATAACTTAAAATGGGCCTCTTGATGCTCATTTTCATCAGGATGCAAAATAAAGGCGGATTCCATAACGTTATCTATATTAATCGCCGCGTTTTTTGAAGTGTGGCGCAAGTGCATAAGGCAGTAGTTGCGGCTCAGCACATACAACCAGCTTCTGAATTGTGCTACTTCATGCTTTTTTGCTTTGCCAATCAATTCTTCAAAGATCTGCATTACGGCGTCTTTGCTCAATTCTTCGTCGTGGAGGTATTTAAGACAAAGGCCGTAAACCATAGGCATGTAGCGCTGGTAGAGCTGGCCCAGCACTTCGAGGTCGCCACTAAATTTATAGCGGAGCAAAAGCTGCTCGTCTGTTTCTTCAGTGGTGTTTTTTCTTTTAAGCCAGCTCATTGTGCGGCATTAAAATAATTTTTTTAAACCGTTTTTAAAAATTTGGGGCCGAAGCAGGGGAGGTGTTAAAAAAGTACCTTTGGATTGATGAAAGGCAAAAGGTGGTCTAACTTTTGCTTTATAATGTTAAACTGTTAATCAAAGCGGCGGCTCGTAACAAAAATTTAACAAAAAGCGCCTTTTTTATTAATATTTGAAAAAAAGACTTAATTTTAAACCCTATCAAATTCAATGTGTCTATAGTTAATCAACTTAAGTAATTGTGTTATGGGAATCATTCGAATTTACTGGGATTATCACTTTGCAAAAATGGATAAACTCGTAGTAAAAGCTTTCAAGGCTAAAGTATACTAAATAAAAAAGGAGGACATATCTTTTAATATCCTCCTTTTTTATTTAGCAATAGTAACCGTATTTATTCAATTACGGTTACCTTAAGCATATTAGTTTTTCCTTGCTTGGCAATTGGCACAGCTGCAGTATTAATTACCACATCATTAGCCTCAATTAAATTTTCTGCCTTTAAAATACTGTTCACGTCAGAAATTGTCTGATCGGTACTTTCCAGTTTATCGTAATAGAAAGCTTTTACACCCCATAACAGGCTCAGTGCGTTAAGTAACTGGCGGTTAGAAGTGAAAATATAGGTATTTGCTTTTGGACGGTGGCTGGAAATTTCGAACGCAGTATAACCAGAGGTAGTCATTGAAACGATGCCTAACGCATTGGTATGTTGTGAAAGGTATACTGCCGATTCACAAAGTGCATCACTCAGGTAGTTTGCAGAAGTAGGATCGGTATTGGCTTGTTTAGATGTATGGAACGGATAACCAGTTTCTTCTACGTTACGCACAATTTTAGCCATTGTTTCAATAACGATTACCGGAAACTCCCCTACTGAAGTTTCGCCGCTTAACATTACCGCGTCAGCGCCATCAAGTACAGAGTTAGCTACGTCATTAACCTCGGCGCGGGTTGGGCGTGGAGTAGTGATCATTGACTCGAGCATCTGGGTAGCCACAATTACCGGCTTTGAAGCAGCGCGACATTTGCGGGCAATCATTTTTTGCAGTAATGGCACTTCTTCAAGCGGCATCTCAACACCCAGGTCACCACGAGCCACCATCACACCGTCTGTAGCAGCAATAATGGCGTCGATATTATCAATTGCTTCTGGTTTCTCAATTTTAGCAATCACTCTTGAAGCCTTTCCGCTGCGGCTGATGATTCTTTTCAGTTCAACAATATCCTCGCCGGTACGAACAAATGATAAACCTATCCATTCTACATCATTTTGCAGTGCGAATTCAAGGTTGATTAAATCCTCTTCGGTTAAGCTTGGGATGGAAACTTTAGTATTTGGCAGGTTAACACCTTTACGGGAGGTTAAGATACCACCATGCACAACTTCGCAAACTACGGTATCTTTTCTGTTGGTTTCAATAACCTTTAACTGCAGCTTACCGTCATCCAGCAAAATAATTTCATTTGCCTTTACATCCTGCGGAAAGCTCTCATAAGTAATGTAGATCTGGTTATCATCACCAATACATTCATTAGTGGTCATATTGATGCGCTTGCCGTTAACCAGGTGAATACCACCATCTTTAACCAGGCCTATACGTATTTTTGGACCTTGAAGGTCGGCAAGTATGCCTATATTGACCTTGTATTGTTCGTTGATCTCACGAATAGTGTTGATAACTTTCTGGTGGTCTTCTGGTTTACCGTGCGAAAAATTTAAGCGGCAAACATTTACACCTGCCTTAACCATGGCCAACAAGACATCCTTTTTTGCTGATGCCGGACCCATTGTGGCGACTATCTTGGTTCTGTTAAAAGTTAATTTCATATTGATTGTAGCGTTATAATTGAAGCGTTACTGGCATTATTAATTAGTGTATTACTGACACTCCGGAAAAATTCCGCGCTAAAATAACAGATTTTCGCGTGATTTTATTTTTTTCGGATCAATCTTTACTGCGGCTATGATTTCTGGTATACGGTTTAGTGCTGTTATGATGTTTTCCAGGTCATCATCGTCAATGTAATTTTTGATCATTATAAAGTAGTCAACCTCTCGCATTTCGGGTATCAACAAGCCGTCAGAGCCTTTGTTAGTAATAAAGTAAAAATCGGTTTCTGAGGCTTCCCAATGATAGTTAAAGATGGAAAACAATACGGGATCGGCGTTATGATGAATATCAACCTGCAGGTCTGCCTGCCTGGTGAAATTAAAATTAAGGTACTTATTAATAAGGTAACAAACCCTGTAATCTTTTAACGATGAGGTGACCGCAATGAGCACGAAATCAAGATCGATCTCAAACTTTAAAATCCGTTTGTTCAAAATCAGTTTTTTTGAAGTGATAAAATTACGAACTGAAACCGTTGCTTTAAAATTTTGTTAGTTTTGATGGCAAAGATTTTAGATTTGATATTTAACAGAATTTAGTTTTCTTTGCACAGAAATTTATATTAATCAAATTTAAACATCAAAGAGTATGTCTGATATCGCTTCAAGAGTAAAAGCTATCATCGTAGAAAAATTAGGTGTTGACGAAAGTGAAGTAACACCAGAAGCAAGCTTCACCAACGATCTTGGTGCAGATTCGTTAGACACCGTGGAATTAATCATGGAGTTTGAAAAGGAATTTAACGTGGCTATTCCTGACGATCAGGCGGAAACAATTGGTACTGTTGGCCAGGCTATCGCTTACCTTGAAAAAAACGTTAAATAAGCTCCTCTTTACTACGTTTAAATGGAGTTTAAAAGAGTTGTTGTAACCGGGCTTGGCGCACTTACTCCAATTGGTAATTCTGTTCAGGAATACTGGAACGGCCTGATCAATGGAGTGAGTGGAGCTGCCTTGATTAAAAGTTTTGATACTACCAATTTCAAAACCAAATTTGCCTGCGAGGTAAAAAACTTTGATGCCGATGCATTTTTAGGCAGAAAAGATGCCCGCAAGCTGGACCCGTTTGTTCAGTATGCCCTGTATTCAACAGATGAAGCAGTTAGAGATGCTGAGCTCGATTTCGAGAAGCTTGATACCAGTCGTATCGGCGTAATATGGGGTTCGGGTATTGGTGGTTTAAAAACTTTCCTTGACGAAGTTGTTAACTTTGCCAAAGGAGATGGTACGCCCCGATTTAACCCGTTTTTTATTCCTAAAATGATTGCGGACATTGCGCCCGGCCATATATCTATTAAATATGGTTTGCGCGGTCCTAATTTTACCACGGTTTCTGCCTGTGCTTCGTCCAATAATTCATTAATTGATGCTTTTAACTATATCCGCCTCGGTAAGGCTAATATGTTTATTACCGGTGGATCTGAGGCTATAATAAATGAAGCCGGTATTGGCGGTTTTAATGCAATGCACGCCCTCTCAACCCGTAATGATGATCCGGCAACGGCTTCGCGGCCATTTGACCTTGATCGCGACGGTTTTGTGGCAGGTGAAGGCGCCGGTACTATTGTACTGGAAGAGCTTGAGCATGCTAAAGCGAGAGGTGCAAAAATTTATGCTGAAATGGTTGGTGGCGGCATGAGTGCCGACGCATATCACATGACTGCTCCACACCCGGAAGGCCTTGGTGCCGCACTGGTAATGAGAGCGGCTCTTGAGGATGCGAAGATGACCCCTGCAGACATAGATTATGTAAACGTGCATGGTACTTCGACCCCGATAGGTGACCCACAAGAGGTAAAGGCTATAACCGAAGCGTATGGCGACGAGGTATATCGTATTAATATCAGCTCAACCAAGTCCATGACCGGACACCTTTTAGGTGCTGCTGGTGCTGTTGAAGCTATTGCTGCTATCATGGCAGTAAAAAATAATATCATTCCTCCTACGATCAATCACTTTACTGATGATCCCGCTTTTGATTCAAGAATTAATTTCACCTTTAACAAAGCGCAACAGCGCGAAGTAAGGGCGGCTCAAAGTAACGGCTTTGGATTTGGCGGTCATAATGCTTCTGTGATATTCAAAAAGTTTGAAGATTAAGCGCGTTTGTGGATGCCAATCAGGAGATTGTATAAACTGTATTTATCACCAAACAGAAAATACGTTAAGACACTAAAAAATTTGCTCGGCTTTGTGCCGGGCAATTTGTCTTTATATCGTTTGGCATTTAGGCATAAATCTGTAGCGCAGAGCGTAAAGAAAGGCGTTAAGAATAGTAACGAGCGTCTTGAGTTTCTGGGCGATGCCGTTTTGGGTAGTGTAGTGGCCGAAGTGCTGTTTAAACTCTATCCTTATAAGGATGAAGGCTTTTTGACCGAGCTGCGGTCAAAGATAGTGAGCCGCGTTAACCTTAACCAGCTGGCCCGCAAGCTGGGATTCGAAAAACTGGTTGAATATGATAACCGCGTAATTGCCTCTACCCGGCAAGGCTCGCTGCTTGGCGATGCTTTTGAGGCGCTGATTGGAGCAGTTTACCTGGATAAGGGGTACGATTTTACCAAAAACTTCCTCATCAATCATATTATCAAATCTCATATTGATATTCATACCCTGGAGCAAACCGAGACCAATTTTAAAAGCAAGCTCATTGAATGGTGCCAACGCCACGGAAAGGACATTACCTTTGAACAGGTTGGTAATGAGGACGGCGAAAGCAGTCGCTTGTTTACAATAAAGGTATTGGTTGATGGTGAAACGCTTGGCCTGGGAAAAGAATTCAGCAAAAAGAACGCCGAAAAGTTAGCTGCCGAGAAAGCTTGTGAGGCTTTAGGGATTTAATTTAACGGATTTTGATTCCTTCTCGCCGTTCTTCTTGTAATCCTCCAGTGAATCTTTAATATAGGTGATTACATCGTAATCGTTCCATTTTTGCACCTGGTCATACGATGGCTGATAGATCAGCATAAAATTCTCCACATCTTCGTCAGGCAAATTGGTAATGCGCTTCACTAATGACTTATTGTATTTTTTACTGATGGCGGTTTGCTCGTTTTCGCGTTGCATATACGCATTAAAATGCCGGGCATGTGCAGCATCTTTACTAAAAAGTTCGTGCAAGCCGGTTAACGGAGAGGCAATTGATGCCAGTACCGGTGGTTTGCCATTGTAATATAAGCCCTTGCTTTTATAGGATTTCATTACCTCATTCATTTCGTCAGCTCGGGTTTTTCCGCCGTGAACGGTAACTTCCTGAAGTTCAATAGTAGGCTGCAGATAAATAAGCATATTAGCAGCGGACGTAACCGGGAGGCGTTGCTCTGAGTAATCTTTGAGCGTGAATGACAAGGTGTCGCCCCAGTTAGCTTTGATAGTAAATTCGCCCATATCGCCGCTCAGAATCATTTGTTTGCTCCTGATATTGGTAACGGCAACCAAAGGCAAACGCTGATTAGTCCCCTTTTTGATAATAGCGCCCTTTATCTCAAAACTTTGCTGAGCAAACGCCGCCGAGGAAACAAAAACGAGCGTTATGATGAATAAAAATAATCTGAAACTAATCCGCATCAACTTTAAAGAAACGTAAAGATACCCATCCTATTTTAAATAAGATGTAAAAAAATGTTAAATGGGGGTAGGGTGGGAGGCTGATTGGGTTGATTAAGTTAAGTGGTTGGAATATCTGGCACCTGTAGCCCCGGGTTTCAAACCCGGGGCTACTTTACCGACTATTTAGCCACTTAATTTAGTCGACCGTTCAAAACTCAATCAACAATTCAACTTAATCAACCACTCAACTCCTCAACTCAATCAACCTATTGAACCAATGAACAAATAAATTATCTTTGCGCATGATAAAATCCATGACAGGGTATGGAATAGCTGTTTCAGATTCTGGCGGCAATAAATATACCGTTGAGATCAAATCACTAAACAGCAAGTTTCTCGAACTATCCCTTCGCATCCCGAAGGCATTTTCTGACAAGGAGTTTCAGCTTCGCACTGAATGTAATAAGCAAATTGAGCGCGGTAAGGTTAATTTTACCCTTACTGTTGAACAGGCCGATACTGTTACTACAGCGGCAGGTATTGATACAGCGTTGCTTAAACACTATTATCAACAGCTTAAGCATGTGAGCGACGAGCTTAACGAGCCTGCTGGCAACCTTTTGCAGCTGGCCCTCGGCTTGCCCGAAGTGGTGAAGTTTGAAGAGGATACCATCTCTGAAGAGGAATGGAAGAAAGTAGAAGGTACGTTTCAACAGGCGCTGGCGGCATTTCAAAAATTTAGAAGTGACGAGGGCGCTGTTCTTGAGCAGGACCTTAAACACCGCATCAATCTTATTCTGAAAAACCTGGAACAGGTTGAACTCGAAGACCCAAAAAGGGTACCTGTGATTCGGGAGCGCTTAAATCAGTTCCTCAATGAGGTTGTAAGTCCCGAAAAGGTTGACCAGAACCGGTTTGAGCAAGAGCTGATCTACTACATCGACAAACTCGATATCACCGAAGAGAAAATACGCCTAAAAAGCCATTGCGATTACTTTTTGCAAACGCTGAAGGGTGCCGATGCCAATGGTAAAAAACTCGGCTTCATTTCGCAGGAAATAGGCCGGGAGATTAACACCCTTGGTTCAAAAGCCAATGATGCCACTATTCAAAAGCTGGTAGTCGGTATGAAGGAAGAATTGGAAAAAATCAAAGAACAACTATTAAATGTACTGTAGGTAGGTTGTAGAGGTTAAAAATGTTAAAGTTGTTAAAAAAGTTAAAGACGTTATAAGGGTTAAGGATGTCGTGAGGTAATTTAACCGCTCGGGAAATAGTGCCTAAACTTCTTTAACGATTCTAACATCTCTAACTACTTTAACTTTCTCTAACCCTTCTAACCTCCTCAAACCTCTTTAACTTTCGCTAACCACTTTAACTACGAACAATGACCGAAGGGAAACTCATTATATTTTCAGCTCCTTCAGGTGCAGGAAAAACCACTATAGTACATCACCTGCTTAAAACTTTTCCGGATAAGCTGGAATTCTCTATTTCCGCTACTACAAGGGAGCGGCGGGGCGATGAGGTGCATGAAAAGGACTATTACTTTATCAGTAAAGAGGAGTTTTTGCACAAGATAGCCAAAAAGCATTTTGTGGAGTTTGAAGAGGTATACACCGGCACTTTTTACGGCACACTTCGCGAAGAAATAGAGAGAATCTGGAATAAAGGCAAGGCCGTAATATTTGATATTGATGTAGAAGGTGGTTTGCACCTTAAGCGCAAATATGAATCGCAGGCGCTGGCTATTTTTGTGCAGCCGCCATCATTGGAGGTGCTGAAGGATCGCCTTACCTCAAGAGGAACCGACAGCGAAGCCAAACTTAAAGAGCGTTTTGCCAAGGCTGAAAAGGAGCTCAACTACGCACCAAAATTTGATGTGATACTCAAAAATTACGATCTGACAACGGCTTGTAAGGACGCAGAACAACTGGTAAGCAATTTTTTAAACAGTTAGTTTGAAAAACTTACTCATTATTAGTAACTTATAGGCGTTAACTGCACCTTATAACAATGAAGATCGGATTATTATTTGGCTCCTTTAATCCTATACACATCGGCCATCTTATCATCGCCAATTACATGGCCAACCATACGGAGCTTGATAAGGTGTGGATGGTGATAACGCCCCAAAATCCTTTTAAAAAATACGGATCACTTGCCAATACCTACGACAGGCTGGAGATGGTAAAGCTGGCTATTGAAAACGCTGAAAACATTGAGGTAACCGATATTGAGCTTAAGCTGCCCCAGCCATCTTACACTATTGATACATTAACGCATTTAAAGGAGCAGTATCCGCAGCATGAGTTTGCTTTGATTATGGGTTCTGATAACCTGGCTTCATTGCATAAATGGAAAAATTACAAGCTCATTCTGCGAGATCACCGCATCTTTGTTTACCCTCGCCCCGGCTACGAAAATGCCGACCTGGCCAGCCATCCTTCGGTAACCATCACCATGACGCCGTTAATGGAGCTGTCCGCAACTTTTATACGTGACGCCTTAGCCCAGCGAAAGAACGTTCAGTTCTTTGTGCCTGATCCGGTGTTGAAATTTATTGAGAGTAAGAGTTTGTACACCCCCTAGCCCCCTGAAGGGGGAACTGTTGAGCAGCCGGACCTGCTTGAATTTGCCTTTGATCGTTCTGCTTTATTCTTTTCTTTATCTTTGCGGTGTGAGCGAAAAAACGATCCTTAAACTCCAGTTACCTACCGATCCGCGTTGGGTAAAGAATGTGGTTGAGAGTAATATTGAAGAAATATTAACGGACCATGCCTTTTGTGAGCAGAAAGCGGCAAGCAATGCCATTACTTTAATTGTACAAAACCCTGATCTGTCTGACCTGGTACAGGAAATGGCAGCGCTTGTGCAGGAGGAAATGGATCACTTTAAACGCGTGCACGATATTATTCTGGAACGTGGCTACGTACTGGGCAGAGAGCGTAAGGATAATTACGTGAACGAGCTGCTGAAATTCCTTAAAAAAGGCGGTACCCGTAACGAACAGCTAATTGATCGCTTACTTTTTGCGGCTATGGTGGAGGCGCGAAGCTGTGAGCGTTTTAAGGTGCTTTCTGAAAACATCAACGATGAGCAGTTATCTGCCTTCTACCACGAACTAATGATCAGTGAGGCCACTCATTATACAACCTTTATACGCCTCGCCAGAAAATATGCACAGGCTATAGATGTGGATAAGCGATGGAGTGAATTCCTCGCGTACGAAGCTTCGGTAATACAAAACTACGGTAAAAGCGAAACTATCCACGGATAACGGCGCTCTGCTTTTAATTGGTCGGGACATTTATACTACTCGGCGACACTTTGTCGGTATCCTGCTTGGCCCTAAATATATTTGAGTGGTTTTGAGACTGTAAGTGTTCATGGCACTGAACAGCAAGGGTTAAACGATAATAAGATCGGCCAGTTTTAAATTCCCTATTAAGGTAAACCCTAAGGCAGGTTTGCGCAAGGCAAGTCTGCCTTTTTTACTTACAATTGTTTTTTAATTAGTCCGGCGGTATTGGTGAGGTAATTGTCCATCATTTCGATATCCACTACATCATTCATAAACCCGATGTGCATATCCGGCCTTACAATCAGCGATTTTTTATGTCCCGACTTGATCTCAAACAGTTCAAATACCATATGGTTAGGGTATGAATACGGCAGGTAGAAAAAGTTTACAGGTTCGGCATAAGTTTGATTGAGCCATTTAGCTATGGTGAACAGATCGTGTTCTGATAACCTGCCCAACACCATTAAGGTAAATCCTGGCTTAGCGCACCACTGATGAAGATCGGTTTCCTGTTGCTGTTTTTCATCATATATCTTCATGTAGGGCAGCCTGTCACCGGCTTTCACTTTGGTGGCATGGCTGATGTGCAGGTTTATAGCACTGTGCCGGTAGTTGATGTTTATTTGCGAGATATTCTTAAAAAAGTACTGCTTTAACTTTTCGTTGTTCCACACATAACTCAACACGCGGGGCAGGATATTTTTTTTGATAAAACCTGCAACCCAGTTATTTGACATGATGATGCTAAATGCCCGGTCTGTTGTTTTAAGCAACTGTTTGGCTACAGGCATGCGCTCACTGGCATAACTGTTCAGGATGTTTTCCTGCATGGTTTGCTTAATAACACCGCTCAGTTTCCAGGCGAGGTTATGCGCATCTTGCAGTCCCGTGTTCATGCCCTGACCACCGATAGGAGAATGGATATGGGCCGCATCGCCAATCAAAAAACACCGGTTGGTTCTAAACTTCTCAGCCATTTTGTGGTGTAAGCGGTAAGTGGTGAACCAGTCGTATGACTTCGTTGTCACCAGGCCGCCGCTGATCTCCTCCGCAAATGGCCAAATATCTTCAGGCTGTAAATCCTCCTTGTCTGCAAGTTTTTCCGGCAGGTTACCCAATATGCGGTATTCATTTTCGCTGAGCCGCAAAAAACCCATAAAGCCTTCCCGGTTCAAAAAGAGGTTAATGAAGTTGTTGCCTTCTTTTCCCTTCATATCCGCCAGGAAGTAACGATGCTGGTAGGTGTCACCGGTAAAGCCAATATTGAGCATTTTCCTTACCGCACTGTTAGCGCCATCAGCACCGATAAGCCAGTTGCAGGTAAGCTCCGTTTCTCCTGCCGCATCTTTAAGTTTGACAATTACTTTGTCTGCCTTTTCTTCCACGCCGGTAAGTGTGGTGTTCCAATAAACCGGGCAGCATTGTTCGGTGAGGTAATTTAATAGCGCCCGCTCATTTTTGCTTTGGGGGTATACGAATAAATAGGGATAAAGCGTTTGGCCGCGTCCAATTTCTGATAAGGGAAAAGTGGCGGTCTTTTTGCCATTATAATAAAAGAATGCACCTTCGGCCAGGTAACCGTCACTGATCATTTTGTCGGCTATGCCCAATTGACGGTATACCTCCAACGAGCGTGCCTGTACACCCAATGCCTTTGACTTGTCAGTGGGCCCCTGTTTACTGTCGATAATTACCGGTTGGATACCGTTTCTTAATAATTGAGCAGCCATCATTAACCCCGAGGGTCCGGCGCCCACAATCAGTACTTCTGTATGCTTTAATTCCGGACTCATTTATGATTAAAACAATAAAAATATGGTTGGTTTTTTATGAAGGTCCGGAACTTGCTTCTTCCAGCCGGTAATAGTGCGGGTGCTTATCATTTCATCTTCGGCAGTGAGGTTGCATCCAATGCACAATCGTGTTTCGGGTTTGCAGGTTTTTAAAATCTCCTCCAGTAATTGGTTATTTCGAAATGGCGTCTCAATAAAAATCTGAGTTTGGTTTGCCCGCTTAGCCTGGTTCTCCAGTTCTTTGATACGCTGACTGCGCTGTCCTTTATCAATAGGCAGATAGCCATGAAAGGTAAAGCTTTGTCCGTTAAAGCCTGAAGCCATCAGCGCCAGCAGGATAGAACTCGGCCCCACCAGTGGTACCACCTTAATACCGCGTTTATGCGCTTCGGCTACAATGTCGGCTCCTGGATCGGCTATTCCCGGGCAACCAGCCTCGCTCATTAAACCAACGGCTTTTCCATCCATCAAACCTTTAAAAAAGGCGGCAAGATCAACATTGCGGTTATGTTTACCGTAATCATGAATAATGAGTTCGCTTTGCGGAATTTTTAGTCCGGCTTCTTTTAAGAAACGGCGCGCCGTCTTTTCGTTCTCAACAATATATTCGTCAATACTGTTAATGGTTTGTACCAGAAAAGGCGTAAATGATTTGGCTGCCGTTGCCTCGGCAAGCGGAACAGGTATCAGGTAAAGGGTACCGGCTGACATATTGCAAAGGTGGTTTTTTTTACATAAATTAAGCTATTGCAGAAGGAGTTTAATATGAAATCGTTAGGTATCAATTGGTTTATCGAAGGTTACATAGATTTTGAGCTGAAGAAGTATATTTTACTTGACTATTTGCAGGAGATAAACCGGCATTTTGACAAGAGCCGTTTGTACCCAAACCTCACCGACCTCATCTTCCACTATAACAACCTGCTCGATTTTAAGAACAATAAAAGCGTATTACAGCAAGCTTTTCCACAGCGACTGAGCCAGGCCGATATTGAAGCGGTAAAACTTACCTATCAAAAGATAGTGGAGGATGATAACACGATGCACGAGATAGAAAAGATCATTGCCTACGCTATCCACAAAATGGACCCCGCTATACAAACCGGCAAAGAGATTTATGATTTTGTTGAAAGCCGTTTAAATATTGATCCAGTGGGTGTAGTGCCGCTGATGCCGTATCACGGTTATTTCTCCTTAAAGAACGGCAGGGAGAAAACCCACCTGGTTTATGAATACCAGATTACCATTTTTGAGGGTAAGGATGATAAATACCGGGGCATCAACGTTCAGTTGGTGGATAAGTACGAAGCTAATCTTGTAAATACTCCTGAATCGGTAAAGTTAAGCTTGATCAGAAAGTACCGTAACCTGCCCAACCCGGCGGTTTATTTTGTACAGAGCGATATTACGTTTCCACTGGAGCCAACTTTACTACCGGTGGCAAAGCGGAGTTTGGTGAAGTACATTTCAACTGCGGCGTAGCGCTAAACAAAAAAGCGATGGGTTAGTCCATCGCTTTTTGTATATAGGGTAGTGCGGTTAATTACTTCAAGGCAGATAATGTTTCTCTCAGTCTTGGAATAACCTGTTCAATATCTTCCAGTGAGGTTGCACCTACTGATGCACGGAACCAGCTCACACTTTCGTCTGTACCGAAGGCAGAGAACGGCACAAGCGCAAATTTGGCGTTCTTAATCAAATAGAAGTTAATATCAGCCGAAGTGTTCAGCTGTTGGCCTTCGGGAGTAGTTTTGCCTGCATAGTCAACCTTAATGGTAAGATATATGGCGCCCATTGGCTCAATGGCATCTACATTAAACCCTTCAGACTTTAATTGTTGAAAGCCGTTGTATAAAGTATTGAGGCTCGCCTGGATGCGGCTTTTAAAAGTTGAAAGGTAGCTGTCCAGTTCGGCAGTTTGCGTTAAGTATTTGGCGGTAGCAACCTGTTCAGCTTTTGGTGCCCAGGCTCCCATGTGGCCAACAATAGCTTTCATTTTATTAATCACTTTCTCAGGGCCAAATCCCCAGCCCACACGTACGCCGGTTGAAGCAAGACATTTTGATATACCGTCGATATAAATGGTATAGTCCTTCAACTCCGGACGCAGGCTAACCGGATCATAATGTTTTTTGCCGAAGGTAAGCTGAGAATAGATCTGGTCATACATAATGTATAACGGCTTCTCATTTGCTCCGCGTGTTTTATTTTCTTCAATCACCATGTCGCAAATATCCTCAAGTGCCTTTTGATCAAACATGGTACCTGCGGGGTTCAGTGGAGAACAAAGTGCTAATAAGATAGCGCCTTTAACATACGGACGAAGTTCTTCGGCTGTTGGCATGAAGTTATTCTCAGGCTTAGTTACTACCTGGATCTCTTCGGCATTGGTTAAATGACAATAGTGGTTGTTGTTCCATGATGGTACAGGATATACCACTTTATCACCCGGATCTACCAGCGCCAGAAAAGTTGAATAGATGAGCGGACGAGAGCCGCTGGCAATCAAAATTTCGTTTGAATTATAATCTAAATGATAGCGCTCTTTAAGAAAAGCCGAAACCTCATTACGTAAATGCAAAACACCATCGGCAGGAGGATAATTGGTTTCGTGGTGCTGGTAAGCCTCAACAATGTTTTCCTGAAGTTCTGCCGGAATGGAATAAATAGACGGATCAAAATCGCCGATGGTTAAATTGGCAATTTGCTGTCCTTGTCTTTTAAGCTCGTTAATTTCGTTACCTATTTTAATGATCTCAGAACCTTGCAGGCTCTGAGCCAGTACTGATACACTCATGATTATAAATTAGTGGTGCAAATATACAATTATTAAAGCCCCCGTTGGATATTGGTATTATGCTATCGCTGGTTTTCGGAGTTTAATTATCCGGGCCCAATGCATGGCTTTCATCACTGGATATACCGGATCAAACTCAAACCATCTTTTGGCAAAGTCAGGACTGTTTGGGAACCGGTGATGATTGTTCTGGAAAAGTTCGCCCAGCATCAGGAAATCAAACGGAGTAGTGTTTTTAGATTTATCGCCATTGTTATAGTTTGAATAGCCGTATTTATGGCCGCACCAGTTTACAATAGCGCCATGCACCGGCCCCATCATAAAGTGAATGGGCAGTAACAGGAACATCCACCAGCTCGTAGCAAATAGAACATAAAAGCCTATATAGGCCAATCCCCATGCAATACGGGAAACCATGTGCGAACCGTAATAATCCACAGTGTGCCATTCGGGGCAGTAACTATTAAACTGAGCCTCTGGTTCTTTTAAACGTCGTTCAAACTCGCGGAAGCTTAAAACGGTTTTCCACATCATTTGAAAGACGTCCTTAAAGAAATAAGGAGAGTGCGGATCTTTTTCGGTATCGCTGTAAGCATGATGTTCGCGGTGCATTAAAGCATAAGCTCGCGGATTGAGGAATGATGATCCCTGGCAAACAAATGTGAGGATATGAAAAGTGCGTTCAAAAAACTTGTTGGTAGTAAACATTTTGTGGGCCGCATATCTATGCAGGTAAAATGTTTGAAAAAACAAGGAAAGGAACCAATGGGCTAAAAAGAAAATTAAAATATACACTAAGAAAAAATATTTAAACGGCAAAGATATTATTATTAATTGAGCAGTTTGTATTTGAAAGTTAAATCCTGTGGTAGCATAATTAAGTTTAAATTTTTTTACCGGTTGTGTAGCAAAAACACCCTTTACCGCGTCTGTTAAAAATCAATAGTAAAATTTTATGAAGTACAGTTATCTGCTTGTTCTGTTTGCTGCGTTTATTATGCCCGGCTGTAAAAAGCGCCAAAACGCTGACCCGGCTCCCGTTTCTGATAAAATAATTTATACTACTCCTCAAAGCGCTGTTATTAAATATAATAATCGGTACCCTGTTTTAGATCTCAATCAAGACGGCAGTGCTGATTTTACTTTTGGTATAGAACTTCAGGTTCATGATAATTCGGTTTTGACGCAATTTAAGGTGCTGCCAACACCAGGTAATCAATTAGTTGTCTTTGATGTAAATGATGCTTACTCCTTAATAAAAAATGCGACTATTGCTGAAAGCTTATCTGATAAAAATACTACATGGCAATTCAATAATGCCATAATGCTGGAGAAGCGGGAACGCGCAGATGGAATTGAGCGGCAGGGGTGGTGGAATGGATCGGTTAATCAGTATTTGGGGGTAAGGGTTAAAAGGAATGCGCAATATTACTATGGATGGATCGAGTTAACACATCAAATCAGTTCTACCGGTGAAGACCAGTTGATAGTAACCAGAACCGCAATTGAAACCGTACCGAATAAAGCAATAAATGCCGGATATTAGTAAAAGAGGTTGCCCCGAATTTGAGCAGCCTCTTTTACTAAGGTAATATATGGTACGCTACATTTATTTGAAGCTATCGCGCAACGCCCTGATACTGTCATGCGCTTCTTTAATTTCAGCAGCCTGGCGTGTTAAAATCAGGCTTACGTCTGATGAAACACCTCCGTTTTCGGTTAAAGCTTTCTGATAAGAATCCTTGATGGCATCTTCGCCACGTTCACATTCCGAAAGAATGCTCTCGCGGTCGTGACCTGTAAAGGTCGACTTAACTTCCATCCAGGCACGGTGAATGTCGCCGGTAATGCCGGTATTGGTTTCTGGGTTGCCACCTAAGCGCGCAACGGCAGTTGTTAGTTCCTGAACGTTCTGGCGGCTTTGATTGCTGTATTTTTCAAACAGCGATTTTAAGTTCATGTCGGTTTCGCTGGTTGTAAGCTCTTTCAACGCTTTTTCGAAACCGGCTATACGGTCGTTGTTAAGTTCTATTAAGTCATTTAAAACTTCAACTGATCTTTCAATTGTTTCCATAGTTGTTTTTCTTTCGTTTAACGATGTATCAAAACAACTGCAAAACAAAGGCCAATGTTTTCTTATTGGTTAAATTATTTACGCTAAAAATGTTTAAAGCAGCACGATTTATTACCGGCGAGCAACTCCCCTATATTTTTAAAGGCTTTAAATTTAAGAGCATTACCTGAGTCTGTCCGGCCTTCAGTACATCCTGGTACTTCGCAACAAAATGTCCGTACTTCTGCTAATCATATGCAGGCACAGTGACATGAAAGGGTGATAGTTGATGAGTCACGGAGGCAAATATAATTTACCAAAAAGACACAGTTTAACCGGAAAGACTATTTTATACTGTAATCATATAAAACCTCGGTAGATGTGAGGCCGGAGATATTTGAATCTATTTCGATAATTCCAATGCCTTTGGCTACATATACATCATATAAGGCCCATTGGGAGAAGCCAGTCCCAAAATTATATTCGAGGCTCAGCTGGGTATGAACCACATTGCTGAAAGTTTTATGATATAAAGTTCTGCTGATATCCTTTTCCAAAACGGTGCCTACCAATCTTGCAGGCACATCGTTTATTGTGCCGTTATCGGTAACGGCAGCAGTCCAGGTATGGTTGATGGCAGTGGTATCATTAAGGTATAAAAGTTCCACGGTAAGGTTTCCGGTGAGTGAGGTCTCTTTCATGGAATAAATATGGTTGGCAGTATAAAAGTAACTCGTAGTTGAAGCTTTGTAATGTGCACTGGTTGTTGTTGCATTATAATATACCTTGCCATTAATAGTTGAGGTGGATCCGGTCATTAAAAAGGTGACGGTGTCATTCACCAGTCCTGTTGAAGCATATTTCCAATAGGAGCCCTGGCTTAAAGGGTGCCAGCTGTCGCTTAGTGAACCCGAACCTGAAGAAGTGCCACTACCTGACCCATTAGCTGTTTTAAAAGCATTAGGATCTGTAAAATCAGGCTTATCAATCTTACAGGCATGGAGTAGCGTTATCACCATTGCGATACCTGCAATTTTAAGAAATAGCTTTTTCATCATGTTTAGATTGCTTATTTGATCTGGGAACTGATCAATTCGGTTTTACTGTTGTCGATAGACGAATGATTATCAATTTCTATGATACCGATATTAGAAGCAATATAAAAGTCGGACGTGAAATAACCCGACATATCCAGGCCGCCGCTCGGATCGGCAGCAATGCTTAACTGAAAAGTTAGCCGCGTATGGATAACATTATTATAGGTTTTACCTAAAACAGTATGATTAATGTTTTTTTCAATAGTGGTTCCAGTTAAGCGAAGGGTTCCTGTAGAGTCGCTGTATGAAATACCCCACGTTCCGCCCACAGGCTTGGTATCGTCCAGGTAGGCGAGCTGAAATCCCGACTGCTGATCCGTCATCGTATACAGGTGATGATTGATGCCATAGTAACCCTGGTCAGTACTACCATTTTCGAGAGAAGTGGCCAGGTGAAAAATATTGTTGCCAATAGTTTGCGTGCTCGAAGTCATGGTGACGGTGTTGGTATCAACAGTAAGGCTATCTGTGTTTTTATAAACCCATGTAGAACCAGCGGTAAGCGGTTGATAGGTATAAGCGGCATTAGCGCTATCTGGCAAGCCTGATTTGTCGACAACACAGGAGCTAACAAAACCAGCAATAATGGCCATCAATGTGATAAGTATGGTTCGTTTCATAATAATTAACCCTTAAAGATATATAGTAATTTTTAGACGAATACCAATTAGTAGTTTTAATATTTTACGGGTTATATAAATTTTGTTTAGGGAAATAAATTAAAGTTTTCTTTTACTGGATTTGAGGTTGATTGCTTGTAGGATGGGAATTGACAGGTTCTGGGTTACTTCTTCTGGAATTGAGCTTTGATCAAGAGTCCATGCTTCAATACTCCTTATTAAGGTAACTACAGCTGGCACTGCCAGTACTTTTCCCCTAAATTTAGGGGAATGCACTGTCTCTGCTATAGCAATTGCTCTCACAAGGGGTAAAACTTACGTGGTATCTTAAGCCCTCTCCTCAGGGTTATATCTTCTAAACAAGTGCAGGTAACAATGATACTGTTTCAATCAGTGTCAGTCCGCTCAATTGCCGCGGAGGCTATTAGTTATTCACCTTGTGTTTGTTTTCTAAGGTGTTCATGATTGCTGTCGCAATTTGAGGGGGCAAAGTAACACACCCCTTGCCAGCAGAAGGCCTCTTTCGCTCCTGGCCTTTGCCCTACAAAATCAACCAGAAGCATCCCAAAGCTTTGGGGACCAGCCTTTTGTCCAACTTCGTTCGCGCATGCCCTTGCCTCTGCAAAATTCTGAAGGCCCTCCAACCGCACAAGGCCCGCATCTTCTGGCTGATTTCATCCGAGGCTGGTCTGCTGTCTGAAAAAAAAATATCAAGCTATAAATCTGTTATTAAAGTAACTGTACTTATGGGTACACGGTAGCCGCCCGGCTGGGGTTGGTAGGAGTCGCACTAACCCACAACTCAAAGCACAATTTCTTACTAAACAACAGACCCTGTACCAATTAACCTATTTTTTCTCTTAACCCCACTTGTTAATTAAACTATTTGCTGTATCTTTGCAGTCCCGTAATTACGGGGTAAAATAAACTGTTTAATTAAATTAATTTAAAGCAAGTGAATACGTTAAGTTACAAAACTGTCTCTGCCAACAAAAAGACCGTTAACAAAGAATGGGTAGTTGTTGACGCGCAAGGCGAGATTTTGGGGCGCTTGTCATCTAAGATCGCAATGATCATTAGAGGAAAACACAAGCCAGGCTACACCCCAAACGTAGACTGCGGTGATAACGTAATTGTTATCAATGCAGACAAGGTAAAACTGACCGGAGACAAATTAGGCGCAAAGCAATATGTCTCTTATACTGGTTATCCAGGTGGTCAGCGTTTCATTTCTCCTAAGGAGTTATTGGCGAAGCATCCGGAGCGCATCATTGAAAAAGCGGTTCGTGGTATGTTACCTAAAAATCGTTTGGGCCGCGCTATTTATGGAAACCTGTTTGTTTATGCAGGTTCTGAGCATCCGCATGCTGCACAAACCCCTAAAACCATTAACTTATAATTTTAAAGGAGAAAAGAAATGCCAGCTACTAACACTTCAGGCAGAAGAAAAACCGCTGTTGCCCGCATTTATTTAACCGAAGGCAACGGTGCAATTACCGTAAACGGTAGAGATTACAAAGAATATTTCCCAACATTACCATTGCAATACATCATTACTCAGGCTACTGAGGTTGCTGGTGCTGCTGGTAAGTATGATGTGAAAGTAAATGTTGACGGTGGTGGTGTTAAAGGACAGGCAGAAGCCGTTCGTTTAGCCATTGCTAAAGCTATTGTTGAACTCGATGCTGAAAAGAAACCAGCTTTGCGTGCTAAAGGCTTAATGACTCGCGATGACCGTATGGTTGAGCGTAAAAAACCAGGACGCAGAAAAGCTCGCAGAAGATTCCAATTCAGTAAACGTTAATTTAAGGAGGACAAAACAATGGCAAGAACAACATATCAGGATTTACTTGACGCAGGTGTACACTTTGGTCACCTTACCCGTAAATGGGATCCAAAAATGTCTCAGTACATTTTCATGGAGCGCAATGGTATCCACATCATCGATTTAAATAAAACTTTAACCAAACTTGAAGACGCTGCTGCGGCTATCAAGCAAATTGTAAAATCAGGACGTAAAGTTTTGTTTGTTGCTACTAAGAAACAAGCAAAAGACATCGTTGCTGAATATGCAAAATCAGTAAACATGCCTTTCGTTACCGAGCGTTGGTTAGGTGGTATGTTAACTAACTTTGCTACCGTACGTAAGTCGATCAAAAAGATGTCAAACATCGACAAATTGACTAAAGACGGTACTTACAGCAACCTTTCTAAAAAAGAAAGACTGATGATTCAGCGTGAGCGCGTAAAGTTGGAAACCTTATTAGGTGGTATTTCAGACCTTAACCGTTTACCGGCTGCATTGTTCCTGATCGACGTTAAGAAAGAGCATATCGCTGTTTCTGAAGCATTGAAGTTAAATATCCCAACGTTTGCAATGGTTGATACTAACTCTGATCCTTCAAACATCGATTTCCCTATCCCTGCTAATGATGACGCTACCAAGTCAATCTCCCTGATCACTGGTATTATTATCCAGGCTATTCAGGAAGGTTTAGACGAGCGTAAACGTGAGAAGGAAGAAGATGCAGAAAAAGAAGCAGCTGCAGCTAAAGCTAAGGCTGACGCTCCTGAAGCAGAAGGCAAAAGAACCCGCAAGGTAGCTGCCGAAGCTGAAGAAGGTACTGCTACTTCTGAAGAGTAAGCATAAAGTGAATAGAGAATGGTGAGTTGTGAATAGTTTATTTACGACTCATCATTTTTCATAAAAACTTAAAATATAACCGGGTTTCATAGTTAAAGGAGTTTTTAAACTTTAGACCGAAACCCATAAAATCAAGAAGATGTCTACAGTACAAATTTCTGCAGCAGATGTAAATAAACTGCGCCAGCAAACAGGTGCAGGTATGATGGATTGCAAAAAAGCTTTAACCGAAACTAACGGTGATTTTGAAGCTGCAATCGACTATTTAAGAAAAAAAGGTGCTAAAGTAGCTGCCAGCCGCCAGGACCGTGAGTCTAAAGAAGGTGTTGTTATTGCACGTACTTCTGAAGACGGTAAAAAAGGTGTGATCATCGTTTTAAGCTGCGAAACTGATTTCGTTGCAAAAAATGCTGAATTTATTGCCTTTGGTAACGCTGTTGCTAATGCTGCTGTACAGCACTTGCCAACTACTGTTGAAGAATTAGGTCAGCTTGAAGTAGATACTGAAACCGATCGCGTTAAAATTGCTGACGCTGTGTTGGATATGACTGGTAAAATCGGTGAGAAAATCGGTGTTACTACTTATGAAGTATTGATTGGCGAAAAGGTGATTGCTTACATCCACGGTAACTTCCGTTTAGGTGTATTGGTTGCTCTGAACGCTAATCCAGCCGGCGCCGACGAAGCAGGTAAAGACGTAGCTATGCAAATTGCTGCTATGAACCCTGTTGCTGTTGATAAGGACGGTGTTGATGCTGCTACTATTCAGCGCGAACTGGAGATTGCTAAAGAGCAGATCCGTGCTGAAGGTAAACCAGAAGAAATGGTTGAAAAAATTGCAGCCGGTAAACTGAACAAGTTCTATAAAGAATCTACTTTATTGAACCAGGAGTTTGTGAAAGATTCTTCTAAAACCATCGCTCAGTTCCTGGACGGTGTAGAAAAAGGATTAACCGTAACAGCCTTTAAGCGGGTTGTTTTAGGAGCCTAAATATATGATCCCCCTCGTTTAAAACGAGGGGGATTTTTTTTGCCATATAAAGTAGAAGGGGTACTCGCCTGTAGCGGTATCACTTGTCAACCGAAACTTTTTTAATCGGCTTAATGTTTTTTTGAAAAATATGCTGACTGCTTTATTCAACGCGCAAATTATAACCAATGGATCAATTACTTCGGGTAAGGCCGTTTTAATTGAAGATGAGGTTATTAAAGCAGTTGTTAACGAGCATGATATCCCCGCAGATTTTTCTAAAATTGATCTCGGCGGCAATTATCTCGCCTCCGGATTCATCGACCTTCAGATTTACGGTAGCGGCGGCAAACTCTTCGGCGGAAAGCCTACAGTAGAGGCCCTTGCACAAATGGAAGCTGATCTGCTGGCCCAGGGTACAGTAGGTTTTATGGCAACTATCGCTACCAACAGCGACAGCATTGTAGAGCAGGGCATCCATGCCGCAAAAGCGTATCGCAATCAAAGCAAAGGAAATTTTTTAGGATTACACCTCGAGGGGCCATTTTTGAACCCTATCCGTAAAGGTGCGCATCCGGATAAATATATCAAGAAGGCCACGCTCGCGCTGGTTAAACGCTGGGTGGAAATGGCTGAGGGCGAAATAAAGATCATGACAGTGGCGCCTGAGTTACAGGATGAAGCCGTATTGACTTATTTAAACGACCATGGCGTGCTGTTGTCTTCTGGGCATAGCAATGCTACTTATAACGAGGCCAAAGCTTTTATTCACCATCCGGTTAAAGCCATAACTCACTTGTTTAATGCCATGCCTCAAATGCATCATCGCGATCCGGGTATTATACCGGCTATTTTTGAGGAGCGGCCTTATACCAGCATTGTTGCGGATGGTATCCATGTAAATTTTGCCATGATCCGTTTGGCTAAACGCGAATTGGGCGATAAACTTTTTTTGATAACCGACGCTGTTACGGAAACGAATGAAGGCGCGTATCAGCATCAGTTTACCGGCGACCGTTATGTAATGCCCGACGGCACCTTGTCTGGTTCTTGTTTAACGATGATGCAGGCGGTAAAAAACTGCGTGCAGCACTGTGATATAAATTTGGCAGAAGCTGTAAACATGGCTTCATTATATCCGGCGCAACTAGCCGGATTGAACAAAGGAGCTATAGCCCCTGGCTTGGATGCGGATTTAGTAATATTTAATTATAATTTAGAGGCTCAGTCCACTATTTTTAAAGGCGCCTTTTTGGGGCGTTAAACTGATTGAAACTAACACTTGAAATGAAATATAAAAGGGTACTTTTAAAACTGAGCGGTGAAGCGTTAATGGGCGATAAACAATACGGTATTGATAATACTCGTGTTGAGCAATATGCCCAGGATATAAAAAAAGTATTTGATGCAGGTATTGAGATCGCCATTGTAGTGGGAGGCGGTAATATCTTTAGAGGGCTAAGCGCCGAAAAATCAGGAATGGAACGTGCCCAGGCCGATTATATGGGTATGCTGGCTACCGTAATTAACTGTATGGCGCTACAGGTTGCGTTGGAAGGGTTAGGAGTAGAAACGCGTTTACAATCCGCTATTAAAATGGAGCAAATTTGTGAGCCTTACATCCGTCGCCGTGCCATGTCGCACCTTCAGGGCGGCCGTATTGTGATTTTTGGCGCAGGTACCGGTAATCCGTATTTTACAACAGATACCGCTGCTTCTCTCCGCGCTATAGAAATTAAAGCCGATGTGGTTTTAAAAGGAACCCGTGTTGACGGTATCTACACTGCCGATCCGGAAAAAGATCCAGCCGCAGTACGTTATGACGAAATCTCTTTCCAGGAAGTTTATGATAAAGGCTTAAATGTAATGGACATGACCGCCATTACTCTTTGCCAGGAAAATAAACTCCCAATCATTGTATTTGATATGAATAAAGAGGGCAATTTTATGAAGATTGCCAATGGCGAGCCGATCGGAACACTGGTGAGGTAATATTAAAAGTTCCATGGACGATGGTCGATAGTCCATGGTATGAAAGTGATTTTAATATTAAGAGTAAAAAGAGTTGTAAACCAGATAAAGTAAAGGCTATGGACTGTTGACTATGGACCATGGCTGCACAAAAAATCTGAAATTATGACGCTAATCAATATATTTGCAGTTAAAATTTTAAAAAATGAGCGAACTCATTAAAAAGCAGCTTAACGACGCAAAGGCATTAATGGAAAAAGCCATTGATCACACAGATAATGAATTAAGTAAGATTCGTGCCGGTAAGGCTAGCCCTGCTATGCTTGATGGTATTGCGGTTGATTATTACGGTACACCTACTCCGTTAGCACAGGTAGGTAACGTAAATACACCAGATGCACGTACCATTGTAATTCAACCTTGGGAAAAATCATTACTTCCTGCCATTGAGAAGGCCATCAAGGATGCAAACCTTGGTGTTAATCCTCAAAACGACGGTGTTATCATCCGGATCAATGTACCGCCGTTAACAGAAGAGCGTCGCCGCGATTTGGTGAAAAAAGTAAAAGCAGAGGTTGAAAACGGTAAAGTTGCTATCCGCAATATCCGTAAGGACACCAATGAGAGAATTAAAAAGTTAAAATCAGAAGGCGTTTCTGAAGATGAAATAAAAACCGGCGAGGCAGACGTTCAAAAACTTACAGATGGCTACATTGTAAAGGTGGACAAACTTGCTGAAGCTAAAGAAAAAGATATCATGACAGTTTAAGTCTGTATAAGACCAATGTCAAATTAAAGGGAATGAACGCTTCGCGTTGTTCCCTTTTTTATTTTTGTTAGTACATGAAAATTCTACTGAATTATTTATCACGATATAAGTGGGTAGTAGTGCTTGCACTTGTACTAGCCGCTTTCAATATTGGTTTCTCATTGCTGGATCCTTACATAACCGGGAGGATTGTGGACCAGGTTATTGAGAAACGGGACAAGCTTACCTATAATCAATACATACATAATGTATTGTTGCTCATAGGTGCGGCTATAGGCGTAGCCATGGTATCGCGCATTGCCAAAAATTTTCAGGATTATTTTACCAATATCATCACCCAGAAGGTGGGTGCAGCCATGTATGCCGATGGTTTGAAGCATTCGCTGGAGCTGCCTTACCAGGTATTTGAAGATCAGCGCAGCGGCGAAACTTTAGGCATACTGCAAAAAGTACGGCTGGACTGTGAGAAATTTATTACCTCATTCATCAGCGTGCTTTTTGTAAGCTTTATCGGGATGATCTTCGTGATCGTGTACTCATTAACCGTTAGCTATAAGGTAACGTTAGTATACTTTGCCGCCATACCCATTATTGCTTTTGTAAGCATGGCGCTTAGCCGTCGTATAAAAACGATACAGCGCAAAATAGTAGGAGAGACCACAGCACTTGCAGGCTCTACCACAGAATCCTTAAGAAATATTGAACTGGTCAAGAGTTTGGGTTTAGCCAAGCAGGAAATAGAACGTCTCAATAATACTACTTACAAGATACTTGACCTGGAACTCAAGAAGGTAAAGTTTGTACGGAGCATGAGCTTTGTTCAGGGCACAACAGTAAATTTTGTGCGGAGTGCGATGGTGGTAATTTTGCTGCTCCTTATATTTAGCGGAACACTCTCGGCTGGTAAATATTTTAGCTTCCTTTTCTATTCGTTCTTCCTGTTCAACCCTTTGCAAGAGCTTGGTAACGTTATACTCTCCTGGCGTGAGGCAGAAGTATCATTGGCCAATTTTGATCGCATTCTAAAGATCCCTATTGATCCAAAGCCGGTTAAGCCGGTACTGATTGAGAAAGTACAGTCGTTAAATTTTGACAACGTTACTTTTAAACACCTTACCGCTACCCGTAACGCCTTAAATCATATTAGTTTTGAAACCAATACTGGCGAGACCATTGCCTTCGTTGGTCCGTCCGGTTCTGGTAAAACTACCCTGGTGAAACTGCTCGTGGGGCTTTATCAACCTATGCACGGAAACATTCTCTATAATGATGTTCCAAGCAATGAGATAGATCTTGACCAGCTGAGGGAGAAAATAGGCTTTGTAACGCAGGACACGCAGTTATTCTCAGGTACCATACGCGAAAACCTGCAATTTGTGAGACCTGATGCAACCGACGAAGAGTGTATGGACGTATTGCAGAGAGCTGCTTGTCAGAGTCTGATGGCCCGTGCCAACAAAGGGCTGGATACCGTGATTGGTGAAGGTGGCGTTAAGGTTTCGGGCGGAGAAAAGCAGCGGCTTTCCATTGCCAGGGCCTTGTTGCGTCGACCGGATATTCTGGTGTTTGACGAAGCTACGTCGGCCCTCGACTCCCTAACGGAGGAAGAAATAACTGAAACCATAAAAGATGTTTCGGTGTTTAAGGATCATATCACCATTTTAATAGCACACCGCCTTTCTACAATTATGCACGCCGATACTATTTATGTGCTCGAAAAAGGGTATATTGTTGAATCAGGAAAGCATAACGAATTACTGATGCAAAAGGGCCTGTATTATGCCATGTGGCGGCAGCAAATTGGTGAAAAGCACACGGCCGAAGTTTAGAACAACATTTCACTTTATCAATTATGTATATCATTACATCTGCTATAAGCGGTACCGTAGGGCTGGTGTTTCTGGTAATCTGGATTGCGCTGCTGGTTGTTACGCTATTAAACCTTATCAGCAGTAAAAAGCTTGACAGAAATACCAAAGCGCTGTGGTTCGCCGTAATTGTGGTGGTGCCTATATTGGGCTCACTAACTTATTGGTTCTGGCTGAGCGTAAGGCGGGTGGAGAATTGAGTTTTTGAGGAGAGTTCATGGCTCATGGACCAGTGGATAGTTGTTCATGGATCATAGTTGATGGTTCATGGAAGTAAATAAGTATGAACTAATCGACTGTAAACCAAGTGGGTCGCGCGCTATGATCTACGAGCATCCCCAACGTGCAGCCCGTCTACAACTATGATCTATGAACTATGATCCATAAACCATGAACCAACAAGCAACTATACGTCTTCCGGCTTGTGAATATCGTTAAGCTTCACCGGTAGCAGGCTGCGGGTTTTAAAGTAGGTTACGGTTACTACAATCAACGTCATACATCCTCCAAATAATACGGCGGGCACGGTTCCCATCAGTTTTGCCATCATCCCTGACTCAAAGTCACCGATCTCGTTAGAAGAGCCGATGAACATGGAATTTACCGCGGATACCCGCCCGCGCATGGTATCGGGAGTTAACAATTGCATTAATGTACCACGAATAATCACACTCACGCTGTCAAATGCGCCCATGGTAAACAAGCAGAACAACGATAAATAGAAATTGGTTGACAAGCCGAATCCGATAATGGAAAGGCCAAAGCCTACAACTACTACCAATAAGTTTCGCCAAGGCTTGCCCATCGGCGAGAACTTTACCATCGCTATCATGGTTAAAGCTGCTCCCAATGATAAGGTCATGCGCATGAGTCCTAAACCCTCTGAGCCAACTTTCAGAATATCGAGGGCAAAGACTGGGAAAAGTGCTGCGGCACCGCCAAAGAACACAGAGAACATATCCAGGCTCATGGCTCCCAGCATCATCTTGTTTCTGAACACAAAATGAATACCCTCTGACAGGCTCTTCCATACACTCTCCTTGGGTACATAAACTGGTGGATATTTGCGCAAACGGTAAACTAATATCACCGAGATGAGCAGGAAAAAGAGGATAAGTATAAAAGTTGCAGAAATACCGCTAAACCCAGAAAATACTTTGGGCGCAAAAGCATAGGTTAAGCCGGCTAACATAGGGCCGATAATTGAAGCTACCTGCCAGCTGGAACTGCTCCATGTACTCGCATTTGGATATATCTCCCGCGGTACGCTATGGGCATAAATAGTAAAGGTAGCCGGACCGTAAAAGGCTCGTGCCACACCATTGCAAAATATCATGGCGTACATCACCGGCACAATCCAGCCTGTTGGCACATAAGGACGCATGGCCTGCATGGTAACCAGAAACATCACCAGCGACGATAGTAGTACGCCGAAGTAAATAAGCAGCAACATTTTTCGCTTTTCATACTTATCGGCAATGTAACCGCCATACAATGCAATACCTACAGCCGGAATGGCTTCACTTAAACCAACAAATGCGATGGCTACTTTGCTATGCGTAAGCTGATAGATATAATAACCGATAACGGTTGTTTGCATCTGGTAAGCGAACGTGAAGAAAAAGCGCATGCCTAAATAGGCGCGGAAATCTTTAAAGCGAAGGGCTGCAAATGAATCTTTTTCTGGTACCTGACTATGTCCTTCTTCTGACACCTGTGAATCTTTTAGTCCAACAACAGCGCAAAGTTAAGATTGATTGGCAACACTACTGCAATTAAATAAAATTTATAGACCGTGTTCATCAATGAGATAAACCAACGAAGCTATGGCTGCGGATCCCAGTTCCAACTCGCGTTTGTTCACGTTTTCAAATACATCGTTAGGGGTGTGATGAAAATCAAAGTAACGCTGTGAGTCAGGCTGAAATCCAATGAGCACTACATGGGGTCTGGTATTTCTTAGTGGTTCAATATCGGTACCGCTGCCACCTGTCACCATTAGATCAGCCTCAAAGGGCTCAAACAATGCTTTCCAGTTTTGTTTGATCTGTAATAGTTGTTTTTCAGATATGTCAAAGCGAAAACCTCTGGGTGTAAAGCCGCCTTCGTCAGTTTCAATGGCCGCAAGGTGTTCCTCATTATTTGCTGCCGCGAGTTCTGCATATTTCGCGCCGCCTTTGTCGCCGTTTTCCTCGTTCATGAAAAATACGGCACGTATAGTATTCTTTGGTTTATAACCTATCGTCTTCAGCAGTCTCAATACCTCCGCCGATTGCACTACTCCGGTGCCATCATCATGTGCGCCTTCCGCCAGATCCCAGGAATCGAGATGCCCGCCCACGGTTATTATTTTATTAGAATGTTCGCTTCCTTTCAATTCACCCACAACGTTGTAGGATAAAATATCGGGTAAAGTTTGGCAGCTTTGTTTAAAGTAAAATTTAACGGTCGTGCCGTTCCGTTTCAGTAGGTCGCTCAACTGATTGGCTGCTAAAGTTGAAATGGCAGCTGCCGGAATGGGCTTGCTGGCGCCATAGTTTGTTGCGCCGGTATGGGGGTAATTATCAAGTGTGCCGGTAAGCGACCGTACAATTGCACCTACTGCACCTAATTTTGAAGCTAATGCCGGGCCCATGCTTCTTTGAGCGGCAGTGGAGCCATAAGCTCTCATCGTTTCTATATAGCGCTGATCAAAAGGGCCGTTAAAGAACACAATTTTACCTTTAACGCGCGCTTCTCCTAAAGCTTGTAGTTCTCCCAGATTGTGTACTTCAACCACCTCGGCTGTTATGCCGTTGGCCGGCGTGGCAACCGAACCGCCTAAAGCCGCAATAGCTACGGGGATAGTGCTTTTACCTACCATGATGCTGCCTTTTTCTTTTTCTCCGCGTACCCAGTGCGGTACCATCACTGGTTGCAGGTATACGCTGTCAAATCCATATTCCTCCATCAGGTTTTTACCCCATTCTACCGCTTTTTGGGCATTTGCAGATCCGCTTAACCTGCCGCCAATATTTTTACACAGGTAGTGAAGGTTTTCGTAGCATTTGCCGTTTACCAGTTCCTCATCGTAGATCTTTCGCATCATCAGCGAATCCTGTTGTGCCTGGGCAGATAGAGTTCCGGTGGAAATAAATAAAGTGGCGAGAATAGTAGAAAGTTGCAGCTTCATTATCAGGGTCAGTTTGGGCCCGAAAATAAGCATTAAGAAATTTTATCCCAAGTTAAGCCTGCGTTATTAGCTTGAAGAAGCTGATGAAGAATTTGATTTTCCGGCAGGGTTAGTTGCGGGTCCAGCTTAAACAAGTCTTCTACTACATGCCGCACCTGCATAAGCAATTCCTGGTCCGTAGCCAGATTGGCTACCTTTAAATCCAATACCCCGCTTTGTTGCGTGCCTTCAATGTCACCGGGGCCACGCAATTGGAGATCTATTTCAGAAATTTCAAACCCGTTGTTAGTGCGCACCATCGTGTCCAGTCTGATCTTACCTTCGCGGCTCAACTTGTGGCTGCTCATTAATATGCAGTAGCTTTGCTCGGCCCCGCGGCCAACCCTGCCACGCAGCTGGTGCAACTGTGAAAGGCCAAAGCGTTCCGCATTTTCAATGATCATTACCGAAGCATTTGGTACGTTCACGCCAACCTCAATAACGGTGGTGGCCACCATGATCTGCGTTTCGCCCCTGATAAAACGCTGCATTTCAAAATCCTTGTCAGCCGGCGATAATTTACCATGCACTATGCTGATGCGATAATCGGGTAAAGGAAACTCTCTCGACATCACCTCAACTCCATCTGCCAGGTTTTTCAGATCTAGTTTCTCGCTTTCCTCTATCAAAGGATATACAACGTAGATCTGCCTTCCTTTCGCAATCTCCTGCTTCATAAAGCCGAACATGCGCAGGCGCTGGTTTTCATATAAATGAAGCGTTTCAATTGGTTTACGGCCAGCTGGTAATTCGTCGATTACCGATACATCAAGATCGCCATATAAAGTCATGGCCAGTGTGCGAGGAATCGGCGTGGCCGTCATTACCAGTACATGTGGCGGGACTATGTTTTTTCGCCATAATTTGGCCCGTTGCTCCACGCCAAAGCGGTGTTGCTCATCAATCACCACAAACCCAAGATTCTGGAATTGAACTTTATCTTCCAGTAACGCATGGGTACCGATTAAGATCTGGATGCGGCCATTTTCTAGCCCTTCATGGATGGGTTTTCGTTCCTTTTTAGGTGTTGAACCCGTTAGTAAGGCTACCTCCACAAATCCGTCACCCACCAGGCTCTTGACGGATTGGTAATGCTGTGTTGCCAGGATTTCCGTAGGTGCCATCATACAAGCCTGAAAACCATTGTCGAGCGCGAGCAGGATGCTCATCAGCGCCACAACGGTTTTACCGCTGCCAACATCACCCTGTAGTAAACGGTTCATCTGCACGCCGCGCTGAGTATCCTGCCTTATTTCCTTCAAAACTTTCTTTTGGGCGTTAGTAAGGGCAAAGGGCAGCATCTGCTCGTAAAAGGTATTAAAATAATGGCCAACCTTTTCAAAGATATTCCCTTTGAATTTGCTGACCCTGATCACCTTATTGCGGAGCAGTTTAAATTGTAGTAAAAACAGCTCTTCAAACTTTAACCTGTGTTGGGCTTCATAGAGCTTATTGGCATTTTCCGGAAAATGGATCTGCCTGTACGCCTCTGCCCGGTTCATTAACTTAAAACGGTTAATGAGGTAGAGCGGCAAATTTTCGGTAATGTCCCGGCTGCATTGCTCGAGCAACGCTGCGGTTAGTTTTTGAAGTCCCTTAGAGTCGAGTGAGAATTGCTTAAGCTTTTCTGTGGAGTTGTAAGCCGGTTGCAGCGTTAGATTACCGCTGCTTTTAAGCGTTTGGGGCGAGTAGACTTCCATCTCAGGATGAGCCATTTGGGCCTTGCCATTAAAAAGCCCGGGCTTTCCGAATATGATATACGCTTTACCGGGAACAAGGGTTTTCTCTATCCATTTAATACCCTGGAACCACGCCAGTTCCATGCCGCCTGTGTCATCCAGAACATGGGCAATTAAACGTTTGCTATGCTTTTCGCCTAAAACTTCCTTACGGGTAAGGCGGGCAATCACCTGTACGTAAGGAAGTTCGGGCTGTATGTCTTTTATCTTATAAAATTTAGTGCGGTCAATATACTTGTAAGGAAAATGCCGCAGCAGGTCCTCAAAGTTAAAAATGCCCAGCTCTTTTTTTAATACCTCCGCCCGGGCTGTTCCAACACCTTTTAAATATTCTATAGGAGTTTTAAATACCTGGTTCAAAGCAGATAAGCTGAGTCAAAAGAATAAGGTTACTTATCCCTTTATAGCGATCACTGAAATTTCGACATTAACATTTTTAGGCAAAGCAGCAACCTGTACGGTTTCGCGGGCCGGAAAATTTGAAGTAAAGTAAGAACCATATACTTCATTTACCCGTGCAAAGTCGTTCATGTCTTTTAAGAAAATAGTAGTTTTTACTACGCTGCTAAAATCAATTCCTGCCTCTGTGAGTATAGCCTGTAGATTTGCCATTACCTGGCGGGCCTCAGCCTCAACGTCGCCGGTAACAAGTTCGCCTGTAGCTGGGTTAAGAGCAATCTGGCCCGATACAAATAAAAAGCCGTTTGCGGCTACAGACTGGCTGTATGGACCAATAGGAGCTGGAGCGTTGGTAGTGTTAATTATTGTTTTCATTTTTTAAAGAATAGGGCCTCGATGATTTTCCAGATAATACCAGCCAGAAACATAATAATAGCTAATGCATTAATAAAGTGCATTACTTTAAGATTAAAGTTCGACGGACGGTTAGGATCTTTTTTCCGGAAGAAATACATGGAGCAAAAATAATAAAAAAAGGCTCCGGGTTATCCGGAGCCTTCTAATTATAAATCTTTGTGATTTAATTAACGTTGTTTGAATTCAACACGACGGTTTAAGATACGACCTTCTTCAGTTGAGTTGTCAGCAATTGGATGAGTTTCACCGTAAGCTTTTACTTTTAAGCGTCTTGCTTCAACACCTGAGTTAACTAAGTAAGTTTTTACTGAGTTAGCGCGGTCTCTTGATAATCTCATGTTGTGAGCAGCAGTACCTTCAGATGAAGCGTAACCATCTAATTCGATAGTTTTGCTGCTGTTAGAACGAAGGTCAGCAGAAGTTTTGTCAAGCGCCGGGTAAGAAGAAGTTCTTAATACAGAGCTATCAAAATCAAACTGGATGTTTGAATAAGCTGCGCCACCACCATTGTTAGCATTTACTGTGTCTTTAGGGAACTTGATTTCGCAACCAGCACCATCAACTACAGTACCTGCAGGAGTGTTTGGACATTTGTCGAATTGATCGGAAACACCGTCACCGTCAGAATCTTTCTTCAGGTCATTAACAGCGTTTTCAACATTGGTAACACGACCTTTTAAAGCTTCAACTTCTTGACGAAGAGCTGCATCATACAGTTCGTCATACATCATAGCTACTGGGTTTACCCAATCCAGGTTTGGTTTTGATTTTGGACCTAAAGTAAACTCTAAGCCAGCGTAAGTGTAACCATACTTGTCTTTAGTTGGATAACCGTAATGTAAACCGTCTAAGTTATCACCGTCAACAAAGTTTTCGGTATAACCAAGGTTTAATGCAGCTGCATCGCTTAAACGGAATTTAACGCCTACGCCAACAGGAATAATCATTTCTGTTACATAATGTTTTGAACCGTCAGCATTGGTGTACTGAGCAGTGGTTCCGTTTGAAAATGTAACTTTTGGATTGTACCATGCAAAACCACCACCTGCGCTTACGTAAAAGTTGATTGCGTTTTTACGACGTAAGTAGTCAACTGTAGCCACGTTTGCAACACCGCTTAAAGTAGCTGAGAACAAGGTGGTTTTGAATGAAGCCACCTGGCTTCCGCTTGTCTGATCAACATGGTAACCACCTGGAGCGTCCTGGTTGTTGCCTTCAAGTTGAGCGTAGTGACCATCTAATTGGATGCCAAATGAATGGGCAACTTGCCATCTTGCGTCGATACCAGCTCCAAAATTAAGTTTCCAGTTAGTGTAGTCATTTGACCCTCCGGTTAATACCACAGGAGCGGTAACACCGGCATTGATACCTAAGTTAAAGGTTCTGTACTGTCCTCTGCCACCAAACACTTTAGCAGTAGTTGCTACGTCTGATGTTGTTTTGGTTGAATCCGTTGTGGTGGTTGTAGTCGTAGTAGACTGAGCATTCACCATTCCGGCAGCCATCAAAGAAGCAAATGACAATGCGACTGTTTTCTTTAATGTAGAATAGTTCATAGTTTTAAGATTAAACAATTAATTGTGATTTTTTTCCAAAATTAGTAATTATGTTTGAAACGATACCAAACACCGTTCCAATTTTTATAATTGGGAGACAAATAAATACAAAAAAATGTTTTACAAAAATTAATAATATTTGAGTTAATGAAATACCTACCTATAAGTAATGCTCTTTTTACTCTAAATAGAAAAAATTTCATTTTAGGATTAAAACCAAATTCAATAGCAATTTTTAATGCTAATGATGAATATAACAGGAGCGGCGATCAAACGTTTACTTTTAAACAAAATGCCGATTTCTTTTACTTAAGCGGTATTGATCAGGAGCAAAGCATATTGTTATTATACCCGGATTGTCCTAATCCATTATACAAGGAAGTACTGTTTTTGAGACAAACCAACGAACATATTGCCATATGGGAGGGGCATAAATACACTAAAGAAGAGGCGAGACAGGCATCGGGTATTCAAAACGTATATTGGCTGGGCGATTTTAATAATATTCTCCATAGTATTATTAATTACGCGGATAATATATATATAGATACTAACGAAAATGACCGCTATGTACATGAAGTGCCTTATCGAGATCTGAGGTTCCTGAACGAATTAAGGGCTAAATATCCGCTTCATCATTATGAAAGGTCAGCACCCATTTTACGAAGCCTGCGGGCTGTAAAATCGGAAATTGAAATTGAGCTGACCAAAAAAGCTTGCCAAATCACCAAAGACGGTTTTATACGTGTACTTAAGTTTGTAAAACCCGGCGTAGCCGAATATGAGATAGAGGCGGAAATAACGCACGAATTTTTGCGACAACGCGCTACCGGACACGCCTACAGTCCCATCATCGCCTCGGGAGCTAATGCTATTGTGTTGCATTATACTGATAATAACCAGGTTTGCCACGACGGAGACGTTATTCTGTTTGATTTTGCCGCCGAGTATGCCAATTACAACGCTGATCTGAGCCGGTCCATACCTGTTAACGGCCGGTTTACTAAAAGACAGCGTGCCGTGTATGACGCTGTACTGCGGGTAATGAAAGAGGCGAAGCAAATGATCAAGGCTGGCGCCATCTGGAACGAATACCATGAAGAGGTAGGGAAGGTAATGACCGCCGAGCTTATTGGTTTAGGCCTGCTGAAAAAACACGAAGTAGAGAAACAGGACCCCGGCATGCCGCTGTATAAGAAATATTTTATGCACGGTACTTCACACCATTTGGGCCTCGATGTGCATGATTATGCGAGCAGGTACAAACCTTTTGAAGTCGGCAATATACTCACCTGTGAGCCGGGTATTTATATTCAGGAAGAAAAACTGGGCATCCGGCTGGAGAATGATATTTTAATAACCGAGGGGGGGAATATTGATCTGATGGGAGATATTCCAATTGAAGCAGATCATATTGAAGAGATTATGAATTCCTAACTTGTTTATTTAAATACTGGTCTGCAAAGCGATAAATATTAAAATCATTATCTTCTTTTAGAGCTGTGGCAATTGCTTGCTGCAGCTTTTTTTTATCTATAGCAGCCATCTGCTTTTCCTGTATTAAGTGGTAAGCTTTTTCGGTCAGCAAAAACGGCTTTCTAAGGGATTGATCAACCTTAAACGACTTTATAAAATCCACCAGTGCTGTTATGCCCACGTTGGCAGTTGCCTCTGCTCGGAATACCGGTATAGGAGGTGTGTGATGGTGAGTGAGTTTCTTGAGGTTATTGATAAATTCCTCAGCGCCTGGCCGGTCGGCCTTATTTACTACAAAAGCATTTGCGATTTCCATTAAGCCAGATTTAATGTTTTGAATCTCATCTCCAGATTCTGGTACCAGAACAACCATCGTCAGGTCTGCAAGGCCCGCAATCTCAACCTCGGATTGGCCTACGCCCACAGTTTCAACAATAATATAATCAAAACCTGCCGCTTTTAGCACCTCAGTCATTTCTATCGTTTTAACAGAGAGGCCGCCTAAAGATCCTCTGGTGGCCAGTGACCTGATGTAGACGTTAGGGTTGTTAAAATGATGCACCATCCGGATGCGGTCGCCAAGTAATGATCCGAAGTTAAAGGGCGATGTAGGGTCAATGGCCAGAACAGCAACTTTCAAGTTTTGATTAACCAGTTCGTTAATGATGCCGTTTACTAAGGTGCTTTTTCCCGCTCCGGGCGGCCCGGTAACCCCAACTACTGGAACATGCTTCATATAAGACAAGCTTTTTAAAAGCTCAGCCGAACCGTTGAGATTGTTTTCAACAATAGTTAGCGCACGGGCTACCAACTTAAAGTTATTACAGCTTATTTCCATGTTTACCCTTTACACCCGCATACGGTTCATACAAATAAACTATATATGACGTATTTACACAAAGGCTTACCTTAATAATTTGCACTTATGGGATGGCTGTTTACTTTTGCATTCTCGAAAATCCTGCTGATAATGAAAAAAAGAAAGCCGAAGGTAGCTATATTAATATCCACGTATAATTGGCCCGAGGCTCTTGAACTGGTATTGTTGAGTATTTTGCAGCAAACGCAAATGCCTGATGAAGTATTGATTGCTGACGACGGCTCTAAGCAAGATACCCAATTACTCATCGAACGTTACCGGCGAAAATTTTCCATACCGCTTAAACATGCCTGGCATGAAGACAAAGGATTTAGAAAATGCCTTATTCTTAATAAAGCGATAAAGCTTTCGGAGGCAGATTATATCATTGAGATTGACGGCGACATTATTATCAATCCCCGGTTTGTTGCTGATCATATGAAAACCGCACAAAAGGGCGTATTTGTACAGGGCAGCAGAACCATGTTGACGGAGGAGCGCTCAAAGGAGATACTCCAGACCAAAGAGATCAGTTTTCACTCCCTTTCTAGAGGTGTTTACAGTCGATTTAATGCCGTACGCATACCTATATTATCTGTTCTGTTCCGGCCAGATCCGCGCAGCTCTTACAATGTGAAAGGTTGTAACCTTGCTTTTTGGCGGGATGATTATGTTAAGATCAATGGATATTACAACGGTTTTGAAGGCTGGGGTTGGGAAGATTTTGAATTTGGCCAGCGTTTGATCAATGCGGGAATTTTGAAGAAACGACTCAAAATGGCCGCCATTAGTTATCATATTTTCCACAAAATAAGCTCACGGGAAAATTTCCTGCCTAATGAACTCATCTATAGGGAAACACTGGATAACAAGCTTACTTACCGGGATAACGGCTATCGCGAAGCATAATAAAGCAGAACGAAAAGTATTACAAAAAAACTCAACTTAATGATCTTCCACCGGTTGAGCCTGAAATTTTGAGGATGGGCTTTCCGGAAACTGCCATCTATGCGCCGGCCGAACCCCGTTAACTTCTCAGATTTAATTACCGACAAAAGCCGCCCGGTTTCCATCATATTTTTATGCCACATCATTTGCCAAACCACTGCAATATTAGCAGTATGGCCAACCTTAACAGCTTTATAAAAATTAGTGAGGAACTCCGACAGGATCTGCGCCACGGCTAAAAAGAGAATGAACCGGACCGAAATATGAAAAAATAGGCAAGGTATAATTGCTACCAATAGAATTAAAAGCGTTTCGGTGGTATTGGTGAAATCGTAATGGGTGTAGAGCTTAAGCGGATAGAGCCATGATGCTTCGACGGCACCTTCACCATAATTGAGCATCCTTTTGGTTTGTATGGCGCCGTTACCCCACCACGGATGGGTGACTACGGCATCCGGTACGGCAATATATTTTTTAAGATCGTTCTCAAAGGCATTTCTGAACAAAAGCTCCATATCCTCTGTGCTCTTGGTAAGAACGGGTGAAAATCTACGGTCGCCAAGTAAGGCCCGGTTTAGCATAATATTAGCTGTGGCCGACCAGTAAAGTTCCTTTTCATGAAGCGCTAATTGGAAATGAGTTGATACGCCATTAATTTCCAACGCTTTTGTTACCGCATTAACAGAAGGCGGGAAATTAGTTACCCCAACAAAGCCAAGCGCTTCCGGATGCGAGGCGATAGCCTTACCATAGGCATGGAGCAGGTTGGCATCCGAAGTAATATCGTCATCAAGTAATAAGATCCAGTCGCCATGCCCCGCATCTATTCCCTTGTTCCGGGTGGCAGAAAAACCCAGGTTCTTTTCGTTAATGATGGTATGTATGTCCGTCCTGCCGACAAGATTTTTTATGGAGTCGGGAACCTTAGCTGCCGGGTTGTCGGCAACAAGATAGAAGTTGATATCAAAGCCCGCCGGTTTCGGTAACTGCAGAATAGGTAAAAGGTATTTTTCATTTAGTCTGTACGACGGAATTACAATATCTATACTTGCAGGCATCAGGCAAAAGTACTTCATAAAGCGGAAGTATAAAAAGATTATACCTACAAGATTATATTTGCGGCGATAGTAAACACAATGATAGCAGGCGGTACAGGTAAAACCATTAACGGACAAAGTAATAAAGCAGTGTTAAGCGTTCTTATAGTAACCTTTAATGCCGGAGCCTACCTTGAAGATTGCCTGCTTTCTGTCATTAAACAGCACTTCGGAGAAATTGAACTGATCATCAAAGATGGCGGAAGCACGGACGGTACTTTGTCAATAGTTCGGCAGTTTGAGAAACATATAGCCTATTGGGAAAGTAGTGCGGATAAAGGTATTTATGATGCCATGAACATTGCGGTAACCAAAGCACGGGGTAAATGGATCTATTTTTTAGGTGCTGATGACTGGTTACTGGATGATTTCAGCCCAATGTGTCATAAGCTGCAACACGAGCATACCTTGTATTACGGCGATTGTGTAAGCGAAAAAGGCATCCTGGGGGGCGAATACTCTGCCTACAAGATTGCCAAATATGCCATTTGCCAGCAGGCTTTGTTTTATCCGGCTCCTGTGTTTAAAAAATATCAATATGATACCACTTACAAAGTATTTGCAGATTACGCGCTCAACTTGCAATGCTGGGGCGATCAGGGCATTAAAAAGCAGTATTATCCTTTAAAGGTGGCCTGGTATAATCTTTTCGGTTTTTCTTCTGTGGCTAATGACGATTGGTTTAAGCAGCAAAAACCTTTACTTATCCGCAAAAGCATGGGTTGGTTAATGTACCTTAGGTTTTTATACAAACGGCGGAAGGAACAACGCAGGCCCGGAAGTAATTTTTATTAATGTGAAGATCTTATTTGACCATCAGAAATTTTCGTTGCAGCGTTTTGGAGGCATATCGCGCTACTTCGCTAATCTGGATAAAGGCTTAAATACCTTCCCAGGTGTAAGCAGTAAAATAGCCGCTTTATATTCAGAAAACGAATATGTAAAAGATTACGACTTCCCCCTAAACAACGCATTAGGCAGGGCCTTTTTTGAAGACAAGCAGAAACGGATTTATAAATGGAACCGGCGATTTTCGCGTTGGAACATTCAGGCAGGCAATTTTGATATTTTTCACCCTACGTATTACGATCCCTATTTTATAACGTATATCAAAAAGCCGGTTGTGGTAACCGTGCACGATATGGTGCACGAGCTGTGCCCCAAATACTTTCCTGATGCCGAAGAGGTGATTGCCCGCAAAAAGGCGGTAATTACCAAAGCCGACGCGCTCATTGCCATCTCAGAAAATACCCGGGAGGATATTATTAAAGTATTTCCGGAAAAAGCATCAAGTATTACCGTAGTCTATCATGGCTATACTTTTCCAGTGGTTGATGATATTGAAATAGATTTGCCTGAAAAGTTTATCCTTTTTGTTGGTGAGCGCTGGCATTACAAAAACTTTGCAGTGTTTGCAGAAGCGGTAAGTGGCATCTTAAAAAAGGACAAAGAACTTAATCTCATTTGCGCAGGCGGCAAATCTTTTACCCAAAGTGAAGTTGGGCTTTTGAGCAAGTTAGGCATCCTGCAGCAATGCCGGCAAATAGACGCGACTGACGAAGTATTAAAGCAGCTGTATAAAAGGGCGCAGGTTTTTGTTTTTCCCTCAAAGCACGAAGGGTTTGGATTGCCGTTGCTGGAAGCCTTCGCCAATCACTGCGCGGTGGCCTGTAGCCATACCAGTAGTTTGCCGGAAATAGCCGGAAATGCAGTGCAATATTTTGACCCGGATAATGCCGCGTCGATTCAAAATGCCATTGAAGCTGTTTTGTTTGATCAAGCTTTGCAGGAACAATTGAAACAATTGGGCTCATTGCGTTTACAGCAGTTTACGTTTGATCAGTGTCTGCAGAAAACGGTTGAGGTATATTGCAGCCTGGCGTAATACGGACCCGGTTGGGACGTTATGTCATTGAAAAATAGTAAAGTAAATAAAGAACTACAATCCTATAGTTTTTAGTTAATTTTGCCGATTATTATTTTAGATGAAAACGTACTTTAGGTTACTGTCCTTTGCTAAACCCATTGAAAAGTTTGCAATTCCATATGTTATCGTAACCATCCTCTCGGTTATATTCAGTACATTAAATATAGCCCTGCTTATTCCGCTTTTACAAACGCTTTTTTTAGGCAATGCCCATACCGCAACAGCTGTGCTTCATGGTCCAAAGCCTTCCATCCTGGATCTTAGCAAGTTTTTTAATTACTACGTTGGGGTAACTATTGAAAGATACGGCCCCTGGGGCGCTTTGAAGTTTATCTGCGGCACTATTATCGTTTCAGTTTTTTTAGGAAATCTTTTTAGGTATTTCTCGCAGCGCATTATGGAAAACATGCGTGCCCATACGTTGCTTAATCTGAGACGGGCTGTTTTTGATAACGTGATCGATTTGCATTTAGGCTATTTCAGTAATGAAAGAAAAGGCGATATTATTTCAAAAATAGCTTCCGACGTTCAGATTGTACAATACTCGGTAACCGGTACCTTGCAGGTTATATTTAAAGATCCGCTGCAATTAATTGCCTTTATGTTTGCGCTTTTTGCAATCTCGGTAAAGCTTACATTGTACTCACTGTTGGTTATACCAATATCGGCATTCATCATTTCGCGTATTGTTAAAAAATTAAGGCAGCAGGCGGTTAGGGCGCAGCAACTGTATGGCACGATGATCAGCTACCTGGATGAGGCACTCTCCGGAATTAAGATCATTAAAGCCTTTAACGCATCAGATTACACGCGTGATAAGTTTAATCAGGAAAATAAAGAGTACACTTCTGTTATAAAAGCCATGGCGCGCAGGCAACAGCTGGCCTCGCCGGTATCCGAGGCGTTGGGTGTTACCATGATTGCCTGTATTGTGTTATATGGCGGTTATCTTATCCTTAATAAGCAGTCCGACTTAAGTGCGGCGGCCTTTATTGGTTATGTGGCGCTTTTTTCACAAATCACCCGTCCGGCCAAATCTATTTCAGACTCATTTAGCAGTATACACTCCGGTATTGCAGCGGGCGAGCGGGTGCTGGAACTGATTGACGAAAAACCTCAGATTGTTGATGCACCAGATGCAGTAACGATCAACTCATTTAAAAATTCGATCCGGTTCAATGGCGTTTCTTTCTCCTACGCTGATAAGCCCGTGCTCAATGATATTAATATCGAAATTGAAGCTGGACAAACCGTTGCTTTGGTAGGCCCATCGGGCGGTGGTAAGTCTACACTGATGGATCTGATCCCGAGGTTTATTGAACCACAAAAGGGTAGTATCACCATCGATGGCCTTAATATCAACAAAGCAACTATGAACTCCTTGCGGAGCCTGATGGGTATAGTGAACCAGGAGTCGATCCTGTTTAATGATACCATTTATAACAACATTGCCTTTGGCAAACCTGGTGCAACACCTGAACAGGTAGAGGCTGCGGCCCGCATCGCTAATGCACATAATTTTATTGTGTCAACCGAAAACAGTTACCAAACCAATGTGGGCGACCGCGGTACCAAGTTATCCGGCGGACAGCGCCAGCGTATCTGTATTGCGCGTGCGGTTTTAAATAATCCGCCAATTATGCTGTTGGACGAAGCGACGTCTGCACTGGACACCGAATCAGAAAAACTGGTGCAGGAAGCCTTGAATAACCTCATGAAGAGCCGCACTTCCCTGATCATCGCCCACCGTTTGAGTACCATCCAAAACGCGGATAAGATCATCGTACTGGAAGCCGGCCAGGTTGTTGAACAGGGAACCCACCACCAACTAATCCAGCAAAATGGCGTGTATAAAAAGCTGATTGATATGCAGACTTTTCAGAGCGAGTAGCGGCTCATTTAGTTAGCTGCAAAATAGGCAGTCTCTTTTTTCAGTACTTCTTTAGCTAATTCTTCGTTTTCCTTCGGAAATACGCACACGTCATAGTACGGAAAAGATGCTTTACGTCCTTTGGTATAATGATATAGTTGTTCAATAAGCGTTCGGTTATTTACCGGAGTACTAAGGAGTAGCTTACCCACATTGTCATAGAAAAGTGCCTGGCCATAATCAGCATGGCTTAATTGATCAAACATTGAAACCCCGTCATCTCCTTGTTCGGTCAAGAAATCGGCGTCATATTCAAAAAATAACACAGGCTTTTGTGTCTTAATAAAATTTAATCCGCCTCTTAATATCTTAAAATCAAAACCATCCGTATCCGTTTTAAGTAGTTTAACACCAGAGATGTTTTGCTGTTCGATAAATGTATCAAGTTTAATAATCGCAGTCTCTTTACCATCTTGTATATTTAGTTTAGACGTACCTTCCTTGGATACAAACCCCACCTGTTCAACCTTATTTTCTTCTCCGAGGTATGTTTTAGTGGCAGAGGTGTTTTTAAACTGATCGAGATTCTTTTTTAGTAGTTCAAAGTAATTTGGCTCCCCTTCGATACAGTATATAAAATTATCCACGCCAATACTTCTTAGTAAGGCCACGGTGTCGCCGATGTTTGCTCCCACATCAATAATGGAACTTTTAGGAAAGGCTTGAGTTATTAGTTTCGCTATTCTCGGTAAATTGCGAGAGTAATAACGGTATAGCGTTAGGTACTCTTCAATTGGATGGTTTGAGTCGGCTATTAACTTGAATTGGCCAACCTGAACTTCTTTATATTGGCTCTGTTTTTTCGATGAACGGAATAAGTTTTTTAGTTTCATGCGCTAAGGTTAAAAGCGTAATTTTTGTGCAAATATGCATAAAAGGTGTAAGCTGTTTTGTAAGTGCGCATCTTTGTTTAACAAATAGAAATACGATTGATAATCTTCTTTCTTTGTGTTTTAAGGAATTAAGATTAAGTTAATTTTTATGCAATGATAATACTGCCATCCCAACTTATAAAAAGAAAATTCCCCCAGAATTATAAAGAAGGCGAGCTTGATTTCTGCAAACCCGAATTTAGTTATTGTACTTATGATGTGGAGTTACTGCATTTTGATAAAGCTTATGTGAATTTTCGTGGTCACCTGTATGATAAGGCATTTAAGATAGTTGAAAAGTCGTTGCTTGATCCTGCTAAGTTTCAAAAACTTTCTTTTTTCCGGCATCTGAAAAAAATGGTTCTGTCTAGAAGGAAAAAACTTGCGGCCGGTGAAAAGTACCTTCTATGCTTTGACGAGTGGTCTAATAACCATTACCACTGGCTTTGTGATTTTCTCCCGAGGCTTATTACTATGCGGAAGGATTTGTCTGATTTTACCTTGCTTTTGCCTGATACTACTTATATCAGAAATACCGGCATCACAATTTTAGAGCATTTCAATCTCATGCCCCGGCGAATTGAATGGATCAGACACAATAAAAAAGTTGTCGCCAATAATGTTTATTTGGTAACTCACCCAGTTTTAACTGGCAGAATAAATGATGGGCTTATAAAAGAGGTCAAACGTGCGTTTAATGTAGTCAATGAGGTGAACATTAAGCCGTGGCGCCGCATATATATCAGCCGGGAAAAAGCCCAGTCTCGGAAAGTACTGAATGAGGAGGCCATAATTGAAACGCTAAAGGCATATAACTTTGAAGTGATTAATTTTGAGACCTTAACCATTGAGGAACAAATCAAGCTGGCAGCAGAAACTGAGATATTAGTATCTATTCATGGTGCCGGTTTAACCAATATGATGTTTATGAAGCCCGGCGCAACGGTGGTTGAATTTAGAAGAGATAAGATCTATCATAATCAGTGTTATTGGCACCTGGCAGATTCATTAGGGTTAAATTATTATTATCTGTTTGGCATCCCGGATGAGGAAACGGTAATTGAAGGCCCTCACGGATGTAATTTGACCGTTCCGACAGCTAAACTTGATTCAATAATACGTCCTATAACGGCGATGGTTAATGCCTGAGTGCCGAAGTACAACACTCAATTACCAACAATTCTTTTGAATCTTGTTTTATTGATGAGTAATACAACCGTTAATGAAATTGCGTAGACAATGAGAAACGCCATTAGTTTGGTCAATACAAAACCCAACCCAGACAAGCGCTCCATGTTGACCCCGAGTGGGTGCAAAATTTCGGGAACTAAAAAGATGACCAATATGTAGTGGATAAGGTAAATGCCATAAGTAGACTGGCGCGGTTTGAAGTGATTTAAAAGTTTAACGGTGCCTGTTTTAAGAAATAGAGCAAAGCAGGCAAGTGAGAATAATATATTACTAAAACGAAGTGTATTCAACGAATCGATACTGTGCTCTTTATTTAGCCAAAATGCTTCTGCAATAGAAAGGCCGAATGTAATCAACACCGCAAAAATGGGTAGCCAGTATGGAACAAGTTTTATCTGGTACTCAATAATCAGCCAGTGCTTTCTAAGCTGTGCGCCAAGCCACAAAAAGAATACAAATCCCAGAATAGCAATAGTATGCGTTGGGTTGATCCATTCAAAATGTATGTTAACGCTATAAAAAAGGGTAAATAGCGTCAGGATAAAACCAAAGCCATATTTATACAAATGCCTTTTAAATATGAGCAACAGGGTAATGCTTACCATAAAATTGATAATGAACCAGTAATTGGTAAATAAATACACGTTTCTTATCTCATGCAGCACGGCCGGTATTGTAAGCATTTGCCTGTGATATAATCGCTCCATAACACGCGTGTGTATTACAAAGCAAAAGAGATATATAAATGACCATATTACCCAGGGGCTAAACGTTGTGGAAAACCGCCTTTTAAGATATTGTCCTGGAGTATAATCAGTAAACTTTTCGCTGATTAGGAATCCCGCAAGTAAAAAAAAGATAATGGTTCCAAATTTAAAAAGCTGCATTATGAGGAGATACGGAATGTAATTAGCATCGCCTGGCTTTGTTAAATAAGCACTTGTGGTGTGCTCAATAACAATGCTCATCATAGCGATGCACCTGATATGGTCTATGAAATCATAATTCTTTTTTACCGGCTCGTTAATCGCATTTTCCATCTGGGCATTATACTGAAATGCAATGCTAAAAGTTTAAGCTGAAATATCGGTAATTTCAATTGTAAAAATTCTACAGAATTTATACAAAAAGAGGCCGCATTTTGGCGCAGCCTCTTTTTAAACACTTGCCTCGTCCTGAAATAGGTTGACTCCCAATCACCTTAATCATGAAAAAACAGGAAGAAGCGCGCAAGAAGCGTACCCAGCGGGATTACAGCATGGCCTTTAAATTACAGGTCATTGGCGAAG